>MDTC01277146.1_pt1 | contig 35414 bp, 39 predicted proteins | sample 811181 | NCBI WGS metagenome assembly MDTC01 (sample SAMN05326644, study PRJNA326480) | marine metagenome | isolation source: seawater | place: Pacific Ocean: North | collected 2011
AAATGGTGGGCCCGGGAGGACTCGAACCTCCGACCAATGGATTATGAGTCCACTGCTCTAACCAACTGAGCTACAGGCCCTTCTTGAATAGTATTCTTTAAATATTTAATAACTTTCTCAATTAAAAAGCTATAACTATTAAATAAAAGGACGGTAATTATAATCGAAACCCAAAAAAAAAAGCAGTGATGCTAATCACTGCTTTTAATAAAATAAATATGGTTTATTAAGCCTTTTTATTCATTAGGTGTAAGCCTACACCTGCTGCTAAAAGAACTAAATTAATACTCATCCAGGTCCAAAACGCACCGCCACCGTCACATTCAGCGCCGGTTGATGAATATCCATAATCTGACATTGCATCATTAAAATCTGATAAGGCACCACACGCTGCATCAGCTAACCTAATGGATGCGCTTAAAAATGCAACGTTAACTACGTTAATACCAAGCGCTACAAATGCTAAAACATGTTGTTCTTTTACTGCTATAACAGCCATAATACCAGCAATTATTGGTAAATAAGTTGCCCCAAAAACTGGAATTACAATTGAGATTGATGCAACAACGATTGCAACTATTCCTAATGCTTTCATAATTTTCTCCAAAAAATATATAAAAAACAGATTTTACCACACAAATTACTTGAGTCTACTTAAAACACGTATTTGCATTTGTACATCTTTTAATATTAAATAAAACTTATAAAAATGTCAGGTTTCATAATGAAAAATAAAATATTAGTTCTTATATCTTTGATTTCTTTCCCAAGCTTTATACAAGCTTTATCTTATGAAGTCAGGGGAATCGAAAGAGTCTCTCAAATGTTTGGTGATGCAATATGCGTCTCTTTATACATAACAAATAATACAAGAAATACTTATTCATTTAACATTTTTGCAATTGATGCAAAAGGCGATGGCCTCACATCAACCCCATCACTATTTGTAAGCAAAAAACCAGATTTCAATCCCAATCAAGACTTAACAGCTAATTCAAAAGCAAGAGGTTGGCTATGTTTTGATGAACCAGAATATGGTTGGGTGCCTGAGACCATAGAATTTTCTGAAGTTTGGGGATCCAAATTCCTTACTGTTTACGTTAATTAAATAAAAATATTTATTCAAACCAAAAATTATTTTTTTTAAGTAGTCTTTAGATAAACCTGATAGTCTACTAATATATTATGATTAAATTAAATGATATATTCCCTTTTGCTAAAGGCGGCAATAGAATGTGCTTTGTTCATCCTGGTAATCCCAATCGATGCTTAAAAGTAATTCATCCTGGAATTTTGACAAAAATAAAAAAGAGTAAGCCCTGGTATAAGCAACTAAGGTCTTCTGAAAGTTTTGATGATAATTTACGTGAACAGAATGCATACAATCAAAAGGCACTAAAATCGAATAATCCAGAAATATGGGATCATCTTGCAAAATGGTATGGAATGGTGGAAACAGATATTGGTATTGCATCAGAAACAGAACTAATAAGAAATAATGGAAGAATTGCGGAAACGCTTGAAGAATATCTATTCAGAAATGGCCTTACTGATGAAATTAAAGATGCTATTGAAGAATTTCACAAATGGTTAAGACAGCATTTAGTTTTAACAAAAAATTTAATACCTCATAATCTTGTTTTAACCTCACAAGAAAAAAAACTTAAAATTAAAATTATTGATGGTTTGGGGTCTCAGGCATTTTTTCCGCTTGCAAGTTATTCAAATATTTTTGCTAAAAGATATGTTATTAGAAGAATAGAGCTTATGTGGAGCAGAATAAATTGGGATCTTTCAGGCAGAAAAGGAAACTGGAAATAAGTAAATTATATTTACTCGTCTAGGAAACTTTTAAGATGGCTTGATCTACTAGGATGTCTGAGCTTTCTTAAGGCTTTAGCTTCTATCTGTCTTATTCTCTCTCTAGTAACGTCAAATTGTTTACCTACCTCTTCCAAAGTATGATCTGTATTCATGCCTATTCCAAACCTCATTCTCAAGACTTTAGCTTCTCTAGCTGTAAGTGAAGCAAGGACATCATCAGTGGCAAAATGAAGGCTTTCTTCAGTTGCGTTTTCTAAGGGCGACTCAATTACAGTATCTTCAATAAAATCACCTAGACTTGAATCCTCATCATCCCCAATAGGAGTCTCAGTTGAGATTGGTTCTTTAGCAATTTTTAAAACTTTTCTAACTTTATCTTCAGGCATATCCAACTCTTTACTTAACTCTTCTGGAGTTGGTTCTCTTCCGATATCTTGCATCATTTGACGAGAAACTCTGTTTAATTTGTTTATTGTTTCTATCATATGAACTGGAATTCTTATTGTTCTAGCCTGATCTGCAATTGACCTGGTTATGGCCTGTCTTATCCACCAAGTTGCATAGGTCGAAAATTTATAACCTCTTCGATATTCAAACTTATCGACAGCTTTCATAAGACCGATATTTCCCTCTTGAATTAGATCTAAAAATTGAAGCCCGCGGTTTGTATATTTCTTTGCTATAGAAATTACTAATCTTAAGTTTGCTTCGACCATGTCTTTTTTAGCACGGCGCATTTTTGTTTCGCCCATTGACATATTTCTATTAATTTCTTTTATTTCTCTAACATTCAGGCCAACTTTATTCTCAAGTTCGATGATGTCCTTTTGTGCAATTACTATGTCTTGTTTAACATTTTGTAGAAGATCTTTCTTATACTTTTTTTCCTTCATTAAACTATCAACCCATCTAACCTTTGTTAAATTTTCAGGATACATAGCTAAAAAATCTTTTCGAGGTAATCTAGCTTTTTTTACTAAGTGGGTTTGAATAAGTTTTTCTTTTTCTCTGAGAATATTTAATCCATGTCTTGCAATAGCAGCAATATCATCAAACATTCTTGGGCTAAATTTTAAAAACTGAAATATATCACCAAGTTTTTTAAATTCTGTATTAGCTTCTTTTGAATGTCTTCCTTTTTTTTCAATGACCTTTGTTGTTTTGTTGAACTGTCGTTTTAAGTTGGTTATTCTTCTTTGAACTTCTTTCATATCAGGACCTGATGAAGTCTCTTCATCTGAATCAGCAGCATCTGCTTCTTCTTTAGCTCTTTGCGTTCCTGGACCAGCAGATGGGACCTCTTCCATCTCCTCTAAGAATCCAGTAAGGAAGTCATTAATTTTCTTTTCGCCATCTTTTACTAGCTGCCAATAAATCAATACATACTCTACAGTCTTAGGATAATGAACACTTGCGTTGAGAAGGTCTCTCATTCCCTCTTCTATCCTTTTAGCAATTTCAATCTCACCTTCTCTAGTCAAAAGGTCAACTGTTCCCATCTCCCTCATATACATTCGAACTGGATCTGTTGTTCTTCCTGTTTCATTCTCAACAGCTGCAAGAGCTTCAGCAGCTTGTTCTAATGCAATATCATCTGAATTTTCTGATTCTGCTAACATTAAGGTATCTGCATCAGGCGCTGTTTCGTGAACTTGCAAACCTAAATCATTTATCATTCCTATAATTTCATCTACTTGATCTGGATCAGATATATCATCAGGCAAATGATCATTTACATCAGAATATGTTAAGTATCCCTGCTCTCTACCTTTTTCGATAAGCTCTGCAATTCTTGAGCCTTTTTGATTTAATTTATCCACAGATTAGTCGCACCTCGAGTATATCCCCTATATGTAGTGATTGATTCGCAAAAATCAATCTAACCAGAGCTTAAATTTTTAATTAAAGCCTCTTCTTCCTGCGACATTCTATCTTTTTTTAAGATAATTTGTTGCAATTCTCTCTTTTCTGATGAGGTTAATTCACTCATATTATACTTTTCTTTGAGAATTTCTTCTCTTTCAGAGTATGTTTGCGAAATTAAGGCAATACAATCCTCTATCATAGAAAGAGCATCTTCTTCTGATATCTTAATTTCTGAAACGAGCGCTTCGCCAAAAACATTTTTTATTTTTTCTTGATCAATTTTCTCTAAAATTATTGAGGCAGCTGAATTCGGATGTTTAATATATATATCTCTAATTTCTAACATAAAAGAAAAGTTGGAATCAGGGTTTATCAAATTAAATAATTTACTATTAGCTAATTTAGGATGTTGAATTAATGCCATAAATATACCTAAGACAGATTTTTTCATTATTGATTTTGTATCAACCTCTGGCTTTTCTTTCTTTGGAGAATTAATTTGGTTCTTGCTTTCATCTCCTTGAATTAGTTTTGCAAAATCTATGTCACATACATTAGATGCCTCGTTGATGTATGCCTGTTTGATAGTTTCATTAGAAATTGATTTAATTAAAGGTATCGCAAATTTTGCAGCTATTGATCTTCCCTCAATAGAAGATAGATCATCTTGTTGTTTTAAAGTTTCAAAAAAGTAGTTAGAAAGTGATTTTGAATCTTTAGCTAGGTTAAAAAAAGCTTGTTTTCCATTTTCTTTTATGAAGCTATCTGGGTCATCGCCCTCTTTTAAGAAAATAAAGCTTATTCTTGTATCCTCTCGAAGTAACGGCATTGCATTTTCTACTGTTCTCCAAGATGCCTTTAAACCAGCTTCGTCACCATCAAATACTATATAGATTGTATTGGTGTAATTTAGTATTTTTCTAAGCTGCTCTTGGGTAAAGGCTGTACCTGATGAAGCAACAGCATTTTTAACACCATGTTGAAATAGACCAATAACATCCATGTAACCCTCTACAACGAAAATTGAATCAGGTCTTTTATCAATTTGCCTAACCTCATATAAACCATATAGTTCATATTTTTTCTTGTAAGTTTTAGTTTCAGGAGAATTCAAATATTTTGCCTGATTCTCTTTATCTACTAACAACCTGCCCCCAAAAGCAATGCTGTCACCTTTAATATTTCTTATTGGGAACATTAATCGATCTCGAAATCTATCATAAAACTGGCCATCATCATTTTTACCAAATAAACCGGATTCATTAAGTTCTACTTGATTAAACTCTTTTGAAAGCACTTCATTTAAGCTAGGAGCCTTTGCATTTGAATATCCTAAATTAAAAAATTTAGCAGTTTCTCCTGAAATCCCTCTGTCTTTTAAATAAGAAATTGTATTTTTCCCACTCTCTTCTTTTAGTTGTTTATAAAAAATTTCTGAAGCTCTATTGTTGATATTTGTAGCTTTAATTACCGATGAATTACTTTCTTGTTTAGGAATTTCCATTCCAATATAAGATGCTAGCAACTCAACTGCTTCTAAAAAATCCAGATTGTCATGCTTTCTCAAAAAAGAGATCGCATTTCCAGTTTCTTTGCAGGTAAAGCAATGATATGTTCCAGTTTCTTCATAAATCTTCATTGATGCATTATTTTCTTCTCCCCCTTTGTGAAAAGGGCATTTCGCCATATATGCGCCACCTCTTCTTTCAACTTGTCTACGTTTTTGGATGACTTCAACAATATTTACTGAGTTAAGTAGGCGTTCTATAAAGTCTTCTGGTATATACATATTTATTGTTTATTTAGCTCAAACCAATTATCAATTAAAATTTTTGCTGCATTTGCGTCAACCGTTTCAAATTTTTTTTCTTCAAGTATTTGTCTAGCTTCAAATGTTGTAAGTCTCTCATCAATGTATTCAAATTTTGCATCATAGATACTCTTTAGTTTTTGATAAAACTTTTCAACCTCTTTCATAATTTCACTATCAGTACCATCCATATTTAAAGGTTTACCTACGATTATAAGCTCAGGCTTCCATTCGTTTAAAAGAATCATAATCTCATTCCATTTTACTTTATTATCTTTACTTGAGATTACCTGAAGCGGTGAGGAGGTGCATGTTGAAGTTTGTCCAACAGCAACTCCTATCTTCTTTGTTCCAAAATCAAAGGCAACTATTTGCATTTAATTAGACGAAAAATTCCAATCTCTAACAATTTCTAGAATACTATATTGATTAGACATGTCATCATTAAAAGGGGCGAATGGTGCAGATTTCTCTAATATATCAATAGCCATCTCATCAATTAATATGTTCCCAGATGAAATTAGAATCTTTGCATTAACCAAGTTTCCATTTATATCAATTGTTGCCATAATCTGAACTTTACCATCTAAATAATTTTCTTTATTGGAAATTATTTTATCTCCAGTCGTTTCTATTTTTCGCTGCCACAAGTTCAAATAAACAGCTTCTTGAGAATTTATTACTGAGTTCGCCTGAAGTTTTTTAATCTTAAAAGATTGAGAAGAATTTTTTGATGTTTGAATTATGCCTGATGCCTGAGATGACATATTTCTTTTTAATTCCATATTGCTGTCAATGGATGTATCACTCATATAGTCTTGATTTGAATTAGCGAGTTTGACATTAATAATTGGAGACTCATTAAAAATAGGTAATTTGTAGTATGTTGTTATTGAAATTCCAAAAATTAAAAGACCATGAATAAATAATGATATTAAAAATGATTTATTAAAAGTTAAAGATCTTCTACTCATATTTTTTGATGAAGATGAAAATGTATTCATAATCCCTCAAAAAAATCAGTGATTGGATTTTGACCTGTTTGATCAAAAATTTCTCTTGCGCATGTTGGGCTAGTAATGTTAATTTCAGTAAGATATTCGCCAATAATGTCTATTCCGGCAAAGTTAATTCCTTTTTCTTTCAAATAATTTCCAATTTCTTCTCCAATATTTTGTTGAAATTCTGTAATATCTGCAGCAACGCCTTTACCACCAGCAGCCAAATTACCTTTAAAACCTCCATTTTGAGGGATTCTTGCTAAAGTTTTATTAAAAGGTTTGCCATGAATAATCAATACTCTGTAATCCCCTTCATATATTTCTTCAATAAATTCCTGGCAAATAATCTGAGTTTGTTCTGAGTTTGTCATTTCATCTAATATATTTAAATTTTCTTCATTAATTTGATCAAGTTTGTATATGGAAGTTCCCCCCATTCCATCAAGCGGCTTAATGACGATCGTATTATTAGAGTTAATAAATTCTTTAATTTTCACGATCTTTGAAGTTATAAGAGTCTTGGGTATGTATTCTTTAAAATGTAAGGCAAAAATTTTTTCATTAAATTCTTTGATTGAGTTTGGTTTATTAAAAATAATTGCTCCTTGTTTCTCAGCAAGTCCTAATAAATGAAGAGCATTAATATAATTCTCATCTACAGGAGGGTCTTTGCGCATAAAAGAATATTTAAAGTCAGAAACTTTTATATCCTGTTTTAAGATACCTTCAACTTGAGTTGATCCTGCAGAAAGAATATTTCTTGAACTTGCATAGACATGGCCTTGGTCAATAAACAAATCATCAATCTCACATTGAAAAACATTAAGTTTTTTTTTAATTGCCTCTTCAATCATTAATATTGAGGTATCTTTTTTTACATTTAAGTCTTTAAAGGTATCTGTAATGAAAAGAACTTTATTATTCATAGTTATGAGATTTTACCAAAATGATTCTTAATTAATGAAGATATAAAGATAGGTGCTGTCTCGGCCCTTAAGATGTTTTGGCCTAAATATCTTTCTTTAATATTGTGGATTCGCATTAACTTAAGCTCTTCATCTGAAAAGCCAGACTCGGGTCCTGTAATAATTGTTATAGAGGAATTTTCTTTTAACCCATCTTGATCAAAATACTCTGAAGCCTCTGTATCAAATGCATATATGTCGGACGTATTTTTTTCCATAATTATTGCCTCTTCTAAACTATCAGATTCCACGACTGACGGAATAAAATTGTTACCACATTGCTTTGAAACATTAATCAAGATTTCAAATGATTTTTTGATCATTTTAGTTATATCTATTTTTGCAACACTTTGATCAATAAGATCTGGTTTATAGACAATAAATTTATTAGTCCCTATTTCAGCTAGTTTTTGAATCATAAAATTAAAATTACTTTTCTTTATTACTGGAACTATGGTTACAAGTAATCTTTTTGGAGGTGTGTCATATTTAAGTTCTTCAACCCTCTTAACTTCAATAAATTTTTTTGATAGTTCTATAATTTTACAACTTGCAGACTTGCCATCTCCATCAAAAACTTCAACCACATATCCTTTTTTTAGACGCAGTGCTTTAATTAAATGTCTTGACTGGGACTCATCTATTTGAAATTTAGCATTAGGCCCAGATACATGTTTACAATATACTCTATGTGTTCTCACAATATCATTATAGCTATAGCTGGAAAATAAATGTCAGAGATTAAAATTATATTTATAAGGCATGGTGAAGCTTCAAATGCCTGGGGAGAACATGAAGATCCTAACTTGAGTGAAAAAGGACTTTCTCAAGCAAATAATTTGCTAAATCATAAAAATCTTTCAGATCTGAAAGATTTCTCTTTTATATCAAGCCCTAAATCAAGAGCAAGAGAAACAGCTGATCCTTTAGCAAAAAAATTTAATAAAGACATAGTTCTTGATAACACTTTTATTGAGATTCCATCAAAAAATATTGCTTTAAATCAAAAACAAAACTGGCTGAAAAAGATCTTAAACACTAAAAAAGATTCACTTCCAAAGTATATTAAAATTTGGAGTGAGGAGATTTTTAATAAACTAATTACCATAGAAAATGATTCTGTGATTTTTACGCATTTCATGGTTATGAATTCAATTGTAAGTAGCTTGATCAAATCCGAAACACTTTTATCTTTTTATCCTGATTACACTTCAGTGCTAGAAATCATTAGTGATAACAAAAAAATAAAATCTTACTCAATAGAGGGCAATAAAAAAACATATATAAATCTTTAAATTATCTATTGAGCAATTTTTAAACAGATGTAAACTTATATCTCTTTATTAAAAAATCTATTTTGAAAGAAAAGAAAAAATCATTTGATAGCTATTCCAAGAAACCTCTAAAGGGTGAGGTCAGAAAGGCTATGAATAGATATTTTAATCAGCTAGATCAAAAAAATACTCCTATCAATGTTTATAATCTTGTACTTACAGAGGTTGAGCCACCATTATTAAATAGTGTTATGAAGTTTTGTAATAATAATCAGTCTAAAGCTGCAAGAATTCTCGGTATTAATAGAACAACCTTAAGAACAAAATTAAAAAAATATAAAATCTGATTATGATCCTAGTTAAACCAAAAACAGCTTTGATTAGCCTTAGCGATAAAACCAATATTGATGCTATTGTTAAATTTCTTTCAGAAAAAAATATAAAAATACTATCCACTGGTGGAACTTATAAAGCTATAAAAGAAATTACTAATAATGTAACTGAGGTCTCTGAATTTACCGGTTTTGAAGAAATTATGGGTGGTCGAGTAAAAACACTTCATCCAAAAATACATGCTGGTATTCTTGCAAGAAGAGACTCAGATATGGGTATTTTAAAAGATAAAGGATACGAGCCTATAGATTTAGTAATCGTAAATCTATACCCCTTTCAAGAAACTATTGGGAGCAACTGTACTTTTGAAGAAGCCATTGAACAGATAGATATTGGTGGTCCAACAATGATAAGGGCAGCTGCAAAAAATTTTAAAGACGTTGTGGTAGTTACAGATCCTAATGATTATCAAACTATCATCAATGAGTGGAATGAAAAAGGTGGTATCTCTTATGAATCTCGTATGAGTCTATCCAAAAAAGTCTTTTCTATGATGGCAGAATATAATAAATCTATTTCTCTATATCTTGGTGAAGATAGTGATGGATCCGCTATAAATTACGAGTTTAAAAAAAGCTCTAATTTAAGGTATGGCGAAAACCCTCATCAAAATGCTTCTTTATATACCTTTAAGAACCTAAAATTTAAAAATATTGCAAATTCAAAAATTTATCAAGGCAAAGAGCTTTCATACAATAATATAGTTGATGCTGATGCTGCCTGGGAATGTGTTAGAGAATTTAGTAATCCGTCCTGTGTAATTGTTAAGCATGCTAACCCATGTGGAGTCGCTGAAAGTGACAACGTATACAATGCTTATGATTTAGCATTTAAGACTGATCCTACATCTGCTTTTGGTGGAATCATAGCCTTTAATAGCTTAGTTGATTTGGCAACTGCAAAAGAGATTAATGATAGACAGTTTGTTGAAGTTGTAATTGCTCCAGGCTATGAGAAAGAGGCAATTGAAGAATTTTCAAATAAAAAAAATATAAGGGTTTTAGAAGTAGATTTAGATCAAGATAATATCTATCCAGGAGTGATCAAGAAAGTTTCAGGAGGTATTCTTATTCAAGACGATGATCATAAGAAGGTAACACTTGATGAAATAAAGTGTGTAACAAAAAGACAACCAACAAATAAAGAGTTAATTGATCTAATGTTTGCTTGGAAAGTTGCTAAGTTTGTAAAAAGTAATGCTATTGTATATGCAAAAAATAAACAAACAATTGGAATTGGTGCTGGTCAAATGAGCAGAGTGATTAGCGCAGAAATTGCAAATTTAAAAGCAAAAGAAGAAGGCTTAGATATAAAAAATGCAGTGATGGCTTCAGATGCCTTTTTCCCATTTAGAGATGGTATTGATAAGGCAGCATCTAGTGGAATTGCAGCAATCATCCAACCAGGTGGCTCAATAAAAGACTCAGAAGTGATTCAAGCTGCTGATGAGCATGAAATTGCTATGGTTTATACGGGAACGAGGCATTTTAGACATTAATGAATGTATTAATAATAGGATCTGGTGGAAGGGAGCATGCACTAGCGTGGAAGTCTGCTCAAGATGAAGATGTTCAAAATGTTTATGTTTGTCCTGGTAATGCAGGGACTCATCTTGAGAATAAAATAAGCAATGTTGATGTAGATTCAAATAATTTTGAAGCTATTGAAATTTTTTGCATGGATAAATTAATCGATCTTGTAATTATTGGTCCTGAACAGCCATTAGTAATGGGATTAAGTGATTATCTTCAAAGTAAAGGTATTAATGCATTTGGGCCATCAAAGAGCGCAGCTCAGCTTGAAGGTTCAAAAACTTTTTCTAAAGACTTTTTTATTAAATATAATATCCCTACAGCTGGCTATAAGTCTTTTGACAACTATGAGCATGCCTTAAATCATTTAAAAGAAATTAATTACCCAACAGTGGTTAAAGCAGACGGACTGGCTGCTGGAAAAGGTGTAATTATTTGCTCTAGTGAAGATGAAGCAATTGAAGCTCTAAAAAATATCTTTAAAGATATGGCCTTCGGAACTGCCGGTAATAGAGTTGTTATTGAAGATTTTTTAGAGGGTGAAGAAGCATCTTTCATAGCTGTAGTAAGTAAAGACAAAATTATCCCTCTTGCAACCAGCCAAGATCATAAAACGGTCGGAGATGGAGACGTTGGCCTAAACACGGGTGGAATGGGCGCGTACTCACCTGCGCCAATCATTAATGATTCATTAAATAAAAAAATACTTGATGAGGTTATGCATCCTACTATGCAGGGTTTGATAAATGAAGGTTCGCCATATTTAGGTTTTTTATATGCAGGATTAATGATAAATAACGGTGAGATAAAAGTTTTGGAATTTAACTGTAGATTTGGAGACCCAGAAACTCAACCAATTTTATTGAGACTAAACTCAAGTTTAGTTGAACTATGTATGGCTGCTATTACAGATGATCTTGATTCATATGTCATAAATTGGACACCTAAGCATTCTTGTGGGGTCGTTATAGCTTCAAAAGGTTATCCTGAGAGCTATGAATCAGAAAAAGAAGTTAATATTAAAGACTATGGTACGGATGGTGTAAAACTTTTCCATGCAGGTACAAAATTTCAAAATGAAAAAATTATTACTAGTGGAGGTAGAGTTTTTTGTGCAACTGCTCTAGGTGATGATTTAAAAGAAGCTCAACAAAATGCATATAATCTAGTTCAAAAAGTTGATTTTGATGGTGCTTTTTGCAGAAAAGATATAGGCTTTAAGGGAATTAAATGAATATTTTTAATAACATAGTAAATGAACTTGATATTGCTTTAAAAACATTATCAGATAAAAAAACTGGTACGGAAAGAAAATATCCTTCAGAACCTATCAAAAAGAATAAAGATAAATTAACAAAAGAAGAAGCAGATCTATCTATCCAAATGATGAGAATTAATCATGCTGGCGAAGTTGCTGCACAAGCATTGTATAGAGGGCAAGCCTTTGTATGCAAAGATCCTAAAATTAAAGAGCATTTAATACAAGCAGGTGATGAAGAAACAGATCATCTTGTATGGTGTAAAAGAAGGCTCGATGAACTTGGCGGCAAGAGCTCATTGTTAAATCCTCTTTGGTATGCGGGGTCCTTTGCAATAGGCGCAATTTTTGGCTCTATGGGAGAAAAAACAAGTTTAGGTTTTGTTGAAGAAACTGAAAAACAAGTTGTAATCCATCTTCAAAAACACTTAGATAAGATTTCGTACAAAGATAAAGAAACCATTGAAATACTTAAGACAATGCAAGCTGATGAAGATCTTCATGCTGGACAAGCTAGTGAGTCTGGAGCTGAAGAATTAGAGTCACCAACAAAAAAATTCATGGAAGTTACTGCTAAAGTAATGACTTCCTCAAGTGCATATATTTAATTTAAATTCATGATACGTATCTAAATTAAAATGAAAAAAATACTATTCCTTCTGTCTATTTCTTTTTGTCTAAATGCTATCTCTCACCAAAATTGGACTGCCGAAAAATTTTCACAAGAAATGGCTCACCTGCCTACACCACTCCCCGATAGAGTAGTTCTAACATGGAATGATAATCCAGCAACTACGCAGTCAGTAAATTGGCGAACTGATATTTCTGTAAAGAAAGGTTTTGCTCAGTTAGCCATAGCTAATGCCAACGGAAGAACTTTAAAACCAACAAAATTTAATGCTGAAACAGTATATTTTAAAAGTGATATTAATGAGGCTCACTATCACAACGTTACTTTTAGAAACCTTAAAGAAGATACCTTGTATGCTTACCGAGTTGGTGATGGAGTCAATTGGACAGAATATTATCATTTTAGAACCGCAAGCTCCAAAGAGAAACCATTCAGTTTTATTTATTTTGGAGATGCGCAAAATGAGGTTAAAACACATTGGTCGAGGGTTTTTAGAGAAGCTTTTCGAGATGCTCCTCGAGCTGCATTCACGCTACATGCTGGAGACTTAGTAGATGAACATGATATGGACTCGCAATGGGGGGAATGGCATCAAGGCCCTGATTGGGTAAATGGAACTATTCCAGTAATAGCAACACCTGGAAATCACGAATATCATTCAGGTTCAGATGCAAAGAGAATTTGGAGAACAAAAGCTGGTAAAAATATAAATATAGATATTGTTTCCTACGCAAATGATTCTCCTTCAACACATGTGGTTGAAGTAAAAGATTCTGATGATCAAAAAGGGGTTATTAAAATAACTAATTCTGGAGAAATAGTTGCCGTTGATGATGGTATTGAAAGAATTACAGGTTTTTCAAAAAAAGATCTTATAAATCAATCTATCTTTGGGGGTAAGGCTCCACTATATGATCGCTTAAGAAATAAGACTCAAATAAAAAAGATCAGTAGTCATTGGAGGCCTCAATTTTCATTTCCAGTTCAAAATGTGCCAGATGATTATCTAATGGAAACTGTATATTATATTGACTACCAAGGGGTACGTTTCATTTCTTTAGATTCAAATATTGAAACGAAAAAACAAGTTCCGTGGTTAAGGAAGGTTCTTGAAGATAATCCCAATCGTTGGACTATTATGACTTTTCATCATCCAATGTTCTCTCCAGCCTCCAATAGAGACAATAAAGAAATGCGTCAACACTGGAAACCTCTTCTAGATGAATTTAAGGTTGATTTAGTTTTAAGCGGGCATGATCACACATACTCAAGAACTGGTCTTGTTAATTTAAAAGGAGTCAAAAATATTCCAACTGGCTATCAGCAAGCCTATGACCCTGAAATTGGTACCGTACATGTTGTATCAGTAAGTGGGCCTAAAATGTATAAGATTACTAAAGGTAATTATGCAAAAAAACTTGGTGAAAACACTCAGTTATATCAAATAATTGATATTTCAGGTAATAAATTAAGATTCCGTGCTTATGATGCTACTGGAAAATTGTATGACGAATTTCAAATACAAAAACAGATAGGAAGACCAAATCTTTTAATAGAAAACTAGTCTAATAATAAGACAGTCACTTCCATTTAATATTGCATCCCATTGACGGGAATTGATTAGGGTCTATTGCCGTATTGTTGAGTAAATTATCCAAAGCATTTCTTAAATCTTTACCAGATGGTTGAATATTTGAATTTGGGGTACTTTCATCTAATCTTCCTCTATAAACGAGCTTTTGATTCGGATCAAAAAGATAAAATTCCGGAGTACATTCTGCCTTATAAGCTTTTGCAATCATTTGAGTTTCATCAAAAAGGTATGGAAAAGATAGGCCAAGCTCTTCCCATAAATCAAGCATTTCCTGCGGGCCATCCTGTGGATAAATCTCTACATCATTTGAACTAATTGCAGTCATATTGATTAGGTTTTTATAGTCTCTTGAAATTTGCTGAATTTCAGAATGATAATGAATAACATATGGACAATGATTACATATAAACATAATTAATGATGGTTTAGAGCTATCCAATTCATCTGATGAAAAATTTTTATTTGATACTATGTTTAAAAGATTGAATGGGATTAGTTCTGTTCCTAATGTGAGCATACTAGAATAAGTTAAAGACATTACAATATTATAAGCTCATTTGCTGCCACTTGACTGACACCCCTTCTACTTTATATCTGTTTGATTCTTCTCGAAGTTTTTCATATTCAGTTTTGGAGGAATAAACTGTAACAATTAAGGCATTTTCTTTATTTGCAGTGATTCTAAGCACCCTTCCCATTCTTTGTATTCTTTGTCGTTTAGAAGATGAGGCGCTTAAAATCATAGCGCCATCAGCTTCAGGCATATCAAAGCCTTCATCTAAAGCTGTGCAACTTACTAAAACATTTAATTTTCCTGATTTAAAAGCATCCAAATTCTCTTGTCTTTCTTCATCATTGAGATCGGTGTTGTAGATACCGGATTTAAAACCTTTTTTATTTACCACTCTGTTAAATTCTTTTGCTTGTTTTTTATTCTCAGTAAAAACAATCCAACTATCTCTTTTATATTTTTGAATTAACTCTAAGCCATAAGGTATTCTATTTTTTGAGTTCTTGACTAATCTTGCTCTATTAAAAATTAACATCTTTAATGGATAGTCATTCATATCATTTCCACCAATAGTCGCTGCTCTTCGTTGAATGCTTTTTGTAAATTTCTTATATTTTTCATCTTCTTCTGGAAGTAAAGCCGCATACCCATATAAAAGTTTAAAATTAACAATTACTTCGTCTTCCCTAGCATCAATATAATCATAATCAAAAATAATATCTCCAAGTATCTTCTTTATGATGATATAAAAATTATCGTCATAGTCTCTTTCTGGTGTTGCTGATAGACCAAGTGTTGCGTGCCAATTATTTGTTAACATTTCTCCCCTCTTTTCAGTTCCAATTTTATGACACTCATCAACAATAAGTAGGGTATTTTCTGCCTCAACCTCGTCAAAAATATTTTTTAATGAATCGATTGTAGTAATACAAACCTTGGTAATTGATGAGATTTTTTCTCCACCACCATTAAGAGATATATCTTTATCATGAAAAATATCTGAAAGATTTTCATACCATTGATCTAACAAGGCTATCGATGGAACAACAATCAAGACTAATTTATTGGGATATTCTTCTAAATATTTATTTAAGCAATGAATAGCAAAAAAGGTTTTACCGCCGCCTGTTACTACTTTTATGATTCCTCTCTTTTTATTCCACCATAAAGGAAATGCTTTTTCTTGCCACTCCCTAAGTTTCAAGAAAAATCTCCTTTCATTAAACTTTCGCCGATTAGAAAAACATTAATACCTTGTTTTACTAATGTATTTATATCTTCTTGATTTTTAATTCCCGATTCGGCAACAAAAATATTATTTTTTGAAAATAAATTCTTCAATTTAATTGAATTTTGAATATCAACATCAAAAGTTTTAAGGTTTCTGTTATTCACACCAATAATTGCATTTGAAAACATCTCGGCTCTTGCAAGTTCCTTTTCATCATGAACTTCAATTAAATAATCTAGCTCTAATACAGTTGCTAAATCTGAAAATTCTCTTAATTGCTCATCATTTAAGACACTTGCTATTAAAAGAATGCAATCAGCGCCAATAAATTTTGATTCATATATTTGATAGGTATCAATTATGAAATCTTTTCTCAATATAGGAAGGTTTGTTACTTCTTTTACATCTTTTAAGTACTGTGCACTTCCTTGAAAATAATCTTCCTCTGTAAGAATAGAAAGTGCTGATGCTCCAAATTCTTCATATTCTATAGCCTTCTTAATGGGATCAAAATCTTTAGTGATTATTCCAGCGCTGGGAGAGGCTTTTTTTATTTCAGCAATTATTGCCTGCTCTTTGTCAATCAAGCTATTTTTAAATGAATTTAATGGCATATTTGATGAGCCTAAACCTTCCTTTATATCTTCTAATTTGAGCTCAGACTTAAGCCTTTCTAACCTAGACTTAGTATTAGCTATAATTTCATTAAGAATACTCATATATTATTTGATATTTTCACGTAATCAGCCAGCCTGTCAGAAGCCATGCCATTGTTCATTAATTCAAAAGATAGCTCAACTCCATCACTTATAGAGCTAACGACTTTTGCTACGTATAATGCAGCACCGCTGTTCATAGCAATCATATCTTGAACAGCAGATTTTTTTCCTGAGAAAGCATCTTTGACTAATTCAAGACTTTCTAGAGAGGAGTTTGCAGAAATTTTTTCAAAAGGAGCCAAGCTTAGACTGAAATCTTTTGGAGAAATTTTATATTCTTGAATTTCACCACTTTTTAGTTCTGAAATTGTTGTTTCACTGGTTATGGTTATTTCATCAAGTCCGTCATCTCCGTGCACAATCAGAACATGCTCCATATCTAAGTTCTTAGAAACATTCGAAAAAGTTTTTATTAACTTCTTGTCATAAACACCTAATACTTGTTTCTTTGCGTTGCATGGATTTGTATGTGGGCCCAATAAATTAAAAATTGTTTTTTCTGCTATTTTTTGTCTTGCAGGCATAACATATTTCATTGCTTGATGATGAAGTGGTGCAAATAAAAATACAAAACCTATTTGATTAAATATTGAAATAAGTTTATTTCTGTCATGACTAATGTCTGCTCCAGCTATACTTAAAAAATCTGCGCTACCTGATTTACTAGAAATTGCTTTATTACCATGTTTAGTTACTTTTGCACCACCAGCTGCAGCTACAAATGAAGAAGCTGTTGAACAGTTAAAAGTATTAAGTCCGGTGCCTCCAGTTCCGCATGTATCTATATGAGCTCCATCACCGACGTCAAGCTTTAATGACTTCCTTTTCATAACAGATGCTGCCGCTGTAATTTCGTCTTCACATGCACCCTTTTGATTTAATGCTAGTAGAAAAGACTCTATTTCAGACTGATCAACCTTGCCTGTCATGATCATTTCTGTAGCCCCTTTCATTTCATCAAAACTCAAATCTTCATAAGATAGAATTTTATTTAGGTATTTTTTCATTATTCCTCTAAAAAATTTTTTATTAACTTTTTACCATCAATTGTATTAATAGATTCTGGATGAAATTGAACGCCATATATTGGTCTTGTTTTGTGCTCAATTGCCATAACAACACTGGGATCATCTTCGAGGGTTGCTGTAACATTTAGCTCTTCTGGTATTGAATTCATTTCAATTACTAAACTGTGATATCTAACAACATCATACGGAGAGCTTATGCCTTTAAATAGGCTATCTTCAGAATGTTTTACTCTTGATATTTTTCCATGAAATATTTCTGGAGCTTTTATAATAGTGCCTCCAAATGCAGCTCCTATGGCTTGATGACCAAGACAAACACCCAGCACTGGAACTCTTGAAACTCTTATTAATTCAACTGATATTCCAGCTTCTTTTGGAGTGCATGGTCCTGGGGAGATAACAATTTTTTTTGGACTTAAATTAAGCACTTCATCGACAGTCATTAGATCGTTTCTTATAACTTTTACCTCCTGATTTAGCTCACCAATATAGTGAACTAAGTTATAAGTAAAGCTGTCGTAATTATCGATAACAACAATCATGAAATCATCTCCAAAGCATCAAGAAATACTTTTGATTTTTGTTTGCATTCCAACCATTCACTTTCTGGGTTAGAGTCGGCCACTATTCCTGCCCCAGCCCCAACATGAATTAGTCCATCTCTTATTACGGCTGTTCTAATTGCAATAGCAGTATCTATATTGCCGTTCCATGATATGTATCCTATGGCACCCCCATATATTCCTCTTGAGCTTGGTTCCAATTCATTAATTATCTCCATCGCTCTAATTTTTGGTGCTCCTGATAATGTTCCTGCAGGAAGAGAAGCCTTTAGAGCGTCAATAAAATTTTTATCTTTTGATAGTTTGCCTACTACATTTGAAACAATATGCATTACATGTGAATACTTTTCTATAACCATCTTTTCAGTTACCTTCACAGAACCAATCTTTGATACCTTACCTACATCATTTCTGCCAAGGTCTATTAACATTAGATGTTCAGATAATTCCTTGGGATCATTCAATAGGTCTTGTTGATTTAGAAGATCTTCTTTATTGTCTTTTCCTCTTTTTCTTGTTCCAGCTATTGGCCTAAGTGTAATATCGTCACCTTCAACTCGAACTAAAATTTCTGGAGAAGAGCCAACAACATGACATTCATCAAGATTTAAGTAATACATGTAAGGTGATGGATTGAGATTTCTAAGAGCTGCATATAATTTAAATGCATCGCCTGAAAATGATCTAAAGAAATCTTGTCCTAGAACAACCTGCATTACATCGCCTTCTCTAATATAGTCTTGAACTTTTTCTACGGCAGCAACAAATTCTTCTTTAGTAAAATTTGATTCAAAAGAAAGACTTCCAGATGTTTTTTGATATTTAATTTCATAATTATCTGCTACTTGATCTATGCTCTTTTCAATATCTTCTAATTCCATATGCGCTTGTTCATATGATATTTGATTTGGATCTGAGTTATAAATTGCAAAAGTTTTATTATTAAAATTATCATAAACAATAATCTTTTCAGATTTGACTAAATATATTTCTGGCATGTGTTCTTCAAACTTTGATTCTTTTGATCTTAGAGATGCTATTTTTTTTTCAGCATATCGAGAGCTTTCATATGCAAAAAATCCAACATATCCTCCATAAAATCTAGGAAAATCATCTTGTTCTAAAGCCTTATACTGACTGATAATTTTATCTAGCTCCTCAAGGGGGTCTTCAGATTCATAACATTTAGTTTGATCGGCATTTTTAATTTCTAGCTTGTTACCAGATATCTTTATACTATCATTGCAGCATAATCCTATAATTGAATATTGAGCCCATTTCTCTCCGCCCTCTATAGATTCAAGTAAAAAAGTATTTCTTTTGTCTTTAATTCTTGAATACAAATTAATTGGAGAGCCAGAAGCTGAATTAATCTCTTTAATCAAAGGAATAATGTTAAAACCTTCTAATTTCAATTCATTCCATTCTCGTTTAGTTATCACTTTCAATAATTCCTTTAATATCTATAAGATCACCTATTTTGATTTCTTTTTTTTCAAACCAATTCTTATTTACTTCTAAAGCATACTTAACAGGTTTTTTTGAGCAAACTGATTTTTTTGAAAAAGGAACCATATCATAAATCTCAAGTATTTCTCCATTATCTGCGATGTATGCAACATTTAATGGAATAAAAGTATCTTTCATCCACATGCATTGTTTCTTCTTATATTCCCAAATAAAGAACATACCAAATTCGTCTGACATGAATGGGACAAACATAAGACCTTTTTTTCTATCTTCAAAATTAGATGCGATCTCTATTTCAGGTAATAATTCTTTAATATCTATTTTTTCAGAAGACTCAAGTTCAAATACTATGAACAGTAAGAAAAAATATTTAAGCGATATTTGAACGAAGCTCGGATATAGTTTGCTCATAATTTTCTGTATTAAAAATTGCTGAGCCAGCAACAAAAGTATCGGCACCAGCTTGAGAAGCAAGACCAATAGTTTCTTTGTTGATTCCTCCATCAACCTCAAGACGGATATCTTTTCCTGATTCATCGATCATCTTTCTTACTTTGGCTATTTTATCTAAAGAGCTGTGGATAAAGGATTGGCCTCCAAAGCCTGGATTTACACTCATAATTAAAACAAGGTCTATATCATCTAAGACATTTTCTAAAGAGCTCAGTGAGGTTGCTGGATTAAAAACAAGCCCTGCTTTACAGCCTTCATCTTTAATAGCATGAATCGACCTATGAATATGATTTGATGCTTCAGGATGAAAACTTATAAGATCTGCTCCAGCCTTAATAAAGCTTTGAGCAAGTTCATCGACTGGGTCAATCATCAAATGAACATCTATGAATTCTTTTATCCCAAATTCTCTAAGAGCCTTACATACCATTGGACCAATTGTTAAATTTGGAACATAGTGATTATCCATAACATCAAAATGAACCCAGTCTGCGCCAGCATCTAGAACATTTCTTACTTCATCACCTAGTCTAGCAAAATCAGATGCCAGTATTGAAGGTGCAATTATGTATTTATTGTCAGTCATAACTTAATTTTGGTCATTATATATTGTATTAGCAAGTTTTAAACGTTCCGGTGTCCCAACATCTAACCATAGTTCAGAAGAAGTCTGTCCCGTTATAGCCCTGCTACATGTATATTTTGGAAGAACCTCTTTCCATAAATCTAAAGAATGGCTTATTTGAAAGTTATTTTCCCTAAAAATTATTGGATTCATTATTGAAATGCCGCTCCATGTTAATTCATTTGAATCTGAGCTCACCTCAACAATATTTTTAACAAGATTAAAATCTCCATTTTGGTTATGTTCAGGGTTTGGAACTCCTACTAAATGTGCAGCTTCAACATCTCTAGGCAAATCAACTAAGTTAGTATTGTGATATATATCTGCATTCATTAATAAAAAACTTTTGTCACCTAAAAGATGTAGCGCTTTTAAAATTCCTCCTCCAGTTCCAAGTGGTATATCTTCAAACGAAAATAAAATATTTTCATTTGGGAATACCTCATCAACATGTTTTTTAATATGCTCTCCTAGATGTGAAACATTAATTATTATTTCTGAAAAGCCGTTTTCAATTAAGTGTTGAATATTTCTTTGTATTAAAGTTACTTCTCCAATTTTTAACAAGGGCTTTGGGGTCTTTTCCGTAATTGGGAGAAGTCTTTTTCCATAACCGGCAGCCAAAATCATAGCTTTCATATTTCTGAAATCCTTTTTAGAAGAGATGGCTGAACCCTATCTAAAAAGTATTCTTTTATACCCAACTCCTCAGGAATCATAGAAACAAGATTTGAAAGAATCATTGGTAAGTCTCTCAATCTATATGATCTATTATGAATTAAGTATAAATTTGCAAGGGTGCCTAAAATCCTCATATTTCTTTGAATGCAACCATATCTTAGAAATTCGAATAAATCTTCATTGTTATAATTTAAATTAATTTGATTCGAAAAATATCTTAAGGAATTTTTAATATCCTTTAAATCTAATGGGTAGTAATGATCAATTAATATTCCTGCCAAATCTATACCCATAGGCCCGACTTTCATATCTTGATAATCAATTGCTGTTATTGTTTCGTTTTTGAGTATAAGATTTCGTCTTTCGTAATCAAAATGACAACTAGTCCATGGATGAACCTTAAGTTTTTCTATGGTTAGAAAAATGAGTTCATCTATTAAATCATTCGTTTCAATATTTAAAAAATTTTTTAAGAATGCATCTTTACATAAGTTCATCTGATTTATTAAGTCACTTTCTTCAAAACGACTAATTTCTTCAATGTTGGCTTTTTGTATTTGAGACAAAAGATCTAAAGATTTTTCAATTAATTTTGTTTTATTATCTTTGTTTAAGATTGATAGTAAGTCGTTATCGCCAAGATCCTCCTGAAGAGTTACGCCAGCCTTGTCATCATGATGAACAATATCTACAGCCTTAATGCCATTATCTTTGAGAGAGTTTGTGATCTTTATAAAGTCTTTGTGATTGCCGTCTTTAGGATTTAGATAACACAGTACATAAGATTTTTTATTGTCAGAAACTCGCCAATATTCTCGTCCACTAGCTTCTTGCTTTAATGGAGCAACATGGTTAGCTTTAAAATTACAAATATTGCTCAGTTTTATTACTTCTGCTTCTTTCAAATTAACTGTTTTTTACCTCATCAGGTATTGGAGTATCCTCAGGCACAAAAAAGTCTGGCATTAATTCATTAAAAGGCACTGAAGCATATTTTGTAAAATCTTTGACTCCTGCTTCATGAAGTACCAAATCATCAATACAGAAATTACCAGTAAACTCTTTTGAATCTTTAGTTAAAATTTCATATGAAGAATCTGCCATTATGTCTACATTTCTTGATAGCTTCATAATTTCATCTCCGCCGAGATGATTTTGAACTGCAGCTGTGGCAATTGCAGTTCTTGGCCATAATGCATTTACTGCTATGCCAAACTCCTTAAACTCCTCAGCCATTCCAAGCACACACATGCTCATGGTGTATTTAGCCATTGTGTATGCAACTGTTCCTGCAAACCATTTTGGATGCATGTCTAGAGGAGGAGCTAAATTTAGTATATGTGGATTGGATGATTTCTTTAAATGAGGTAAGCAAAACTTGCTTACCATGTATGTACCCCTTCCGTTTATTTGATGCATTAAGTCATACCTTTTCATCTCTGTATCTGTAACATTTGTTAACTGAATGGCTGAAGCATTATTAATACATATATCTATTCCACCAAAATGGTCTACAGATTGATTAATTGCATCTCTGACATTGTCTTCGCTTCTAATATCACAAATAACAGGTAGTGCCTCACCTCCAACTTCTACAATTTCTTCAGCAGCTGTGTATATTGTGCCTGGTAGTTTAGGGTGTGGGTCAGCTGTTTTAGCCGCAACAACTATCTTTGCTCCATCTGCGGCAGCTTTTTTTGCCATTGCCAAACCAATGCCTCTGCTTCCACCAGATATAAAAATTACTTTATCTTTTAAGCTCATCTTATTACCTCTTTTTTTTAAAATTTTTCCATATATGGGCGCAAGTCTAATTCGTGCGTCCATGCGCTACGATGTTGAGTATGCACAAACCAGTATGTATCTGCAATCGCTTCGGGTTGAAGAATGCCATCTTTTTCTTTTAAAGCATAAATATCAGGAAAGGTTTCTTTTATAAAAGCCGTATCAATTGCTCCATCAATTATAAAATGTGCAACATGAATTCCTTCAGGTCCTAGTTCTCTTGCCATGCTTTGACTGACCGCTCTGAGAGCAAATTTGGCACTAGAGAAAGCCGAGAATCCTGAACCTCCTCTCATTGATGCTGTTGCTCCGGTGAATAGAATTGATCCTTCATTTCTAGTTTTCATATATTTAGCAGCCTCTCTACCAGTTAAGAATCCTGCATATGCAGCCATTTCCCATACTTTTTTAAAAACTCTTGAGGTAGTATTTTCAATAGGAAAATAAACATTTGCACCGGGGTTAAATATAACAACATCTATTGGAGCAATATTTTCTTCAACTTCTTTAAAAAAACTTTTTATTGCAACCTCATCTCTTGCATCAACACCAAATCCCTTAGCCCAACCACCTGAATTATTAATTTCATCTGCTAAGTGATTAACCTTATCTATACTTCTTGGTCGTCTTGCTGGACATACCTTGTAACCATGTTTAGCAAATTTCTTTGTTAAAGCGCTGCCGGTAGCATCTCCGGCTCCAATAATAATTGCTGAATATTTTGAAAAATCTTTCATATCGGTGTTTAATTACTTTACTTTACAAAATACTTAACAGAAATGATAGTAGACTTTATTTTTGATGTGGCAAGTCCAAACACATACTTTGCACATAAATTAATACCTAATTTTGAAAAAAGAACTGGAACCAAATTCAGATATATTCCATGTTTATTGGGCGGAATACATAAATTAACAAATAACCAGCCGCCTTTTATTGCTTATGCGGATTGCGAAAATAAAAATAACTATCAAATGATTGAGATAGAGCGCTTTGTCAAACAGCACAAATTAACAAAATATAAATTCAATTCACATTTTCCTCCAGTAACAATTCAAGTTCAAAGAGGTGCAATTGCAGCGCAAAGACTTAAAATATTTGAAGAGTATTTTGAATGTGTAATATCTGCAATGTGGGAGAGTGATAAAAATATATCAGATATAAATATTCTCCATGAAACACTTGAACAGAGTAACCTTGATGTTGCTGCAATAATGAATATTGCCACATCTCAAGAATGCAAAGACAAATTAATTACAAATACAGACGATGCTGTTTCTCGAGGTGCATTTGGTGCACCTACTTTCTTCTATGAGAATCAAATATTTTTTGGAAAAGATCATTTGTATCAATTAGAAGAATATATAAATTCGAATTAATAATAGAACTTTTTAAATAATATTCTTTCAAAGATTTGAGGTATAAAATATAAACATGTTTGTTTTTAAAAAAACACTATCCATCGTTGTGTGTTTAATCTTTGTTAACAACCTTAATGGAGATCTCTTTAAAGATAAAATTCTCAGTATAGACAATGCAAATTCTGGTGCTTGTTTAGTTTATCGGCCCTATCTGGGTACTGTTGAAGATATAAAGAGTCTAGATATCAAATCTGAAAAATTTGAGATAACTGAAAATGAGGCTCTCATTCTAAATGGAAATGTGATAATAGATTTCCCTGATGGAATTCTTAAGGCAGGCAAAGCAAGAGTTGATAGAAAAAATGGGCTCGTTAACTTTAAAAATAAGGGAGATTTATTTTTAAAGGATTACTTTTTCAATGCAAAAGAAGGTTTTTTTAACAAAAACAATCAATCGATAGAGCTTTACTATGGTGAAGCATACTTAAATGAAAGAGGTCTAATACTTGCTTTTGATGAATTAAAAGGAAGTTTAGATAACAAAATTTTTCTTAAGCAAGTATCAATGACATCATGCGCTGATCCAAAAGCAGGATGGCAGTTTATAGCTGAGAGCATTGAATTAGATGACCAGTCAAAAAGAGGCAATGCAAAAAAAGTAAAAATTAAGGTTCTAGATAAGACAGTATTCAGGCTGCCATACATACCCTTTGCAACTTCTAGTGAGAGAATGACGGGTTTTCTTGAGCCATCACTATCTTATTCATCTGATGGTTTAGATTTTATGATCCCATATTACAAAGTTACATCTGATAAATCTGATATTACTTTAGCTGTTAGAAATATCTCAGAAAGAGGGTTGGGTTTTGAAGGTAATTTCAGAAGACTTCATGGAAAAGCAAATAATCTGAGTAATTTTGACTTTATATATTTTAATCAAGATAAAGAATTTAATAAATCCTATCCCAACCAATCTCAAGAAAGATGGGCATTCAGTCTAAAAGATTCATATGGCCAACATAATAAACTGTGGTTAGATATAAATTGGTCCGAAGCATCTGACAGTCTTTTACTTAGAGATATTCCTGGAGATATTACTTCAATAGGCAATCAAAGGGTACAAAATCTTAAACAAAATATTTCTGTCAATGCAGCTTTTAATAATCTTAGTATTAATATAGAACATCAGGGATTTCAAACCTTAAATCCAATACTTACAAACGGATATAAAAAACTACCTTCATTGGAATTTAAATACCTTAAGAACTTTAAAAACTTCACTTTGTATGAAAAATTAAACATATCTTACTTTAAAGCAGATTCCCTAAATGGTTTTTATGGCTATAAAGGTGATGAAAATAAATTTCTTTACAGGGTTGATAACCCAGTTGAAGGTTCAAGGATTTTTTCAGACTTTAAAATTTCAAATCAAACATATTTTAATGGTATGAATGTTTCTACATCAATAGGGCTACGAAGTATTAACTATGATCTAGACGATGGCGCTCAATCTAACTCTATAAACGTACCGAACTTTAAATTAGATGTAAGCACTTTATTCTTCAGAAAAGATAATATGGATCTTCATGTTCTGAAGCCTAGGTTTGTTTATGGTTATGTTGCTCATAAAAATCAAGATATAAATCCAATTTTTGATACAAACAAGATCTCTATGATGAATCAGTTATTTAATAACGAAAGATTTTCCGGAATGGATAGAGTTGGAGATCAAAATTTTTATACATTAAGTATGGAATATAAAAAAAGACATATGAGTATGGACAAGTTAGCTATTAATATCTCTAAAAAATACTACGTGGATGATAGAAATGTTTGGTTAGATGATATGGATATGGGCTCAATGAGTCGTGGAATGATGGGAATGGATTCTATGAATATGCCTTCAATGAATATGATGCAAATGCCGATGGATGAAGGGCCATTAATGTTAATGGGCAAGTGGATGCCAAATATGAATACCATGGTTATGGCATACACTAGCTATCTTAAAGAACAAGAAAAAGTTCCAATGGCAGGAATTACTATTAGAAATAATTTTGAAAGAGGCACTCTGGGATATGCTAGGAGGTACACTCGCATGGCAGGAGATTTTATGACGGTCCTAGACTATTCAGAATTTTATGCAGATCTTAAAATAAAAGATAATTTCAATTTTATTGCTAGTTTCAAAAGAGATAACGAATCGAGTTCTAAGATTGAGTCTGTAATTGGACTAGGCTATGAAAATTGTTGCTTTGTTTTTAGGGTAACTTCTTCTGACAAAAACTTATCAAAGTATCTTCCTATGCTTGAATCCAATTCATATATGTATCTTAATGATGCATGGGATAATATAATAAGGATTGAAAACAAAAGTAGAATTAATTTTCAATTTGAGTTTAAGGGGCTAAACTCATCCTTTAAAAAAATTAATAGATTGATGAATAATTCTATTTTTAACTACTAAATTATATGAATAAGATCTTAATAACATTGATACTAGCATTTTGTTCTTTGTCTTATGCAAAGGTTGAGGTATTAGATCGAATTGCAATTATTGTGGATGATGGTGTTGTGATGGAGTCTCAAGTTAATAATACAATCACAGATATTACACGAAGATATGAAGAACAAAATATTCAAAAACCTCCCATGAATGTAATTAAAGAACAAGTTCAAGAAAAGTTAATAATTGAAGAGCTTCAATTACAAATGGCTGATCGGGCTGGCATCAGAATTAGTGATGCAGAGCTCAATATAACAATGGCTAGGCTTGCGTCAAATAATCAAATGACGTTGGAAAATTTTATAGTCTTCATAGAAGAAAATGGTGATTCTTATGAAGAGCTCAGAGAGCAAATGAGAAGAGAAATGAGGATTCAAAGAATTCAAAGGGGAAGAGTAAACTCAAGTATAGACATAACTGAAAAAGAGTTTGAGGCTTTCTTGGCAACTGATGAAAGTCTTGGGGCGCTAGAGCCAGAGCTCCTAGTAAGGCAGATATTGGTAAAAGATATTAAAACTGCAAATAAAATAATTGAGTTAATTAAAGATGATGGAAATTTTTCAGAAATTGCTAAAGAATTTTCAATCAGCTCTAACGCTCAATCTGGAGGTCTTATCAACTGGAGGAAGCTAGTAGATATGCCTCAGTTATTCGAAGGAGCTCTTGCTGAACAGGCAATTGGATTTATCTCAAAGCCTTTAAAGAGCGGTTCAGGATTTCATATTCTTAAAATTGAAGATAAAAGAGGTGAATTTGTTCAATATGAAGATCAATGGCAATCAAGACATATACTGTTAATTCCATCAACAATAAGAAGTAAAGAGGATACGGAAAAAAAGCTCAATGATATTCGTCAAAGAGTTCTCAATGGTGAAGATTTTGCTGAACTTGCTGATGAATTTTCTGAAGATCCAGGATCAGCTAAACTTGGAGGTGATTTGGGCTGGCTTGGCTTGGGAGTACTTGCAAGTGAATTTGAAAAAACAATGATCGAAACTGATATTGGTATTCTTTCTGAGGTATTTGAAACTGAATTTGGTTTTCATTTTCTTGAGGTTATTGGTAAAAGAAGTTATGAATTAACAGATAACCTAATAAAAGATAGGGCTTATTCCATGCTTTATGCAAGAAAATTTGACGAAGAGTTAGAAAATACTCTCAGGGCCATGAGAGCAGAAGCTTTTGTTGAATTTAAAGATTTAGATTGAAGAAAATAATATATTCTCCAGGAGAGCCAGCTGGTATTGGTCCTGACTTGATTATTCAACTGGCTACATCAAAAGCATGGGAAAATTTTAAAATACCAATCATATCAGTTGGAGATCCAAATCTATTTATAGAAAGAGCTAAAAAATTAAAAAAAAGGCTTAAGGTCCTCGAATTAGATTCAGTTGAACTTGTTAAAAAGAATAAACAATCCTTAATACAGGTTTTGAAGGTTTCAAAATGTATAAATACTTCTCCAAGAAATCTTTCAAAAATTAATGCTCAATATGTTTTAGATGTCTTGGACTATTCTATAAAGCAAACCATTAATAACAAAAAGACTGCATTAGTTACAGGCCCATTAAGTAAGGAAACTATTATTTCAATTGATAAGAACTTTACTGGGCATACAGAATATATTCAAAAAGCAACTAAAAGCCATGACGTGCTTATGATGCTTGCATCTAATAAACTAAAAGTTGCTCTAGCAACTACACATATACCACTAAAGAATGTCCCAAAGAGCATCACAAAAAATTTATTAAAAGATAAGATTAAAATCCTTGATAAAGATTTAAGGAGTAAATTTAATATTGCAAACCCTAGAATAAAGATTTTAGGATTAAATCCTCATGCGGGTGAAAATGGCAAAATTGGAAAAGAAGAATTAGATCATATAAGGCCTGCGGTTATAGATTTAAGAAAAGATAAAATTGATGTCTCAATGCCAGTTTCAGCAGATACTGCTTTTTCACTTAATTCTTTGAAAGAGACTGATGCATATCTCGGTATGTATCATGACCAAGTTTTGCCAGTATTAAAAGCCCTCAGCTTTGGAAATTCAATCAATGTAACTCTTGGTGTTCCAATAATTAGAACATCTGTTGACCATGGTGTAGCTTTAGACATTGCAGGTACTAATAGATCAGACACCTCCTCTCTCTCACTTGCAATAAAAACTGCAAAAAAATTAATTAGATGAGCTTTAGAGATATAAGAAGAAAATACGGTCAAAATTATTTAAAGGATCCGGCAGTTCTATTTGAGATGGGCGAAGCTATCTCTGCAAATCAAGCTGACAATTTTGTTGAGATTGGCCCCGGACTTGGAGCTCTTACTAATCAGATAAATAAAAAGGGTGTAAACATAATTGGAGTTGATATAGATGCTAAAAATATTGAGATTTTAAAAACTAAATTTAAAGGGCCTGCTAATTTTCAATTTATAAATAAAGATATTCTAAAATATGATCTTAATGTTTTTGAGACAAATAATAGAGTAGTTGGTAACCTACCCTATAACATTTCCACTCAAATAATTTTAAATCTTATAGAAAGTTCAAGCAAAATAGTAGACATGCATTTTTTGGTGCAAAAAGAAGTTGCTCAAAAAATTACAGGCAATGTTTCAACAAAAAATTGGGGCAAGCTTGCTATAAAAATCTCAGCCTTCTTTTCTAGTGAGATAATGTTTGATGTATCTCCTGATGCGTTTGATATTAAGCCAAAAGTCAATTCTAGTTTTATAAGGTTGCTGCCAAAAAAAGGTTTAGATTATGATTTATCAATTAAAGATAATCTTTTTAAAATAATTGATTTGGCTTTTTGTTCAAGAAGAAAAAATATTAAAAATAACCTAAAAGGGTTAAACATTGATTGGGTAGATATGAACATCGATCCTGCAAAAAGATCAGAAGAGGTTGATCTTAAAGATTTCATAAGACTAGCCAGGGAATATGTTGCCTAATGGCTCATTATGTAATTGGTGATGTTCAAGGTTGCTATGATGAGTTAATTTCAATCTGCAAAAGAATAAAATTTAATCCCAATAAGGATCTTATAATTTTTGCAGGAGATTTGGTTAACAGAGGTCCAAAATCTTTAGAAGTGCTGAATTTTTGTTTAAAGTACAAAAATTCTGTTAAAAGCGTTATGGGTAATCATGACTTCTATTTACTCTATCTACTTGAACATAAAAAGAAAAATAAATCACTTGGCAACATTTTGGATGCTGAAAATAATAATAAGATTAAAAAGTGGCTAAAAGAACTCCCTCTTTTACTAAAGATTGATATGAAAGAAACTAAAGAAATATTCTGGATTAGTCATGCCGGAATACCTTTTATTTGGGATTTTAAAAAAGCAAAAAAACTTTCAGATGAAGTTAAAGAGGCTATGAAAAATGATGCATCTAATATATTGGATAATATGTGGGGAGACAAACCATCATTGTGGAATGATAGTTTAAAAAATTATGAGAGGTATAGAACAATAATTAATTACTTCACTAGGATGAGATATTTAGACAAAAAGGGTAGTTTGAAGCTAGGAAAGAAGGACTTAAAACCTATAGATAATCATATACCCTGGTTTAAGCAAACACATCCTAATCTTAAAAAAGGAGAATACATTGTTTTTGGACATTGGGCAGCGCTTGATGGCAAAACGAAGTTAAATAATATAATTGGTTTAGATACTGGTTGTGTTTGGGGAAATAAACTAACAGCTATAAGATTGGAAGATAAGAAATTATTTCAAGTTAAAAGAAAATGAAAGTTTATAAAGTTGGTGGTGCCATAAGAGATTCCATACTGGGTGTTGAATCTTTTGATAATGATTGGGTGGTAATTGGCTCTTCTCCTGAAGAGATGATAGCAAAGGGTTTTAAACCTATTGGAAAAGACTTTCCAGTATTTCTGCATCCTGAAAGCAATGAAGAATATGCACTGGCTAGAACTGAGAAAAAGTCTGGTACTGGTTATCATGGTTTTACATTTTACTATGGCAAGGATGTATCTCTTGAAGAAGATTTATCAAGAAGAGACTTGACTATAAATGCTATGGCTCAAGATAAAGATGGAAACATAATTGATCCCTTTGATGGACAAAAAGATCTTAATAAAAAAATATTTAAACACGTTTCAGCTGCATTTCATGAAGACCCTCTTAGGGCTATAAGATTGGCTAGATTTCATACTTATAGCCATTTAAAAGATTTTAGTATTCATGAGTCAACTATAAAGAGTGTTAACAATATAGTTGCAAGCGGGGAAATAGCAGAGCTGTCTGCTGAAAGAGTATGGTCAGAAACCTTAAGAGCTTTAAAAAGTCCCAACCCAAATATTTATTTTGAAAAAGTTGTTTCATTAAATCTTAAAAGCCCATTTTTTGAACATTTAAATACTTTCACTTGTGATAGTCATAAAGATCCGGAAATTAGATGGTCCGAGCTTCAAATTAATAATAACTATAATTTAGGAAAAAATTTACCAATACCTAATAATTATAAAATTGCTTCTGATGTGTTATGCAATATCTCTGAAATCAGTATAGAAAGTAAAGATCATGACCTGATACCTATACTTATAAAATCCAGCTTTAAAAGAAATAAGGAATTAATTGATAAGTTGATTATGTTGCCAAATTTAAAGGAAAATAAAAATTTTATATCAGACCTAGCATATGAAATCCAAAATACAGACCTGTCTTTTCTTTCAAAAATCTCAAAAGAGCAAATTGATGCAGAAAAGACTAAAATATATAGTGATATTATTTTTAGGTGTAAATGAAGAAAACTATTTTTATTACTGGAGGGGCCAAAAGAATTGGCAAGGAAATAGCTCTAAATTTTAAAGAGCTAGGATGGAATATTATTATTCATTACAACTCCTCTAAAGAAGATGCTGAAGATCTTGCCAACCGAATTAATAAAGATAATCCAGATTCTGCAAAAACGGTTCAAGGCAATCTTGATGTTCAAAAAGACATAGAGAAAATCTTAAATGAAGTTGATGGAATGTTTCCAACTATAGATTTATTAATAAATAATGCATCTACTTTTTACCCCACGCCTATTGATGCGATTTCTGAAGATCATTGGAAAAAATTAATAGGAAGTAATTTAAAAGGTCCTTTGTTTTTAATTCATGGCCTAAAAAATGAACTAAAAAAATCACAGGGTTCAATTATTAATATAACTGATACAAATTTAACAAAAGGTGTAGCAAATTATTCTATATATTTGGCTGCCAAGGCAGGCTTAGAAGCAATAACAAAAGGACTTGCTAGAGAATTAGCTCCTGAAATAAAAGTTAACGCAATTGCGCCTGGAGCAATTCTTGAGCCGCCAGGTGTTTCATGGAGTGAAGAACAAAAAAATAAAGTTATAGAAAATATACCTCTAAAAAGAATGGGTTCTGAAAAAGATATATCTAATGCAGTAAAGTTTCTTTCTTACTCAAAATATATTACTGGTCAAATAATTAAAGTGGATGGAGGCAGATCTCTATAATGGAGCCACTTGATGATGCAAAATTTTCTGGAACTAAGAAAGTTGAAGAAAATTTAATAATTTATGCTGAAAAGTTGCAGCCATGGATAGACGAATTTGTTCCTCAAGCAGGAAAAATTAATTCGATTGAGCAATTTAAAGGAGGGCAATCCAATCCAACATATAAAATTATTACTGAATCTAAAAGCCTTGTTTTAAGAAGAAAGCCTCCTGGAAAACTTTTACCATCTGCACACGCCGTAGATAGAGAATATAAGGTTATGACTGCTTTATACGAAACTGACGTCCCAGTTCCAAGAACCTATGGCCTATGTGAGGATGATGATATTGCTGGTACGTCATTCTTTGTTATGGATTTCTTGGACGGAGATTTATTTTGGGATCCTATGATTCCATCTCTTTCAAACAAAGATAGGACTGAAATATATCAAAATAAAAATAAAACTTTGGCGCAACTTCATAGTGTCGATTATAAAAAGATAGGACTAGAGGATTATGGAAAACCTGGAAATTATGTAGCCAGGCAAGTTTCTAGATGGTCAAAACAGTATAGAGCATCTGAAACTGATGATATTGAGGCAATGAACAACTTAATAGAGTGGCTACCAAAAAATATTCCTGACGATGATGAAACATCAATTGTTCATGGAGATTACCGTTTAGATAATATGATATTAAAAAATAATAATGTGATGGGAATATTAGATTGGGAACTTTCAACATTAGGACACCCTATTGCAGACTTTAGTTACCATTGTCTATCGTGGAGAACTCAAGAGGCATTTTGGGATCAAGCTAGACTAAAAGAACTCGGCGTTCCTTCTGAAAAGGAGTATATGAATATGTATTGTGAGAATACCGGTAAAGATCTTTCAAAAAATTGGGAGTTCTACATGGCTTTTAATATGTTTAAAATTGCCGGGATATTACAAGGAATACTTGGAAGGGTAAGAGATGGTACTGCTGCAAGCAAGCATGCAGAAGATAGAGGTATGATGGTATATCCTTTATCAGAAGCAGCTTGGTCAACTATTGAAAAAAATTTTTTAAAGTAGTTCTTTTAAAGGCTCAGAAACAAAAGCATATTTATCAATCTCTTCGCTTTCAAATAATATTTCTTGACTCTCATCGATTTGCAAAACTATATCGATGTCCAAAGTTCTTGAACTAAATTTAGGTGCATTTCTGTCTCTTCCAGCTTCGTCCTCAATAAATTTGAGTTTTCTATTAAGCTCTTCAAATGAATAATCACACTCCCCTCGAATAACTGTATTTAAAAAATCTTCTCCTTTGAATCCTTCAGATTTAGTTTTGTATATTGAAGATGACTTTGTATTGGTTAGAATTATATTTAATTCTTTTCTGGCGAAATTTAAATTTTTTTTAGCATCTATGTTGCTTCCAAGTGATAAAAAATATTTCATTATCTTTCAATAATTACACCAACATCTTTTGCGCCTCGAAGCGCACCAGGCTTAGATATTCTTAACTTTACTGATTCAACTTCAAAGTTTGTTTTTATTAAGTCTGCGATACCTTCTATAAGAGATTCTTGAAGTTGAAAAGTTGACTCTTCAACAAACTTAATAATAGCTTTGCATATTTTTTTATAATCCAAGGTATCTTCGATAGAATCGTTTTTGGAAGCTTTCTTGCAGTCAAAAGGAAATTCTATATCAATGCTTACTTCTTGTTTTGTCTCTCGCTCCCAATCAAATATCCCTATGATTGTTTTAACTCTCAAATCTTTGATATAAATAATATCTTTCATATTTTTAACTCATTTAATGGCCATCTTGCCCTAACTTTGGACTTGATATTTTTTTCTTTAGTTGCTGTCATCATCGAACCAACAAAAGCAATCATAGCTGCATTATCTCCACAATATTTCAAATCAGGATAATAGACTCTTATATTAAGGGTGTTTTCAAGCTCTTTAAATTCTTTCCTAATATATTTATTTGCGGCAACTCCTCCAGCAATAATAACATCTGACCTATTAGTTTGATTTATGGTTTTTTTTATTTTAGCTATAAGGACATCAGTAACTGCCTTTTGGAAAGACGCAGCGATGTCAGCTTTAATATGATTATTAATTTCTTCAACCTTTTGTACTGTATATAAAACAGCTGTCTTTAACCCGCTAAGACTCATATCAAGATTATCGCTATGAATCATAGGTCTTGGAAAATCATATGCTTTTGGGTTACCGTTTAACGCTAACTTTTCAATATGTGGGCCTCCAGGATAAGGAAGACCAAGTAATTTACCAACTTTATCAAAAGCTTCTCCGACAGCATCGTCTTGTGATTGTCCGATAATTTCATAATCGCCTTTAGCTTTCACATCAACTATCATGCTATGACCTCCAGAAACTAATAAGCAGGTAAATGGCATTGATATTTCAGTAAATTCCATCATAGGAGACATTAAATGACCTTCTAAGTGATTGATTGGAATTAATGGCACTTGTAATGCAGAAGATAGGCCCTGAGCAAAACTTTCACCAATAAGCAATGCCCCCAATAATCCGGGTCCTGAAGTATAGGCTATTTGATCAATGTCACTTAGTTGATAGTCACCCAGAGCATCTTTTAAAACATCTATAATTTTTAAACAATGATCTCTTGAAGCTAACTCTGGGACTACTCCGCCATATTCAGCATGCATTTTCATTTGACTATAAATTGATTCCCCAATAATCCCTTTATTAGAATCATAAATAGCTATAGCTGTTTCGTCGCAAGAAGTTTCAATTCCTAAAGTTTTCATAAAAAAGTTTTGCAAAAATGTTAATAAAAGCCTAAACTACGCGTCACATTATGCCTTCAATTATA
>MDTC01177415.1_pt1 | contig 35400 bp, 34 predicted proteins | sample 811181 | NCBI WGS metagenome assembly MDTC01 (sample SAMN05326644, study PRJNA326480) | marine metagenome | isolation source: seawater | place: Pacific Ocean: North | collected 2011
CAGGCATTCCATGACCTCTGGGTATTTTTTAATAGCTTCCTCAAAAACTTTGAACCTATCAGGGGTGTGTCTGTCCATGCTGATTTGAAGAAGTGCTGTCAATTTCAAGTTGAGCATTTCTGGGTTCAAGAGCGTCACTGTTTTTCCGATCGTACCGTTGAGTTCGAGGTGTTTTAAGCGGCGCGCGCAGGGAGAGGGAGAGAGACCTATCTTTTCTGCTAATTCAAGGTTGGTTACTTTACCATCTTGTTGAATTTGAGTGAGTATCCGCTTGTCGAGGTTGTCCATAGACGTCTCCTTTGTTGCCTAATTCGAAACCGTGTTTTGTGCTATATCGGTATTTTTTAGTGAAAAATTACAAAAATAAGTAAAATAATGGTGAATTATATCTATTTATGGATAAATTAAGCATAAAATACCTTTTTGGGTGTCTTATACTGAGCATCGTTAACACCCATTTAAATCCCGGCGAGCAAGCAGTGCTCATAAAGCGGGGCTAAGGAAGCTAAAGATGTTTGACCATAAGAAATACAAGGCATTCGAGCCGATTCCTTTAGAGGACCGAACGTGGCCGAATCAGAGAATAAGCGAGTCTCCGTCGTGGTGTAGCGTTGACCTTCGAGATGGCAATCAAGCACTCATCGAGCCAATGTCGGTTGCTCAAAAACTTAAGATGTTTGAGCTCCTCGTTGATGTTGGCTTTAAGGAGATTGAGGTGGGGTTCCCGGCTGCGTCTCAACCGGATTTCGACTTTGTGCGCAAGCTAATTGAGGACGATAAAATACCTACGGACGTTACGATCCAAGTTTTAACTCAGGCGAGACCAGAGCTAATAAGACGCACGTTTGAATCTTTGCTTGGTGCGAGGCGAGCGGTGCTCCACGTTTACAATTCGACATCGATTGTTCAACGAGAGAAAGTATTTAAAACAGATAAGGCCGGGATTATTGAAATAGCCAGGGCTGGTGCAATGGAAGTCAGGCACTGTGCAGAAAAAGCGCCTGAAACAGATTGGGTATTTCAATACTCTCCAGAGAGCTTTACTGGTACAGAGGTCGACTTTTCGGTCGAGGTTTGCGATGCCGTGGCAGATGTATGGGAGCCCAGCCCTGAAAATAAAATAATTTTTAATTTGCCATCGACTGTTGAAATGGCTTCTCCAAATATATATGCGGATCAGATTGAGTTGTTTTGCAGAAGCATAAAAAATCGAGATTCAATTATTGTCAGTCTGCACACCCACAACGATCGTGGGTGCGCGGTTGCCGCTGCGGAACTTGCAGTAATGGCTGGTGCTCAGCGTGTTGAAGGCACTCTCCTTGGGAACGGTGAGCGTACCGGGAATATGGATATTGTTACGATGGCCATGAATCTCTATAGCCAGGGTATAGACCCGTTGCTGGACTTCCGTGACATGGACAAAATCGTTTCAGTAGTGCGCGAATGCACTCAGATTGATGTTCATCCACGCCAACCGTACGCGGGTGACTTGGTCTTTACGGCTTTTTCAGGCAGTCACCAAGACGCAATTAAGAAATGTCTTGACCTTTACCATGAGGGCGACACTTGGGAGATAGCCTATCTGCCAATTGATCCGCGCGATTTGGGCCGAACTTACCAGGACGTTATTAGAGTGAATAGTCAGTCTGGTAAGGGGGGCGTGGCCTACGTATTGGCTAGTAAATTTGGATTCGAGCTACCACGATGGCTTCAAATTGAGTTCAGTCGAGTGGTTCAGAGGATAACAGAAAATAGCGGTCAAGAGATTACGCCTGATGAGATTTGGAACCTGTTTGAGTCCCATTATTTAGAGGCTGGTGCAGTGGTTCGACTAGACGACTTCAATATCCAGAAGCATCAGGGGCGTGAGACCTTTAAAGCGACCATCGATTATGCAGACAGAAAAATATCTTTGGACGGAGAGGGGGATGGTGTACTTGGAGCTTTTGCGATGGGTTTAAAGCAGGCACTACAAATCGAGTTTGAGATATTAGAATACGGAGAGCATGCCTTGGGACAAGGTGTTGATGCAGAAGCGGTGACTTACATACAACTAAAAGTTGGAGCCGATCGGTATTCTGGGGTCGCAATTAGTAAAGACATCATAGCTTCCTCGCTGGATGCCTTGATGGGTGCGGTGAGCAGAATGCTTGAAATCAGTGACTAGATGTCTTCGATTTAAGGTATTCCGCTCTCGGCATTTTTTGGCAAAGGGTGAGGGTTCAAAACTTTTTTCCCAGAGCTAACGACTAAAAATTAAGATTTGCATACTTAAGCTTTATCTTAAGTCAATCTTGCGATTTTTGTCTCGCTTGATTCAAGGAAGTCTATGCAATCTCATAACGACGATAAAGATTTAATACGAGCGGCTCTTGCTGGAAAGTCTGCCTCTTGGCAGAAGCTTGTGCGACGCCACGAGAGGCGTGTTTACAACCATTGTTTGAGGTTAACTGGAAGCGACGCGGATGCGCTAGATTTAATGCAGGAAGTTTTCTTGGGCGTGTATCGGTCTCTGCATACATTTCGGGGGGATTCAAAGTTTTCCACTTGGCTGTTTAGGATTGTTCATAATAAATCGGTTGATGCTATTCGCCGAAGACGGCCATATATATTCTTGGAGAACTCGTCGGATGATGAATCTGCATTGGAGATTGATCAATTTCCGGATGAAGAGGCAGTTGAGCCTTACGCCGCCCTGTCTCTGACTCAGACGAATGCCAGAGTCTTGCGATATCTCGATCGACTGAGTTATGAGCAACGCTTAATTGTTGAAATGAAAGTCTATCAAGGGATGACTTTTGAAGAGATTGGGCAAGTTGTGAGAGTGTCGGAGAATACTTCAAAAACGCGATATTACAGTGCACTTAAAAAATTGAAAAACTTATTGGAGGCGTCAAATGACATGTCCTAAAACAGATTCGTTTCTATTCCAGTATTTTACTGGAGATCCTGCAACGAGGGCCAAACTTTTGAAAGAACCTCATCTTTCAACATGCAGCGATTGTTCTGAGAAGCTCTCAGAGTTATTAGCTAGCGAGTCATATCTATCAACGTGGGAGGATGTGAGCGTTCCGTCTTGGAATTCAAAAAAGATCTTTGATAATGGAAATTCCGGCGTCCCTAATTTTTGGTTTCAATGGATCCCTACCGCCGCGTGTTTTGTAATGCTTTGCGTGTTTGCCTTCAATCTGCAGATAACCGACTATGGCACCGGTCTAAACATTTCTTTTGGTAAAAAAAATTTGGAGATGGAGTCTTTTATTCGAGACGTTCGTCGGGTTCAGGAACTGCAGTTAGTTGAGTTCAATGCTGCTTTAGCAGAAGTTGAATTAATCCAAACTAAAAATAACGCAAGGTTGTTGCAGACCGTGTTGGAGCAAACCCAATTGTATTCCGCACAAAACTTTGATCGGGTGGTGAGGTTGTTTGATGCTCAGCGCATTCAGGACTTAGAAGATATGCGTCAAGAGTACCAACAATTGGTTGACAGTGACTATAAGACCCTGCGCTCACTGCAGCAATTAGCCAGTTTCGTAAGCGTTTCTAATGGAATCATTCAATGAGCAGATTTCGATCTTTCTATTTATGGAATTTTGCCCCACGAGTGCTGAATGGATTTCTACTTTGGGTTCTGCTTTTGCCTGTTTCGTCCGATGAGCTTATTGCGGCGGCCAATGAGATAACCGAGGCGCAGACTGATGCTGAGAGTTTTTCTCGCGCCTTGGGAAGGTCGCTTGAACTAAATCAAGGGAATGAGATATTCGGTATGTCGACGGAAGGTGTCTCTGCGACTTATTTACATAATCAAGGGTTATTATTGGAATTAAGAACGCCGCTCGCAAGGAGTCGTAATATCCTAAATATTTCTTCACTCGGCTCACGGTCCATTGTCAACGGAGTGGCGGGAAACCCATTCTCTGAGTTTTCCATGCGAAACAAATTTCCCGTTGCAGAAACTGAGCCTACAGCGGAACGCGATGATTTAGATCGGGGTTTGGCATCAACGGAAATGGTAGAGCGGCTTTATGATGGCCTTACAATTAGAATGACAAGTATTGAATATTCCCTAGTCGTTCGTGCAGCACTACAAAGAGCTAATGCCGCAATTCAATCAATGCATGAAATTGGCGTTTTGAACGAACCAGATGAACTGAGTTTATGGGATGAGGTCGGCGATCTGGGTAGCCAACTGTCGCAGAATGTTGAAAAATTTCAGTCGATTGAGCAGCGTGCGGAAGCAGGTGGCCTGAGTGGCGCTGATTTGATCGCTGAGACCGACGTTGTTATTGCTTCGATGGAATCGTTAAAAAGTTATTCGGCTAGCTTTGCTCAAGATCTGCTTACACGAAGTGCTGAGGCTGAGAAGGGTTATAATGCTCGCTGGGACGCGGATCTCAAGGCGTTTGAAAAGCGAATGTATGCTGGCTTATGTGAACACGTTGGACTGCTGTCTTCTTTTTCTGGTTCCGAATACCTTACGTTGCAAGTCTTAGGGGTGTCGAAAAATGTCAATGGATTCGCACAAGATAAGTTCTATTCCTTCGGGTTGAGAGAGGCTAGGCGTTGTGCTGATGGCGAAATTGATGTTGAAGGTTTGGGTCAAACGGTAGTCGAGTATACTGATGTTAGCAGTCTGCGCCGGTGGTGACTCCTATATCGCGCTCATGAATGCAGATTTTGCCTTGCTTTCCAACTTGGATGTTCAAAAATTGTCTTGATCTCACCGTTATCTTGCAGTGTTGGAAATTTCCCTATTTGAGCCCATGTGCGAGAATAACTGTGAAAGTCCGATCCGCCCGAACAGTATAGATTATTTTTTATCGCTAGCGTTTTTAAGTTTTTACGAGTCGCTTGATCAATATTTGGGTAGCTAATTTCGAGGCCCTCGCCACCCGCATTTCTGAAATCTTTCACTAGAGCATTTAGTGCCCTTGAAGAAATGGAATATCGACTGGGATGCGCTATGACAGCGATACCACCAGAAGCCGCAATCGCATTGACACTTTCAGTTAAATCACACCAGTTTGCTGGAGAGTAAACTTTCCCTTTTTTACCCAAAAACACCTTAAAAGCTTTTTGATTGTTTTTGCTATGCCCCTCACTTACTAAAAAGTTGGAAACGTGAGTTCTTGTTAAAGCTTTGCAGTTAAGGTTTTCCAAATACTCGAGCAGTCCTGAGATCCCTAGTTTGCAGAGTTTTTGGTGGATTCTTTCTATTCTCTCACGTCGGAGATGCTGTTGATTTTCTAATAGCTCTGAAATGGCTTTATGGCCGGGGTCGATAAGTAGCCCCAGGATGTGAATTTCTGTATTTTGCCAAGTGCTTGAAATCTCAACACCGTTAATGACTTCGAGACCTAGGGCGTTGGACTTCAATTCAGGCAGCCCATCCACACAGTCGTGATCAGTCAGTGCTAACTGCTTAATTCCAGCCTCAAGGGCAATTTTTGCCAGGTGTTGCGGAGAGTGCTCTCCGTCGGAGAAGTGGCTATGGGTGTGAAAGTCAAAGAATGGCATACAAATTTACTTTCGGTTATTGGGTTAAACAAAGCCCTTTATGGTTTCTAATTACCAAAATCGTTATACTTGACTATTTTACTTGGTTAATTCATACTATACAAACTATTGTTTCTATGGAAATTTTATGCGATTGACGACGAAGGGGCGATATGCTGTAACGGCGATGCTAGATTTGGCTCTACATTCGAGTCAGGGACCGGTAAACCTAGCGGAGATTTCACTGCGACAAGAGATATCGTTGCCATACTTAGAGCAATTATTTTCTAAACTACGACGCGCGTCGTTGGTCGCAAGCGTCAGGGGTCCCGGAGGCGGCTATGAGCTTAATCGGGTTCAAGAAGCGCTTTTTGTCTCTGAAATTATTGATGCTGTTGATGAATCGCTCGACACAACAAAATGTAAGGGTCGAGGTGATTGCCAGGGCGGTGTTACATGCCTGACTCATCATTTATGGACAGATCTCAGTCAGCAGATACATGGGTTTTTGAGTGGCATTAGTCTCGCTGATCTTGTCTCTAAAACTGAAGTCAGGCAGATAGCTGAGGGGCAGGACCGGCAAAAAATAGTTATTGGAGAAGGCCAGAGCCCTGCAGTGCACGTATAGCTTTTTAGTTGTCTGATTAGTGATCAAGTCAGATTTTTAGTTGTTAATAGGTAGTAAAGGTAGAGTTAAATTATGTCAGATTTAAAATTTCCAATTTACTTAGATTACTCATCGACGTCACCTTGTGATCCGCGAGTCGCTGCCAAAATGGCAGAGTGTTTAACGCTTGAGGCGAATTTTGGTAACCCGGCGTCTCGCTCACATTTTTTCGGATGGAAAGCCGAGGAGGCGGTCGAGACTGCGCGACGAGAAGTCGCGAGTCTTCTGAACTGTGATCCGAGAGAAGTTGTCTGGACTTCTGGTGCTACAGAGTCTGACAATCTTGCCATTAAAGGTGTGGCACATTTCCATAGTAAAAAAGGTAAGCACATCATAACGTCGATGATTGAGCACAAGGCTGTATTAGATAGCTGTCGTCAGCTGGAAAGAGAAGGATTCGAACTCACCTACTTAGAACCGTCTGATACGGGAGTGATAACGGCCGACGCGGTGGAAAAAGCTATTCGCCCGGATACAATTCTAGTTTCGCTCATGCATGTCAATAATGAGATCGGTGTGATAAACGATATAGAGAGCATAGGTAAGGTAACGCGAGAGAATAAAGTTTTATTCCACGTTGATGCCGCGCAGAGCACAGGGAAGGTTGTGATTGACCTTGAGACGATGCAGGTTGATTTGATGTCACTCACTGCGCACAAGACATATGGCCCTAAAGGGATCGGTGCTCTGTTCGTTAGGCGTAAACCGCGAGTCAGGATTGTTCCTCAGATCCATGGTGGGGGTCATGAGCGCGGTATGCGGTCGGGAACACTTCCCACTCACCAAATTGTAGGTATGGGTGAGGCTTTTCGATTGGCACATGAGGAGATGGAGGCTGATAACAGACGTATCCTATCGTTGCGTACTCGTTTGCTGAGTGGTTTAGAGGACATGGAAGAGGTTTACGTTAACGGGGCTCTGGACGCTCGGGTAGCGGCAAACTTAAATATAAGCTTTAACTTTGTTGAGGGAGAGTCTTTGATGATGGCGCTGCGAGATTTGGCTGTGTCTTCCGGATCCGCCTGTACTTCCGCCAGCTTGGAGCCATCTTACGTATTGAGAGCAATTGGCCGTAATGATGAGCTCGCACACAGTTCTCTCCGAATAACAATCGGGAGATTTACTACCGAAGAGGAAATCGATTATGCGGTTGGGAAAATAAGAGAAGCGGTCGGCAAGTTGCGTGAGCTCTCTCCTCTGTGGGATATGTACAAGGATGGCGTTGATTTAGATCAAGTGCAGTGGGCTGCGCACTAATTGCGTCGCTACGTATTTAAGAATTGCTAAATTATCATTTAGGAGAAATGTGATGGCTTATTCGGACAAAGTTTTGGATCATTATGAGAACCCGCGCAATGTAGGGAAATTTGACGACAGTGATCAGAGTGTGGGTACGGGAATGGTTGGCGCGCCAGCTTGTGGAGATGTAATGCGACTTCAGATAAAGGTTAGTGATGCTGGTATCATTGAAGATGCAAAATTTAAGACTTATGGTTGTGGCTCGGCCATTGCCTCTAGCTCACTTTTAACGGAATGGGTTAAAGGAAGGTCGCTGGACGAGGCGAAAGAAATTAAAAATGCAGATATAGCTGAGGAGCTTGCTCTTCCGCCGGTCAAAATTCATTGCTCAGTGCTGGCGGAGGATGCCATTAAAGCGGCGATTGCGGATATAAAAGCCAAAAGAGAAGCTTCTTGAGCTGAGATGACAACAAAGCTACGGGAGCTGAATGCTCTTTTGGTGTTCGTTAAATCTGTCGACCTAAAAAGGTCTGGTAAGAAATATGTCAATTAGTATTACGGAAGCTGCGGCGAAGCATGTTGCAGAACAAATGCGGTCCAGAGGACACGGACTTGGGATTCGTGTAGGCGTAAAGACGACTGGATGTTCGGGAATGGCCTATGTGCTCGAGTTTGCAGATGACTTAGAGGACGATGACGAGGTATTTGAAGACCATGGAGTGAAGATTGTTGTTGACCCAAAAAGTTTGGTCTACATCGATGGGACGGAAATGGACTTTGTTAAGACAGGTGTAAATGAGGGCTTTGAGTTTACTAATCCTAATTCGAAAGGCGAGTGTGGTTGTGGCGAAAGCTTTAATGTCTAGAGTAATACGTGACTAAATTCCCTTCCTCAGACCAAGATTATTTTTCTCTTTTTAAAATTCCTAACGACTTTGAAGTTGACTTAGCGGCGGTGCGTGAGACTTATTTGTCTTTTCAACGTGCTTTCCATCCTGACCAATTCACTGCTAGTAGCGAATCGGAGCAACTCGCTGCATTGCAAAGCAGCAGCCTATTGAACGACGCCTATGAAACTATCTCGTCGCCAATTAAAAGGGCAGCTTATCTTCTCAGTTTGAGTGGAGTTGATGTTGAACAAACGTCTCAAAATGACCTTGGGATGGAGCTTTTAGTTGAGCAGATGGAATTACGCGAGCTTTTGGGGGCTTTACCCGGCGGAGAACGAGGGCTTGAAGAGCTTGAAGCTTTGCAGGTTGAGGTAGAAAAAAAAGTGGCGTCTTGTCAATCGGATTTTGGGGTTGCTTTTGCCAAGAAAGACTTACAACTCTCCAAGAGGTTGTACCATAAGTTGCAATTCCTTTTTAAATTGACTGCCGAGATAACGGAAGATGAAGATAGGCGTCTAGGCTTAGGTTGACCATACAATGTTGTATAATAAAATCATTTTTGGATATACCTAATTACTATGGCACTGTTACAGATACAAGAACCCGGGATAAAACCGCATCATCGCGAGCAAAAGTTTGCAGTCGGCATTGACTTGGGAACGACTAACTCTCTCGTGGCCGCAAAAGTCGGATCAGTGGTAGAGACATTGCCATCCAAAGATGGTGATCACCTGCTTCAATCAATTGTCCATTATGGAGATGGCGCAGTTACAGTGGGACGGGAAGCACGAGACTTTCTAGTAGAAGATAACAAAAATACGATTGGGTCCGTCAAAAGGTTGTTGGGGAAAAGCCAAGCCGAAATCCGCGGCTTTGGATATCATCTACCTTATGAATTAGACTCTCAGTTTCCCGATGGTGATCCGGCAATCGTTACACGGCATGGTAGTGTAAGGCCAACCCAGGTATCCGCGGAGATTTTATCTGTTCTCAAGGAAAGAGCGGAAGAGTTTTCAGGTCAGGAGGTTGATGGAGCCGTCATTACTGTTCCGGCGTATTTTAACGATGCCCAACGACAGCAAACTAAAGATGCCGCTGAATTGGCGGGCCTCAGGGTATTACGTTTATTGAATGAGCCAACCGCCGCGGCGGTAGCCTATGGGTTAGACGCTGGTGCGGAGGGGAATGTTATTGTTTTCGATCTCGGTGGGGGTACTTTTGATGTTTCCTTGCTGAGTTTACGAAACGGAGTTTTCCAAGTTTTGGCAACAGGCGGTGATACTAATCTCGGCGGTGATGATATTGATCGGTTGCTGATGGAATGGATTCAAAAACGGACAGGGTTTTCCCGCGATATAGATGAAAAAACGTTAGTTTCATTAAGCCTTTTGGCAAACTCGATAAAGCATAGGCTTAGTTTGGAGGAAAATGCTGAGTATGCTTTTAATAACTTTACTGGAGTTATAACGAGGCATGACTTAAAAGTGCTTTGTAAAATCCCACTTAAGAAGATGGTCGCTGTCTGTAGCAAGGTTCTTAGAGATGCTAATGTAAAAATATCTGACGTCAAAGAAGTTGTTATGGTTGGTGGTTCGACTCGAATGCCGGCAGTGAGGGAAACTGTTGCCGACTTTTTTGAAATGCCCCCGTTGGTAAGCTACGACCCAGACAAAGTTGTCGCAATTGGAGCAGGTATTCAAGCCGAGGTGCTCGTTGGAAACCGGACATCTGATGAAGGGTTGCTATTAGATGTAACGCCGCTATCACTCGGTTTGGAAACGATGGGAGAACTTGTTGAAAAGATTATTCCCCGCAATACAACTATTCCGGTCACAAGAGCACAAGATTTTACTACCTATCGAGATGGTCAGACTGCATTAAGCATACATATCGTTCAAGGAGAGAGAGAATTGGTGAGCGACTGCAGATCACTAGGGCGCTTTGAGCTTCGAGGAATTCCTCCAATGGTGGCCGGTCTAGCGAAAGTACGTGTTAGCTTTCAAGTTGACGCAGATGGTTTACTGAGCGTTTCGGCTGAGGAGGTAAGCACTGGAGTCAAGGCAGAGATCGCAGTGAAACCGAGCTATGGACTGCAAGCGTCCGCAGTCGAGGAGATGTTAAAATCCTCTCGTGAAAATGCGGTAAAAGACATGGAAAGCCGTTCCTTGAATGAGGCTCGAGTTGATGCAGAGCGACTTATGGAAGTGGTAGATGCAGCATTGCTAGAAGACCCAGATTTGATTGATTCGAGAGAATTGAGTGTGATTCAGAGTAAACGCGAGTTATTAACTGAGCTACTTCGCGTTGGAAGTAGTGCGGAAATTAAGAAGGTCACTGAGGATTTAAATTTAGCATCAACGAACTTCGCAAATCGCAGAATGGATGCTCAGATTTCAAAGACGCTGCATGGAGAATCTATCGATAGTGTTGTGTCGGAATAGAATTTGAAATTAACCAGAAGAGGGCGCCATGCCTAAATTAACTTTTCTACCTCACGAAACTATCTGCCCTGACGGCAAGGTCATTGAGGCAGACGAAAATGAAACGATTCTCAATGCCGCCCTAGGCCAAAAGATTTCTATAGAGCATGCGTGTGAGAAATCCTGCGCGTGCACTACTTGCCATATTATCCTGCGAAAGGGTTTCGATTCACTCGATGAGGCTAGTGAAAATGAAGAAGATTATCTCGACAAGGCCTGGGGGCTGGAACCAGACTCTCGGTTGAGTTGTCAGGCACGTGTTGGGGCTGAAGATCTCGTTATAGAGATTCCAAGATACACAATTAACATGGTCTCTGAGGATCATTAAACAAGTTGGGGGTAATTTTTTATGCTTTGGACTGATGTTATTGACATAGCCATAGAATTGTATGAGAAACACCCTGCAAAAGATCCGAAATACATAAGTTTTGTTGATTTGCACAATTTAATTTGCCAGCTTGATAGTTTTGAAGACGATTCTGGGCGCGGCGGTGAAAAAGTTTTAGAGGCTATCCAAGCCGCATGGATAGAAGAGGCAAGCGAGTAGCTTGATACTCATGTTTTCATTTAGCGTTAACAATGAGTTTTTAGAAGTCACTTCTTTTTAAATCGATATATTACAGCTGAATAAGAGCATATAATATGTCGCGGCTTGGGTGTGGCGAGATGAATTGCACGCTCATGCCTTCACTTTTTAGAGCATATGACCGGAGATACTATGTCAACTGAACGAACACTATCAATTATCAAGCCTGATGCGGTTGCTAAGAATGTCGTTGGAGAAATCTACAGTCGCTTTGAGCGGGCTGGGCTTAGGATTGTCGCTGCGAAGCGTCTTAAACTCAGTGACGATTTGGCTGGTGGATTTTATGCTGAGCACAGAGATCGACCGTTTTTTGCTGATCTCATAAAATTTATGACGTCAGGACCGGTAATGGTTCAGGTCTTGGAGGGTGAGGATGCGGTTGTTAAGAACCGAGACCTTATGGGCGCTACAAATCCGGCTGAGGCAGAAGCGGGCACGATTCGCGCAGATTACGCTGAATCTATTGATGCTAACGCCGTTCACGGGTCGGACTCGCAAGACTCAGCGGAGCGCGAAATTGAATATTTTTTTAATTCTGATGAAATTTCTAGTTGAGACAGACTCTTTGCTTGCATTTTTCGGACGGCGATTCCGGGAATTCGCGTGAACAAAACTCATAAAGTTAATCTGCTTGATTTTGGTTTGACGAAGCTAGAGACTTTTTTTGAGACGTTAAACGAAAAGCCGTTCAGGGCGAAGCAAATTTTGAAATGGGTGCATCAACGAGGTGTTACGAACTTTGATCAGATGACAGATTTGAGCAAATCGTTGAGAGATGCTTTAAAAGCGGTTGCTGAACTTAGACTGCCCTGCGTGGTCGATCAGTATGGGTCGCAAGATGGGAGTCGCAAGTGGATTATTCAAGTTGAGAGTGGCAGTAGCGTTGAGATGGTCTTTATTCCTGAGGGCACTCGCGGGACCCTCTGTATATCCTCTCAAGCTGGATGTTCGCTTGATTGCTCTTTCTGCGCGACAGGTAAACAAGGTTTTGACAGTAATTTAACAACCGGTGAAATTATTGGTCAGTTGTGGCTAGCTAACGCCGAGCTTGGGGCTTTTTCAACCGAAACGCATCGTATCAGTAATGTTGTGATGATGGGTATGGGAGAGCCCTTGCTTAATTTTGACAATGTCATGGACGCTCTCAGTCTAATGATGTGCGATTTTTCTTACGGGCTATCAAAACGAAAAGTTACCATTAGCACTTCAGGTGTCGTTCCTGCAATTGACCGCCTTAAAGAATACACTGATGCCTCGCTTGCCATCTCTTTACACGCGCCAAACGATGAATTGCGTAGCCAGTTAGTTCCTCTAAATAAGAAATACCCGATAGATAGCCTTTTGAAATCAGTTCAAGGGTACATGAAAAGCTTGGGGGATCGGCGCGTGCCAGTAATAGAATATACCTTGATTGCTGGGATCAATGATCACCGCCAACATGCGAGAGAGCTAGCGGTATTGCTTGAAAGTTTTCCATGTAAAATCAATCTCATTCCTTTTAACCCATTTCTTCAAAGTGATTATACTCGTCCGAGTAGCACATCTGTTTCAAATTTTAGAAAAATCTTGCAGGAAGCAGGGTATACAGTGACGGTTCGTACGACCCGAGCAGATGACATCGGTGCCGCTTGCGGACAATTAGTCGGTCAAGTTTCGGATAGAACTCAACGCAGTGCGCGATACAGCCGTGAGGCGGTGAATCTCATATCGAGCGACTCATGAATATGCGTCGCCTTCTATTATCGAGATTTTCATAAATTCTTATTTTTTTAAGCTTTGAATTCACTTAATTTCGACTAAAGCGGTCAAATTTGCACTATACTCTTCACTTATTGTTGGGAACTGTCATACTTTTTCTCAGGAAAAGGGCATTTCTGGACTTCGAGAATATTGAACGTACTTTTTATGGATGATCAAAAGATAAATATCGGAGAAAAACCCGGCGAAATATTAAAAGCTGAGCGTCTGCGCAGGGGTTTGGATGTTGCGACGGTGGCTGAGCAGCTTCATATTACCAGGCACTATTTGTCGGCGCTCGAAAACGGCGAATACCATAAGCTTCCTGCACCGATATTTGCAAAAGGATACATGCGAAGTTATGCCAAGTTGTTCGATATTCCAGAGGATACCTTATTGTCCTCTCTCGAAGCAGATCTTCCGGGAGATAAAGAAGCTGTTGAAAAGAGTAGAGCAGGACAACTGAAAAGTCATCGAAATGAGATTTTGGGCGTCTTATTGCTGATAGGCTTGCTCTCCGCTGCTTGGGTTTACAATAAATTGGGTCTGTGAAAAATTTTTGTGGTAAATATTTTCAAATCTATAGGCATTAATAAGTATTGTTAGTCTTTATGCTGTTACTCCTAACGCTGGACGTTACTGATGCAAACACCGGAAAAAAATAAAAATCGCCGAAAAACTCGGCAAATAATGATCGGTAATGTGCCAGTGGGAGGCGGAGCTCCGATTACTGTGCAAAGCATGACAAATACGGAGACCTGCGACGTAGGCTCTACGGTTACTCAAATTGATAAATTAGTAAAAGCCGGTGCTGATATCGTGCGTGTTTCAGTGCCAACTATGGAGGCTGCTGACGCTTTTTTTAAAATTCGGGATAGTGTAGCCGTGCCAATTGTGGCTGATATCCACTTTGATTATCGGATTGCTCTCAAAGTACTAGAGAGTGGAGTGGACTGCTTGCGCATCAATCCAGGCAATATTGGTAATGAAAAACGGATCAGAGCAGTGGTGGGCAGTGCTAAGGATAAGGGCGTGCCGCTGCGGATTGGGGTTAACGCTGGCTCTCTGGGTAAAGATCTTTTACGTAAATATAAAGAGCCGAATGCGGATGCTATGGTTGAGTCGGCGTTAACTCAAATTGAAATTTTAGATAAACTTGACTTTCAAAATTTTAAGATAAGCCTTAAAGCGTCCGAAATATATATGACGCTGGCCGCCTATCGTCAGCTAGCACCCCAGATTAATCAACCTTTCCATTTGGGAATCACTGAAGCCGGGAGTCTGCGTTCGGGAACGGTAAAGTCTGCGATTGGACTAGGGGCCCTTTTGATGGATGGAATCGGAGACACCATTCGTGTTTCCTTGGCAGCGGACCCAGTAGAGGAAGTGAAGGTAGGTTTCGATATATTAAAGAGCTTAGGCCTGAGAAATAAAGGGGTTAACTTAGTTGCTTGCCCAAGTTGCTCGCGTCAGAATTTTGACGTGATCTCTGTTGTTAATGAATTGGAATCTCGTCTTGAGGACATACAAATTCCAATCGACGTTGCGATAATTGGTTGTATCGTCAATGGCCCCGGCGAGGCTAAAGTGGCTGAAATAGGCTTAACCGGGGCAAGCCCAAATAATTTGATTTACGTAAACGGGACCCCAGATCACAAAGTAACTAACGCAGGGCTGGTTGATGAACTCGAAGAAATGATAAGAGCCAAAGTTGAAGCAAAGAGACTTAAATCTGAAAATATCATAGCGACTGGTTAATAAAGTATATGGCTAAAACTCAAGCAGTTAGAGGAATGAACGACGTTCTACCCAGCGAGACTCCAATTTGGCAACATCTTGAGGAGTGTTTTGCGCGTGTTGTTAAAAGTTTTGGCTATAGTGAAATTCGATTTCCCGTGCTTGAGCAGACACAGCTCTTCAAAAGATCCATCGGTGAGGTAACAGATATTGTCGAGAAAGAGATGTACAGCTTCGAGGACCGTAATGGCGATAATCTTTCATTACGACCTGAAGGGACAGCGGGTTGTGTGAGGGCTGCAGATCAGCATGGGCTTCTATATAATCAGCAGCAACGTTTGTGGTATCAGGGCGCGATGTTTCGACACGAGCGCCCGCAGAAGGGGCGCTATCGACAGTTTCAACAATTCGGTGTCGAAACATATGGTATGGCCGGTCCTGGAATTGATGTGGAATTGATGCAGTTGTCTTCGGCCCTATGGCAAGAGCTTGGCATTAGTTCGCATGTGAGATTGGAGCTAAATAATATTGGTGATGCTCAAGAAAGAGGTGAATATACTCAGGCCTTGCGAAAGTTTTTTATCGACCACAAGAGCGGGCTTGATTCAGAAGCGTTACGTCGATTAGAAACCAACCCACTCAGAATATTGGATAGTAAAAATCCTAGCCTACAATCGATCCTTGATAAGGCGCCTCTCTTGGCAGACTTTGTTAGCGATAAAAGTAAAGATCATTTCGACGAGTTACTGTCGCTATTGGATGTCGCTGAAATAGATTACGTTATCAATCCAAAGCTTGTGAGAGGACTAGATTATTATAATAGTTGTGTATTTGAATGGGTGACTGATGCACTTGGAGCACAGGGAACTGTTTGCGGTGGTGGCCGTTATGATGGCCTGGTAGAACAGTTAGGGGGAAAGTCAACTTTTGCAGCGGGCTTCGCTATGGGTGCTGAGCGGCTGGTGCTTTTGCTGGAAGAGTTGACTAACTTGAGAGATCAATTAAGTAAGCGAGCTGATGTTTTTATTTTAGTCCGGGACGAGGATTGCATTGGTGCAGCTCAAGCACTTGCAAAAAATCTGCGGTTTCACCTACCGAGTCGAAGTGTAGTTATTCATTACGGAGGCGGAAAAGTTTCGAGCCAATTAAAAGGTGCGATTGCTGCAGGGGCCCAATTTGCATGCATTCTTGAGAGCGAGCAATTAAAAGACTCCAGCTCGCTGAGACTGCGAAAACTCGATGATGTGGGCGAGTCTACTGACTGTTTTATTGCGGATGTCCCTGACAAACTAATTAAGTGTTTACTTTAGTTTGGGGTAGATCTTAGTAATTTTGTATTTCAACAAGCTAAAAAGGAGTAGCCTTCAAAAGAAGGACGCTTTTTATTATATAATGACTCTTGGTAGTAAGTTAAAGGCAGAAGATCTTGGGTTTTCGGTAATGTAATAGGGAGTAATTTGTGGCGATCGATTCAGCAGATGAAGAAAATATAGAAGCATTAAAGAAGTGGTGGCAGGAGAACGGAAAGCAACTGTTGATTTCTGTTTTTGTTATAATTGGGGGATTAGTCGGTTGGAATTTCTATCAGAGCTCTGAGCAAGAGTCACTTAATGCTGCGTCTGATCTTTATGAAGAGATTTTAGCTCTTACCGTTAAGGATCAGAATGAGGCTCTGTCAGATTCTGACCGGAAAAAGATTATATCTTACAGTCAACAACTGCGTGAAGAATACCCGGCGAGCAGCTACGCTTCATTTGGATCACTGTTTGCGGCTGCGGCTGAAGTAGAGAATGGAAACTTAGAGCAGGCCGAAATTTCACTGAACTGGGTTTTGGAAAACTCGAGTGGTGGCATTTTCTCTGATACTGAAGAAGGGTTATTGCTTGCCACAAAGCTGAGGTTGGGTCGTGTTTTACTTGCGCAAGGAGATGCCGAGCGGGCACTCGATTTTATTAATACTGTTGACCCAAAAGAATTTGAGACAGGTTTTGCAGAGCTTCGTGGAGATATCTATGTGGCGTTGGGCCAGCCTAATGACGCACGGGATGCATACGCTGTTGCGCAGCAGGCAGGGTCGAATAGCGACGCTCTGCGAATGAAAATACAAGAGCTTGCGAATTAGAGCTCACGTGCAATCAAAGGCAGATATAGTGATCGATAAAAAGAACGTTCTATATTGTACGCGCATGTTTTTATTTGGGTCCGGCCACAAAAGGCTGGCTTTCATAGCTTTTTTTTTCGTATTGAATGGCTGTGCTAATTTGAATGAAAGTCGTGTAAATCCAAGGAACTGGTTTGGTGATGAAGAAATTGATCCGCCAACTGAACTCGTCGGAATTGACCGCGAGGTATTGCTTCGAAGGGTATGGAGCGCATCAATAGGTAAGGGCCAGGGAGATGTTTATAACTCTCTCACGCCGGTTCTGGACGGAGATATGATATATGCAGCAAGCGCCAATGGAGTTGTCGCTGCACATTCCGCTATTGATGGAGATCTTGTCTGGAACACCAATCTGGGTGTCCAAATTACTGGTGGTGCAGGCATTGGATCAGGGCTTGTATTTGTCGCTTCGGAAGATGCAAAAGTAATCGCCCTCGACAAAAATAGTGGTGATATTTCTTGGTCGGCGGCCGTTTCAAGCGAGGTTTTATCTGCTCCGAATGCGAAGGATGATGTTGTTGTACTTCAGACTGTGGATGAAAAGTTGATAGCGTTGAGTGTCGAGGATGGGTCGCAGCGTTGGACCTACGAGACGACATTACCAGCACTCACACTTCGTGGTAGCAGCGCTCCGGTAATTTCCTCATCAGGATTGGTGTTAGCGGGTTTCAGTAACGGTACTCTTGTTGCTGTTAACGCCTCCGACGGAGTTTGGCGCTGGGAAGAACGTGTTGCAGTTCCTGAAGGGGAGTACGATATTGATCGAGTGATTGATATTGATGGAGATTTGTTGGTCGATGGTCAAAGGATATTCGCGTCAAGCTATCAAGGTAATTTGATGGCGCTCGATATTGAAACCGGTAGAATAGTTTGGGGCCTTGAAGCTTCAAGTTATCACGGTTTGGCGCAAGGCTTTGGTAACCTCTATTATGTGGATGATGAAAGCCAGGTATATGCAATACGAGACAACACTGATGAGGTTGTGTGGGAGAATTTTGATTTAAAATTCCGGCCTCTTACGGCTCCTCTGTCAATAAATAATTATGTAGCAGTGGCGGATTTTGAAGGTTATGTGCATCTGCTATCTCAAATCGATGGAAGAATTGTTGGTCGGGAACAAATTGATAGTAATGGGGTGCGATCAAACTTGCTGTCAGCGAATGGCCTCCTCTATGTCTACGGAGATAGTGGACGTCTATCGGCTTATCGAATTGAGTGAGCTTTGTCTTTAATCCTGTAAGTAATTCTTCTCTTTTTTATAGAATTAGGGCCTTGTATGAAGCCAGTAATTGCGCTTGTTGGACGCCCTAACGTAGGTAAATCCACTCTTTTTAATCGACTTACGAAATCGCGCGAAGCGATTGTCGCGAATATGCCCGGGTTAACTCGGGACCGAAAGTACGGTGAGGGTAAGGTTAAGGATGAGCGATTTATCGTTATTGATACTGGTGGAATCAGCGGAGATGAAGAGGGAATCGATCTTGAGATGGCGTCGCAGTCTCTTCAAGCTATTGTGGAGGCAAATGTCTGCCTTTTTTTAGTTGATGCAAAGGATGGGCTCTTACCGGACGATAACCGGATTCTGGAATATTTGAGAAAGCACCAAAAGTGCACTTACCTAGTGGTGAATAAAGTTGATGGTCTCGACACCGACATTGCTTTGGCAGATTTTTATAGTCTGGGTATAAGAGATTTATATCCGATTACTGCTACGCAAGGCAAAGGCGTTTCATCACTGCTCTCGAAGGTATTGGATACGTTTAATAACCAGTTGTTAAATGGGGATATTGTTTCCGAATCGGACGCCAGTGCCTCTCAGTTAATGGGTATTAAAATTGCGATCGCTGGACGACCCAACGTTGGAAAATCCACTTTAGTTAATAGGATGTTAGGTGAGGATCGTGTTGTTGTGTTTGATCAGCCTGGTACGACCCGGGACAGTATTTACGTTCCTTTTGAGAGGAGAGCCCAGAAATACACCCTCATCGATACTGCTGGGATCCGAAAGCGCGGCAAGACTAAGGAAACAGTTGAAAAATTTTCTGTAGTGAAGTCTCTTCAGGCGATTCAAGATTCTAACGTGGCGATTCTAGTGATCGACGCGCGAACTGGGATTGTGGAACAAGACCTTCATCTCCTCGGTTATGTTATCGAGACAGGCAGAGCGCTAGTTATAGCGTTAAATAAATGGGATGGATTAGGAGTAGGAGAAAAGGAAAAAATAAAATCAGAAATTTCTCGGAGGTTTGCTTTTGTTAATTTTGCTAAGATTCATTTTATTTCAGCGCTGCATGGAACTGGAGTGGGGGACCTTTACAAATCTATTCACACCGCTTACGAATCAGCCCAAAAGATTCTTTCCACTAATCGTCTCACTCAGATTCTGCAGGATGCAATAATTGATCATGCACCGCCGGTAATAAATGGCAGACGAATTAAGCTTAAATATGCTCATACGGGTGGTCATAACCCTCCTATAATTGTTATACATGGTAAGCAGACGGAAAAGCTACCGGCGAACTATAGCCGTTACCTTGAAAAGACTTTTCGCACTGCTTTAAAGCTTGAGGGCACACCCGTGCGGATTGAACTGAGGACAACTGATAATCCGTTCACTAAACATGAAGAAAATCTGACAGCTCAACAAGTGGCTCAAAAAAGACGTATTAAGAAAAATAGGAAACCATCAAAGTTCGCTTCACGCAGGGAGCCGTCAATTAAAAAGAATAAAGACCAATAAGGATTTTTTAATGTTTTCTTTTCATAAGTGTGTTTCGTTGTGGCTTTAGAAAGTCTGCCAATCTGCTTAGCTGACGTTGAGTCTGCGTCGAAGAGACTTGAGCCGGTCGCTGTTCGAACGCCATTAGTTACGAACCCTGAACTTGATCGTCGTCTTGAGGCCAATGTTTTTTTAAAAGCAGAAAATTTACAACATATTGGGGCTTTTAAATTTCGAGGGGCGTATAACCGTATGGTGCAATTAAGCAACCATGAGCGTAAAAATGGAGTAGTCGCGTTCTCTTCTGGAAATCACGCTCAGGGTGTTGCTTATGCAGCACGTTTGCTTGGGATGCAAGCCACTATCGTCATGCCGTCAGATGCGCCTGAGGTAAAAAAGAAAGGCACCGCATCGTTGGGTGCGACAATACGTCTTTATGATCGAGAAACTGAGTCCCGAGAAGAGATCGCGTCGGACATTGCATCGAAGACAGGTGCGGTTCTCGTTCCGGCCTTTGACGACCCTGAGGTTATGGCGGGTCAGGGAACTTGTGGTCTTGAGATAATGAGAGACTCAGCGATGGCTGGCTGGCATCCTGATATCGTTATAAGTCCCTGCGGAGGTGGCGGTCTCCTCTCGGGTCTGGCGACAGCTGTTAAAGGATCAAACCCCCAAACTCACATTTACGGTGTTGAACCAGAGTTCTATAACGATCATTTTTTATCAAAAAACGCGGGCCGACGTATACGCATCGAGCCATTGGAAAAAACAAGTTGTGATAGCCTTATGGCTACAACGCCCGGAGAGTTAACTTGGTTAATTAATAAAGAGCTGGTTGATGATTTTTTGATCGTTACTGAGGAGGATATCGCCCGCGCGGTTAGTTTTGCTGCTCGTTACTTAAAATTAGTTGTCGAGCCTGGTGGTGCAGCCGCGCTCGCAGCGATACTCGCTCGGAAGGTTTCGATAAAAAATAAAAAGGTGGTTGTTATACTCTCTGGTGGAAATATTGATCCGTCTGCGCTTTCGGGTTACTTAAGAGATTTTTCAGACCCTTAGCTTTTCAGTGTTTTTTCTTAGCGTAAAAATGGTCATTGTGATTAATAAAGATGAAGGTGAGGAAAAAATGGTTTCTATCGATGAATTAAACTCAGTCAAGGTGCTTGGAGTTGAGTTTTCTGGGCCTCTTTTAACTGCGAAAGGCTGGTCAAGATTTAATCTGCTTTTTGTTTTAACAGTGTGCGCTTTTTGCTCGCTTCAAACGGTGGAGGCTCAAACAAATGGCTGTAGTGATCGATTAGATTGTGAGTCAGCGTGGATTGGTATTTCGAGTGAAGAAAAAAGCTCTGTTTATGAGTTTGCTGAGAGTTACAAAAATTTTATTGATGGGGCTCGTACCGAGTTAAGTTTCGTTACGAATGCCATCAATTTCGCTGAGGATAACGGATTTGAAAACCTTCAACTTGTCAATAGTTTGGCCCCGGGTCAGAAAATTTATGAAGTAAATCGTGACAGAACGATAAGCCTTTTCGTTATCGGCAGAGAGGCGCTCGTATCGGGTCTTCATATTGTTGGAGCGCACATTGATTCGCCGCGATTGGAGTTGAAAGGGCGGCCCTTGTATGAGGACAACGGGTTTGCGTTATTCCAGACTAATTTTCATGGTGGTATTAAGTTCCATCAGTGGACAAATTTGCCGTTGGCTTTGATAGGACATGTAGATAGAAAAGACGGAGCGCGTGTGCCGATTTCAGTGGGTTTACACCCTGACGACCCCATTTTTTTGATTCCCGAATTGTCGCCTCATGTTGATAGGGATCGAAATGGAAAGACCCTGAAAGAATTTATTGGTCCGGAAGATTTAGATCCGATTGTTGCGCACATTCCAAACCTTGTCGATGGTGGGTCCGTTGAGGAAGAGGTCCTAGGCTTTTTAGAAACCCAATATGGTATCACTAGAGCTGACCTAGTCTCCTCGGAATTGGCTTTGGTCCCGGCAGGTAAACCGAGAGATCTCGGGTTTGATCGAGGTCTTATTTCAGCTTACGGTCAAGATGATCGTCTTGCTGCCTATACAACCCTTCGAGCGATAGCAGAGATCGGTGTTCCGAGGAAGACTGTAATGGCCTATCTAGTAGACAACGAGGAGGTTGGAAATAGAAACAATACGGGTGCTAAATCTCAGTATTTTGAGGACCTCCTTTCTAGACTTCTTTACTTACAATTGGGTAGTGATTACAAGGAGCCAATTTTGAGGACGGCTTTTCGTCAAAGTAAATTTCTGTCTCTTGATGTGAATCCTGGTGTTAATCCAATGAATCCAGGAGTTTGGGAGTCAGGCAATGCGCCTCGCCTTGGGTTCGGGGTGAATTTAAAGCTTTACGGGCAGGGTAACACCGCAAACAGTGAATTCATTGCTTGGACTCGAAACCTGCTCGATCGAAATAGCATACCTTGGCAGACAAGTACCTATAAAGTTGGAAGTGCGGGAGGGGGAACTATCGGTGGTGAGTTCTCTAGGCAGAATATCGAAGTAATCGATTTTGGTGTACCACTGCTTTCAATTCATACGCCATTTGCAGTAAGTTCAAAAATCGATGTACACAGTCTCTACAGGGCGACTAAAGCATTTTATTCCACTGAAGACTAAGGTTTAGGTTTGGTGCTCTGGAATTCATCTTCAGGCGTTTTATTCATTTGGGACGATGTCTCTTAGAATAGGAATGCGTATATTTTATTATCAGCAGAGAAGATATTTTGTATAGACCGTAGAAGCCGACCTGTAGTTTAAGAGTCGATTTTTTGGTAGTGTTAGCAATGGTACTTTAAAAATGAGAGTAGCGCATAAGGGGAAATGAATTGGGTAAATCAAGCTTATTAAATACAAAGTCACAGTCACAATTTTTTGCGTTGATAGCGTCGATGCTTTTTCTTAGTGGTTCTGGTCTCTCATTGGCACAGTTGTCTCCGGACGAATGGGTAACTCTGGGTGGGGATTTTGCTCACACTCGTTACTCGCCGGCAGACGAGATAAATGCAAGCAATTTTTCAGATCTCGAGGTGGCCTGGGAGTGGGATGGAGCGAGTTTTAACGCAGTTAGCGGCCGCGCGACACCCTCTTTAATAGACGGTAAGTTGTTTACTGTCGCCGGCAACAAGCGTTATGTGATCGCGATTGACCCGAAGACCGGTGAGACTCTCTGGTCTTACCGAGAGCCGGACACTCCACGAGCAGAGTACTCGATGAGGGCCGATTATGGAAAAGGCGTTGGCTATGGGAAGGTTGATGGCAAGGATGTTATTTATATCGTTTCGCCCGGCTTTTTTCTGACAGCGCTTGACGCTGATACTGGAATTCCGTTGGAGGGTTTTGGAAAAAAAGTTCCAATTGATGGGTTTCCATCTACGGGTGTTGTTGACCTTCTAGCAGACTTGGGTCACCCCTACGACGTTGCAAAAGGGCTTCCGTTAGAAACAGGCTATATTACTTCATCATCGCCGCCGATCGTGGTTAATGACGTCGTAGTGGTAGGTAATTCGGCTGAGCAGGGTTACCACCAATCTAGAGTTGAAAATGTTCCGGGGGATATCCTTGCTTATGATTCTCGGAGTGGTGAATTTAAGTGGAAGTTTAATGTTATTCCAAAGCCTGGTGAGTACGGTCATGAGACATGGGAGAATGATGCGTGGGAGTGGACTGGTGATGTTTCTTCTTGGGCGCCGCTCTCGGCTGATCCAGAGAATAATCTAGTCTACATTCCGACCAATAGCGCCACGATTGACTATTATGGAGGTTTTCGTCCAGGCGATAATCTTTATGGTGCAGCGATAATTGCTTTGGACACGCGGACCGGCAAAAGGAAGTGGCATTTTCAGATGGTTAAGCACGAGATCTGGAATTTTGATAACCCAACTGCGCCGGTGTTGCTTGATCTTGACATGCCTGGGAGAGGCAAGGTTCCTGCGGTAGCTCAAATTACGAAGCAGTCGTGGGTTTACGCGTTTGACAGGATTACAGGAGAACCGCTTTGGCCGATCGTGGATCGACCGGTTCCGCCCTCGATAGTCCCCGGTGAGGTGCTTTCCCCAACGCAACCGTATGTCACGAAACCCGCTCCGTACGATATGCAAGGTATAACGATTGACGACCTTGCGGATTTTACGCCTGAAATTCGCGAGCAGGCAATTGAGGCAATCTCCAATTATCAGATGGGTCCGCTTTTTAATCCGCCGATTCATGCGGGGAATGATACTGGGAAATTTGCCGCGATGAATTGCCCGGGTGGTGCTGGGGGGGCAAACATTACGTCGCCCGCAGTAGCTGATCCTAATAAAGGCATTCTTTACGTGTCTTCCCACAAAGCGTGTTTTGCGTTGCGTCTAATTCCAGGTGAGGAAGCTGATTTGCTATATCCGAATACCACCGGTGTAACACTCTCCGAGTGGGCAAATGCCGGACCTGGAGCGACAGCAAGGCCGCCGCGACATCCCGCGGGGATCCCGATGTGGAAGCCACCGTATAGTCGGATCACCGCAATAGACATGAATACGGGCGAGCATCTATGGATGATTCCTACGGGAGAAACACCGAACAGAATTAAAAATAATCCAGCGCTCCAAGGCGTGGATATTGGCAATACTGGGACAGGCGCGTTAGTCCCCATGGTAGCTACGGCAAATATGCTGGTTTATTCCGATGCAGCAAGTGATGGAACGCCAATGCTATATGCTATTGATAAAATAACGGGTGAGATACTCAACGAAATTGAGGCGCCCGCACGCAGCAGTTATGGGATGAGCTCATGGGTTTACGACGGTCATCAATACATAATTCTTCAAACTGGCTCCAAGCTTACAGCGATGGCTTTGCCAGAGGCTCAAGCCGAGAGCGGTGGAGGTCATTGAGATTAGGGTATAACATAAAAGGCCGGCAACCCTGGCCTTTTTTTCGAGGCTTTATAAAATATCAAATTGATTAAGGCCGAAAACAATTCCGCCCAGTGCGATCGCCCATAGCCCACAAGCTAAAGCATCAAGAAAAAGGTAACGAAATTTCGGGAAACGATTGATGCCTACGAGGAAGGGGACTAATGATCGCAGGGCTGGAATAAATCTCCCGAAGAATATTGCTCCCCAACCAAAACGATTCGTTAATTGCTCGGCTCTTTGAATCGTCGCTTTATACTTGGAGAAAAATTTAGACCCTAGCAAGGTCGGACCAACTGCTCTGCCGAAATAAAAACCCACGTTATCTCCGCAGCATGCGCCTAGCCATGCAAAAATTACGATTTCTATCGGCGTTGCTAATTCGTTTGCGGCAATTACGGTAGCAACTCCAAGCAGAATTACTCCAGAGGTGAATAGACCGATTCCAAAACACGCTTCAGCGAAGGCGAAGAATATTAAGAGCGGGATTGCGAGGGCAGTGTTTTCTTCCAGCCACAAGATTAGGCTTGTATCCATTTATGCTATTTCCTAGCTGAAGCCTTTGATCTCTTATCTCAACCGCTCAGCGAAGCTGCTTCTTTTACCGCGTTACGAATTCGCGTCGCATTCGGCCGATTGAGTAGTTTGCCATTGATGAATACAGAAGGAGTGGACAACACACCAGCAGAATTACCACCTCGTTGATCGTTGCGAATTTTTGCAATCGTCTCAGATGAGGCAATATCCAGGTGGAGTTGTTCAATATCTAAGTTTAATTCGAGGGCATAACTGTCAAACTCTTGCTCCACGTTCTGTAGGTTTGACCAAACAGCTTGGGTCTGGAACAAATAATCGTGCATTTCCCAAAAACGCCCTTGTTTTGCGGCTGCCTCAGCATAAAGAGAAGCTGCCCAAGAGTTAGGGTGCGCAGCTGTTATTGGAAAGTGCCGGAAGATTAAACGTGCGTTGGAACTGATCTGAGGCCAGATTCTCATCATAGCTTGATGTTCAGTTGCACAGGCAGGGCATTGAAAATCTGCATAAACAACTAGCGTCACCGGACTTTCTGAATCCCCACGGATATGATCATTTGGAGCCACTTCGACCGTAGAGTAAGTCGGTCCCTGACTAAATAAAGTAAATAGAGTTATTCCAGCCAGTAGCGGCATAACACCGTAGAGTAAAAACTTGAAAGCGAGCCCCTTAGTTTTCTCATTTTTTTCAGCGTTACTTTGTTTTTTAAGTTTTCGCTGGCGCTGTTCTTCTCTTTTTAGCTGATTCGCCTTGCTCATTTAATTTTTCCTTTTCTTTAATTTTTTCCTACCAATCAAGAGCACCTACAAGATTGTATAACTCAAACCTTGGTTCTTAGTTTAGAAATAATACTGGATCAACTCTTGACCCGTTTAGATTAATGCTCCAGTGCAGGTGAGGTCCTGTGACTCTTCCGGTTTTCCCAACTTGGCCAATTTGTTCACCGGTTTTTACTCTCTGACCGTTGGCTACGTCTATTGTATTCATATGACAATACAGGCTGATTAAGCCAAAGCCATGATCTAGGATTATAGTATTACCATTGAAAAAATAATTTCCTGTGCTTAAGACAACGCCATCCGCGGGAGCTGAGATTGGAGCTCCTTCCGGGGCAGCGATGTCCATTCCAGAATGCGGTGCTCTCGGTTGATCGTTAAAGAACCTTCGGAGACCAAATGAGCTACTTTTTACTCCATCCACTGGAGCAATCATCTGAAAATTCGGAGTTAACTCTTCAGTCCAATGCGCAAAAGCGGCACGCATTTCTATGCTCTCTCGATTGATGCGCTGCATGTCGTTTTCATTTGGGTTTACTTGTCTGTTGTTGCTGATCGTAAGTCTCTGCTCTTGATATCTTTTTTCTTTTACCGTGAAGTCGTGATTTGAAGTGAGCCCAGAGGAATGTTCTACTTTTAATCTTTGTAATCCTGGAGCAGTGTCAAGTGGAATTCCGATCACTGCAAATTGCGACTCTTCATAGTCGACAAGCATTACTTTCTTGCCAATGTAGCTTGCGCTCTTAGCGATGGGTTGTATTCGTATTACCGCAATACCGCCTGGTACAAAAGAGCTTATGGGAAGATTGTCCACCTCTATCGCTTCTAAAGCTGAACAAAATATAGTCGTCCATAAAAAGAAGTTAGTAAATGAAAGGGTAACCGAAAATTTCATGATACTTTTTAGGTTCCTATGTTTGGTTTTTACTGAAATTTTTATTAAGGCAATTAACAAACCGATTTTATCGGTCTAGATGCAGTAGCAGAATTATTTGCTCTTTCTTGTGTCCGAATTATTTTGAATTGTTTCTATGGTCGATATGACTCTTCCTCTGTTTAAGCGCGTGCAGATTTGGTCGCCGATGTTTAAGTTACTAGTATTCCGAACAACACGTTCCTCACCGATCGTCGTTATACTATAGCCTCGCGCCAGAGTGTTCAATGGGCTGACCCCGTTCAGTGAGCGGGTTAGTTGGGCTAAATTAATCTTTCTTTTGTTTATTTCTACCTCACTAATTAGTTCAAATCGCCTGCGTATGTCGCTTACTTGCAGGCTGATACGTTTTAAAATTTGTTGAGGCGAGTTACTTAATAAGTTTCGTTGGGCTCCATTTAGTATGCCGCGTGTTTCCTTGATGCGCGAAGTTGTGAGGCGAATCAATTGAGATTCGAAATAGTCGACCTGTTGGGCTGATTCGCTTAGCTTCCTTCGTGGCTGCTTTAATCGTTGCTGGAATGCGTTAAGCGAAATTAATTTGGTTTTTATGTACTGTTCAATCAATCGTTCGAGTTTATTGTGATATTGCTTGAATGAAATAGAGTATTCATCCTTGTCTCTACTGAGCATTTCTGCGGCAGCTGACGGAGTCGGTGCCCGCAGGTCGGCAACAAGATCTGCGATCGTGAAGTCAATCTCGTGGCCCACTGCGGAGCAGATAGGGAGTTCACTAGCATCTATTGCAAAGGCTAAATCCTCGTTATTGAATGCTTGAAGATCCTCTATTGACCCGCCGCCTCGGCCGACGATTAGCGCTTCGATACCGACGGTTGAGGCTAATTTGTTAGCGTGTTCAATGGCGCTGATAAGTTCTGAGGGAGCGTTTTCGCCTTGCACAGAGGCAGGTATCAGTGTGAGCGTCGTTATTGGTAATCGGTTACGGAAGACGCTTATCATGTCTTGCAGCGCGGCACCTGATTGAGAGGTTATTAAACCGATATGTTTATAACGAGTGTGCATCGCTTTTTTACGTTCACTATCAAACAGTCCGCATTCCTTAAGTTTTAGCTTCAAGACTTCATATTGTTTTTGCAGGTCGCCCGTGCCGTATTGCTCCATGGTGTTGATTATTAGTTGGTATTCCCCTCTCCCTTCATAAAGGCTTATTCGACCACTCAATTTTACTTGTTGTCCGTTTTCAACTTGAAATGAGACGCGACGGTTGTTGCCCGCGAACATCGCGCAACGAATCTGTGCCTTGCTATCCTTCAGAGTGAGGTACCAATGACCTGAGGCAGGTTTTGCTAAATTTGAAATCTCACCTTCCACTAAAATATAGCCGAGATGATTTTCCAGAAGTGATTTTGCTAATCTATTGAGGCTAGAAACAGTAAACGTCTCTTGAGGGGTTTTAATTGGGTTCTCTGTATCGCTTTTCATCTCTGAGGAGCCACCTTTCTCGAATTGCAGACTCCATTGTAGGTAAGTGCTGGAGTAACTACAAAACAAACTTGAGGGAGGTGCTCAAGTTTTCAATTTGGGGGATTGAGCCAGACAGAATCTGTTGCGGGGGGTGCGCTAAGTGTTCGAAGAAACGCTTCTAATTGTTTCATCTCCGATCGACGCAGCTTTAGTGGCTTAGCCTCATTGTGGGAGACCATTGCAGTTGGGGCCTCGTTGTAATGTTCTATTACTTCCGCTAGGGATTTCTGTTGTCCAGTGTGCATGTAAGGGCTTGTTTTGGCGATGTTCCTCAATGTTGGAGTTTTATGCGCGCCCACCATCTCGCTGGTGTCGCGAGCAAACTGTAGTTCAGCACAGTCCTTTGGATTGGCATCACTGTATGGACCAAAGCAATTAAATGGGTCTTCACGGGCAATCCTTATGCCATCAAAACGTCCCATCGGAGGAAGTTCTCCGGGTAATGGTATTACACCGGTATTGTGAAATTCATGATTTGTAAACAAAGGTCCGTTATGGCAGTCCACACAGTTACCCTTGCCTAAGAATAACTTAAGGCCCAAGCGTTCTCGCCGATTAAGGATAGAGTCTTTCGGGTCTTCCCTTAACGATGCTGTTTGCAAAGCCCGGGTGTAGTCGTCAAACCGCGAGCCTCCCGGTTGGAGCTGTCTTTGGTAGGCGGCTAATGCCTTGCCAATATTGCTGAAAATTTTTGAAATTTCTATTTGAGTCTTGCTTTCGAAGCTCTGCCAAGTTTCTTTTTCAGTCGAATTTCCAATCGGCGAGGCAGGGCTATTTGAGAGGTCAGTATTTTTGAGATCAGGAGAAATTGCGCCAAAGACTTTTTCATATTTTTCGAGGTGTGGTCCATCATGCAAGATAAAATTTACGAGTGAAGTTCGGTCCATTCCTTGTTCGTGCTTGGCCTCGAGCGGAGCTAGGGCCTGTGACCATTGACTGTCCCGCCTTCCGTCCCAGTAATACCAGGGACTGTAGCTCAGTCCGACTAAACTTGGCGTATGGCGTGTGCCGAGTCCTATGCCCATTGCCAACGGAAGCGAGTCAGTGAAGTAATTGTCTGGTTGATGGCAGCTTGCGCAAGAAACGCTTTGATTTGCACTGAGCCTTTTTTCGAAAAATAGTGTATGGCCAAATTCTGCAGCTTCAAGACTCCCAGCGACAGAGTTGCTCAAATCTAGCTTTAAAGGTTCAAGCGAGTCGAGTGACAATGATTGTATCAACCTCAACTCTTCTTCATCCCAGTCAGTTTTGAGCTGCCAGGGAACCCATTCCCACGCTAGCCATCCTGCTGTAGCCAAGAATCCACCGAGGAAGATTTTTAACCCTGTACGCATCGCGCATCTCGCAGTTATCAAAGTTTAAACTCAATGGTTGCTGTGTCCTGGGGTCCGTCCCCAGAAATATCAATAATTATTTCCCACAACCCAGGCATGTGAAATCGGATGCCTTCGAGAATGTATCTTCCCGGAGCGGGTTCTGAGGTTATCTTGGGCTGTGTTGGTAATCCATGATCATGATTTGGCATACCGCCCGTTAGTACGATACTTGCTCCAGAAACTGGTGCGTTGTTCCGCTCGATGCTTAATTGCCACTCGTGAATTTGATTTAATAAAATCGGATTTAAACTGCTGAATATCTTCACCGTGTAACCTTGAGTAGAATTGGTCTCAAAGATCGGCGGTGAGTCGTTAGCGTTCACATTAACTCCCAGGGCAAGTAAAAATAAAATTGGGAGGGCAAACGTCTTAGTAATCTTGCAGATTTTCATGACACCTCTCAGTTCGGGACCGCGAATAATAACAATCAACTATGATACGTGTCCTGTCCTGAATTAGTTGCACATTGGCGCGATGCAGGCGCCAGTGAGTACATAGGGATCATTGACAGGTGATGGAGTTATTACCGAGGCAAAAAAAAACGGCCAGATGGCCGTTTTTTCAGCACTCTATCCCCAGTGAATAACTGGTAAGAGAGAACTTTCGGAATCACTCAATCAGATAGCGACTATCTGCTCCGCTTGAGGACCTTTTTGTCCGTCAGTCACAATAAACTCAACGCGCTGACCCTCTGCTAGGGTTTTGTAGCCTTCGCTTTGAATTGCACTAAAGTGAGCGAATACATCTGCACCACCTTCGCGCTCAATGAATCCAAAGCCTTTGCTTTCGTTGAACCACTTAACTGTTCCAGTAATTTTTTCTGACATTTTTACATCCTGTTTATTAATAAATTTAGTAACCTTCCAAGGAAGGTCTGAGCTAGAATTCGCTAAGGTTTACTCTACAGGACGAGGTGTTGCATAGGCGACATCGAAATGGGGAATAAATAGGCTTAGTTTCAAGCTAACGCCAGTTTACAGGCGATCTCAGCGTTGTCAAGCAAAAAAGGGAGCCCATTTTGGTGCTCCCTGTTCTACATTTTACTCCGGCTTTCTAAATTTCATGGTAAATCTGTCGGTGGCGCCTCTAACCCCCGGCGTGCCTACCTCTTGGTCAAGGCCCTCCTCTGGGTGATAGTGCATATCACTGAAATCAGCGAGCTCAAAACCGACATCGAGAAGCTCCTTAATAACAAGCACTGGGTCGAGTCGACGCCCGACGGGGCGCGAAGTTGGCTGCATATGGCGTCGTGTATGGTCTACGACTCCATATACTCCACCTGGTTTCAGGGCTTCGAACACAGCCTTATTAAGGTTTTGGCGCCCTTCCGGTGATGGGTTATGAAGGTTCCAAAAGGTAAGCACTAGATCAAAGTTGCTCTCTTCGAAATTGAATTCGGGCAATTCGCGCAGCGATACGGCGTCGTTTATAGCTGAGACGCAGTCCATTCCGGGAAGGCCCATAACACCGTTCTTGAAGTTATCGCTGACACTGACAGATACGAGGAGTTCGCCACCGTTAGCGCAAAGAGTTGGGCCGACGAATTTTGACCAGTAGCCTGTCGCCGGCGAAATTTCTAACACTTTCATGTCATCTTCCAATTCAAAGAATTCTAGAACTTCTGCCGGCTTGCGATTTGCATCCCGAGCAACTTCCGCTTCTGTGCGATTGTCGCCGCCAAGTGCCTGCTCTATTTTCATTCGAGTAGCTGCCGTATCGGCGCTTATCGCCCAGCTGCTCATTAAAGCGACTGTAACTAACGCGATTAAGTTTTTCATGATTTTTTCCCTTTTATTGAACACGCATTGGAGTATATCGTTTTAGGCGACGAAGGCTAGGGAGATCAATAAAAATATCAGATTCTAAGCAGCCAAGAGGGCGGGTTGTGAGATGTAATTGCTCAACGTAGTGCGCCCGCAGTGACACAGGGGGCTTTTTGCTTTTTTCAGGTTGTTTCTTAGACTTTTTCACTTACGCTGGCTGATAAGGAGTTTGCTGATGGAACGGCGAATCTGTACATGAATCTCGTAAATCTGTATACTCCTTTTTTTGTAGAAGGTGTGAATTTCTATGTTGCGAATCGCCCAAGAAGCCCTTACTTTTGACGACGTTCTCTTGCTGCCTGCACATTCCACGGTGCTTCCGAAGGCAGTGAGGCTTGAATCCCACTTAACCCGTTCGATAACGCTTAACATTCCATTAATATCCTCCGCAATGGACACGGTAACTGAGTCTCGCCTTGCGATTTCAATGGCGCAAGAAGGCGGGCTTGGTGTGATACACAAGAGCATGACTATCGAACAGCAGGCCCGCGAAGTGCGCCTTGTGAAAAAGTTTGAAAGTGGTGTTGTGCGCGATCCGATCACAATCTCGTCTAAGGCGACTATTAACGAGCTAATCGCCTTGATCAAGGAAAATAAGATTTCAGGCCTTCCCGTTATGGATGAAGGCGAACTCGTCGGTATCGTAACTAGTCGCGATGTCCGTTTCGAGGCTAATTTTGAAGCCCGAATAGAGACGATAATGACACCTAAAGAAAGGCTCGTGACAGTTAAGGAGGATTTTGACCTCGCTGAAGTTAAGGAGCTGCTGCATCATAATCGAATCGAGAAGATTTTGGTTGTCAGTGATAAGTTTGATTTACGTGGGCTGATAACGCTAAAAGACATTAGGAAGTCGGAGGATTATCCTAATGCGTGTAAAGACGAGCTCGGGCGGCTTCGGGTCGCAGCGGCTGTAGGAACCGGTCCCGACACTGCTGAACGGGTCTCGGCTGTAGTTGATGCGGGCGCGGACGTCGTGGTTGTCGATACCGCTCACGGGCATTCGCAAGGTGTTCTTGATACTGTTCGTTCGATCAAAAAGGCTTATCCGGATCTGAGTGTGATCGGCGGCAACATCGCAACGGCTGATGCAGCAAAGGATTTGGCGGCGGCGGGTGCCGATGCGGTTAAGGTTGGTATTGGCCCGGGATCTATTTGCACAACCCGGATCGTGACTGGGGTAGGTGTTCCACAAATCACAGCGGTCTCCAATGTTGTAGACGCTCTGAAGGACACCGATGTATGCGTCATATCCGATGGCGGTATCAGGTATTCTGGTGACATAGCTAAAGTAATCGCCGCTGGTGCCCATGTTGTGATGGTTGGAAGTTTGCTCGCGGGATCGGAGGAGGCGCCTGGTGAGGTAGAGCTTTATCAGGGAAGAAGTTATAAGGCCTATCGCGGGATGGGGTCTCTCGGGGCGATGTCGCATTCGGCCGGTTCAAGTGATCGCTACTTTCAGGACACTGATTCCGGGCCAGAAAAGCTCGTGCCTGAGGGGATAGAGGGGAGGGTGCCTTACAAAGGTCCCATGTCAGTCATTGTGCATCAGATGATGGGCGGTCTGCGATCGAGCATGGGTTATACAGGTAGCAGTGATATTCAGACAATGCGGACCAAGGCTCAATTTGTCAAAATTACGGCCTCTGGAATGAATGAGTCTCATGTCCACGATGTTTCGATAACAAAAGAAGCACCTAATTATCGTGTGTCGTAATTTATCATTTTTTCTTTATTCAAAGCTGTAGTTTTCCTCTAAAGATTGTTTTAGGCCCAAGTAAATAAGGGTAGGTGTTATATGCGGTTTTATTTCAGAACAGAAGCCAGAGGTTAAAAGTCGCATGGTTCGTAACGACATTCACGAGAAAAAAATTCTGATAATTGATTTTGGTTCTCAGTACACGCAACTGATAGCACGCCGTGTGAGAGAGATTGGGGTGTATTGTGAAATCTGGGACTATGCGGTTGATGAAGATCAATTTTTGAATTTCGCCGCTTCAGGAATTATTTTTTCGGGGGGGCCAAACTCTGCAAATACCGAGAGTTCACCTCGGCCACCCGAATTTATATACGACACTGGTGTGCCAATTTTAGGGATTTGTTATGGAATGCAGATTCTGGCTGAGACTTTTGGCGGCAAGGTTGAGAGCTCTGCTAAGTCGGAATTTGGGGCGGCTCAGGTATTAGTGAATGATTCTTGCCCACTGCTCAACGGCCTTGGTGAGGGCTTAGTGGGTAAAGGGGAATCGTATTTGGATGTATGGATGAGCCATGGCGACAAAGTTGTTGAGTTGCCGAATGGTTTTAATTTGAGTGCATCAACACAGAGTGCTCCGATCGCCGCTATGTCTGATGAGGAACGGAAGTATTTCGGGATTCAGTTTCATCCTGAAGTTACTCATACCGACCAAGGCGACCTCATATTGGAGCGTTTTGTTTGCGAAGTTTGTCGCTGTGAGGCGCTTTGGAACTCGGAAAATATTGTTACGGATGCAATTGAAAATGTTAGGACCTTGGTTGGCTCTGATACTGTTTTGTTGGGTCTCTCCGGTGGCGTAGATTCGTCTGTTGTTGCAGCACTTTTACATCGAGCCATCGGTGCTCAGTTGGTATGTGTTTTCGTGGACAACGGGTTGCTCCGACTCAACGAGGGCGATCAAGTGATGTCGACCTTTGCGGAAAACATGGGCGTAAACGTTATTCGCGTGAATGCGGCCGATTTGTTCTTAGATAACCTCAAGGGGATTGAAGACCCAGAGCAGAAGCGAAAGATTATCGGTAACACATTCGTCGATGTATTTAACAATGAAGCCTCTAAACTTGATAACGTGAAATGGCTGGCGCAGGGAACGATTTATCCTGACGTGATAGAGTCTGCGGGTTCCAAGACAGGAAAAGCACATGTAATTAAGTCGCATCACAATGTTGGTGGTCTACCCAAAGATATGAAGTTAAGCCTTGTTGAACCGTTGCGTGAGTTGTTCAAGGACGAAGTTCGAAAGCTCGGGGCTGAGCTTGGGCTTCCATATGACATGATTTATCGACATCCGTTTCCTGGGCCGGGATTAGGCGTTAGGATTCTTGGAGAAGTGAAGCAGGAATATTGCGATATTCTCCGCCGAGCGGATTCAATTTTTATAGAGGAACTTTATCGTTCAAAAAATTACGACAAAGTCAGTCAGGCCTTTGCTGTTTTTTTGCCCGTCCGTTCTGTTGGGGTCGTGGGTGACGCACGACGCTATTCTTGGGTTATAAGTTTGCGAGCGGTTGAAACAATTGATTTTATGACAGCGCAGTGGGCTCGTCTTGACCCAGATCTGCTTGAGCTCATTTCCTCGCGGATTATGAACGAAATCTCAGAGGTATCTCGAGTAACTTACGACATTTCATCTAAGCCGCCCTCTACTATTGAGTGGGAATGAAGGCAGCGATGAGTGAATCAATTTTTAGAAAAGACGGTACAGCTCAGGGAGTAGCCAAGCAACGTTTGATAGAAAGTATAGCCAAACCTGAGGAACGCATCATAAACGATCCTTACGCCGATAGGTTCGTATTAGGCGCCAGCTTTATAAAACTTATGGGGCATAAGCTCAACGTCTGGTTGGCTGAAAAACTTGTACCCGGTTTTCACGAACATCTAATTTCGCGTACGCGCTTCATCGATGATCTAATTAAAAAAAGTGCTGCCAGTGGGGTTGAGCAATATGTTATTTTGGGAGCGGGATATGACTCCCGAGCTCATCGGCTTGAACTTCCGTCTTCATTAAGAATTTTTGAAGTGGATCAGCCTGAAGTTCAGGCTAGAAAGCGCTCTAAACTTCCCAAAGAATTACC
>MDTC01094792.1_pt1 | contig 35388 bp, 47 predicted proteins | sample 811181 | NCBI WGS metagenome assembly MDTC01 (sample SAMN05326644, study PRJNA326480) | marine metagenome | isolation source: seawater | place: Pacific Ocean: North | collected 2011
CTGCAAAAAGGCTTGATAAACAGCAGTATTTGCATTAGCTCCGCAGTGAGGTTGAACATTAGCAAATTCGCTTAAATATATTTTTTTTAAAGTATCAATTGCTAGTTCTTCTATTTCGTCCATATGCGAGCAACCATTGTAGTACCTTTTATTAGGATAGCCTTCTGCATATTTGTTTGTAAAAACACTACCGCACAGTTTTCTTACAGCCTTGCTTGCAAAATTTTCACTGGCTATTAACTCGAAAGTATTTTTTTGTCTATTTTTTTCTTTTTCTAGGATATGTTCAATTTTGTTGTAGATCATGTTCGATATATCTTAATAATTCTTTGTCTTGTACATTGGCTGGAATATTATTCTTGTAAAAAATTTCGTAACTGTCGCTACCGTACTTGCCTATGCCGTGCAGTTTCCTAGCATCATTTTTGTCCCAGGTAATGAAGTCTTGAGACATACGGAATAGGCGCTTTGTGCGGACATCTCCCATTCCTAGTGTGCCAACTAATTCTTTAACCTCATCAAAATCTGCTGTCAAAAAATCTTCAGGAGTAGACCAACGGCTAAAAAACTCTGGTAGTACACGTTTTACCTGCTTGCGATTAGTGAGATTTAAACAGATAACACCAACCATATGTTGCCATTTGTTAGCAACCTGCTGCTGTACCATTAGTTCATCTACCATATTGCCCCACATCTTCCCAAGGATAAACTAACCATACATCTTCTTCTGCCTTGTTAACAGTGTCTGCATAGTAGCTTACCAGTTCAAATTCACTAGATAAGTTTTCTGTCAATGCTCCAAAACGAACTGACTTACCCCATATCTGTTTCCAGATATCTAAATTTTCAGGTAAGCAACTAGCTTGCCAATCATTAACAATCCAATTAAAAGTTTTTCCGCTGTCATTAATATCGTCTATGATTAGGATATTTTTACGCCGATCAGCTACACTACCTGTTGTGTCTTTAAAATATCCCTCTTGCGGAATCACACCATATCCAAATGCATCTTCGGCCATCCATGCATTACTTTCTGTATATAAACCATTGTCGCGGAAATTAACTTGTAGTGTGTCAGCAGGAATGTCTGTCATGTTGCTAATTATTGTAGCAGGTACATTACCTCCACGGGTAAGTCCTACTATATAATCAGGCCGCCAATTGTCAGCATACAGTTGATTAACAATTTGTATGCACATTGTTTCAATATCATTCCACGAATAATATTTCTTCTTCATTATGCCTTTTTAGTTTTAGATTTGTAATCTGCTTTTACTAAGTCGTATATTTGTCGGAAATTTCGATATGCTTTATTTAATGAGGGATATTCTGCACACATCTTTTCAACTTCGCCTGTGTTTATTAATTCGTTAAATGTAACAGTGTTATCCCATATTGTTGTAGTATAAGTAAAGCTGTTAGGATCTACTGCTGTTGTGTCATTAGCCATAGTATCATATGTTAGAACCTGTGAGTCTTGATCATCTAATGGTATAGTGATTGTTACAGGCCTAGTCATTTTAATGCATTATATAAACGTGTGCCTGAAAAGAATTTATTTTCTAAAAATTCTTTCTGTTCTTTTACTTGTCCAAGATACGTATTATAATTTTCAATATAATGTAAAATTCTTTCCATTAAACTTATTTTATGTTCTTTGTAAGAAGCAAAGCTAGTAGTCCAAGCACTGGGATATTTAAAGTCATCTAATGCCATTTCTTTGTAGCTTAGTCTGTCAGGAATCATAGGAATACAATCTACAAGTAAACCTTCATACCAACTTATTCCTAGTGTTTCTTGTAAGTTTGCACTAAAGATAATTTTGGCTCGACCTAATAATTCGTGATATTCTTTTTTAGTCAATTTTTTATCTTGACAAGTAACAAATTCATATTGTGGTAAAGACTCTTTTAAGTCTAGGAAAATATCATGTTGCTTTTCTGGAGCTATCCTGTGTGGAAATACTATTATATTTTCTTTTTGGCGACCTCTATTCCCAAACATACTATCGCGTAGGTATTCCATAGGCCAGCCAACACGTTTAATTTTATGCAGTTTTTGTTCATCTATTTCTGCTTCATCCTTCCAAAATGTTTCTGTAAATAAATCAATATGGAATTCTGTTGCAAAAAAATTGTCATCATAGCATTCATACATGCTCATTTCTGCATGCCTAACCCACGGACAATCACCGATTAGTCTACCTAAAAAATCATGCGTGTCATAAGAGCCAGCATGCCACATACCACCGATTTTAATTTTATATCCTAGTAGTTCTGCCATATATTTTAGCTGAATTACAGTTGGATTCCATGCATCGGTATATAAAAAATAATCACCATCTTGTATTTCATTATTGCAAAACATAGTAGCAATTATTTCTTGCTGCTTACTTTTGTAGACATTAGTTCCACCAAAATTTAGAAAAGCACCAGGTGTTGTGTCTTGTGGTGTTTCTCCTCCACTAATTGTTATAACAGCTAGTCCTGTAGCTTTCTCAATTTGTTTAGGAAGCCAATCTTTCCACTGTTTTGTGTATCTAGTTTCAACAGCTTCTAAGTCTACTATGTAAATAGTCATCTATTTTCCTCGTGTGTTTTTATTTTCTTTATTTTTACACCAAATTAAATAGCTTTCCCAAACACGATCACCTTTTTTATATAAACTAGATTCATGAAAATACTTACCTTCAAATCTACAATAATCGCGAAATGCATCTAGATCGTCAAAAATTTTGCGAATAAGCGGATCTTTAATTGCCATTTTTATTTCTCTTCATAATTGTTATAAATGATTTGACAGCCATTTTCGCCGTCTTCTGCTACATCGATAATTACAAATCTACCAGGATACTTTGCATGTATATGCCAATATAAATCATCTGAAATCATCTCACAGCTTTTGTAATCTAATTGTAATGTACCTGTGTTATACAAATTTTCACACCAGCGTTTAAATTGTATGAATTCAATTTCTCTGTCATCGTGAAAAACTTCTATTTGTACTTTGAAATGAAAAATATGTCTGTGCGGGTGTCCTAAAAAGCTAACATCGTATTCGTCGCCTGTTGCAAGATTAGGATCTGTCAACGCAGCAGGATATTGATGAATACCTTCTTTCCTAAAAGTTATCCAGATACTTCGTTTATTCATAATTACCTTTTAGTTTTATTTTATATTTATTTAAGGATTGTGTCAAGTGTATAATCTTTCCATTTTGTAAATTTGTCACTGTCCATTAAATCATGAAGACGATGACACCATACACCTGGATTTGTACTGTTATAAGATTTATCATCAATCTTAATCATTGTATTATAATTCCAAAGTTTTACATATGGTACAGGCACTCTAATTTGAGGAATGAAATTATTAAATTCACATAGCCCTCCTTCATTAAATTCTTCAACTGCACTAAATGGAATGTCTAAGCTGCATAAATGTCCTTCTTTTAAAAAATGTTGTATCATTTGTTCCCATTCATTCCATTCTTCAGATGTTTTAGGATCAAAAGAATGGTTTGCACCAAAGAAAATATGTTCAGCTTTTAATTTTCCAATTGCATTTGTTATATCTAAAATAGGTTGAACACCTACTACAAATAAAGTATTCATTGCGTATGCAGGTGTCTTTTCTACTTCTCTACCGTAAAATAATTTTACATCATCTCTATCTAATTTTTCATTGCTGTAATTCCTGTCCATTATACCTCTTCAAAGAGTTCGTTAAATTTTGTTGTAGCGTTAGTCATTTTTTTACCAGTTAATCCTCTAGTACCAATTATGCTATCAAGGTAACGTTGATAATCATCATTTATTTTATTAGCGATATCTCTATTATCTGTTGCAAATATTTCGTTGACTACAGATTTAAATTCTTGAACAATTCCTAAATATTTTTCATTAATAAGCATTGAAGGATAACATCCGCTATCGTATTTTTTATTTGCCTCTTGAACAGCGTTGATATGCATCCATACATTGTGGCCCATCATAATAGCATAGCTAAAACTGTCCCATGAAGTTTTTCCTTCTTTGCCTATTTTATTTAGATCACCTGGGCCGTAAATGCATATATCTTTGGCAGTAAGTCCTGTTGTGATTGGAGAATTAAGAAAACTTTTATGCTTTCCTTCTCGAATAAATGCTTGGCTGAACGGAGTTGAATCGGAAGAAAAAGACTTATCGTCAATACTTGGTACCATTCGGTACACCCATTTTTGTTTATGATCTGTTTCTAGTTCACAATATATTTGACCGTTAGCAGTAGCAAGGAAAGGACTTGCACAATCAAATGTAATCATAAAATTTTCATTATGATATTTTCGTACAGCTCTTTGGATATCAGTTAATAAAACAGCCCATTCTAATTTGCTAGTACCTAAGAAGTGCATAACATCATGCACACCTTTTTCAAGCAATCCGTCATATCTTAGGCTAATTAGTCTCTTTAATGCTAAATGGACGTCGCACATATTTTGACCCCCCATGCTCCAACCATTAAAGTGATTTGCAGGATATTTTTTTGGATCACAATAATCTTTCATTTGTTGATACCAATCGTCTGCATCTGTATGATTTTCACCTTGGAGTACGTTTAAAAATTTACATGCTCCTGATCTATTTTTCATCCAATAATCATTATTGACCCGTGTTGCATTCACTGCTTCTTGATATGTTGTTACACCTGTTGCTTTTTTACCTTCTTCACTCCTAGCAACCCAAGCAGGTATATCTAAAATCATACCATAGTCCATATAAGCATCCATCCAACGTAGAACATCGTTCCGTTTTTTGCTTGCTTTTGGGCATGAAGGGTCTTTCCAATCACCTTCCCATACACCTTTACCAATTTGAAATCCACCACTATCACCTAGTAACCATGTGTTATTCCTATCACGGTTTCTTATCATATCTTCTTTAGGTGAATTTTTAGAAATATCTAAATCGGCATGTCCTGCAGAATACAACGTCCATTTATAATAGAAGTTACCTTCGTGCTTATTAAGATAGTTTAAGCTTTCAACACCATTGATTAAATTTGGAGGAATTCTAGATTTGTCAACATATTCTTCAGCTCTTTGCTTGCCTATAAAAGTAGCATAAAATCCACTCAATGCAGGCAAGAACAGAGCATAATCTTGTTGTGTGTTGGTTAAATTTATGTTCATTATTTAGTATGACAAGGGAGAATGTATTCATAAGTTGCTAGTCCACTGTCAATCGCTATTTTCATAACACCATCATCTGAAATACTAATATTAGAATCGCCAGATAAACTTAAAATACTTTGAACTTCTAATACAGGATATTTCTTTTTGGTATTTAATTTACCTCCAGCTTTATGCTTAAAGACAAATTCTCCCGATTGCGTAGAGTCATTACCAAATGAAAAAACTAAATTTTCTTCGTCGCTTCTCACTTGGAAATGAGGTTCCTCTGAATGAATAGCACTCATTAACTTCATTCTAGTAATACTAGCAACAGGTGGTTGGAAGTCAAGTTGCCAGTTCGCACCTTTGAATTTGAATGTTTTTAGATTAGAATCGATTATTTCTTTGTTAATAAATCTATAGTCATTTTGAAAATCACCAATTACATTTTCGAAATGAATATATGCAGGATATTCTTGATCGTCTTTTTGTTTTTTTACAATTTCAATTTTTGCGTCTTCTTGATATTCAGGATTTTTTAACAGTAAATTTAGTTTTTCTAAGTAAGCCATGCCAAATGTTCCTGTAAAATCGTCAATTCTTTCATGTGTGGTTGCATTAAGAATTACACTTCGATCATCAGTAATGCTTTGAATGGTAGTATTATGTTCATCTGTTACAACTTTTAAAGTTGATAAAAAACCTAGTGCATGTGTGTGGGAAACAATGTCTTGTAAAATGTCTTTCATTTATCCTTTTGGAGTTATGTGTTAGTTGTGCCTTGTAGTATATAATTGTATATACCATTTGGGCTCTTTACAGTTATCATTAAACGGCCTTCGTCTGATATTCGCATAACCTTATCGCCGTTGAGCAAAAATATAGCCATTATCTGTTGCATATGGTATGTCCATCTTTTATCAAGGTAGCTTACGGTTGTTAAATAAGAATTTCTATCATTAACAAATATTTTAGCTTCATTTCCTAAACCTGTCAATGCTGGATTGGCAATTATTTCTTTTATATAATCTTGCCTGACTTCAAATGTATATACATATTTTTTATCTAAATTAATTTCATTTACAGGTCTGCGTATATCAAATGCTTTACTTACATTTTGATCGATATATTCGGGTGAGGTAGGAGGAAGGGCTGGAGGTACACTTATGTTACCGCTCATGTGTGTATGCCAAGGACATAAGTAGTAATAGGTGTTGTTTTCAGTTACAGTCCAGTTTACAACAGTTGTGCCATTGCCGTACGAGCCAGGTGCGTGATATCTTGTTTTTCGTTCTAATTTTGTTTTAATCCAAAAAGGATGTTCCGCAGCAGTGCTTGGGTCTATTATGAATTGAACTTTATCGCCAATGTTAAAAGATAAATTAGGCATAGTAGAAAGGTTAAATGTACCATTCCTATCCTCGCCTGTCATTACATATTCTTCTAGTACATTAGTAATAGTTATTACATAGTTTGGTGTAAAAATAGGAGAAAGCGCACTACGTCCATACAAATAATCGTTGTCTTCATAATAGTACGGGCCCCATATACTGTTATCCTGAGGCAATGGCAAACTTACATTGTTAAATATATGATCATAAGGTTTTGTGTTTGGAATAGGATTTAAATCACTATGATATAGATTTTGTCTTGTGTATAAAGTAGGAGGATTACTAATTGTTGTGGTCTCTGTGCCTATATAACTTGTGAAAACAAAACCATTACCAGTGTCATGTTTAATAAAAAATTGTCCATCTGTATTGTCTAATATTTTTATTGGACCGTTAACAGTGTCTGAAATTTTAATCCTATTGTTGTTTAATATGTCTTTGATATAATAAGTTTGATCCTCTAAGATACCAGTGTCTTCTAATGGACTGTTATTTTGATACGCTTCAAACTTAATTGGCATATCTTGTCTAAACCATGTAGTATCGTCTACATGTAATTCGTTTGCCTTGTGATATATTTCAAATTGGAAATTACTATATGGAACTGGTTTTACTGGACCCCCTATAGTTTCTGAAATCGTAAATTCTACTCTAACAAAATCTATTTTCATTTCAAATTCAAAATTTGAATAAGGTAATAGTAATTGTTCGCCGTACAGTTCGTTGCTTAATGTGAAAAATCCTCCAGGATAAACTTCTAGTATGTAAAATTTCCTGTAAGGATCGGGATTCAAAGGGTCTTCTAATTCAGCTTCTTCCAGTGCGCCAGTTGAGTCTGGTAAATTAGCAAAATACACTTCAACACCTGGATACAACACATCAATAAATCCTTCTTCTTCCGACACATCTAATGAAAGTATTCCGTCACTATCTACGCCCGTTACTAAGAAAGTCTCTTCTCCGTCATAAAATTTTGTTATTTCTTTGACATAATATGTTTGTTCTGGATCTAGCTCTGCTTGTTGTAGTGCCTCTGCAGAATCTGGCGGATTCCTAAATTTAATAGGTAAGTTTGGTTCTAGATATTTCCAAAGCTCTTTGCCATTAGTTTGAACTGGGTATGCACCAGTAAAATCAAAAAGTTGATATATATTGCAATCTATAGTTAAAAATAATTCAAAATTAGAATAAGGGATGATGTGAGCTGGCCCGTTTATTGAATCAGCAAACGTGAATCGTTCGCAGTCTAAAATCTCTTTAACATAATATGTTGCTAAAGGATCTAATCCAGCTTGCAAAACTGCATCTGCTGAGTCCGGAGGACCTGTAAACCTAATTGGATTGTTTTCTTTTAAAATACTTGTATCTGCTATAGTAATTACAGTGTTTTCTTCTTCTTCAAAAGGACCAATAAAATAATTCCTACTAGGCATTTGCCTATATATGGTATCATTGTATTCTGCATAATTAGTTACAATTGTTTTAAAATTTTCTATAATGCGTGGAATGTAAGTTCCTGTAATGTTCTCCTCAAATACGATTTCGCCGAAATTAGGATTGTCTTCACCAAAATAAAATTCTAAATTGTTTTCTACCTTCTTGTCACTTGCTGTTACGATATTTACAAAAAAATCAAAATTGGCAAATGGTAATAAAAGGGTATCTCCCCCTTGACTATCAGATATTGTGAACTTACCATCGCTGTATGTAGTTTTTACATAATAGACCGTATTTTCTAGTAAACCTATTTGATCTAATGCAGCAGTTGAGTCGCTTGGATTAGTAAAAAGTATACCTGTTCCTGGACCTACAACAAAGGTAGGAGAGATCAATCTACTATCAGTATCAACTCCTGTGACTAAATTAAAACTAGTTCCTTTTGTATATAAATCAAATGTTAAGTAATCGGTATAAGTTAAAGCCATGAAGTCAAATCTTGAGATTTGTGTTTCTGTAATATTTAAACCAAAATTCCACAAACTGTTTTTAAAATCCAGCATAGGGTGTTGTTCTAATACATTTGATCTATCGATTAATTGATATTCATCTAGGAATGTAGCATCGGCATTAGAAAAATTTATTTTAGTTGAAACAAATTCATTTTGTTGATCTTGATTATTAACTACAATGGAGCTATTAGTTGGATATTCTTGTAGATTTTCTAGTATGTTGAATAGTTTATATAAATCAACCATTCCAAATTCTTTATTAAAATCACGTATTTTTTCGTCTGTCCTAGCTTCTAAATATACAATGGCATCTCTCGTTACACCTTCAATAAATGTTTGATCTTGTATTATTTCAAAACTAGTGATGTGTGACTGAGCAAAATGTTGAAAATTGTAATGAGAGTCAGGCACAGAATTTTCTAGGTGTTGAGAAGTGCTAATTCTTATCTTGTTATCATCGTAGATGTCGTAAATAAAATATTTTGTTAATTCTGAAATTTCTGCAATGCTTGCAAGTTTTGATCCTGGTGTAGGGTATTCTTCAAAAATTATACGCATCCCAATGTCTAGCCAGGATGTATCTTTTACAATTAAATAGCTCCTGTCATAGAGTATATTAAAAGATCCTGTACTTGTAGTCAAAGACAAAACCTCTCCAGGTAGTTCAGTCTCTCCTATTGAAAATTTAATACAATTTGTTCCTCCTACAATATTTTTTACATAATAATATTTGCTAGGTCCTATTTCTGTAGCTATACCTGCAAATCTTACTTTCATTTTTTCTTCTAACCACGGTACATTGCTTAAAGTTGTGACTAATTGATTAGTTTCAGGTTCAACCCTAGTAATAATACCTGTCAAATCTGGAATTATTTCTATTACTTCGCTTTTTATGTGGTATAATTTTAGAAAATGAAAAAGTGTATTATTATAAGTATAATCTAAAATTTCTTGTAGAATTTCTCGCATTACAACTCCGTTTCTTATTATTAGTATTTAACTAAAAAATCATAGAGTATTTATGCTGCATCATCAAAAGGTTTAGGAAGATTATTTACAATTATTTCTATTTTGTTATCGTCGTCTTTTAATTTAATAGAGATATTTTGATTGTCTTCTAAAGTAGCAGTATGTTCGATACCATCTTGTTTAATGCTAATTATTTTTGCATCGGTCATTTTCTTTAATTCTGTTCCGCCAAACAGTAAATTATGTATATCCATGTATCCACAATCCATACCTACACCGTACATACTCATATCAAAACCAAAAATTTGATATAGTACATATCTATAGCTTCCATTTTTTTCAATGTCTCCTTTATGAATTCGTTTACAAACTGCATAAAAAGCTTTTTCTCTTTCTTCTTCACTAAGAATATCCCACCATTTGTCATTGTCAGCTTCGTACTGTTCTGTGGCTTCTTTATAAGCTTTTTGCGCTTCTATAAATTCTGGAGAGTTAATACTATCTAGTAGTCTTTTCTTTTTAAGTTCTACTGCATGTCCATTAAATGATTCTTCCCATTTGGAAGATATTTCTTTTAATTTTTCTGGATTTTCTTCATCAGTCATTATTTACTCCCATTCAAACAGATTATTGAAATTATTATTTTGTTTTGTTTCGTCTAAATTATAATCTAGCACACCTATTAAATTGTCTAATTTTTTATCGATAATTGCTTCTTCCATTCCGTCACTGTCAAAAGGAAGTTCTTTAAACCAGTCAGGTAGTCTTAGTTCGTCTACAGGATATGCAACACTTGTGTAGCCAATTGGATTAGCTCTTAATTTACATACAATTACTTTCATGCCATCAACAATGTCCATGCTATATTTGTCATTGTGTATTTTTTTAAGGGTATTCCAATTTAAGCTTGCTCTAACATGTCCTGGCAAATTAGCTTTTCCTTTAGATTCTTCTAGTCTCTGATAATATCCTATTTTATTTGCACGTTTAGGAGATCCTTTTTCCCATCCTGGTCTTTCTTTAAAATCTGCTCTAAATTCTGTAATACGATCAATGATCTTGTCTTCTGCAACTTCTTGCAGGACCATCATTAAAATTTCCATTAAGAAATCTTGCATATATGTCGGAGTATCTGATCTACGCAAATCTAAACCCATGGCTTTTACTTTACCAGGTTTTCCGTCTACATCTTTCCGTTCGCCTTCTAAGTCATATACTAAAGCTGCATAACGTTTTTTAGTTATATATAAACCAGATTCTGCTACAATTTCACGCCCTGCTGCAATTACAGTTGATCTACTTACTGGACAATGGAAAGCATTAGCCATAAAATCTTTAAAAGTTTTATTTGCTTCCTCTGCGATTTGATCATATAGTGTTATAACAGACTCTTTAGACCATGGAATAGATCCATTATCTATCTCTTTTTTAAGCACCGGATACGCACTGAAATAAACTGAATCAGTGTCGCCGTATATGACAGCTTTTCCTACGTGATTGTAATCACCAGTTATTACCTTATTTACTTCTGCACTCATATGTTTAACAATTTGTCTACCAGTTAATGTAGTTGACTGGCCTATACGCTTGTCGAAAAATCTACATCCTGGATTTAGTATTGCACCATACAATGAATTTAAATTAATCTTTTTTACTAACTGTCTCTTATCCCAAAAAGCAATTTCTAATTGATTTCCTGCTTCAATAGCTTTCTTTTTCATTGCTTGTAGTTCTTTACGTTCAGCATACCAACGTTTTAATATTCCTGGTATCACACCCTCAAATTCTGTAGTAAATATAGTGCCATTTGCACTTAACATCCAAGGCATTCCGCTGTCGAATATTAATTTATATATTTCAGCACCGCTCATTATTTTAGATTCTTCATTTTCAAAATCAACTGTTATTACAACGTCTTTCTTTTGAGCAATGACAGCTTCATACTCTTCAGTGCCAAATTTACCTTCCCATGCACTTGCAAATGACTTTTTTTGTAATGTTATGGCTTCTTGGATTGTTGCATCTGTTTTTTCTGGTCTTAATTGTCCTATAATTGTTTCTGGAGCCATATTTAACGCTCGAATTACACTTGGATATAGACTGTTTAAATCCATACTTCCTATCCATTTGTGTACACCTTTTTTTGGAAATGCAACATACGCACCAGCAGCAGCAGTATTTTCATCATCTCTTTTTGGACGATTAGGTACTCTCATACCTCTTTCATGTGCTTCATTTATTATAGCTTGTTCTGTTACTGCAACTGCACCCATTGTTGTTTGGAGTAATACAGTGTTTGCATGGGCAAGTTCGTTACTTAGATCAATAAATTTAAGCTTTTTGTCTAATTTGTCTAGTAGTGCTACGTCTTGTCTGTTATATTCTATAAATGTTTTAAAATCGTTATTGTATAATTGGTCAAGGGTGCCTTCATATACAGTTTTACGCTCACCTACCTCCATTTCCCCTATCGCATCAAGTCTATAACTATGGCGTTCTTCGTATGTGTATTTTCTGTATAGTTCTAAACTGTCCAAATGAACACGGCCAACTAGGTCGAATGTTTCAGCTTTTTTACCAAACTTTTCATATTCTCGTTTCTTTGGTAATTGTTTCCACAAGCAAAAACGTCTTGTATCATCTTTGCTTAAGATTCTACTTACACGATTAACTGTATACGGAATATCGTAACCTTCGGAGTTCCAACCGCTTAATACGTCGGCATCTTCTATAAGATCAAGGAATGTTTCAAGCATCTTTCCTTCGTCGGTAAACAATAGGACTTCTTCGCCCCATTCTGCGACTTCATGTTTTGCTTGTTCTAGTGAGAGTGTTTTAGGCGGAAGTGCTAGTGTAATTAATGCATCCAACCATTGCAAATTTACAGTTATTGCAGTAATTGGCATAAATGGATCTGCTGGATCAGCAAATCCTCTATCAGGATCAAAGTCTGTTTCTATATCAAAAAATGCAATATTTAATTTTGGTGCATCTTGATTTAGATAATTTTCACTTAAACATTGGAAGATAGGATTTATATCGCTTTCGAAGAGAGTTTTGTCTCTATTTATTGCTATTTCTTTACGGAAATCTTTAGTATTACGGCAAGTTATTTTGCTTAACGGATCACCGTATATACTTAAATATTTGCCTTTAGGATCTTTGTAATAAAAAGTATATTTTACCGGATATTCGGTAAATTTTTTCTTACCTTCTTTCCTTTCTACAATACGAATTAAATCTTCATTTCTATCAAAAATAGCATCAACATAACTCATTTTTTTACCTTTCTGTTACTTTTTGGCTAACTAACCATCTTCTTGCTCGTAAGTGAGCGATTCATAAAAGTTTATTTATTTAATATTAACTGATTTGCTCCGTCATTAGAGCCTATCGTTCCGTTAATAAATGAATTAAAGGATAAACTTATTCTTGTATATTTTTCATAGTTAATAGGAGGAACATAATGTTCTAGATAAGAAGGAAACATTATTAAAAAATTATTACATACAGTCTGGATATATTCCCCACCGTGTTCATTACATCCTATCATTAATTGACTTTTAATAGGATGAACAAATCTAATGCAGTCACTTTCTTCTGATACATTTATGTAAAAAACACCACTTATAATACTATTGCTGTGACTGTGGACATGATGAAAATCATTTTTACCGTTAAAAGTTATCCAGCTGTTAGTTATATAAGGGTTAATATTATTATCTATATTGTACAGATGTTTATAGTAAATTTTAAGATGTTCCTCAATAAAAAGTTTGATATCTACAAATTCTTCTAAAAATAATACATTTTTGTTTGTAGATAGATAATTGCCAATGTTTCTTGTAACGTTATCAGAAATGTTTTCAATTGGTTCTTGTAAATTTAAATTTTTTCTATATATAGTTTTGTATATTTCTATAGGAAATATTTGTTCTACGGACATTAGTACCAACCCATTGCACGACCAAAACCGAAAACATGCAAGCATGCAAAGTATATAGTCATTACAAGAGGCCATCCGACACCTCGTCTAACAAATGCAATTATACTAAATACTGCTCCTGTAAAACTAACAGGATATATTAGATGCATAGGCGGATGCTGTGCTGTAACAGATATCCATGTCATACTTGTAAACACACAAATACTTGCAATTGTTTCAAAATAAAATGCAACACGATCGCTAGTATAACTCCTAATCCAAAAATCTTTAATTTTTTGCCACATTAATGATCCTTGCCGACTGTGGCTATTAAAGTTTCTAAATCTTCAAACTCATCTGCAACACGATGCCAATCTGCCTTATGTGCAATTTTTATTGCTTTATTAATTAAACTAGGTTTAACATTTAATTCTTCTGCCACCGCTTTTACAGTGTCTTTTAATCCTTCATTTAAGTCTTGGATTTCTTGTAATACTGTGCATCCCTCATTAACTAATCTTTCTAGTTTGGCTTTTTCGTCAATACCATAGACTCTGTCGCTCATAATTCTCCTTTAAAATTATATTATAGTTTGTAAATAGTAAATTGTCAATCTTATTCTGATTTCCAAAAATATTCATCTGTATCACCAAGTCTGTATGTGTAACCATTTTCAACTTGATAATATTCCGTGCTTACTTTGAAATCAGGATTTTTTGGATTATTTGGAGTTAGACTATTGTCGTATACACGCATCCTATTGTTCGGGTAGGCTGCATATTGACCATTTTCTAATTCTATTATGTTAAAACTTTTGTGTTCTTCCGGTACTTCACTTGTGCAATAGTCTATTTCATCGGCACTTTCGTGATAATTATCTAGTGTTAATACATATGTGCCTTTTATTACCTTATGACTACGTGTAAATATTTCAAAATCCATACTGCCTATAAATTGTTTGTATATAGCAGTTACGCCATAATCCATTGCATTCCAAAATTGTAAGTCTTGTAATGGTAAATCTGGATCTGGTTTTTTAGGTTCATTTACAAATGCACTTATTGGTAGTTTATCGAAAAGTGCAGCATATTCGGGGAGATAAGTTTCGAAGTAAAAAGCCCTACCAGGTATACTTTTTACAGTAACCCAGTGACCTTCTACAAATTCGCCATGTCCGCCTTTAAAATCCATTAGATATTCTTTGCGGACATAGACTTTAGTGTTAGGTAAATTTGCTAATAAAGCACTCACTATACACCTTTTCTTACACGATCTGAGGTATAATCTGTTGTGCGAGATTTTACTTTATGAACACCTGGAGCAGTCTGCTTTACATCTGCACTTGAGCTTGCTTGACTGGTTTTCCTGCCCATTGCATCGTACCTTGTGTCATCAGTACCGCTTACAGTATGATCTCCTACATTACCATCATGTGTTCCTGCAGGACCATCTCCATCTATGTGTCCTCCAGTGTTTGCTGTAGTATTTCTTACCCTACCAAACTTATCTACTGTTGTAGTAACCTTAACCACAGTCTGTTTACCACCTTCGCCTTTTACATAACTGTCAACGGTGTATGTGCCCATTCCTGTCTTAGGATCAATGCCAGTCCATTCGTAATCGTTCGGTCCTTTTGTAGTCTTAAAAGGTTTAGCCCACTTACCAGGACCGCCCATAGAAATATTTTGTGCTACTTTTTTACCAGCGGCTGCGCCTTTTTTCTTAGCCATCCGCATAATTGGATCATCATATTCATTAATGATTCCAGCTTCTATCAAGTCTAATGTTTCTTGTAGTTGTCTAATATCATCTGCTACGCTCATATTTTTTCCTTATTTTTTAACACAAGAGCCTTTCTCGCCTCTTTTTTTACCAGGAACTTTTTTGTATCCATCCCAGCATTTATCATAAATTTTACTATTACCGTGGGCTTCATCAACTTCATTGTCAGTTTTAGTTTTTGACTTTTCTTGTATATTTTTTGTCAAATTACGCGACAGTGAACTTTTGTAAGCACTTTCAAAAGGTAGTTCTTCGCTAGGCTCATTTTTCTTTTCAAAATTTATCTTGTAATCTAGATTATGATAAACATTGCCTAAGCCTTCTGCAGCTTTTGTAATCTTTGCCTGTACCCAGCCTTCTAAACCGTCTTGTTCGCTAACACCTTTAAGCATGTCGTGTAGCTTTATTGCATATTTTGCAATTTTATACAGATCTGATCTAGCCATTTGTACTTCATGGTCTAGCTCTGCTGCATGGGCAAGGTCGCCTAAACCTTCTTTAAATTCTTCTTTTCTCATGAGTTCTCCAAATATATTTTCTATATTTATCTTTTTATAACTTTACCGCCCATAAGGTTTATATCAGTGTCAATAGCATTCTTAGCTGTACCGTCTTTTTTTAACGCTTGTGGTGCTTTTGGCAATCCGTTCTTACCTTTTTTAATTTTCCTATATGCTGCAGGAACACTTGAAACAGTAGCTATATTACCTGATGCAGTAGCACCTGCTGTCGCTGATTCTAAAAAGCTGCCGTCCATTTTACCAAATGGCCTACGTTTTGGTTTAGATTTGTGTTGAGATCTTCTTTGTTGTTGTCTGCGTTGGCCGTATTTATCTAATTCATTAGGTATTTTTTTGTTAAACATCCAATCTACAGCATCTCTACCAACTTGATCTGGATCCATTTTTTTTATATTTTTTCCAAGATTTATTGCTTTAATAACATCTTTAAATCCAAATTCTAATAAACTTTCGTCAATGTCTTCCAATTTCATTTTTTCCGTCCTCTAAATTGTACAGGGCCAGTCATGTAAGGTTGACTAAACCAAAGTTTAAACCAATCTTGATCTCCTGGTTGCAAACCCATTTCTTTTTCTTTTTTCTTTAGTGCAGTTGCAGTTTTACTTGGATTTTCATCTATCTTGTACGCTGTATATCCTTGGAATTCTGCAATACCTGCTAGTTTTTTAAGCTCGTCTATATTCATTTTTTTCGTTTACGCCTAACAGTCCTTGTAGCTTCTTAAACATGTTTTCTGCATAAGGTTGTGCAGCTTGTGTTATGCCAGCTTGGAATGCATCAAAATCGTTGTTAATTACAGATTGTCGTAATTTTGTAGCACTCATGCCTCGGGCTCCTGGATCGTCTGGATCTCTTTCTAATCTAACAAGGTCGATATTATCAAAATTATAATTATGCATAGAAGCTTCTACACCGTTATATTTTTTAATAACAGTACCCATTTTCGCCTCACCTTCAAGATATATTAAATTTCTATACCCCATTTTGTATAATCTGTCTGCAGCAATCAAAGCATTTTTTGCTAAACCCACAGCAATATTATTGAAACTTTTTTGCGCCCAATCTAATTTTTCTTCACCTGATAATGGGTCGGAGGGTAATTTGGCAGGTCTATCACTTAAAAACAGGAAAGCATCTCCAGGTTGTTTGACTACTTCTTGTACTAAAAGCTCATGACCATTTGTTGCAGGATTTAATCTGCCGAATGCAAATGCAGCAGTCTTACCGTTTGCTTCAAATAGTTGTCTGAGTCTCACTTATAATCGCCTTTTTCTATCTGCTTTATTTCGTCTTCTCTAACTTTATTAAGTAAACGTTGGCGATGATCTTCATGGAAGATGTCATCCGGCATGTTTGCAAGTTTGTATTTTTTACAGTAAGAATTTATCCCTCTAGTTATCATAGGTTGTAATAGAGGAGTAGGATCATAAGAGCTATTTTCTCTATAATAGTCTGCCATTTTAGCTACTGTTGGAAAATAATCTTTCCTGTAAAACATAGGATCGTTTTTCATAAAAACTATAGCATCCTCAACAAGGTCAAAATCAATACCTTTGTCAAATTTTAAGCCTAATTCATCTAATCGCATATATCACCATTTTCTGCAAGACCAATACCGTGCTTTTGTACGAGGTCCAGGATTGTCACAGTTGTGTCTTGCTCTAAAACTTTTTCTTCTTTTAGGGTTTGATTTTTTAATTTTCATGTTAGGATCACCAAAATTTACTTTTTTAACATTTCCTGTGCTTGGATCTTTTACATACACTTTAAATTTTTTTACATCACCCTGCATTGGTTTACCTAACTGTACTTTCCTTCCTTGATATTCAGCTTCGTCTAAAATGTTATCGTTATTATACCAGAGTGTTCCGTAAACTTCATCAAATTCGTTTCCAGAATATATTTCTTCATTCAACACTTCTGCTAGTTTCATAATTGTTTCCTAATGATTTAGCATAATTGATGTTACAGAGCCATCAGACCAATTTGTAATTGCTATCCTTACCCATACATAATTACCTGTAAAATTTTTTACGAATGCACCATTCCGTGTAGTTTCATCTTCGATGACTGATTGATGAATTGTGCTTGCAATAGTGGACCAGTCTTCTTCTAAAGGAGTTGTCGCAAGTGTGCCTTGGACAACAATGCTTCCAAGGAAACCATTTAGATTATACTGAACTGTATGGATACCGTCTGATCGACTGTAATAGCCGTCACCTTTTAATTTATCAGATTGTAATGACATATTAGAACTGTCACCAATATGCGTAATTTGTGTTACTGTATCTGAATTCTGTAAAAAATTAAATATTTCACTGTTATTTGCCATATAATTATTTATCTAAATCTTTGCAATATACAAGCTCATCAGTTCGTCCCAGATTGTTTCCAGTTATTAATGTTACTAAAGTTAATACAGATTTATCTCGTACATACATAAAGCATCCTTCTAGCCCGTAGCTTTTTTCCATATATTCTATGGTGCTGTCAGAAATTTTAATTTTGTCTCTATTGTTTTTACACCATTTAGCAAAGTTAGGATTGCCCTTGTTGCTATTAAATTTTACTTTCCATTTATATGCTGGAGGTTTATCAACAAGGATGATATGCCCGTTTTGTAATAATGTATCAACATATTTGGGATCCGGTTGATGAAATTCAAAAGCACAATCAACTCTAGTAGCCATCTCTAATAACCATGCTTTGTCGTTTGCATAAAACTTAGCAGTTGACGGCCAATCTATCCTAACTTTAAATTCTCGACTACAAAATTTTTCACTTAGGCATTTATAAATTGTTTGTGCATCTCTAAAATGACGATATTGAATCTTGCCTTGACTTATTTCCTCTCTTATGTGATGTGGAATATCTGAAGATAATTTTTGCTTATCTTCAAAATAAGGTCGTAGACCATCAAGTATTCTTCTAGCCCAGCTAGCACTTGATTGGCATCCGCGAAAAATAGTAAGTAGAGGATTTTGACATTTTAAAGCATAAAGATATTCATTATAATATAACTTAGTTGTTTCAATGTGCCGCAACATGCTCCTCCTCGATTGAGATGTCAAATTCATTATTATTAATAACAATCTTGCATTTCCCACCATTCTTTAAGCTGCCGAATAACATTGCTTTACTAAGCGGCTTTTTAATTTCTCGATCAATAATTCGTTGTAACGGCCTTGCACCCATTTTGCTGTCATAGCCTTTTTCTACTAGCATGTCAAGTGCTTCGTCGTCGATTGAAATTGTAATATTTTTATGCTGTACTTGTTGTCTAAGCGCATATAAAAATTTTCCTACAATTTTCATCATTGTTTCTTTGCTCAGTTTACCAAATGTAACAACACCGTCGAGCCTATTTCTAAATTCCGGAGCAAAAAAGTTTTTAAGTTCTGTATCGGAATAGTCTTGATCAAATTCATTACCAAAACCTATAGTGTTTTTCTCTGCTTCCTCTGCGCCTAGATTAGTTGTAAGGATTAGAATGCAATTTCTTGCATCCGCTTCTTTACCATGCGACCCTGTAATACGTCCATTGTCCATAATCTGTAATAAAATCTGCGAAACATCTGGATGCGCTTTTTCAATTTCATCCAATAACAAAACGCAATTAGGGTGTTCTTCTAGTTTTGTGATAAGTAACCCATTACTTTCTTCGTATCCTACATAACCAGGAGGTGAACCAATTAATTTAGCTACACTGTGTTTTTCTTGATATTCACTCATATCAAATCTTACAAGTTTTACTCCTAAATGATTAGCAAGTTGCTTTGCTGTTTCTGTTTTACCAGTTCCAGTTGGCCCCATAAATACAAAACTGCCAATTGGTTTTGTTTCTTCTTTAAGCCCAGCTTGTGCAATAAGAATTTTATCTACTAGGTCATTGATTGCTTTATCTTGGCCGTAAACACTATCTTTAATATTTTTTTCTAGATTTGCTAAATTTTCTGTTTCTCTTTCTGCTACTTGTTCTGCAGGCAAATTAATTATTTTTGCCAGCTCAAACTGGATAGATTTATCATCAATAGTTCTAGCAGCATCATCTGGCAGCAAATTAAATCTACTACAAGCAACATCGATTAGATCAATCGCTTTGTCGGGTAATTTTTTATCAGATTGATATTTCACACTTAGTTTTATTGCTGCTGCTATTGCACTGTCAGTGATTTCAGTTTTATGAAACTCTTCATAGTATTTTTTAATACCGTTCAAAATGTCAACAGTAAGCTCGGGTGAAGGTTCGTCAACTGTAACACGCTGGAATCTCCGCATTAATGCACGATCTTTTTCAAAATACTTCCTATATTCTTCCCATGTTGTACTTGCAACAACTTTAATGTTACCTTTGCTTAATGCAGGTTTAAGCATATTGGCTAAATCGTTAGAGTCTTTGCCTCCGCCTGCACCGGCTCCGTTTATCATATGCGCTTCGTCAATAAAGAGGATTGTTTTTCCTTTGTTTTTTAACCCCTGCAAGATTAATTTTAATCTTTCTTCAAAATCACCTCGATATTTTGTACCTGCAAGCAAACCACTAATATCTAAATTATATACTGAATATTCATTCAAAAATTCAGGAACCTCCTTATGAACAATTTTATAGGCCAATCCTTCTATAATTGCAGTTTTTCCTACTCCAGGATCTCCTACTAGAATAATATTGTTTTTTTGTCTACGTCCTAATGATAATGCAACAGATTCTATAATATCTTCTCTACCAATTACTGGATCGATTTTATTTTTTTCTGCTTCTTTATTTAGATTTACAGTAAATGCTTTCAATGCACGTTGCGCTTGACTGTTAGACTCTTCCTCTTCTAACTCAGGTTCTAATTCATTGTGTAAATATTCTGTTAAATTTTCTTTTATAACGCCGCCCTTTTCTAAATAAAAAGCAGCCATAGATTTTTTTTCAGCAAGGATGCTTTGTATAATATCTGTAAGATCAATACTAGGACGGCCGGCAAATAAACACTGGGTAAAAGCACGGTTGAGGACACGTTCTACAGATTGCGTTTTTCTTGGTTTATGATTTTGATCTTCAGTTTTGATATCTTCACAATTATTTTGTAAATAATGCTCTAAATTTGCTTTGATAAAATCAACGTCCGCACCAAATCCTTTTAGGATATTATAAAGATTTTCACTACACATAGCAGCAAATAATAAATGCTCTAATGTAACATATTCATGATTTAGATTCTTAGCATCCTTGATTGTTTTTTCAAAAACAAGCTTTAATTCTTCGCTAGGTTCTACCATATTTTTTGCCTTTTAAAAAGAGATAATAATTATATTACTTGAAAATATTCATTTTGTCAAATATTTTTTGCTCTAAACTGCTTAATTTTTTCTATTGTATGCTTATCGTATTTAGGAATTTTGCATTTGACCTCAACAAAAAAATTGCCACGTTTATTTGTGCTTATATCAGGTATCCCATGACCTGCAACGCTGAATACAGTATTAGGTGTTGTTCCAGGAGGTATTGTTAACGAAATGTTTTTGTTATCTGGGGTTTTTAAATCGTGCTTTGTACCGACTATCAAATCAAAGACATCTACAGTTGATTGTGTGTATACGTCATTGTGCTCACGCCTAAACTTAGGATTTGGACGGATACGGACCTGCATAATTAGATCACCACGTGGTAAGCTTTGGATACTGTGATCGCCATAACCTTGGAATTTTATATTATCTCCATGCCTGATTCCTGGAGGTATTTTAATTTCCAAAAATTCAATCTTGCCATTTGGTAGTTTATAAGATATTGTATCTGACTTGCCGGTAAATACATCTACAAATTCAATTTCGTATCCAATTTTTATGTCTTTATTTTTTGGCATTCTTTGGTTAGCAAAACCTTGTCCAAAATGAGCACCAAAACCAAAATGCCGTAATATATCATCAAAATCTGCTCCAGAGCCTGATGTAAAATGGAAACCGCCTGAGTTCATTTGTGCTTGTTGAGGATCAGTAGTTCCAAATTTATCATACATCTGCTTTTGCTGTGGATCAGATAGAGCTTGATATGCTTCGTTTATTTGTTTAAACTTTTCAGGATTGCCACCCTTGTCAGGATGGTTTTTCATTGCTTGTCTTTTATAAGCGGTTTTAAGTTCGTCTGCCGAGGCTGACCGCTTAACCCCGAGTATATCGTAGTAGTCCATAATACTACTTAGTTATATTTTTACTATGCCTTTGCTAATTAGAAGCTCGCGGTTACGTAGATGTGCTTCCTGTATTACTGTTTTGCTTTGCCCATTGTATGCTACTCCGTACCCTTCTTTTATCATTGTTTCTACAAGCATCTTATCATCCTCAATAACAAAGTCGCCAAGAATCCTGCCAAATTTACCTCGCATGTCATCTCCGTCCTTGTCCACTTTTGTTTTTAATATTTGTTTAGACCCTATAGGTAATTTATTTTTTACAAAATCCTTTGCTGCAAATCCAAACAACTTTTCAGTTGCATCACGTGTACGGCTTTCTGGCGTATCGATTCCGTGCATTCTTATACGCTGATCCCGTAACCAAACACCAAAACCTAGATCTATATCAACATCAACCGTATCACCGTCAACTACATAACGGATTTTTGTGTAATATTCATACATTATCTTTTGCTTCCTGTGTATAAACCAAACCAAGCAGCACCTGCGCCTACTACTATGCTTATTAGCCCAGATTGTTCTAAAGTAGGATTTGCTAAGTCCATATACCATAGCACACTCTTATGCAATAATATAATATAGGTTAAGATAAAGATACGGGGAAAAATTCTCCAGCTATCTACAGCATGAGCTAAGTGTATCCATTTTGCATAAGGATTTATTCCTAAATCCTTGGCACTTGCATCTACCTCTAAATCTAATTTTACTCTTTTAGTTGCTCTTCCGTCCGTAGCAGGAACAGCAACTTGTTCGTCATATTTGTATTTGTCAAATCCAGTTTCAGTTGTGTTTTCAACTATATCAGTTTTTTCAGTCGCTGAGAGGGTTTTGGCCCGTGGCATCTTTTGGTACCTCCAATGGTTTTTTGTAAGTTGTTTGAGCCTTTGCTATAAGCTCCATTATTTGTTGACCTTTTTCGATGTCTGTATCGAGATGTAGGTCTCTATGTACAATTTTTTCTAGTTTGTGAAATTCTAATTTTTCGTTTGGAACGTATTGCCAAGTATAACCTTTTTCAGTATATCTGCCAAATACAGTTTCCTTCATACCAATCTTAATAACCATAGCTTCGTGTCCGTCAAGGATAACTTGATCGCCTTCACGAAAAGTACCAGCATATTTGAAGGACATTCCAGCCACTAGATTTTGTGCAAACTCCTTAAACCAAAATACCGCTGCTATGCTTATAAGTATTGCTATCCAGGGTACAATCAAATCAGTCAAATGCATACCTAGCATTTGGAAACTTTCTGCTTGTCCCATACCCTCTACTCTTGATGCTAAATCCATACGTTGCCCCCATTACTCGCCCTCGGGCGTACATAGTATTTAGCGATACAAGTGTTACATAACTCTGATATCTTATGTAACATAATAAATATTAAAGTGGGAGAAGCCCACTTCAACAAACATGGATGTTTGTTTTTTTAAGGAGAAAATATGGAAATTATTAACAAAGTATCTGGATGGGTACGTGGTGTCACGGAAGTGGCTTTAAGTGTATTAATGTTAGGAATTGTTGTACAGATCATTTTTGGTGCAAGTACAGTATTCTTACCATTTAATATCTTAGAAAATGTAATTGGTTTCGTATCAGCTCTTGGCAATCAAGGTTTGGTAGGATTAATTGCACTGTGGATTCTTTGGTCTATTTACAGTAAGAAATAATCCAATTACGCACAGACGTGAGACTGGCCGTTCATTTGCCAGTCTTTTCCTTTTCCTCATAATATTTTTTATATTGCGCTATTATTTCGTTTTGTTTGATTATGTATGCACGGATTTGTGCAAAGTTTTTGCTGAGAGTTTCGTAACCGTCATCTGTTAAACCGAACAATACAACATCTGCATTTTTTCCTTTTAATTGTGCAAATACTTCTGCGTAATTATCTTCAGTTATTAATATCCAGTTTACTTTGCTCATTTCTACTGGGGCAGGTTTGTCTAAGTTTAGGGGAGTTTTTTCTATATATTTTGTTACTGTTTCTATTTTTTTAACAGGAGGAGGTGTAATGTCTTTTGTACAACTGTTTACAAAAAACAACACAGGTAATAATAATGCAAATGTTTTAATACTGTACAAATTTAGGATTTGCAATGCTAGTACATTCAGGATTGATCTGTGATTTTTTTGTTGCATTTTTTTCTTCTTCTGTAAGCGGACTACCCATAGCTATTTCTACACATCTTAAAGCATTTGCACTTGCACGATTAATGATCTTTTCTATTGCTTTTGTCTTTTGTACTGCAAGATTACCGATATCTCGCTTTTCGCCACTTGCATTTATCTTGTTAAATTTTGTGTCAAGTGCTGCGTATTCTTTTACAAGTGTTTGATTAACGTTTTCTAGTTTTTTATTTGCTGCTGTAATATCTTTAAAGTCTTTTTGTAATTGGTCTAACGCTTCTTGCTGTTTACCTATTTCACCTTCTAACAACTGTGAGTTTGCTTCAGATGTTGCGAGGTTAGCTTTTGTTTGTTCTAAATTTACTCGTAATTCTAGTACATAATCATAGGCTGCAAATCCTGCAAGGACTACAAGTCCAATTAATCCAAATTTAATTGCAGCAAAGATACCCATTATTAACCTAGCATTGCTTTGATAGTCTTAGGCCCAACTATACCATCTGGATAAAGACCATGATGTTCTTGCCAAAGTTTTACTATTGATTCTGTTCCATATCCGAATATACCATCAGCTGGATTAATATCTAATTTTTCTTGTATCTCTGTAACTAAAGGACCTCTTGAACCGACTTTAACAACTTGATTATAATTTATTTCATATTCTTCATAATCTCCGCCTAAAACATCTAGTGCGTGTAACCAATGTTTTTTCCTGTCTTGGTAGCCTATTGTTCCACCGTTTATGCGCTTAGACATTCCTAGTATATCTTGTTCGTCACAATAGCGATTTATATTATTAGTGTCCCAGAACCAACATGCACTATCTAAAGCACCTTTTTTTGTCCTTACATAATTAACACTATCATCTACAGTAATATCCATTTCTTTTGAAAATGCTGTATAGTTATTACAACCTGTTAGTTGTAATATGCCACCTCCTCTATATTTCCAGCCATCACCACTAGTTTCGTCTCCGTTGCCCATCCGGTTAGCGTATATAACATTTGCAATTCGTTCAGGTTGTCTATGATAATCTTTGGCATCTTTGCCTGCACGGACGAAATATTTTGGAAAGATGCGATTAAGTGCGGCTGCTGAGTAGTTTAGATTTTCAGTCAGTATAGCAAAGTTACGCGATTCGTGACCACATTGAGCAATAAATCCTGCTACACGATCAATAGTGTTTATTTCCCAGAGTGGCAAAATCTCACACATTGCATTATACCAATTATTCCATTCAATATTTCCATGTAACAATTCTTTTACCATTGGTGGTTCAAATGCAAATTTAAAATCTGATTTTGCCATTATGTTCTCCTTAAGATATACGTTCTACAACTAAAGTTTTTCCTTTATTTTCTAAGGTAAGTTTATTACCATATTTTGTTATATTATAATCACCAATATATTTTGATAGATATATAATTTCTGCAAAATCCCAAGGATTAAAACTTTCTGCTAATCTATCAAATACATCTTGTTTGTTGCCAAAGTCTAAAAATCGTAGTTGTAACTTTTCTGTGTGTGGTTTTTGTAATATAATTGTTTCACTTAGCATTTCTATACTATCACAGTAACTGTTACTAAAGAAATGCTTATAATTTTCCATTGTTGTTTGTTCTAATTTTACACTGTAATCATCAGCACTTGTTGGTATTGTTTCTGTAAGAGCTTCAAGTGTTGCTTCTTTGCTGTTAAAGTTTTTATAATAGCGGAATTTTAAATTATTTACTCCGCTTATTTTTTTAACACCATCTAGCATTTCAAATAAATTGTCACCTATATGGCGATCTCTTTCAATTTCTACAAAAACTTTATAATTACCGTCTTGCAGTTCACCTGCTGAAACGTCTGCATCGAGTATAAAACTGTAGCCACTTTCTAAAAATTTCACAAGATCTTCTGCAGGTGCTTTATCTTTCATTGTAAAACTTACAACTACAATGTCTTGATCTTCTCCCATTTTACTGCTGTATGAATCCACTTCAAAAATATCATACATCATGTATTTTAAATCATGCTTATGTAAACTCATTATACTGCTCCTGCTGGTGCTGCTCCAGCCTCAGGTGGTGCTGCTCCAGCCTCAGGTGGTGCTGCTCCTCCCATATCCATTTCTTCTGGCATTCCTCCTGCTGCTAGGTCATCTGCTGGTTGTGTAGTTCCAGGTGCTGTTGCTTCTGTAGCAGGATCAGTAATCCAATCCCATTTTTCTTTGTAGCCGCCGTATATATCTGCAAGTAGTTTTTTTGGCATCATAATACTGACTATCCATATAGGATGGCGATCAAGTTTTCCTTTTTTTGTTCCTGGTCGCATGTCATCTGGTTTACGTATTTTCCTTGGTTTGATTAAATGGGTTTTTTGATATGTTATTTTGCAATCATAATCTATTAATCTTTTACCGCCCATTGGATCTGGCATCTTATTTCTATCCCAGAAAAATTTGCAAGTTACCCAGTGTCTATCTATAATAGGGCCTTCGGCTAATTCTCCATCTTCCCAATTATCGTAAACATATAAATCTAGTTCATCTAGTACACGTTCAAAATCTTTTAGGATTTTGAAACCTGTATTACTTTCGTATATTTTTTCTACATTTTTTATAACGTCATAAATGTCTTGCATTTTAGGTAATCCTATATTTATTATAATTATTTATCGTATTTTGTGGTAACTTTACCGTTAAAAGGTGTTGATAAATATTTGTGTAGGGCAAAAGCCTTACTGGAAAGGTTATGCCCTATTTTATCCATATAAGGAGGAACTTAATGGGTGCAAGACGTTCGGCTCGCAAGCCGAGATATGAAGAAGCAACTAATAACGTTGTTGAATTTGATGCATATAAGAAAAAGCGTCAAGTTAGAGTCCTACCACGTAATAAAAATCAAGAAACTTACATGTTAAAATTGCTAGATAAAGATAAAGACATCGTCTTTGGAATAGGTCCAGCTGGTACAGGTAAAACATTGTTAGCAGTCCAAATCGCTGTAAAACTGTTTAAGGAAGGTGAGGTTGAAAAAATTATTGTTACTCGTCCTGCAGTTAGCGTAGATGAAGACTTAGGATTTTTACCAGGAACGCTAGAGCAAAAGATGGCTCCATGGACACGCCCTATATTCGATGTTATAAGAGAATATTTCACTGCCAGAGAAATAACTATGATGATTGATGAAGGCATTATAGAAATAGCTCCACTAGCTTACATGAGAGGACGAACATTTAAGAACAGTTTTATCCTAGCAGATGAAATGCAGAATGCAACACCTAATCAGATGAAGATGTTATTAACACGCATTGGTGAGGGTTCTAAGATGGTTGTTACTGGGGATTTAGCACAGGCAGATAGACTTACAGACAATGGTTTAGTGTCATTCATTCGACATTTGTACACTCGTAATTTAACCCGACTAGATATTGTAAACTTTGAGCATCGTGACATTGAACGTCACGAAGCAGTAAAAGAAGTACTAGAAATCTACGGAGACGAATAACCCATTACCTAAGGAGGGGGGTCGAAAGCCCCCTAAAATTATGCAACCAGAAATATTGTGGCTTTTTGGAGATAGTTATGTTGATCCACAATACCGCGCTACGAATGATTTTTTAGTTTATTATGAGAGATTAGAACAAAATTTTTTAGTGAAAAATTTTGCAATAAAAGGGACAGGGCCCGAGTGGAGTTTGCAAAAATTCATAGATGAAGACAAAAAAACAGATAACGAGCTTAAAGGTAAAATTGGTATTGTTTTCTGTGCAAGCTCTTACTTTAGGTTTAATTTTGAATTTTTAAAACCTCGGCATCAAATTTTTACTCTCCTTACCCGTAAACAAAAAAAGAGATTAGTCTTTGCAAAGCAATATAAGCATTGGAATACATTTGTTTGGGTGTTTCTTGAGAAGTATGCCCTGCACAATGCCATAGATAACGATTACCTGTTATCTAATATGCTTTTGGTTAAACATTTCGCAATGCAGTACAATAGATGTATTTATTGGCCGATTTTTGATGACTTAGAGTCAGGAATAAAAGAAACATATAAAGATAAAAATTTCTATATACCGGATAAAATGTTAAAGTTATTTGCTGGAAAAGAGCCTGACCTTATTTACACTTTGCCTAATCATATGGATGAAGAAGGACATAATCAAGTTTATGAAATACTTAAATCTAAATTGATGGATTAAATTTTATATACTACATTTATGGCGATGTTTAAATAATTAAAGAGGCAGGAAGATTGTTGCTCGGTCGTAGGACAATCTTCCTTGTTTCAGCATGAATATTTGACATATCTGTGCCGTATATTGCAGTTTTCCTAACAATGTCAATTAATCTATTTTGAGCTTTTTCGCACATATTTTCTATTTCGTCAGATAATTTAATATCAAATACTTTTTTTACAAATTCTTTGTGCTCATAAATATCCGGATGCACATCTACGTACCAAGGTGTTCCAAATATTATATTATTTCTTTTTATTTTATTTTCAATGCGGTTGTTATCCCAAATTAATTTATAAAAACTAGGTGCAATTTTGTTTAATGTTGTTTTATACAAATTAGCAATATTTTCTAAATCTTTTAGATTATGCTTATCGTTATGCTCTTTTATATCTACTATTTGTAAATTATGAACTTGTGTCTTATTTTGTAATAAAAAATTTGCTAATTTTATATTTGCATAATCTCTTAAAGCAGAATGCACAGGATTTGAAAAACGCTTTATAAATTTTGTATCGAAAAATGCTTGATTTGCAATGTTGCCACGGCACTCCCACCGTGCAGATTCTGTTGTGGGCGTATAATATCTATCTTCTCTGTCTAACTCTGACCACATCACAATAACAAGATCATCTGATTGAAAATTAAAATATTCATCCGCTTGTGAAATCATGTTTGTAATATAAATGTTTCCAGCTCCTTGTCGACCAAAATTGTAGTATTCTTTTGGCTCAACATACAGGGCAGTTATATCTGCCCAAGTAGGATAGTTGTATTTGGTAAAACTGCATCCAAATGTAAATAGCCGCTTAGTGTTCTTTTTGCATATCTTCATTTACTTGATCAATCTTTACATGTGAATTTTTAAGGAATTGCAGGCCGGTATCAAGCCTATACGGCTCCTTGAAATATACCTGAGAAATACCACTTTGGTAAATTAATTTTGCACATTCTAAACAAGGCTGGTGTGTAATAAACATTGTTGCACCTTCGCCACTTTCACTGCTACGAGCAAGTTTTGCCAGCGCATTACTTTCGGCATGTAATACTTCTGGTCTAGTTTTCAAACGAGTCCAATTGCCTTGCTCTGTTTCTGTATATCCCTGTGCAGTCATGTCGTATCCTTGTGCTTCGTCTTTTGTAACAAATACAGTAAATTCGCAATTATTGTCCCATCCGCTAGGCATACCATTGTAACCAATAGAAATAATCCTGTCGTTTTTTACTATAATTGCACCTACTTGCAGTCTTTTAGCACTCGACAGTTTACTAAATCGTTCTGCAACATCCATAAACGCATGGATAAATTTATCCTTCATCCACAAAACCCATTATATTTGGAAAGATTTCTGCTACTACTTTTGCACAAGCATGGGCAATTTCCATGTGTTCTTTTTGCGTACCATTTGCTCCACGCAATTCAATGTAATGTACCCAACTACGTAGACTACCATTCATGTAAAGCCGTGTCTTTGTACAACCTTCGGGTAACACTACACGGGCTTGTTCCTTTGCAATACCATTGTCAATAGCCCATTGGTATGCTTCTCTTGCAGCTTTGATTACTGTCTCTTGATGCGCCTGCCATTTTACACGTAGTTCTGCATCATCAGTTTCTACACTGTTTTGCCTATTTTTAACATCTTGTAATCTAGCTTCACGGGTAACAAACTGTTCACCAAATTCAGCGGGGTTTGCATAGCGTTGGCTAAATTCTTGGAACGCAAAGCTACGATGTCTAACAATTTGATGGGCAATGTCACGGGTAGTCTCAATCTCAAGGCAAGCACTTACCATTTCAAACGGAGACCAGTGTTTATGCTTAATAAGGTATTTTAATAATCTTTCGCTAGTTTCAGTGTTCATTTGATTAGAAGGATTAGATACCCTTGCACAATATGCAACTAAATCTTGTGCATTGGGTAGTACTTCTACGGATTTTGCGAAATCGTCAGCCGGTTGAGAATAACTAACTAATCTAACTTTCATTCATCTTCCTCTGGTTGGTCGCCTTTTCCAGGATTTTCTGAAAAATGCTCTTGTAATTTATTTGGTCGATAAGCCCAGTCATTGGCATCAGGGGGAATATCTTCTTTGCGTTTTTTAGTAATATTTGGCCATACCTGTGACCATTTGTAGTTAAAATCAATCCAGAACTGCTTTTTGTCAGGATCAACTTTAGAATCTGGCCAAATTGCATCTACTGGGCATTCTGGTTGACAAACACCACAATCAATGCACTCGTCTGGATTAATCACTAAGGTATTTTCTCCTTCGTAGAAGCAGTCAACTGGACAAACTTCTACGCAATCCATATGCTTACAATTTATGCAATTGTCATCTACAATATATGTCATAGTTTACTTAATTTTATTAAGGTTGCTGCTAAATTTATTTCCGGATCAACTACAAGTGTATGATCAACAAGACCTTGCTTGATAATTACAACAGCTGAATCTTGCTGTTCTTCGTTACCAAATATTTCTATATTTTGATACAGCCAAGTAAAGATATCTGTCATTTCTTCTGGACGTACAGTACCACATAGTAGCTTGCGGGCCTCTTTAATTTTTCCGGCTTTAAATAATTCGACCATTTCAAGCTTCCAGTCTGCTTCTCCTGAATCGCTTTCATGCGGTGCTAACAGGCTGTTGTCTTGAACATTCATCTGCACCATATTTATACATTTGCGTAAATCTGGATATGTAGCTTTGACATATGTATCAAGGATATCAAGGTCTGGAGTTACATTTTCGTTAATTAGTATCTCTGCTACTCTAGCTGTAAACTCTGTTTGATCTAGTCTTGCAATGTGAAAGCCTTGGCATCTACTGTGGATAGCAGGAATGATCCTATTTGGATAATTACAAGTTAAGACAAATCTTGCAAATTGATGATATTCCTCCATGACACCTCGCAATGCAGCTTGGGCATTTGGTGTTAGGTAATCTGCTTCATCTAATAACACCACTTTGTAATCACCAAAAGGTATACTTTGTACAAAGTTCACGATTTTATCTCTCACATCGTCTACAGAATTAGTACGACTTGCATTTATTTCAAGCAAGTCTAAAGAATCAATTTCTAATTCGTTAAATAATAGTCGGGCTAATGTTGTTTTACCAATTCCTGCATTACCACTAAAAAGCAAATGCGGAATACTTTTGTCTTGTATCCACTGTTGGATTTGCCTTTTCTGTTCTTTGTCGCGGAAAACATAACCAGTAATAGTGTTAGGTCTATATTTTTCTACCCAAAGTTGTTTCATTGGTTTACCTTTATAATGTTTGTCTGGAATTCTGTTGTTAAGTCGATAGGTATATTGTTTTTAAAATAATTATATATTTTAATAGATAAAGTGCGATGATTAGATATTGAAAGATGATTTATCCTGGGATCAAATCCTGCTGTAAGCTCTAACCAAACCTCCTGTGGTCCTGTGATTTCATCTTCACTTACATCATTGAGACATCCTTTAATGTCAGTTTCAGGTATAGGATATGCTGGTAAAATTACATATGGACATCGGTCTTTTAATAACGAACGTGTTGCCAGTATATATCCAAGGGTTATAATTGTATCAAGGCGATCGTTTTGTAAATATTTAAGATAGGTTCTAACATGAGTGAAATCTAAAGTCTCGGTTCCTGTGAGATTACTTTGGTTAGGGTCAAAAAACCATTTACGATTCATATTTGTGTATACTATTATCGCATAATCGTTAACAGAAATATCTTTATAGTTTTCGTAAATTTCACTAAAAATCCAATCATTAGAAGCACCCGGCAATGAGTGCCAACTTATGTGTGTGCAACCTAACCGATTGCCTAAGTCTTCTATGTAGGTAGGATGCACTGTGCCATCTCTGAATATCTGGTCTGATATTTCAATGTGGTTATAATCATCAAGACTGGCAGCAAAGCTGTCGCCAAACACATACAGTGTAGATGTCATACAAGATTACTCCAAGTTTTGAGTTTGTCTTGTTTAACGGAAACACGATGTCTAAGCTCTTCCCAGTTTGTAATTTTGTGTGCTACTAACAGTTCTAGCATACATAATACATCACCTGCTTCCTCTACGAATTTTTGTCTTTGCTCTTCTTCTATTTGATCTATTGTAGCATACTTGCGTATAATCTTGCTACATCTTTGTGTAAGTTCACCGCACTCTTCTGCGGTAATAATCATTAATTGTTGTAGTGTGTTTATAGGGCTAGGTTGCATTTATAAAATCTTGTATTATTTGTTTGTCTAAAGGTCTAATTCTTGTTAATGCTTCTATATAAGATTGCAAATCTCTAAAGCCTGCATTATTATTATTGGTTAAAATCCAATTGAGATTATCTTGTAGTACATTTGCAAGACTTGGATATTTTTTTATCATCTTGTGCCATTTTTCTTCAATGATTTTTTTTCTGGGTCGGTCAAGTATTTGTGGATTCATATATATAGGATTTTGGACTTTACCTAATATAATATGATCGAAAGTTAATTTAGTCAAATCTTTATCAGCAATAAAATCAAACAGTTGATCTAAGTAATATACACTTACGGCATTGAGGCTGCATAAACACCAAGTTTCGATAGACGATACATATTTTTCGTTTTCTTCGATTGCATTTATTATTTTCGCCCAGTTCGCAGGATATCGTAAAAAATAATTTATATCTTTAAATCCGTCTATGCTAAATATAAGCTCAACTTTTTTAAAATGCTGTAGTAAATCAAAATGCCTCGATTCTAAATAGGTTCCATTTGTGTGAAACCGTAGTTCTAGATTTTTTGCATAATTGTTACTTACAGCACGTTGCAAAACATCTTCAACCTCTTTTAACATAAAAGGTTCTCCGCCTCCGAAAGTTAATTCACGGAGATAAGGAAGAATAACATCTATGTTTTGCCAAAAAAGATTATTTTTACTCCAATTATAATCACTACGCCGATATTCTTTCTTGTAATGTAAATCTTCTTGAATCACCTGTGTAATATTTTGGTTATCTAAACGTAAAATGTCCTCATACCATTTATGACTTTCTTGAGGTCTGCACATTATGCATTTTAGGTTACATGTATTGCCTAGCCGCAAGTCTAAAATTTGTAGCCTAGATATTGGTAAATGAGTGTTATCGTTATAATCATTTTGATTTATACCGTATTTTTTCATGTAGAAGTTGTTACTTTTTTGCCGATAGCTAACTGAGCCTGACTTTTCCACATTGTAGCAATCAATGCAATTAGGAACAATTTCACCTTGGAGCATTTTTGTTCTAACAGAATTTACTTCTTCGCTGTGCCATGCATCGGCTATGGTTTGATTCTTCAAATTTAAATTTTTGTAAGGTTTAGCAATACAGCAAGGTAAAATTTGCCCATCAGTTTGTGTAGCTAGATGTATGAAAGGATACACACACCAGGTGTCTTTATCACTGTTAGCAGTAGCCATCAAAGCTCATCCAGTAAAACATTAATGCTGTATAAATATCCAAGTTCCAGTCTTCCCATTCACTCATGCAAAATTTTAGCTCATGAGTATTTGAACTATAATTGTGATTTCCAAAGTTGTAAATTACCGGAACTATCGCATGACCATAACCACCCGCTATGTCTAGCAAGCCATTCCTGTCGATATCTTGGAATAGCAATTCAGTTGGAAAAAACTCGCCCAAATCATGTTGCATTGGCAAAGTATAAGTATTCACAAGTGTTCCGTCGCAGTTGCCTTTAAATATCTTTATCTGTCCTTCTTTTGGATTTCCTGTCCAAACCATAACAACATCTTCACAACCATCATTATCCAAATCCGCATGTTTAATACCATTGATTATCCATCCGTACTGATTAAAATCTCCTGTAGAAAATCTGTCTGTTACATTATCGAATGTAAAAGTACCTGATTCGTTCCTTAGGATAACGCCATCAGCTAAATTCCCTCCAATAATTTCATCATACCCATCATTATTTAAATCAACTGCAGACAGGCTTATAAATGAATCATACTGTCCTTGATCTAACCAAAAAGATTCTCTCGGCAATACACTAATATTTTCTGTAAATTTGCCGGTGCCGTCATTAATGTATGCAAAGATACCATCACCTAAGCCACTTGAAATAAAATCAATATCTCCGTCACGCTCAATATCTATCGCAGTAATTCCATGCCAGCGTGTTTGTCGATTAGGGATATCCTGAGATCTATCTGTAAATGTTCCATCACTATTCTGGATCAGTAAATGGTGTGTGTCGGTACCCCAGGGGGGTTGATCATAGCCATGATCATGCAATAAAATATCCTCTAATCCGTCGTTATTGACATCAACAATTTCACGATTATGGCTAAAAACTTTGTGTTCAGTCTCATGCATTGTAAATGAATTGTTGTTATGGTTTTCAAAAACCAGCATGTTCCCATTTAATCTTTCTTTTAATGTGTGACTGTCAATACCACGGAACATTATGAAATCATCATCACCATCACTGCCAATGTCTATTTTCGTCATATACCACCAATAGTTGTTGGTACTATCTTCTATTGGTGCAGTAAACCATTTAGGATATGCAAGTTCATGAAGTTTCAACATAGCTGAGTTTTTGCTATCTGTTGCTTTGTAGTCTCCGCTGCATGACAATAATAAACTGGTTGCAATCAAACTAGTAAATAATTTCATAAATATCCTATACAATAGTAATAAATATATTATAAGTGTATTAAGATAAAAAGTCAATCATAATTTAAAAATTGTTTTTGTAAGCATCAAAGAAAATTGCTGTTGTACAATTATCTGTTGAATTATCTGTTGAATTATCTGTAGCAGTAGCGCAGGCAGTTGCAGTAGCTGATGCAGTTGCTGTAGCAGTCAATGTGCTGTTGTCAACGAAAGTAATATTATCGGTATCATTTGAGTTAATATTATTAGTGTTAGTGTTATTAACATTTATGATAATGTCTGGTGTTTTTGTTACATCTTGTCCCTGACTGTCGTCTATCATAGGCTCAGTACAACCAATTGCACCGGCTATGAGTAAGACAGAAAGACCTGTTAAATAGTACATGTTAGCTCCTAAAGATCTCCGGCTTTGCGATTTTCACTGTAGTAAACATCAAACTCGCCGCCGGGATAACGAGATTTAAGTTTCTCTACGTTTTCTTCAATTACTGAATTCGGGTCA
>MDTC01133718.1_pt1 | contig 35376 bp, 52 predicted proteins | sample 811181 | NCBI WGS metagenome assembly MDTC01 (sample SAMN05326644, study PRJNA326480) | marine metagenome | isolation source: seawater | place: Pacific Ocean: North | collected 2011
CATTTCCCCCTGTTCCAATTCACTAGGCTGTGGTTCAACAACTGCAATCTCCCTTTCTAGTTCTTGTTGCATTTCTTGTACAGGAGCTTCAATAGGCTCTGGTTCTGCCTGTAACACTTCTGGCTCAAACACCTGTGGCATTTCAAAAAGTGGGGCAGAGGCACTTGGCATACCCTCTATTTCGTATCCGCTTGTATTAGCAAAATCAGTTATAATATCTGGTTGTTCTAAAACTTCATTAACAGGATTATCACCCTGTATTATACTACCATCATCTACCATAGATGTGACGAATGATGGTTCTTGTTCCTCCATATTGACATACCCTGCACAAGTAGTGTCATACTGAGGGTCATACATACACTGCTGTTCTAAGTATGCTTCTTCGTATCCATTACAATCTCTGTCATAGGTGGCATCATTAGCACAAGCCTGTGTATATAACTGTTGTGCATACGCCTCTGCATATCCAGAGCATTGAGGGTCGTATAAAGCGTTTGCGGCGCAAAGAGTATTGAGAATATTAATACTATTTTGCTCATTGCCATATTCTTGTGGTACTCCTGTATATCCTGAAGAATAATAATAGTTTTGAATACCTTCATACGAACCTTGTGTACTTAAATCTCCTGATTCTCCTATAGCTATTGCATGATTTTGTATATCTACAGCAGTATAGTCTACTGTGTACGAACCATCAGGTTTAATCTGTAGTTCAAAAGAGTTTAATCTACTAGCATTGTAATATTCTGCTAGGTTTTTCCACCTGTAAGTCTGTTGTGAGGCATCACCTTCTTGAAATAACCCACTGTTTTCTGCACCTAAATCTATTAAGTCTGTCCATAATGGGGCTATAGCATACCCATATCTACTAATATTCTGTTCATTTTCAGCCATTGTTTGTAAATCACGACCATTACAGCACCAGTGGCTTTCTACTTGACTATCTGTTGGATTACGAAAACCAACTACTCCATTCGTAAACATATAGGAGGTTTCAAACTCCTCACCATAAAAAGGAAACACAAACTGTAAGGGTACTTCTGCATAATGGTCATCAAATACAGTAGTATGGTTAGGACTAGTTAGCTTTACCTCATTACAGTAAGAATAGGAGCATAGCGAGAGTAACAGTACCGCTAGCAATCCAACCTTGACGCTCTCTGACATCTTGTTTTGTTTCCAATATTATGGGTTCTGGTATTAACTCAGGGTTTGCTTTCCATTTTTTGGCAGCAGCTGTACCTATCTCACCTAAGAACGGACAAGGAGTACCTGCCATACCCATTGCATCATAGACTCTTCTGTCTTGACATAAAACTGATACTGCTGCTACCTTCATACCCATATCGTATAAGGTCTTAGAAATCTTTAATCGTTCACAGTTTTCATCTCGTACTGTTTCACCTGTAGACACACCTAAGATTTGTGTTTGTATTGCTCCACTGACCCCAGATGTACATATATCTGAAGAAGAACCACCCATAGAAGGACTAATGGCAGAGGGTGGTGGGGATATAACTACTGTTCTACCTTTTGATTTAACATCTGATTCAGAGTTAGTAGTGGTGTTTACCTCGGTTGCTGCATTGGCTTCACTAGGTATCATTACACAAAGAAATAAGCCTAAGAAGTATATAAAAATAATACCCCAAAAGATGTTATAATCGTTATTCATTTTAATAACTTAGCCTCTTTTCTTCTTCTTGTAGGGTAATCATCTTTAAAATCATTAAGCTCTCTTTTAACTGAATCCCAATCATTACTTGTAGCATACTTCCAAAATTTAGGGGTTTTTTTTGGTAAATCACCATATTGAAACGCTACTGAAGCTAATACTGTTTGTTTGTCTGAAGATAAGTCTTGAAAGTCTGTACCTGTTTTGTTTTTCCATAAGTTAGTCAACATACCAACTGTTTGGTTTTTAGCAACCTCATTTAGCATATCTGCTTCTTCTGAAGTTATTTTTAAACTAGAAGCTATGTTTTGTGCTGCCTCTCCCCTTACTCCTAAATAAGGAGCTAGCCTCATTACTAAATCTTCTGGTAATCCTTCTAAACTACTTAATGACCTTTTACCTAAATCAAACCCAGACGCTATAGTAACACCTGACTCTCCTAGTGGTTTACCATTTTTTTCAGGAACGTAACCAGTTGTGCTATAACCTTCTAAGCCCATAATAAAAGGGTAGTCTATGCCCTGTTCTTCATTATTCTCCATGCTCTATGACCTCTCCACCTATTGGGGTTACTTCACCATTTAAATCGTTTTTAATTGTTGTTAGTTTCTATAAGAGCTTGTTGATAAATACTGTCAATTTCTTTTTTTTGTTCTAAGGTAATGTATTTTGCACTTGGGTCTTTTGTAATTACCCTAGCTATAAAAGTTTCTTTTTGTGCTTGTGGTTTTCCTTCATAGGGAGTGCCAATAAACAGGTCTTTTTGTTTTTGAGTTAGTTTAAACTTAGGTTTAATTTTATTGTTTTTTAAATATAAACGAAATCCCTCGTTTCTAGCCACTGCGTTCATGTTAATTTTGTTGTCTGAGTATGGGTTTAAAATAATTGTATTATCTTCTGCTGCCATACCACTAACACTAGGGTTTTCTTTAAAAAACTTATCTTCACCATTAAAAAGACTAGTTCTTATAGGATAACCAAAGTATTTTTGTGTTTGACTAGTCATCTAATTCATTCTCTATTGTTTCACCGCCTATTGGGGTTATCTCTCCACCTACACCAGTAATGGTTATGTTTACTGCTGACCTACCACCACTAGCCTTGTCCTTATCAAAGTACGATAAAGGCATTAACCTATCTACTAATAACTTCCATGCAGCAGCCTGGTTCTTATGGTCATCATCTAAAGCAGCATTGAGAATACTATCTAAGACCTTTCTTGATTTAGGAGAAGCGAGTAATCTAGCTTTGTATTCTTTGATAGCATCAGCATCACCTTTCGGTCTGCCAACTTTATTCCTGTTGCCTTCTTTTTTAGATTGAATCAAAGACTTCTTAGGTCTACCAGCTTTTCTTTTTTCAGTCACTTCTTCATCATCTTAGTTAGGGATTGAACACCGAATGAAGCAGCAAACACAATACCAACTGCTGTCTTATAGAAATCAGGCATAGCTTCTAGGGCTGTAAAACCCCTCATCACTATATCTTCGTTACCTGTAAAAGCTAGGATAAGTGGTATTGATACTAGGATAGTCAACCACTCGTCTTTCCACGAAGAAGCTGAGGCTTTAGCCATAGTGTTATTCCACTCCATCTCACCATTAGCTACTTTTCTTTTAATCTCAGCATCAGCTTTCACTTCAACCAGTTTGGCTTCTTGTTTAGCCTTAGACTGTTCTACCTTTCCTTTGACAAAAGTAGAAGCTAATCCTACAAGTGGTGTAAGTAGTTGAAGCATAGGTCGCCCTTATTATCATTTATATTAGAAACTTCTTATTTAAGAGTATTAAGAAGCTGATCAACCTTAGGAGATATTGCTCGATGTTGAACTATCCCCTTATATCTTAATCTACTTCCTAAGAAGGCTTGATTATATCATTTTTTTTAATAAAAGTCAAGAACTTTATTTGACCCCTTTCGTTCCTTTCGTCATAAAAGTTGGGGGCAACTTGTTCAAATTCCACTTTTTTGTATCTGGGTGGGTGCTATATGTAAACAAAAACCAACAGCCCTCCCCCCACCCCTGTATAAATTTACAGTAGTATATAAAATAGTAATAATAATGACCAATAACATAACCAGGATCTATATTGATAAATGTTGATATAGCCTAGGTTTATGGTAAAGCTGCTAAGCATAATTATTGTGAATATTACCAGTAAAAAGTAGATAAAAAAATGTGAGCGTGGCAACCCTAAAAAGAATTTTAAAACGAAAATCATTTAGCCCGATTGATAACAATCTAATTAATTTTATATATAAAGTTGTACATATAATAAATAGTATGTTTTAATTGTCATAGTATTAACTAACTAAAAGGAAATATATATTATGAAAAACACACTAAGCACTTACGAAATGGTTCACGCTTTATTAAAAGATGAATTTGCAGATTGGTCAGTTGATGGAGCTAAAGCAATTATTGAATGGCACGAACAACTAGAGGAGGATATTGGAGAGCAGTTAGAATTTGATAATGTTGCAATACGTTGTGATTGGTCAGAGGATAGCCCTCACAATATATGGGCAGACTTGGGCGATTCGTGGGCAGACTCTAAAAAGAAAAATATTTTTGACGAGTCAACCTTTGAGCAATGGCTAGGAGATAATACTACATTCATTAAACTAGATAACGGAAATATATTATTTCAAAACTTTTAATTCACTCTGACGAGAGCTAGTTAGTGACTAGCCGAAACGCTCGCTAAGAGCGTCAGTGAAAACTAAAACAATCAGGAGTAATACAACATGAAAAATTATATAGCAGAAGGTAAAGCTGTTTATAACGATAGCAAAGACATAGTAAAACATTTTAAAGCTATTGATGACTATCACGCTAGAAACTACATCATTAATCATTTTGACTGTAGTTTGAAATGGCATTTTGAGGAGGAAGCATGAATATTAAAAACCAACCAACATACGCACTAAAAAACATGGTGAAAGCTCTCAGTATGTTTGAGCTATTAAATACTGATGAAGAAAATCAAAGGCTAAAAGATGTTAAACAAGAATTAAAAACAAGGAGCAATAAAAAATGAATAACATAACTAAAAAAACAGCTATAGAAAAAATGCAAAATTTAAATAATCAAGTCTTTAGACTCAAGCACGAAATAAGCAAGCTCCAAAAAATAATATGGTTAATGGATAAATTAAGTTTATCGCTTGAAGAAGTACAAAATAGATTAATAGACGATCCAGAATTTTTAGAGGATTTTGTTTATACTGGCGGATAATTAAACATCAAACAACGAAAAAAGACTCATTTAACGGGTCTTTTTTTATGCCTATAGGTTGGTATTACTCGACCTTATAAAATGCTTAAAATCGCATTATATGGCTTTGTATTCTAAAAATTATAGTCTTTATAGAAGCTCATAGTCTTTATAGGCTTTATAAGATGTTTATGGTGTCTATGTTAGTGGTTTATGGTGTTTATGCTTAATAAGCGTTTATAGAGTCTTAATAGGTGTTTACCCTTAATAGGTGTTTATGGTGTTTGACTGGAGTTTATTTTTCATATAGTCTTAAATAGCGTTATATTAATAATAATAATAGGGAGTTAATAAACAATGAATGAGTTAAAACAAGAGTTAAGAGAGTTAAAACGCAATAGCACCTGGTCGAATTGGTTGGCTGCAATAGGTATTGTATTGCTGTTAACAGTCGATTGGGCATCATTAATTATTGGAGTATGAGCTATGGATATAGATATAGATAAACAAATTGACTTAATAGAGGAGTCGAAAATAAAACTCATTGAGTTATTCACGCAGTACAATTTAGAGGCTAAATATGGTGATGATATAGAAAAAGCTATTAATGCCTTATCGTTTCTTGAGTTTGACCTTGTAATTAAACAACGTAAAGAGGGAGAGTAAAACATGAACAATTTATATAATAGTGATTGTTTAGTTACAATGGATAGGCTTATAGCTAACAAAGTTAAAGCTGATTTAATGTTTACCTCTCCGCCTTACAATATGAATTTAAGAATAAGAAATGGTAAATATTGTTCCAGACAAATAGTTAAAGAGTTTACAACTAAATACGCATCATTTGATGACAATTTACCTATGGACAACTACTTTCAGTTTAATAAAGATGTAATAGACAGGGCATTAGAGTTGTCTGACTTAATATTTTATAACGTGCAATTTTTAACAGGCAATAAGCCTGCCCTGTTCAAACTTATAGGACACTTTCACCTCCAGATTAAAGAGTTTATTATATGGGATAAGGTGAATAGCCAGCCAGCCATAGGTGAGGGGATATTAAATAGTCAGTTTGAGGTATTGCTAGTGTTAAGCAAAGACAGTGCTATAAGCAGAAAGTTTGATGATGCTAATTTTTATAGAGGTACTCTAAGTAATTTGTGGAATATAAAAAGAGGTAAAAAAATACATAAATCTCATGGTGCTACATTTCCTTTGGAATTAGCTAATAAAGTAATAGAGAATTTTAGCAAAGTAGGTGATGTAGTTATTGACCCTTTTATGGGTACTGGCACTACTGGTGTTTGTTGTAAAAACTTAGATAGAAATTTTATAGGCATAGAAATAGATCCTTTATATTACGAAATTGCAAACAATAGGATTAAAAAAGATGGTGAATAATAAACGTAATGAGTATAAATGTTGGCGATTAAACGTGCCTTTTATGCTTAAAGAGGTAGCTCCTACTACTAGTAATATTGCAATAGCCTGGTACGCTTGCAAGAGTACAGATTTATTCTTGATTAAGCTAACAGGCAATACACCACCACTAAGGAGGAATAAACATGGCTAAAAAGCACAATGGCTTGCGTATTAAGAGGGCTAAGAAGTACAAGCAGTTGCAGTTACTAGCAAAGAAAGCTAGATATGACAGTTCAAATGATGTACTATTATCATTGAACAGATTAAAACAATCATTAACGAGGACTTAAAATGACTAGGGAAGAATTTTTATTATTAAGATGCAAGAATATTGAGAGTGCAGGAAATAAAATTGATACTCTTTTAAAGAAGTTTGATAAGCAATTAAAAGCACCTACAGTCGATATTGATCCACGCCACTTTGATTTCATAATGGAAGATGGTGTACAAGATGTTATATCGTATAGGCAAGGTGTCAGGGATTGCATGGAAGGAAATGTTTATCAAAGAGATAGGGTCTTAAAAGGTGATTCGTCTTATGATATAGGCTACAATAATGAGTACGCACTTGAGCAGCTTAAAGAGTTTGAATCAAGAACTGAAGAACCAACATATGAGGATTTAGGATAATGGATAATCACGATAGATATATATACGCTACATCTTTTAATGAATATGAAGATGAAAAATTAACTGAATGTTTTGAGCAATTCATTAATGATGAAGACTGGAGAATTGAAGCTCTATGTATTATGAATAAAAGTCGTCCAGATTATATGCTCGAATGTCATATCAATGGGTCTAACCCTGAGGAAGGTTCATTGTTTGAAGATACTATATTGGATATGGCTAAAGAACAAGTTAATGAATCTAGGGATATGTAAATAGAATATTATAAGAATATTTTATCATATTTTTTCGTATAACAATGCAACCAAAAGGACAATTAATGAAAACAAATGACATATCAGCGTTCAGAAAGCATAATAAACATGACCTTTCTGAGCGTTTACAAGAGTGCTTATTCTATCTTTTACTGGGTTTATCTACCAAAGCTATAGCTGAAAAGATGGATTGCTCATTTCGTACTTGTAGACAACATACCAGGTTCGTTTATGATCAATTTGATGTGAACTCGCACACTGAGTTACTAGCTAAGTTTATTACTCCAGAAACTTTACAAGAAGAACAAGAGCGAATGATGTGGAGAAAAGATGAAAAGAGATAATTTAGATCCTAGGTGTCAAGCAGTCTTGGTTGGCATCTTAAAGGGCTATAGCAACACTGAGATAGCTAACAAGCTAGGACATTCAGAGAATCATATTCGTATGCAGCTTTATAAGATATTTGAGCATTATGAATTACATTCTCGACCTCAACTACTAGCAGAGTATGTTTGTGAGTATGCCCTAGAATGGGAAACCAAACAACTAGAGGGTACAAAGTATCATGGAACTATTTGATGTGCTAATATTGTCTGAATATGAACCCGCTAAAAAGATCAGATCAGGGGTCACCACTGAGGAGTTTAAAGTTTTGGATAAAGAATGGGATCACATTAAAAATGCTGGTAAAATGCTATGCTTAGTGCCACATCACGAGGGAGATTTTGATGAATAGTCCGCAGAAGGGTGATCCTCTTTATAAAACATCTTGCCCTAAGTGCGGCTCAAGCGATGCAAACCAAGTTTTTTCCTACGACAATAAACCAAACGATAGCTGGTGCTTTGCTTGTAAAACTTTTTTCCCGATGGATAATGTTTTAGACAAAGTAGTACCAATAAAACAACAGTACAACAAGGTTAGCACAATGGAAATTGAAGATATTAAGAAACTGCCTATCAGAGCATTAGAAGATAGAAAAATCAGAAAAGAAACTTGTGCTGCTTACAGGGTCAGGGTTGCTTTATCTCAGGAAGATGGTGAAACAATCACCAGTATATTCTCACCTGATACAAGCGAGGGTATCCTGGTTGGTTATGAGCAAAAGCAAGTCAAAGATAAAAGATTTATGTCTATAGGTGATCGTAAAGGTCATTTAGATTTATGGGGCAAACACCATGCTGCAGCTTGTAATGGTCATAAACTTTATATTACTGAAGGTAGGCTTGATGCTCTGAGTTTATATCAGGTTATCAAAGACCACACTGCTGAGAAGTACAAGCATCTTAAACCATCTGTCGTCAGTTTAACTAAAGGTTGCTCAGGTGCAGTAAAAGATTTGATCAACAATAGGAACTTTGTTGAGTCATTCAAAGAGATTATCTTATGCTTTGATAATGATCAAGCAGGTGAGAAGGCTGTTAAAGAAGTCCTTAAAGTATTTCCAATGGCAAAGGTCGCTACACTGCCCTTAAAAGATGCAAGTGATATGCTTGTAGCCGACAGGGGTAAAGAGTTGTTTGAACAAGTGGTATGGAGATCGTCAGTCCAGAGGCAAGGTCAGGTGGTCGATGTAGAGGACATCATTGAAAATGCAATGACGAAACCACAAATGGGTATTAGTTTCCCATGGTCATCGGTGACTAAAGCCTGTTTTGGAATACGACCAGGAACAATTCACTGTGTTGGGGCAGCACCTAAGATCGGTAAGACAGACCACCAGCACCAGCTAGTACACCACCTTGTGTACAATGAGAAGGTCAAGGTAGGTATGTTTGATCTTGAGAATAGCCCAGTTAAGACAGCTAAGAAGTTAGCTAGTAAGCAAGCAAAGAAGGATTTTACTAGACCTGATACTGTGTACCAAGACAGTGAGCTAAGACAAACACTTGAAGGTTTGAATGGTAAGGTTAGGTTTTATGATCGACATGGTTCTCGTGATTGGGAATCTATAAAAATTACTATCACTGAAATGCACTTACTTGATGGTATCAATATCTTTATGATTGACCCTATGACTACACTCGTACAAGGGTGTGATGCTAGTCAAACTAACACTGAGTTAGGTAAGATATGTAGTTCTGCTGCTGACTTAGTATCTGTGTACCCTATCACTATATTCTTTTACTCTCATGTGAACCCCAAACCAAAGGGCAGTATGCCACACGAGAAAGGTGCTAGGGTTTATAGCTCTGAGTTCTTTGGTAGTAGGTCAATGGAAAGGTTCTTTCACTATGGTCATGGTATCAGTAGAGATAGAAGTGATGAGTGTCCACCTGACAGAAAGAATATGTCAGAGTTCTATATGTTGTTTGACAGGGACTTTGGTCAAGGTTACACATGTGATGTATACTTTGATGAAGCTACAGTGACATACTTAGAACCCATGAGAAGGAGTTGGTGATGGCTGAATATGTATTTGATATAGAAGCAGATGGTATTGATGCAACAAAAATCCACTGCATGATTGCTAATGGTGAAGAAGTTGATAAGAGTTTCTTTGAGAACCTTACCAATAATGATGTATTAGTGGGTCATAATATTATTCGTTACGATATAAAAGTCTTAGAAGAGTTGTTAAATATAAAGATTAAAGCACAGCTTATAGATACCCTAGCTCTATCCTGGTACTTGTTTCCTACAATTAACAGGCATGGCTTAGAGCAGTGGGGTGAGCGTTTAAACATTGAGAAGCCAGTCATTACTGATTGGGAGAACTTAACAAGAGAAGAGTACATTCACAGGTGTAAAGAAGATGTCAAGATAAATACTAAGCTATGGGGTTTACAGAAGTCTTTGTTGATTAAGATTTATGATGGTGACTATCAACCACTGGTTCGTTACCTATCATTCAAGATGAGGGTGAGTATGCTGCAAGAAGTTTCAAAATGGAAACTAGATGTAGATAAAGCTAACACCTTACTTAATGAGTTAGAGTTAAAGAATGAGCAAGCAATCAATGAATTATCTAAAGTTATGCCTACAGTTCCTAAGATAGCACTTCGTAAACGACCAAAGCTGCCTTATCGTCAAGATGGTTCTCTGTCTGTGGCAGGTGAAAGGTGGAAGGTTTTAGCAGAAGACAATGGGTTTACTATTGAGTACGACCATGAGATAGAAGAAGTAGTAGGTCAAGAAGAACCCAATCCTACTAGCAGCAAGCAGATTAAAGACTGGCTATTTACTTTAGGTTGGAAGCCTATGACATTCAACTTTGTAGATGACAGGGAGATACCCCAAGTAAAAACTAAAGATGGAGAATTGTGTAAGTCTATTAAGAAATTATCCGACCTACACCCAGAGGTCTTAGTTCTCGATTCTATGGCAGTTGTTAAGCATCGTATAGGGTTGGTCAAAGGGTTACTAAAGAATGAGCAGAATGGCTTTGTACAGGCTTGTATACAAGGATTAACTAACACTCTTAGATTTAAACATGCAGTATGCGTTAATCTACCCTCTGCGAGAAAGCCTTACGGATTAGAAATTAGAGGTTTATTGACAGCTAAAACTGATAATACAGAGTTATGTGGCAGTGACATGTGTAGCCTAGAGGACAGAGTCAAGCAACATTATATGTGGGAGCATGACGAAGAGTATGTTAAAGAGATGAGTAAGCCAGACTTTGACCCACACCTTGACCTTGCACTATCTGCTAAAGCTATTACTCAACAAGAGATGCAAGATTATAAAAATGGCAACAAACTTGATAGGATTTCTCAGCTACGATACAACTACAAGGGTGGTAACTATGCACTTCAGTATGGTGCAGGAATTAAAACCCTAGCAAAACAGTTGGGTATTACTATGAAAGAAGCCAAAGTAATCAGTGAAGCATACTGGGAACGTAACTGGAGTGTTAAAGCTATAGCTGACAGCATGGTAACTAAAGAAGTTGAAGGTAGTACCTGGCAGTTTAACCCTGTGTCTAAGCTATGGTACTCATTAAGAAGTGACAAGGATAAGTTCTCAACCTTATGTCAAGGGACAGGAACTTACTTGTTTGATATGTGGGTAGGATTCATCTTAAAAGAAAGGGAGCAACTAACAGCTAACTTTCACGATGAAATAATATTGGAGGTAAAGAAGGGCAACAGAGATAAGTGTGTGAAATTGTTGGAAAATAGTATAAAAAAAGTAAATCGTATGTTAAAATTGAATCGAGAGTTGCAGGTTGATGTACAATTTGGTAACAACTACTCAGAAATACATTAAGGAGATTAAGATGGGATTTGAAAGAAAGTCACAACCAAAAGCTGCTAAAACCATGGAGTATGAGAACCTAACAGAAGGCGAACATGAAGCAAGGTTAATCTATGTAGCTGACTTGGGTATGCAAAATCGTACACCCTTTAATGGTGAGGTTAAACCACCTGCACAACAAGTATCTCTGTGCTTTGAAGTGTTAGGCTCTACTATTAAGATAGATGATGTAGAACAACCTAGAATTATTTGGTCTAAACCTTTTAATATATTTGGTACTATGTCTGGGTTATCTACAGAGTATGAAATGTTTAAGGCTTTTGTACCTACAGCTAAAGAAGATACAATTGCAGATTGGGAGTCAGTATTAGGTGAACCAGTTAATATTATTATCAAACATGTCCACAGAGATGGAGCTGTGTACGATAATGTATCTGGTATTACTGCTATTCCTAGCAAGTATCGTTCTAAGGTAGATAAGGCTGTTACTACTGAGTTTTCTATAGCTGGCTCTGAAGATGTTGATAGCCCTGCTATTAAAAGTTTATTTGGATTAGCTAAGTTTGTTCACGATAAGCGTATTACTGGTAATGTTGCACCAGCTAAAGAGCCACAGCCAGTAATAGAAGAAGAAACTTTTGATGATGCTGTTCCGTTCTAAATGAAAGCCCTGATAGATGGTGACATCATAGCTTACAGGGTAGGCTTTGCTTGTCAGAAGAAGGATAAGGAAACAGGGTTGGTTACGGCTGACCCTTTACCTTATGCTCTCCATTCTACTAAACTGTACGTTAATCAAATCATAGAGGACTGTGGCTGCAACAGCTACACCATATACCTCACACCTAAGACAACCTTTCGTAACAAAGTAAGAGATGACTATAAAGGCAATAGAAAAAATATTGCCAAGCCAATTCATCTTGAGGCTATCCGTACCTACTTGATTAGTATTTACAAAGCTAAAGTGGTAGATAATATAGAAGCTGATGATGCGTTAGGTCTTAAACAAGATCCTGGTACTATGATATGCAGCATAGATAAAGACTTGTTGATGTGTGAGGGTAATCACTACAACTTTGTAAATAAAGTTTTTACAAATGTAACTAAAAAGCAAGGCACTGAATTCTTTTATCAACAAATGCTAACTGGTGACAGTGCAGACAACATTGTTGGTATTAGAGGTTTGGGTAATGTCAAAGCAAAGAAAATCTTAAATAATACCCTAAGAAAAAATTGGGATAATATGATTATTGATAGATATATAGAAGAGTTTGGTTATGATGAAGGTCGTAACAGATGCGTTCAGAATAGCCAACTCTTGTGGATATTACAAAAAAACAAACAAATGCCAATGGATTTTAGTTATGAACAAGTACAGAAGTAAATACGAAGCTAATATAGCTAAGGATTTAAAAGCTAGAAGAATTAAGTTTGAGTACGAAACTATAAAGATACCTTACTATTTAAGTAAGAAAGGTAGATGTAAGTTTTGTTCATCTAGTGTAGTGTTTGTTCACAAGACCTACACCCCAGATTTTATAATAGGTTCACTTATTATTGAGGCTAAAGGAAGGTTTTTGCCTTCCGATAGAAAAAAACATTTAATTATCAGGGAAACAAATCCAGATTTAGACATTCGTATGTTGTTTATGCGTGACCAGTGGTGTACTAAAAAGAAAAGAAAAAGATATTCTGATTGGTGTAACGATCATGGTATTAAGTTTGCTTTTGGTACAGCACTACCTAAAGATTGGTTAAAGGAGTCAAGAAAATGATGGATACACTTTATTGCATTTCCTGCGGTACTTGTAATCCTGAGTACAGAATAATTAAAGGAATGAAGTCCTGCAAGATTTGTAGAGATGGTGCTGTACTAACTGTCAATGAAATGATAGATGTTATTAATGACCTACAAGTACAGGGGTTATTACCTAGTAACTTCTTGAGTGACAGAGTAGAGCAACAATTTCAACGAGGGGAGATAGATTTTGATGATGACCTCCTATCCGTTGAACAAGCAATAGCATTAGAAGATGCTATGCGTGATATGTACGACATAGATGAGGAGCGTTAAAATGAACTATAGAATAAGTGACCCAGAATCTAGCAAGATAGCAGGTCAAGAAGCAGAAAGAAGTTTTGCACCAACACAAAGAAAAGGGGTGTTAGAGTTTATTAAAAAACACCCAAACAAAACGAGTGCGGAACTTGGTGATATGCACGAATACTATGATAGGCACATTTTTGCTAGAAGATTACCAGAGTTAAGAAGTAGTGGTAAAGCCATAGTTACAGGTTTTAGTAGTTATAAAAAACAACAGCTTTGGAGTGCAGTAGAATGAAGATATGCGTAATTCCAGACACTCAGGTTAAGCCTGATGTACCACTAGACCACTTGCTGTACGCAGGTAGGTACATAGCATCTAAGAAACCAGATGTCATTGTAATGATAGGTGATTGGTGGGATATGGAATCTCTCTGTTCATACGATAAAGGCAAGGCATCTTTTGAAGGTAGGAGATACAAGAAGGACATAGATGCAGGTAACTTGGCTATGGACTTGTTCTTACAACCTATCAGAGCAGAAAAAGAAAGGTTAAAGGTAAACAAAAAGAAGCAGTGGAAGCCTCGTATGGTATTTACTATTGGCAACCATGAGCAAAGAATTGAAAGGGCTATTGAGAACGATTGTATCCTAGAAGATACTATTGGCTACCAGGATCTTAACTTAGATGATTGGGAAGTAGCTGACTTCTTACAGCCTGTCATAATAGAAGGTGTAGCCTTCAGTCACTACTTTACTACTGGTGTTATGGGTAGACCTGTGACCAGTGCTAGAGCTATGCTCACTAAGAAGATGATGTCCTGTGTGATGGGTCATGTACAAGATAGAGATATAGCTTATGGTAAACGAGCAGACAACGCTAGACTTACAGGATTGTTTGCTGGTATGTACACACAGCATGATGAGGCATACTTAGGCAATCAAGGTAATGGTAGTTGGAAAGGTATCTGGTTGTTAAACGAAGTAGAGAATGGTAGCTTTGATGAGCTTCCTGTATCACTAAATTATTTAAAGAATAAGTATGGAGGATAAGATGACTAAGATGGTTAAAGGTGTTAGTAACTTTCAATGGGGTGGGGATCACTACAGGAAACTACCTATCCAAGTATGGGATTTTATTGCTGCTAACAAACTAGATTACTTCCAAGGTAATGTTATTAAGTATGTATCAAGATACAAAGAGAAAAATGGCTTAGAAGATTTAAAAAAAGCTAAGCACTACATAGATAAAATTATTGAAAACGACTATACGGAGTACGAAAAATGAACCAGTACCAACAGTACATAGCCCTGTCAAGATACGCAAGATGGATACCAGAACTAAACAGAAGAGAAACTTGGAAGGAAACAGTTGATAGATACATGACTAATGTTGTATCTGATAAAGTAAGTAAAGATACTTACAAGCAACTAGAAGATGCAATCTATAATCTAAATGTTATGCCTAGCATGAGAGCCATGATGACTGCTGGTCAAGCTATGGAACGAGATAACACTTGTGCTTACAACTGTAGCTACTTAGCAGTAGATGACCCTAAGTGCTTTGATGAAGCAATGTTTATCTTATTGTGTGGCACTGGTGTTGGTTTTAGTGTTGAGCGTCAGTACATTAGTAAGCTACCAGAAGTCCCAGATGAGCTATACAAGAGCGATACTACCATAGTGGTTAGTGATAGTAAGGAAGGGTGGGCTAAAGCCCTTAGACAGCTAATCTCGTTGCTCTATGCAGGTGAAATACCTAAGTGGGATACACACAAAGTACGACCTGCTGGTGCTAAGTTAAAAACTTTTGGTGGTAGGGCATCTGGTGCTGAACCATTAGAGGATTTGTTTACCTTTACTTGTGAAACATTTGTAGCAGCAAAAGGTAAGAAGCTATCTAGTATTCAATCCCATGACTTGATGTGTAAGATTGGAGAAGTGGTAGTAGTGGGTGGTGTTCGTAGGTCAGCTATGATCTCCTTGTCTAACTTATCTGATGATCGTATGCGTCATGCTAAGTCAGGTGATTGGTTTGTTTTAGATCCACAAAGAGGTTTAGCTAATAACTCTGTATCGTACACAGAGAAACCTGATATGGAAACATTCCTTCGTGAGTGGACTGCCCTGGTAGAATCTAAGTCTGGTGAGCGTGGTATCTTCTCTCGTGTTGCATCTAAGAAGCAAGCAGCTAAGAATGGTAGACGAGAACCTGACCATGAGTTTGGTACTAACCCTTGCTCTGAGATTATTTTAAGACCTAATCAGTTTTGTAACTTAACAGAAGTTGTAGTTAGAAATGATGATGACCTTGACACCCTAACTAACAAGACAAGACTAGCAACTATTTTAGGTACTATACAGGCTACCTATACTAAGTTCCCTTACCTAAGAAAGATATGGCAACGAAACACAGAAGAAGAAAGATTGCTTGGTGTTTCAATGACAGGGATTATGGATAACAAGTTAGTATCTACAGGTAAAGATGCTAAAGAAATATTGGAGCAACTAAGAGATGTTTCTATACAAACTAATAAAGAGTTTAGTAAAAGATTGGGGATTCCACAATCTGCTGCTATTACTTGTGTTAAGCCCTCTGGTACTGTTAGCCAACTTGTTGATGCTAGTAGCGGGATTCATACTAGACATAGCCAGTTTTATATACGTACGGTTAGAGGTGACAACAAAGACCCCCTCACAAGATTCTTAATGGATAGTGGTGTACCAGCAGAACCTTGTGTTATGAAGCCTGATACCACTACTGTGTTTAGTTTCCCTACTAAAGCACCTAGAGGGGCTGTAACTAGAGATGACTTAAATGCTATTGAACAACTAGAAGTATGGTTGATGTATCAAAGACATTGGTGTGAGCATAAGCCAAGTGTTACTATTACAGTAAGAGAGCATGAGTGGCTAGAAGTAGGAGCATGGGTGTTTAAAAACTTTGATGAAATGAGTGGTGTATCATTTCTTCCTCACAGTGACCACTCGTACAAGCAAGCACCTTATCAGGAGATAGAGCAAGACGAATACAAAGAACTTAATAAGTTGATGCCTAAAGATATTGATTGGGAAAAACTATCTGAGTATGAGGTAGAAGATACTACTGTTGGTTCACAAACTTTAGCCTGTTCTGGTGATAGTTGTGAGGTTGTAGATATAGGAGCATAGAAATGGATATTATTAAAAAGTATGATGTAATATACGCTGACCCACCTTGGACATTTAAAACTTTTAGTAATAAAGGTAAAAAGAGAAGTCCAGAAAATCACTATGATGTAATGAGTTTACAAGATATATGTAATCTACCTGTAAACAAAATATCAAAAGATAATTCAGTATTGTTAATGTGGGTTACTGACCCTTTATTAGATAAAGCTTTTAAGGTTATAGAAGCTTGGGGTTTTAAATATAAAACAGTAGGTTTTACTTGGGCAAAAACAAATAGAAAAAGTAAGGGTTTTTTTACAGGTTTAGGTTATTGGACTAGAGGCAATCCTGAAATGTGTTTATTGGCTACAAAAGGAAAACCAAAGCGAATCAGTAAAAGTGTACCTCAATTAGTTATAGAACAGCGTAGAGAACATAGTAGAAAACCTGATATAATATACAATCATATAGAAAACTTATTAGAAGGGTCTTATATAGAACTCTTTGCTAGAACACAACGAAGTGGTTGGGATAGTTGGGGAAATCAAACAAACAAGTTTTAAAGAAAGGGGGCAATTAAGCCCCCTCTTTTTTTTACTTACTTTCTTGGTTTTCTTTTTTTCTTTTTCTTGACAGGTGTTCCATACATTTTCATAATTACACACTCCTTTTGGCTTTTAGTTTAGCTTTCTTACTTAGGTCTTTAAAATGATATAGCTTTACTGAGGTTTTAGTATGGCTTTTATTACTGTGTAAATCACCATTAGGCATCTTGTGTGTATTACCTGTAAATAAAGTACCATCTTTTTTATAATGCTTAACACCCTTCATGCTTTTTTCCTCTTCTTACCACTGGCTGTTGTTGACCACTTAACTCTTTTAGAGCTAGTCTTTTTCTTGGCTTCAGCTTTGGTTATCTTTGATGCAACCTTCTTAGGTCTACAAGCAGGGTAAGGTCTTTTTGAACCTGACTTACGACCACAAGGTTTACCAGTTTTAACATCAACCCACTTCTCACCAAACCACTTACCTAATCCACCCTTTTTAGATTTACTTTTTGCTGGCATTTTTCTTTTTCACCTTATTGTTACCACCTTTCCAAGTACCACCTTTACCCTTGTACCATTTAGCAGCCCAAGCATTAGCGTATGCTGATGGATAAACCTTAAACTTTTTCTTAGCCTCGCTCTTAGCTCGTGACCACAGAGCTGGCTTTGTAGGTGTTGCTTTAGCCATACTAACTCCTTACCATTTAGTTTTGTTAGCCCAATAAGCTGCTGACATTTTACCTTTTGCTATATTTTTACCATGTCTAGCTTTAAATGATTTGCGTTTAGCTTTCATTCTAGCAGACTCACCAGCTTTAGGTTTACCAGCAGTCTTAGCACCTTGTTCACCAAACCTAATAGTCTTAACCTTATCACCTTCTTTAGCTACAACTACATGAGATTTTTTAGGGTGATTAGGTGTACGCTTTGGTTTGTTATAACCTGATACACCTATACGTTTTAGTACAGAATCTTTTGGCATTATTGTTCCTCAACACCTTCTTTATTTTTTTCAACTTCTTTTAATAATTCTAACACTGCTGCTCTATCTAGTTTTAATTGTTTAATTATTTTTGCTGATGTTTCAATACGAATAGCTTTGTCTATAGCAAGAATTGTTTTTCCAAGTAGTTTTTTAGTGCCTGGACTAGCAATTAATTTTCCAGAGGCATTATAAAACATTTTAATACCAGCAGCCCCAAGTATATAAGGTAAAATACCATAGTATTTAGCACCACCTAATCCGCCTAATAACATACTTGTTGTTGCAACCTGCGCTCCAAGATTAACTGGCAAATTTATATTGTAATTTCTTTTTAACGAACTAGCTATTTGAAGAATTTTAGAAGAACCTTCTTCTGCTATTTTTTCATAAATTGGTTTTAATCCAGTATCGTCAAATAAATGAAATTGATCTCTAAGTTTTCTTTTAATTTCAGCTTGAGGCACAGCGTTTTCTAAAATATTATTTATGTTTTTTCTAAAACCTAAAGTAAAAGTGTTTATTAGTGCTTGTTTTTCATCAACACCTATTGGTTTTAAAGCCCCCTCTCCATAAATCTTTTTAATAAAATTATCTGCTTCTTTTCTATTTGCATAAACAACACTTGGATTAGTTGTTTTTCCAGACAACATTATTTTTTCAATTTGATCTTTTAAACCACTAATACCTTTTAAAATATTTTCTGGGTTATCAGCTATTTTTGCAATAGGGCTTTGTGCAACTTCATTAAACGCTTGCTCTAATGCTTCTTTAATATCAAATGTTGTTATAGGAGATGTAACATTAGTAGTTGCAGAAACAGTTTTGCCTGTTGTTTTTTGATCTCTAAAAGAAACTTTTTTATCATATTTTTTTAAATCTTGTTCTATTTCTTTACCTAAATTGTTTCTATAGCGTACTAATTTATCTCTAACAGTTACACCACTATCTTTTTTATTAATATCTGTTTTTGTTAATGTTTCTATAATACCTTTTTCTAAACTATTTGGAACACCAACTCTGTTGGGTTTAAAAGGGTTTAAAGTTCTTTTTTCTTCAACACTTTTTGGATCTGGTTTTAAAGGTAAAGTCCAAAAAGTAGCAATTCTTTCTTTTTCGTCTTTTGCTTTTTGTGCTGATTGTGAAACACCTTTTTGAAATAAATCTTCTCCAAATTTTTTTAAACTAATTTTGTTAATTCTTTCTTCTGTACTAGGAGTTTTATTAATTTTTGATCCAAAAACATTAGTGTTTTTAGGTGTTGGAGAAAACAATCCTCCTAAATTAATTAAAGACCTTAATTTTAAAGCTATTACTGGCTGTGTTTTTTCAAACTCTTTATAGGCTTTATAGGCTGTGTCACCACCTTGTGACAGTAAAGGAAGTAATCGTTGTCCTGTAGGACTATTTTGCAAATATTCCCAAGAATCAATAATATCTTTTTTTACAGCATCGGTTGCTTCTTCTGGAAATAAGTAATGAACAGTATCATAAAGACCTTGTCCAAATATTTGTAAGCCTTCTCCTGCAATATCCCAAGCCATTCCAGCTTGATTTCCAGCTTCAGAAAAAGCAAGACCTAACAAATCGCCTTTTTCAAGCATATATAATTGAGCTTTTTTAGCTTTTTCTCGTCTGTTAATATTGTCTTGTGTAATGTTTGCAACTGAAGAAACTATTTTATCAAAAAATTGTTCTTCTATAACTGTTTTTGGTTTTTGAATATTTTGTTGATTATCATATGCTGTTTTTTCTTCTGGAGTCATTAAAAATGGAAGCGGTTTAAAATTTGACTTGTTTGAATCTAAAGTTTCAGTATTAGTATCATTATTTATACTTTCAACTTGTTCTACAGAATCTGTAGATTGATCTAAGTCTTTATCTATGTTTTCATCAGATACCATAAAAGATGGTGGTTTAAATGTCATAATAAAATAACCTTTTTATTTTTTAGCTGCTTGATATAAGTCAAAACTATTTCTTATACTATTAATTTGATCTTCTGTTTCTGCTCCAGAAGATTTAATTAAAGATTGTATTAATCCTTCTGTTACTGCTTTACCACGAAAACGAGGGTCTTTAAAAGTATAAACTGCTTCGTTAGTTGATTGTGCTACCCTACTTGCTTTTGGTAAACTCATAATTACTTCGTCTGCAAAATTGTCGGAAGCTATTCGTTCACCATTTTTATCAAGTTGAGAAGAAGTGTAGCTAATATAATCAGCAGCAACCTCTACTGCACCAATAACATCTTTGCTTTTTAATGCTGCCACAACTTTTGGAGCAAATTCCTGTGCAAAAAAAGTTTCCATTTCCTCAACAGTAGTAAAATCTACAGTAGGCATTAAAGTTTCTGTTAGTTGCTTTGCATCTAAATCAGTAACAGGTGCTAGTTTTCTAGCTACATCTAATACTCTAGCAGTTATAAATCTTTTTATTCTGCCTTGCAAGATAAGTCCTTCTGAATTTCCTTTTTTCCACTCAGGGGTTTGTGTGTTAAGAAATTTTGAAAAAGACTCTTTTAAAACTGTTTCTCCTTTAACAGTTCTTTGATCCAAAAAACCAATAACATCTTCTAAAACTGAACTAAAGAAAATTTTTGAACCTTCTTTTATTGCTGCTCTAGCCGTTTCTGTAGCGTCTATTCCTTCTTGTCTTTGTTGTGTGGTAGTAGAAGTTTTTGTTGAAAGAGTAACTTGTCTTTTATCATCAGGTATTCCTATACCAGTGCGATAAAAAATATCTTTTTTTATCATTCCGCCAAACCTATCAAGACCTATATTTTGAGTAGACACTGTTCCTTTTGACCCCTCACCAACAAGTTTAGATAACTCTTTTTCTGGAATACTTGGATTATTTTTAATATAGTTACCAACAGCGCCACCGATACTTTTACCTAAGTTTTGTCTTGCCTCAATAAACTCTATTCGTGTAACTTCATCATCTAGTTTTTTTTGTTCTTCAACGTTTTTGTCTATATCTTTTTTTATTGCATCATCGTAAATTTTTATTTTTGTTTCAATATTTTCGTCAGGTATTCTTGTAAGAATTTTAGAAAATTTATTATCTTCTCCAAGTTCACCTATTAAATCTTGAGCTAAAATATCAGATGTTGCTTGTTTATTTAATTGTTTTTGTTCCTCATCTAGTCTTTCTTGATCTAACGCAGCTTGGTTTAAATCTTGTTGGTGCATTTCTTCAGCTATTATATTAAGTTTTGATGAAGCATTATAATTACCTTTTTCTGCTTCAAATAAGGCTTGTCCAGAAATAAATTCTTTTGAACCAGGATTATAACCTTCCTTAATAAGTTCGTTAGAAAAAGCATCTCTTTCTTGAGCAAGTTCCTTTTCAGGATCACCATAAAAATATTCTTTTATTTTTCTACCAGCTAACATTCCAAGAGGCACACCAATAGCAGCAGCTTGCCGCTCTTGTTTAGTACCATCACTATAATTTTTTAAAAAACTAGCAGTTTGTTGTTGATTTAATAATTGTCTTTGTCTAGTAAGGTCTTGAACACTTTGACCAAACAAATCTTTAATCATACCAGCCATTATATTTTCCTCTTATTTAAATTATGGTCCAGGTGCAGGTTTACCAATATTTTGAGAAGCTCCAGAAACACCAGCTAATAACAAATCTTGGAAGAAACTGCTACCTGCTTTTTGTCCAGCTTGTGCTAATTGCGCACCTGCTCCAGCAGAAGCTGATTGTGCAGCAGACCTAGCTTGTTCAATACTAAGCCCAGCATTAACAAGAGATTGCTCAATATCAGCAACGCTACCATAAGTACCAAACGCACCTTGAAAACCACTAAGTAAATTAGCAAGTTGTTGTTGACCAGTTGCTAAATTAGTTTGATAACCACCAAGAGCTTGTTCATAAGCTTGTGCTTGTTCTGCTTGTGCTTGTGTTCTAGCACCAGAGCTTAATTCAGATAAAACTCTTGCTTGTGCTAAACCTAATCCATAAGCATCTGGATTAACCATACCAGTTCCAGCACCTGCTGTTTCACCTGCTAGTTGTAATCCCAGTCTACCACTACCAAACAAATTAGATTGTAGTTGTTGTCTTTGTTGAGCAAACTCAGGTTGAAGTAATGCAGACTGTGTTCTAAATATGTCAGCAGCTCTTTGTTCACCATCATCAACACCACCAAACATAGATAACTCTTTACCAGCTTCACCTAAATATTGTTCTAAGTAAGGTTGTGAGTAGCTTAATGCACTTTGTTGTAAAGAAGTAAGGGCAGGATCTATATCAGAACTAACATTAAAAGCATCACCACTGGGTGTGCCAGTAGTAGTACCTAAAGAGCTAGTATAAGTATAGGGTTTAAACTGTGCTGCTACATAAGGTTTTGCTGGTTTAGCTTTTTTACTTTTAAAGATACTACCCATTGTTACTTACTCCCTCTAACAAATATCTCTCGCTGTTTACCAAAATCATCTTGTATAACTCCATAATATTTAAATCCGTAAATGTTTAAAAACTTTGTGTGTTTTGCATCATTAACTAAGTGTTCTGCATAAATAGGTCTGTTGTTTTGTTTTAGTAAATACTCTAAACAAACTTCCATTTTTTTTCTTGTACTCTTTAACCATTCATAAACATCACAGTGTATAATTAAATATTCTTCGTATTCTTCTAAGTACAAAGTAAAAGTTTTATCCTTTACTACAGGAACTTTATCCATCTTAGGCAGTACGCTTCCACATATAAACTGTTATGTAAGGTTGGTAGTTAGCATTAGTAACAGAACTATTAGTTATTGTGTGAGTGTGACCTTGACCACCACCTTGTAATTCTATTCCGTAGTTACCGCCTAGTCCACCGCCACCCCAACTAAATTGACCAATACCACTGGTTGGTAAATAGTTTAATGCACCACCACCTTCTGAAGTATTAGCGTGGTTATGTGATGGCATTTGAGCTATTGTAATTGCAGTAGACCCTGTAGTTGAACTAACAGATGGAGAATCAGCACTACCACCTGTTTCACCTAAAGTATCAAACAAAGTGTTACTTGCATCAACACCAACGATTGCTTTACCAGAACCATATGCTTCCCATGTACCAAACCCTAGTAATGTACCTGGATTAGTGGCTACACCTGCTTGTGTATAAATAGTACCTACAGGGAACAGTGCTTGTCTTGCAGTTTCAGCAACAGCTAATGCTGCTGTTACTGCTGCTGTTACATAAGCTGTTGTGGCTAACTGAGTATTGTCTGTAGCAGAGCTAGCTGTTGGGGCTGTAGGAGAACCTGTAAGGGCTGGACTATTGGTGTTAGCCTTACTATTAACTGCTGTTTGTATAGCACTAAACTCATCATCAATCTCCGTGCCTTTTACAATCTTGTTAGCGTTACCTGTACTCAGGGCATCTTTAGCTGCAAAGTCTGTTGTTTTTGAATAATTACTCATTTATATAATCCTACCTAGTTTTCCGTAAATATCTACTTTTTGTATACTCAAAGAACCACCATCAATTTTTGCTTCTATGCCTAACTGAAAAATGCTTCCCGAACCTGATACAGATGAATCTAATCTATCTAATGATATACCTGCTTGATACTCTGCTACACTTGTTGCATTAGCTCCATACTCTGCTGTTCCGTACTCTGACACTGGTATATCTTTTATTGTAAACGGAAACGAAAAGTAACTTGTTAAATAATCAAAACCAGCCTTTAAATTAAATGGTTGTGCAGTAGAACCAATAACAGTTACAGCAGCTCTTTTTAATAACTTGTTTTGATTTGGATAATTTAAATCAAAGTGATTAGTAAAGTAACTCATAGTGTAAGAAACAGAGTTATCTGTAAATCCACCATACTCTGCTATACCATTAGCTTGTGTAACATACATTTTTTTAGTTGTTTTATCGTAAACAAAATCAGTGTGGTCTAAGTCGTTCCAAGTAGTAACTCTATAAGCACCATCTTCTAGTGGTCTACGAGTATCAAATACATAAATAGTTTTTGCTTCTGGTAAAAATATTAAGTAAAACGCTTTCTCAGGAAAGTAACAAGACTTGATTAAACTAAAATTAGATTCTCTATTTACATTGTTTAAAAAAGAATCTCTTATGTTTTTAGATAAGTCATTTAACTTAGCTGACTTTTCTTGTATTGTTCTACCTAAACTTCTTAATCCTGTAGCAGACAAAAATAAAATATCCGCACCTGTGTTTTGTATTGTATCTCTAGTAATACAACCTACACCTTCTAATACTTCTACTAGGGTTAAGGTGTTTACATCAAAGCTACCTTGAAAACTATCTTTGTCTTTAAATATAATAATATTGTTCTTACAAAATATAATTAAATGACCATTGTGGCTACCAAGCCCTGTAATGACATCTGAGCCTTTTGGAAGCACACCTGCTATGTTGATACTACCAGCACTACCACTGCCCCATTTAGTACCTTCTAGGAGGTCTGAGAAGAATACAGTAGTCTTGTTAGTAGAAGTGTCTGCTGCCCATAGTCTACCATACGCACTCATTACTATGTTTGCACTAGGTACACTGCCTGTATAATCAGCGTGTTGGTCTATGCTTTTAAACTCATTAGCAGTAGATTCATTGGTGTAATACAAAGGTTTGTAACCTGCTTGAAAGAAATAAGCTCTATCATTTAAGGTTACACACTGCCAGTTACCTGCTGATATAGTATCAGTTGTAGTGGGTGTTATTGTAGTAAGTGTACCAAAACCTTTTTTAAATGTAGTAGCGTTCCAAGATATAAAAGTATTAACACCAGCTACATCTAAGAAGGGGTGCATACCTAGTAAGTTAATACCATCACTACCTGTTGTACGATAAAACCAACCTTCTCTTGCACCTAGTCTACCAAACTCATCAATAACACAGTTGTTTGCATCAAGAGCAAAGCTAGGGTCATTAGACAAACTAGACTCTTGAGTATTTAAACCTAAAAATGCTGGTGCTACTAATGATGCTGTTACTAACTCTTTTGTCATATTAGTTTGTACTCACAATAAATGGTACTTCTTCAACTGTAAGGATACAAGAAACCCCTGTACCACCTGCACATGAACCTTTAATTTTATAACCTTGCTCTAGCATTACATAACCACCATTCATTTGTAATTCTATAAAGTCACCAGAGCTTAAACTTTTATCACCTAATACTGTTATCTCTGTAGAATCAAAGTTAATAGTTACATTTGTATCGCTTCTAGTAGAACCTGCACTGTTAGATACAAAAACAAGAACTAACTTTGCTCTCATATTATTAGGTACTGTATATAAATCTGCTGCTGATGATGCTAGTGATTCTACAAAGACTGTTCTAGCTTTCATACCACACTAGCTCCTCTGGGTGTTTGTTACCATCTAAAGTTACTGCATCTTGTAAAGCATTGGTAGCTCTAGCATAAGCACTAACAGGATTGATACCACCATCTTCACCACGCTCCTCTACTGCCATTGCATAAGCTAATAGCTCTACTGGTTTAGTTGGTACAGTTAATGTATCAACATCATTTACTAAATCATCTGACCTGAGTACACAGTTAAATCTAAGTGTGTATGCTTTGTCTGGTATAGGATATAGGTCTACTTGTGTATCCCCATCAGCACTAACTCCGTTAAACGAATAGTAATAAGGTGAGCCTGTTGCTACATCACTACTCAAAAAGAATTTGTTAAAATCGTGTGCTGCTTTGTAATCTAAGAAAAAATTATCTGTTACATTTGTTGCATCTAATACTGTTAAAGAATTTAAAGAACCATTTAGTTCATAGTTAAAAATACCACTGGTTGTAGTAGCACTTAATGTAGTTCTTAATGCACTCCAGTTCCAAGCATTTTCTACTGATTCTTTTGCATCATTAACAAGTACAGCTATTAAACTAGAGTAAGAAGATTCATTAACTGTTGATACAGTACGCTCTCTTAATCGTTTTAAAATGTTATTAACTATATCTAAGTAAGTCATATCTTGTATCCTAATTAAACCATTTAGAGAATAAAGTGCTACCAAGACCACCTAATCCCATTGCTATAAATATAGCCCCAGCAAACATTCCCTTTCCTTTAGCCATTTGTTTTTCTAATTCATTTATTCGGTTAGATAGCTCACTACAAGTTTTATTCATTTCACTTATTTCATTGTTAAGCTGAGTAACTACTGCTACTAACTGTCCTGCTTCGTAATCTGTCATGTTAGACATAAGTATTCCTTAATCGTCTGTACTGTCATAAAATACAGTAATAATAGCACCTTCAGTTCCTGCTGTAACAGTATAACTATCAGAGTCAATTGTTGTTATTGCAAATTTATCAAGGTTAGTTAATGAACCTAAACTACAAAATATAAAATGTCCGTTACAGTTACTAATAGTTCTTTCTTCATTAGCTGATAGTTGTATAACATCTCCATTATAATAAACACCATCTTGAGCGTTAAATAAACAGTAATACTTAGCTGTTTTAGAAGCACAAACTAACACACATTTACCAAAACTCAAATGGTCTGGATTAGTTATTGTCATGCGCTCACTGGGGTTGTAAGTATTTATAAACGTCATATCTTTTGCATAAACACTAACATTACCTTCTGTACTCCAGTTGACTGTAGATACCCTGTCTGTAGGTATTTTAGAAGTAAAAGAATCTCCCTGAGTTAAATCACACTCAAAAATTGTTAAGCCTGTTTCAGTGTTTTGATATACACTGGTAGAGTTCCAAGACATTTTGTTTCTCCATAATTAAATTAGTTGGCAGAAAATATTGACCACACTGCGCCATTACTACCTATTTTACCACCTGGTATAGCCACAGAAAAAGTTTGACTGACTGTAGTAGATGTTTCATTATAAGCTGCTACAGTGTATTCGTTAGTAGTGGCAATAGTATAAAGAACAGTTGCGCCACCGGGACTATTAGTAGAAATACTTCCAGAACCACTTAATGCAGGGTGAGGTGAGTTTCCTCCCCAAAAACACACACCTGGATTTGATGCAGTAAGGGTAGCGGTCTTTGTGCCTGTTCCGCTTTGTACTTGTGTAGCTGAAGCACCAGAATTAACTGTGTCAAAAGTAGTAATGTAATAAGTACAAGCAGTGTTCATTGAAACTGTTGCTGTTGTACCTGTGGGAACTTTAGCATATGCTTGCCAAGTATTTGCATTAAACCCATTACCAGACAAGCTTGGTAAATTTAAAACTGTAGCGGTAACCCCACCAATAGTTCCTGAAGATATTTTTACTCCGTTTGAAGTATACCCTGACAAATGTACCATACGAGTGCTTCTAGCTGTACCAATACTAATACTTGCACTGTTTGTACCAGTTCCATGAGTAGCAAGATTTAAAGAAACTGTGTTAGATGTTCCATAGAAATCTGCTGCTAGTTGAATTTCACCACTAGCTGGTGCATTACCCTTACTATAATATTCAGATAAACTTATAGGGTTAGTTCCCCCAAACTCTGTTTGTATATTAGCTAAACTAATTGCACCTGATGATTGTAATGCCATTAAATTGTTCCAAATGCTGTAACATCATCTACAGTAACAATTTCACCATCAGATGCAAATTTAACTTTAGCAGTGCCATTGTAACTAAATACTAAATTACTACCACTAAGAGCAATAGACCAACCAGAAGCTCCAAAATCAACAGAGTTTCCATTGGTGTCTAAGTCACCACCTAGTTGTGGGGTCGTATCGTCAACTACATCTTGTAATGCACTATCAGCTAACGTGCCTTGTGCTGCTGTAGCGTAGGCTGTACTTGCTGTAGTTGCAGCAGTTCCTAATCCTAGTGTAGTTCTAGCTGTACTTGCGTCTGCATCATCTATTAGTGTACCACCAAATGTAGATACTGCTGACGCTGCTAGAGCATTGTCTGCTGTAGTTCCTTGTGCGCTTGTAGCGTAATCTGTACTAGCAGTTGTAGCTGCTGTTCCTAAACCTAAGTTAGTTCTTGCAGTTCCAGCATTGGCTAAATCTGATAAATTGTTTGCTTTAAGTGCTGCTGATGAAACAGCATTTGCTGCATCTGTTGCAGAGTTGGCTGCATTTGTAGCACTTGTAGCTGCGTTTGTTTCGCTTGTACTTGCTGCACTAGCAGAGTTACTAGCATTGGTTGCTTGTGTTGAAGCTGTGCTTGCTGAAGTAGCTGCATTAGTAGCAGATGTACTAGCTTCAGAAGCCTTAGTTGTTGCTGTTGTTGCAGATGTAGCTGCATTTGTTGCTGATGTAGCTGCCTCACTAGCTTTAGTAGTAGCTGTAGAAGCACTGCTTGCTGCATTAGTTTCTGCTGTTTCAGCATTAGTTTTTGCTGTTGTTGCACTTGTTGCTGAGGTTGCCGCTGCCGTAGCTGAACTTGCTGCTGCGGTAGCTGAATTAGAAGCGTTAGTCGCTTGTGTACTTGCAGTAGATGCAGATGTACTTGCATTACTTGCAGAGGTAGAAGCACCAGAGGCAGAAGATGCTGCTGCTGTTGCTGAGTTACTTGCATTAGTTTCTGATGTGCTAGCATTACTAGCTGATGTACTGGCTGAGGTTGCACTTGATGCTGCTGCTGATGCAGAGGTTGCTGCTTCATTAGCTTTTTCTGTAACAGAGTTAATTGTTACATCAGTGTTTGCATCACCTGCTCCACCTTCACCACGAAATATTGCCATCTTGTACTCACTATATAATATTAAATAAAAAGCAGCCCCCGAAGGGGCTACCCATCTATCTTAGTTCCTAGTTTTTAGGTACAGAGATAACTAGACCACTTTCAGGTCTAACTGTTTTAACACCATATAGAGTGTCAGCAGTCATCAAATCACCCAAATACTCTTGCTTGTATTGAGTTTGTGTACGAACACCGATTTGTTCTGCTAGTACCATTGCATCTTTCTGAGCCATGATAGCACCGATAGTATCAACAGCAGATGCTGAGTTAGCACTTGCAGCTTCAACTACAGGTAGGTTGTTAGACACATAAATGTCAACACCATAAAGGCTACCGATTTGACCATTAACAACACCTCTGTTATCTACGAAGTCAGAAGATTGATAGCGGTCAATGCCCATGATAGTAGTACGAACACTTGGTGGAATAACTAAGAATCTTCCGTCCATAGGAACATCATTATCGTCAAGTTGTTGTACTGCTTCTCTAAAGGCTAAGTCAGTAAACAGATCAGTTGCAGCTACAGTATCAACTGCATAAGCAGCCAATCCATTAGCAGCATCAATGTAAAAACTGTTAGAGTGAACAAAGTCAGAACCTGACCCATTGTCATCTCCAAAAGTTTTAGCTAACAAGCCTATGTCAGAATCTAATTGTGTTGCTAAAGCATATCCAGCATCTTCGGTGTAGAAACTACGAAGTGAAGGTTGTGCTTGAACATCAACAATATCTTCAATTAAGCGTGAGTATTCAAAGTGCTTGTTAATTGCTACTTGCACTTCAGACTCAGTTGCTGCAATCAAAGTTACTTCTGTGTTTGCTGCTTTAGCAGAAGCTGCACCACGAGTAGGTTTAGGGATATGAATTGTATCTCCCTTCTTTCCACTGTGATTCATTTTGTTAATTAAGTTCGCGAGAACCAAATTTTTCTTATAACCAGCAATGATCTCATCAGACCAAATCTCTGGTATAAAAGTAGCCGCTGTAGTAGTGGTTACTTGATTAGTACCTAATCCCATTTTACTATTCCTTTTAGTTTAAGTTTATTTTACCCTCCCTTCAGCATAAGCCTTGTCAAACAAATCAACATTCGCTTGATACCTCTGGGGGTCGTTAATCATTAAATTAACTATCTCAGAACGTCTATAGATTTTTCTGGACATTGGTTCACCTGAACCTTTGCCACCTGTAGATGCTGCTTTAACCTGTAGCTTACGATCTTTCTCGTTAAGACTTTCAGTCTTTTCAACTACTCCCTTGATCTCTTTCCAATTAGAAAGAAGTTCATCAGCAGCATTAAAATCGTATTTATCAGCTCTTTGAAATAACTCAGTACGAACAGCAGATGATTTAATCCAATCTACAAAGTTTTCGTTTTTAATGATCTCTTCATAGTCTGGGTGTTTTTCACCAATTTGTTTTAGAATTGTTTGCTGTTGTTGCTTAGCAAGCATTTCTTTCATCTGAACTATTGTTTCACTGTTTTCTACAGCTTTACTAACAGAACCTTTAGGGTCATCATAAAAATCTAATTCAAGTTCTTCTTCTTTTTTGGGGCTGTTGGCATCTTCATTAAGTTTAGCCTTGAGCAAGTCATCAACTGATTTACGAAGGTCGCCTACTTCTGAACTTTGTTTACCCAGTAGCTTTTCAGCTTCCTGGTGCATACGAACAATATCTTCCAGCGATTTATCTTTGTACTTATCTGGTATATCAGATGTTGTTTCTTTTGCTTCTGTTTCAGTTTCGTTAGCTTTCTGTTCTGGTTCCTCTGTGGGTTTTTCCATTTCTTCAGAAAGTGATACAAGTTCTTCGTTTTCTTCTAAATTAACTTCTTGGTTGTCAAGGGGATTTATTGTTCTAGCCATTTAATGATCTCCGTACCTTTAGGTATTATGGAATTAAGTTATACTTGAGCAGCCTTCTCATGTTCTTTCGCCCATCTGTCAGTATGAATACTTAACTTTAAACGAACAGGAGAGATTAGCCGCTTGCTTGGTTCACCACAAACAGAACATATTGCTTCCTGTACACCAGGTTTGACAAGTAGTTCTTCGGTGTGTTTATTTACACAAGAAAAGTCATATAGTCTGTACATAATATTTCTTATTGCAAATTAGTTGATTGGTAAGATTGATCTTCTTCGTTGCTATCAAAAGCGTTGGTTACAGAGTCTTTCCAATTTAAAATTTGATTTAACATACTCAATTTGCCTTGAACTAAATGTAGCTCTTTAGCATTTTCTACACTTAATAAATCTATTGAGTCTGCTGTGTCCTCTAGTTCTTCTAGTAGTTGTTTCCAACCAGGGTGTTGAAAGAGAGAAAAATAATTGTCAAAATAATCTTGTAATTCTTTATCCATCTTGGAGAACTCCTTGTGTCCGATTATATCATTTTTAGCTTAAAATGTCAAGCATTATTTTTTACGTTTGTCAAGCATTATTTTTATTTTCTTGCATTTGTAACCTAACAATATTTTCTTTAGTATCTAACTCAGCTTCTTTAAGCTCTAGTTTTGCGTACTCAACTAATTTATCAAACTCAGTTTTATCTTTTGGTTGAGCAGAAGCCAAAGCAGATATTCTTCTTGTTTCTTCTTCAATAGGAAGTAACTGTGTTTCAACATTGTTTTGTTGTATGCGAGATGCAATTTCTGCTGTTTCTGTTTTGAGTTTTTCTAAGCTAGACATAGCAACCTCAAGCTCCATTTGTTGTCTAACTTGAGCTTCTTGTTGTTGTTGTGGATTAGGTTGATTAGCTTGTCTAAGAACTTGTATAATTTGATCTCTGTTAGTTAAACTCATGTTGCTAACTATAGATTCAATCAATAGTGGATAAGCAGGTGACTCAGGTGACATAGTTTGTAACAACTGTACTAACTGAGTAACCTCATACTCACGAGCAACTACACCTAAAGAACTTGTAGCTACAAACTTGTAGTCTTTTACTGGATACAACTCAGGAGTAAACTGCATATACCTGCAAGCAGCTTTTTCAATGAATGGTATCAAAAAGTTTTCTTGGAAGTTTACTAAGGTACGTTTGTGTCGTTTAATAACAGCACCTAAACCCATAGAGATTCCTGCTGCTGTACCTTCTCCATTAAGACCTGCTGGTACTCCATTAGAATCTATAGCACCAGTAGATTGTTGTACCATTTGTTGTAACTGTGCTGCTTGTGCAAAAGTAACCTGGTCAATAGCACCAAATTTAAATGGCTGTAATACTTCTGCTGGATTACCATTAGTAAGAACAGTCTTACCAGGTCTAATATCTAACTTAGCACCTCTTGGCATACGACTAGCATCTACTGCTAACATTGGGTGTACAGTAAGGGCAAGTGCATCAATCCTAGCACGAAGCTCTGCATCTAATGCTTTTTGTGAGTTATAACCTTTTTCACATATACCACGACCCCAAAACTTAAATGGTACTTTATCCCAAGAGAAAGCAATAACAGGTCTATCTTTTTTCATGTAGGGGTTCTTTTCAATCTTTAGGATTTCGCTTTCATTAGCAATAACCATAATGACTTCTGTGTAAGAACCTTCTTCGTCACTAAGATCAACCATGTCTTGCAGTTCTTCGTTTTCATCTAGCTCTTGATTCTTTAATAAATCTGTAGGTACTAAGCCATAGTATTTAGTTAAGCGTACCATGTCATCATTGTAACCATAGACAATTTTACTAGCATCTTCGATCTCTGATTCTGATTGAACTCTACCAATCTCTACATCACGATAAATACCAGAGTCAATACCTTGTTGTACCTGATGGTGTGGAACCATCTTATCAATAGCTACACCTACAGCATCTTCTACATTGGTTGCTAGTGGGTCAATTAAGAAGTTTTGTGGCATGATTGGGTCTAGCCTAACAATCATTCTGTCACGCTTGTTTACACCTACTGCTGTCATCTGTCCTTCAAGTGTAGGTTGAGTAGCTGCTGTAAGCTCCTCAATCTCATCTAAGACAAGCTCTCCTATACCAGTACCAAACACAGCAGAGTTAATTAAACACTCTCCTATAGAACTTCTAGCTTTACTAAAGTGCATATCTTCTGTTAGTTGTAGTTTAAGTATTTCTACATCACTAGGATTAGGGTCTTGAAGGTCATCTTTAATATCAAAGAAAGCTCCACGACCAAAGGTTGCTTCTTCAATCTCAGCTACAGAAGATTCTACTGCTTGTTGTGTAGCAGGGGCAATAAGCCTAGAACGCTCTGACTCACGCATAGAGTCATTCTTATCCCATATCCCTCGCCAAGTACGATAATACTCATCAAATCTTTCTTGATAGTTTGTATTGTAATGATCTCGCCATTGATCGCACTTGCTCATTACCCAACTTTCTACTGTAGAATCTTCACTATAATCTTCATCTTTCATATTTAGTATCCTGCTACTTCGTCTAAGATTTCATAATCATCTTGCTCAAAGTCATAGTAATAAGTTACTTTAGCAAGCTGGTCTATGTAGGCTAATGAATCAATCAAGTCATCATGTACCTGCGGATTAGGAAACTGAAATAACTCGTCAAGGAACTCAACATTCCAATCTCCTTCATTAAGTTTAATAGCACCATGTTCAAACCTTCCTTGAAGTGCTGCTACTATCCTGTCAACCTTTCGTTTGTTACCATGAGATAGTTCTTGTACATTAAAAAACTTACCTCTTTGTTTCATCATATCTGTTAGTGGTGACATGATTGCTTGTTTAGATATACCTTTTTCTATACCTACTGCTACTGGTTCGTACTCTGCTACTGCATCAAATATGGCTTCAGCAGTTTCTTCAAACGTCCATCTGCCATAAATAATATCTTTAACCCACCAACCACTTTCATTAACTTTAACAATAGAGATAGCTGTGTTATCTAATCTTGTTTTCTTTTTCTTACCAGCTTCTTCAAATCCTGCCATATCAATGGCAATATAGTAATCCCCCTGGTCGGGTTCATCAGTAGACATCTTAACCCAACCTTCTTTAAATATGTCAGAACCCTGTGCTTCAAAACTTGCCATATACTCTTGCCTAAACGCAAAAGACGACATCGATTCTTTTGCCATATTGATTTCATCTTTATCCAATATAGGGTTATCGTAAGATGTAAAGTGCCAAGCTTCATAAGTATCATGTTCCTCAAGTTTTGCCAGTTGATATAAATCATAAAAATGGTTTCTTCCCATTGGTGTACCAATAAACAGTGCGAACCCTTTTTGGTCTGTTAGTGCAGGTCTAAGTATCTGTTCCCAAACCTCTGGTTTCATGTCAGCGTACTCGTCCATTACTAGGAACTTTAGAGATACACCACGCATTGTTTCTGGTCTGTCTGCGCCCTTTAACGAAATAATAGTTCCGTTAATCAATGTAACTTGTAAATTGTTTATGTGACTAGATTTAATTACTGGGTGTCCTGCCTCTAGTAACACCTGCCACATAATATCTCTTGCTTGCCCTTGTGTAGGTGCAACATAAAAGACTTGTCCTTGTTTAGCCTGTAAGGCATTAACAATTAGTAAGTAAGCAGCTAACCTAGACTTACCTGTACGTCTACCAGCAGCAACTACTTTAAATCTTGCTTCACTATCCCAGACCTGTTGTTGCCAGGGTAGTAATGATATAGCTAAATCAGTCATTAATAGTTCAACGGATTTTCTAATGCTTTAGTTATTTTTTTATCTATTCGTTCTTCTAATTTGTACATATCAGTAGATAGCTTCTCTATAATCTTTACTTGTTGTTCCATTGTTTGACGAATAGTAAGGTTCTCTGCTGCAAACACTGCTACTTTTTTATCTACACCACTAAGGTCTGGTGCAACATAGCTCATAATCTGTGTTTTCATATCTGTGTAATCTTTGTAAAACTCAAACCCACCCCACAAACCACCTACAATACTTGTAATTAAGGGTACGATTAGCAGTAGTTTACTACCACCTACTTTGATTCCTGCGTATTCTATCTCTGCCATTGTGTATTCCTTTGTGGATATTGTAAATCTTCTAATTTTATAAAGTTCTTATCGTTTACAAACCATCTAGCAAAAGCATTATCTACATTATCTTTACTAGGGTAAAAACTAGCTAAGTCTTTCATCTTTTGTTCAGCATAGTTAAAGTCTGGTACAAACGAAATGAGTGACATTAACTGTTGTTGTACTACAATCTGTTGTTCTAGGGTAACTGCACTCTCTACTTTCTTAGCTAAAGCTACTGCTCGTTTTGATACAAGGGTTTTGAGCTTATCATTCTTTGTAATGACTTGTTTTTTTTCAATCTTCTTCGGAGCTTGTTTGTTAGCAACTGTCTTCTCAATCGATTGCTCCTGCTCTCTATCATCTTGTTCATCAACAGGCTCCTCCCTTTCCTCAACAACTTCTAATTCCTCTCTTGGCTCTTCTCGTTCCTCGCTTTGTTCTTCTCTTTCCTCAAGTTCTCTTTCTCTCTGGACAATCTCCGAGATAGGTTCTTCTCCCACACCTGATTCTTCCATTTCCCCCTGTTCCAATTCACTAGGCTGTGGTTCAACAACTGCAATCTCCCTTTCTAGTTCTTGTTGCATTTCTTGTACAGGAGCTTCAATAGGCTC
>MDTC01227196.1_pt1 | contig 35369 bp, 34 predicted proteins | sample 811181 | NCBI WGS metagenome assembly MDTC01 (sample SAMN05326644, study PRJNA326480) | marine metagenome | isolation source: seawater | place: Pacific Ocean: North | collected 2011
ATGATATAAATACTGATTCTGTCGCTAGTTTCATGGGTACATTAGCAAATATTACAAATACTATTTTAGGACATGTGCGAATATCAAAAAAGGGTTTTAAGGACAAGTGGGCAATGTACGAAGTTACAAGTTATACAAATAATAGTAGTTATTATACACTGGGAATAACACATAGATCAAGTAGTACTTCTTCTCCATTTACTGTTGAAGATAAAGTTGTTTTTTCATTTACCCGGTCGGGTGATAAAGGACAAAAGGGTTCATCCGGTGGACAGAAGGGACAAAAGGGGGCAGTTGCTGATAAAGGGCAAAAAGGGGCAACTGGTGCCGGTGATAAAGGGCAGAAGGGACAGAAGGGGGTAAAAGGACAGAAGGGATTGCTTGGAAATTATGGTGGTATTACTTTTAAATATTCCTTCAATATAAGTACAAATGCTAGTAGTAATCCAGGTAGTGGAAAAGTTTTATTAAATAACGCTAGTTATCAAAGAAATTCAACAATTATTGCTATTAATGATTCAGATTCAGATTCAAATAATATTCAAGGACTTATATCAACAATAACAGTTCAGGGAGATATACGTTTTTCAAACTTAACCGATTCATCTCAATACCTTGTTTTTAAAGTATCGGCTATAACTGATCAAACTGGATATACTCAATTAAATGTATCAAATATTGCTTATTCTGAGGATGCACCATTTAGTGATAATGAAGATATTATTATATCTTTTAGTCGTACAGGTAATAAAGGACAGAAGGGTGAAACAGATGGACCAAAAGGGCAGAAAGGTGAAAAAGGTCCTTCTGGTGGACAAAAAGGACAGAAAGGTTTTGGAGGGGGTGACGGAGATGATGGTACAAAGGGTCAAAAAGGAGAGCCATCTACGACTGGTGGAACAATTACGGAATTAAATAATCGGGCTGAAAATAGATTAGTAACTATTGGAGCAACAACAACTGAGTTAGATGGAGAAGCAAATCTAACATTTAATGGTTCATTACTTGCATTAACTGGTTCATTTACTGCTACAGCTGATATAACAGCATATTCATCTTCAGATATTAGGTGGAAGGATAATTTAGAACCAATCTCAGAACCGAATAAAAAAATTAAGAAGATTAGTGGTTATGAATTTGATTGGAATGATAAACACGATTATTTTCAAGGAAAACATGATATTGGGGTTATTGCACAAGAAATAGAGAATGTATTACCGGAAGTTGTTATGAAGCGTGAAGATGGGTTTAAAGCCGTACGTTATGAGAAATTAGTAGCATTATTAATTGAGTCAAATAAAGATCTATTAAAAAGAATTGAAGTATTAGAAAATAATAATATTTAAGACTATTTATTTCATAAGAAGTAAATGCCTTTCTTTATTGAAGTGGGTTCTTGTGATTTTGATACTTGTGAAAAGTTAATTCAAAATGGATGGGATGGTATTGTTATTGAACCTGTAAAGTATTATTATGATAAATTGACAAAATATAGCAATATAGTATATGAAAATGTAGCGATCAGTAATACTGTTGGTGAGTCTGAAATACATTATATAGATCCTAAAGAAATCATTAGTTATGGTCAACACTGGTTAAAAGGTATAAGTAGTTTAGAAGGTAAGACTGGTCCATTATCGTTTCCGGGTAATAGGAAAATAGATCATTTTAGTAATTGTTTGAAACAAAAAGTAAATACAACTACATTAGATAATATATGTGAGAAACATAATATAGAATCAATCGATTTTTTAAAGGTTGATACTGAAGGACATGATTTAATTGTTTTAAAAAGTCTCGATTTAAAAAATATTCCTGTGCGTATGATAAAAGTTGAACATAAACATCTAAATTCAAAAGAAATTATAGAATATTTAGAACGGTTTAATTATTTATGTTATCTTGAAGAAGATGATATTTATGCGATTAAATAAACATTAAATTATATTTCCAGTAGTAAATGAAAATTAATTGTTTTATTATTAATCTAAAACGTTGTCCTGAAAAAAGACAACGTATTAAAGATAGAATGAAACGTTTCCCTGAAATAAGTTATGAAATATATGATGCAATTGATGGACAAGAGTTAACTGATGAATATATGGAGAAATATAATTATAGTACATTAGATTCTTGGAATGATCCATTCCACAAACGTAAAATAACAAAGGGGGAGATAGGTTGTACATTAAGTCATTATGACATTTATCGTCAGGCCTCAAATCTTAAGGATGATATAACACTTGTATTGGAGGATGATGCTGATTTTTCAAATGAATTTTTGGAATCTTTAAATATTTCAATAAATGAATTAAAAAAATGTGAATGGGATATGTGTTATTTGGGTAGGAAGAAGATGGATGATAATGAAACAAATGAATATGTTGGTGAGAGTGATTATATTATATACCCTGGTTATTCTTATTGGACAATTGGTTATTTAATTAATAAAAATTTTTGTAATTCTGTACTTAATAGTGAGTTATTACAAAAAATAATTCCAATTGATGAGTTTCTACAGATTATAGGTAGAACAAGTACTTTATCTACTTATGAAAAAGAATATAAAACAAGAATTGATATTAAATCATACCATAAGAATATTATATTCCCCGAACGTGATGCGTTCAAGTATAGTGATACAGAGATTTGTTCTTATTTATCAAATAATAAATCAGAGTTACTTATATTAACTGTAGCTACAGATGAAAATGAACCATTAGAGAGATTTATCCATTCTTGTAATAATTTTGGCCTCCGTTATAAGGTATTGGGTTTAGATTATGAATGGACTGGAGGTAATATGTCTGCTGGACCAGGTGGTGGAATGAAATTAAATTTATTAAAAGAGGAGTTAAAAGAATATGATTCTGATGATATCATATTTTTTTCAGATAGTTATGATGTAATATTTTTATCTGGTGAAAATGATATTATGAAAAAATATAAAAATTTTGAATCTGATGTTGTTTTTGCTGGAGAGAAAACTTGTTGGCCTAATAAGTCAATGGAACCTATATTCAAAGATAAAGGGCCTTATAAATATATTAATAGCGGTGGTTTTATTGGTAAAGTAGGTATAATCCGAGAAATAATTGATGTCGATTTTGAAGACAGTTATGACGATCAATACTTAATACATTCAAGATATGAAAAATTTATTAATCATATAAAAATAGATACAGAGTGCGAAATATTTCAGACAAGTTGTAATGATACAGATGATTTAGAGATTATTTTTGATACTAATCGTTTACAGAATAAATTGTACCATACATTCCCTTGTCATTATCATGGAAATGGTTCGAGTAATGTAAAAGTTAGATTCAATAATTATTGTAATTATCTTTTAAAAACGTGGAATAATACCTATCAATATCGTGGTTCAAAACTACCTTGTAAAAAGGATAAAAATATTTATTTGTTTATTTATAAAAAAACGGAACATAATTTATCTGATTTTATAAAGAGAATAAAGAAGTTAGATTATCCAAAAGATAAAATAAGTATTAATATTCATTTAAATGAAATAATAAATAATGATGAATTCATAGGGTATAGAGACATAAATATAAAAAAAATAAGGTCACAAGACAATGAATATACAATAAGGGATAAGTCGATTGAAGAATGTATTAATGGTGATTATGATTATTATTTGAATATAGATACAAATTGTATGATAGGGAGTATCAATATTATAACTGAATTAATGGAATATAATAAGTTAATTGTATCACCTTTGTTACGGTTAGGTAATAAGAATTGGACTAATTTTTGGGGTGAAGTTAATAAAGATGGGTGGTATACTGAGTCATTTAATTATTTTGATATTATTGAAGATAGACACAAAGGATGTTGGAATGCTTCATATATTAATAATATTTATTTAATTAAATCTGAGATACTTGATAAGATACGTGGATTTTATTCGCGTGGATTTGAACCTTCAAAAGGATGTGATATGTCATTTTGTGAGAATTGTCGTTCCTCAAATATTTTCTTATATACGTGTAATGAAAAGAAGTATGGTTTATTATATGATGAAGAAGGGGCTATAGAAGATATTGAAGATCCAATTAGTGAAGATGAAATTAAGAAAATTGAAATTGAAGAAGTTGAAGATGATGAGGATGGTGTATATAGAGAAAATATATTGGATGAAGATCTATTAAATCAGTTAAGAGGGTTTGCGTTAACATGTCAATATAAAACAATTAAAAATGGTTGTGGATATGAAACATTTCAATTTAGGAATAATAAGTTACCTATATCTGAAATAGATGATATAATTAATCAATTAATAGAAAAATATCCTCAAAGTTTAAAAAATACTGAGTTTGATTATGGACAATTTATAAGATATGATACAGAATGTAAAAGTGAATCATTTAGTTCTTATCCTTCACATTTTATTTCATACATTTGGTTAACACCAGATAGTTCATTATATGATAATGATAAAACTAAAAATAATTTTACCTTGTGGGATATAGAGGCACCACATAATATAAAAGAAAAAGATAAACAAACTAAATACTTAGTTGATAATAATGGAACGAAGGATGTATTTTATTATACGTATAATAGTAGTATTGTATTTGATGGTACAAATTTTAATGAGATATCTGATACAGCTATGAAGAGTGGAATCTGGAATCAAAAGATATGTTTGAAATTAATGTTTAAAAAAATTGAAGAAAACTTAACACTTTTGGATTATAATAATGATACACGTGAAAAATATTTAGAAAAGTATTTCGATCCTATATTTATTAAATCAATTAATAATTATAATTATTTACCAATTGAGGAACCAATCAATGATGTCCTTCAATTTCCAATTGTAAATGACACTTTTTGTAAGGAATTAATTCAGATGTGCGAAGGATATGGAAAATGGTCAGGAGCATCAAATAATGATACAAGAATAGGTTATGAAAATATCCCCTCAAATGATATTCATTTTACTGAGATAAATTTCCATAAAATATGGGAAAAGATAATTAAAACTTATATTGCTCCAATTGTTTCCTATCATTGGGGGGATTTCCTTACAACTTCATTAAATATAGGATTTGTAGTAAAATATGAGTATGGTGGATTTTATAAATTAGGACCTCATCATGATTCATCATCATATACAATTAATATATCATTAAATGATGAATATGAAGGTGGAGAAGTAAAATTTATTAAAAAGAATCATAAAATACGAAATAAAAAAGGATATGCTTTAATTCATCCTGGCCGAATAACACATTATCATGAAGGTTTACCAGTAACAAGTGGTACAAAATTTGTTAATGTATCGTTTGTTTATTAACATAATCTGAATTATCTATATCAGTTGTTGTATATTCTTTAATTAGGTGTTTATATCTAGAAGATTCATATAAACATTGATAAACTTTTTTATAATCATTTGAAGATACTGCATTAATGATTTTTGGAAATAACGATTGAAAATACTTTAAATTTTTACAATTACTATCTCCATAACAAAGAGGCAAGAATTCATCAAATGGTATTAAGTTTTGTAGGATACTTGTATTCAATAGTTTTTGAATACATTGTTTTGAGAATATTACTGCGTGGGCATTCCAACTATAACCTGGGATAATATATTCTGTATCTTTATAATTTTGTTCTTCTTTTTGATGAATTTTTTCACGACCTATATAATAAAGATCAAAATCATTATGTACCCTTATGAGTCTATGATATTTATTGATTTCTTTTTGTAGGTCACCTATCTTATTACAGTAAACATCATCCTCTAACATAAGGATTGATTGATAATTATTTTTTAATGCATCTTGTAATATTCTAATATGTGAGTAACTACCTGCAATTTGTCCATATTTCATTGGATTTCCATCATTTTCTTGCCATTTTTTTGAATAGGTAACTACTTTTTCATAAACTTCATTTTTAAATTGTTCGCTTCTCCAATGTATCCCTGGAAATATTTTAATTGGAATATAGATTTCTTCATCTGCGAGTAACATGAGACATTGTTTTAATCTTTCCCTTTCTTTTTTAAGATTAAGAATATAAATACAATCAATTTTATTCATTGAATAACTAAAGATATTTTTATTTAAGTAGTTACCAAAAGGATGAAGGTTGTAACGATTCTATCTTAAAATTTCCTTTAAATTTTGTTAATTCATTATAAATTTCTTTTATTAAATTTTCATTACGAAGATATATTGGTTTTAATCCAAGATCTAAAAATTGTTTATTCTCAACTTCAAGATTATTTTTTATTAGTTCTTTCCTTGGGTTTTTGATATATTGAAGTGTAGTATCTGGGTATATCTTTTGAATGATTGATGTTAATTTATTTAATTGAATTGTTTCTGTCATTTGATTAAATATTTTTACTTTATCATTCATTGGTGGAGGATTTTCAATTGCAATATGAATACATTCAACTGAGTTTTGTATATGGATAAATGCCCTTGTTTGTTCACCGGTTCCATAAATAGTTAATGGTTCATTACATACGGATTGTAATAGGAACCGGTTTAAAACGGTTCCATAATCTGAGTCTTGATCTAAACGATTAATTAAATCTGGATGTAGTTTAGTTTCTTCTGTATGTAGTCCCCAAATAATACCTTGATGTAGATCTGTAATTTTAATACCCCAATTTTTGGTATAGTATTGAAAAAATAGAGCATCTTGGGTTTTTGTAAGGTGATATATACTTCCAGGATAAGAAGGATGTAATATATTCATTATTTGTTCTTGTCCATTTTTATTTGTAATTTTAACATCTAGATAACCTTCTGGTATAATTACATCTGAAATAGTTCCATAACCATAGACACCCATTGAACCTAAATGAACAAGATGAATATTTTTATTTACTTCAATAATACTATTTAATATATTATGTGTTGCCATTAGATTATTATTCACTGTATAATTACGAGTATCTTCATTTTTCATCGAATATGGGGCTGATCTTTGTTCTGCGAAATGAATAATTGAATCTGGATTAAATTCTTGTATAATTGTTTTTAATTTATGATAGTCTTTTGCTACATCAATTAATTTAAATTCTATTTTTGAATCATTGAGTGAATTCCAAGTTTGAATTCTTTTTTGAATTGAGCAAATATTAGTAAATGATCTAGTATTTATTTCAATATCAATTTTTCTACGTGATAGGTTATCAAGAATAAGTATATCATGACCTTTTTTTGAAAGGTGTAATGAAGTTGGCCAACCACAGAATCCATCACCGCCAATGATTATTATTTTCATATAATTTAGTTTCTATGTGAATTATATCTTTAAGTTAATAACCTTTTATTTTTGACCATTGTTAATTCAAATTCATAAGATACATCTGAATTATTACAATCATATAAAACATTATTTACTGAATATAGTTGAATATTTAGACGATGTAATGTTATTGGAGAAAAAAAGTGTTGGCTACTTGATTCATCTACATTAACTCCATAATGAAGATATTCACCGTGTCCAGCTTTTAATTGAATCCTTTCAACAATATCTTTACCAGATGAATTCCTTTTACAACCGATACTTGGAATTTCTGGAATTACTAAATCAACAAAATGAGTTGATACATCAGGAGTTCTATCAGAGTATATCATTTTATTTACAGTTGTTTGTTTTGTCGGTAAAAAACCAAATAAACGAGCTGTACCACGAGTAATATTATCATAATCCCATAAGAATGTTATTTCTTCTGAACCATTATATTTAATTTCAAAAATCATTGATTTATTTCCATTTGTTGATGTTGAAGATGTAGATGTTTCACCAATAAATGTTAAAGAAAATGTCCCATTACTGGGTGTAAATACTGAACTTTCATATGTACCGGCAGTTATAGAAGGATCACTATATTCGCTATATTGTGAATATTTACTTGTGTCAACCGTTAGAGTTTCGCTCGTTGGGGTTGCTGCAACGAGGGATCCATGATATTTTTGAAAAACTTCGGAGATATTAGTCATATTATAAACTCCTTTATTAATTGTAATTGAATAAATAGTATCATCACCTGACTTTTTATATCTTATAATATTATTTGTTGAATTAATATTATATGGTGGTGTACGTATAGTTGTACGTACTAGACGAAATCCTATAACATTATGGTAAATATCATAATTTGTAGTAACTAGTGATGATCCAGCATCTGTATCAAAGTCAAAAATAACTGTAAAATTAGATGTATTAAAATCACCGGGTTGAAAGTAATTATGTGAATCGATCACAATCCTTTTTTTTAAAATATCTTTTGTATAAAGTGTATCGCGGTTTGTTTCATAATCACTAAGTGTAGTCATATTCATAAAGTGTGTTTGTTTTTGATAATCTATTTCTTCATCAGATGAATCTGTTTCTTCTGATGAATCAGATGATGTTTCTATTTTTTCAAAAGTTCCTATCATTATTAAAAAACAATTATATTAATTCTTTAAATTTATTTTTTCCAAGTTTTTTTCGCATCTTTCATTGCATCTTTATATTTATAGTCTGGTTCTTGTTGTCTCCTTTCTTCCCAATAATTCTTAACATGTTGAACCCAATTTGAAGCTTTCTTAGGTTCCGAAGGTTTTGAAGGTTTTGAAGGTTTTGAGTCAATACCCGCTAAGAAAGAATCCATTTCACTTTGCATTGAAACCTTGGATTTTTTTTTCTTCCCCTTAATATTTGGTGGAATTGGTGGATGTTTTTTTGTTTTCTTTTTACTCTTTTTACTCTTTTTACTCTTTTCACTCGAAATTCCATAAGAAGAAGAGAGAATACTTGAGGCCCTTTTAACCATCCTTCTTGAAGATTTACGTGCGGGTTTACGGGCAGATTTACGAGCAGATTTACGAGCAGATTTACGAGCAGATTTACGAGCAGGTTTACGAGCAGATTTACGAGGCATTTATAATATAATCAATATTTTAATTAATTCTTTGTAATGATTGTAATGCAAACCGTATTTCATCTAAAGAAGGCATATATTTACTTTTTTTCTTTTTATTATTTTTTTGTAAGTTAGTTTTCTTAAGGACAACATTTTGTAGGTCACTTGCTTTAATTGAATCTATTTTAATTTTTTGTTCAACCGCTTCTTTTGATATACCTAACTTTAACATCTTGTTATATTTTGATGGTGGCGGCGGTGGCGGAGGTGGTGGCGGTGGCGGTGGCGGAGGTGGAGGTGGAGGCGGTATTTTTTTTATGTTTTCATTATCATCATCAATAATTATATACTCTTTGAGTTGTACAGGTAAATATATTTTTGCTTGAATGATTGTCCAATGGAACCAAATTTTATTATCCATTAACCATAGACCTGAAAGATGGATTAAAAATGTCCCAAAGGTTTTTGGATTAAATGAATCAATCTTTTCTTTTTTTTGATTGTAGAAAATACAAGTTTCTGATATTTTAAAACGCATCCATTTAGAGAATTGACTTTCCTTAATAAATGGTTCGACTTGAAATTTTAATGAATATTTATTAAAAATTCTATCGTAAATAGTTTGAAAAAAATTAATTAATTCTTGGTGCTTATTTTGAAAGGTAATATCAAGGTATGTATTCTTTGAATGAATAGAAAACTTTTTTAATTCAAATGGTATGAAACATTGTGGTGTTTGAATAATTAAATCTTTTTTATCATATTGAATCGGAATAAATGTAAAATTATTTGAATATTGCCTTGATTTTTTAAAAATAATTTTATCTTTGTTTATATTGTAATCTGTATGAAATAAAATCATTTAAGAGATCAATATATATTATTATTAAATACTTAAATAATGGAAAAAAAACTATGTTCAATCTGTGGAGAAGAAAATGATGATTATTTCCATACACTAGGATGTAATCATTCATTCCATTATAATTGTTTACTTTTATCGTTTAAGAATATGAAAAATAACCATTGTCCATATTGTCGTTCAACAAATAATTTTTTACCAATTGTAAATGGTGTTAAAAAAATAATTCATGGTATTCATGATACTGAAAATCTAACTATAAATGCGATTGATAATTATACAATCAGTAAATGTGAACAAATATTACAACGGGGTAAAAATAAAGGTAAAAGGTGTAGTCGTAATTGTAAATTAGGATATAACTATTGTCAATTACATTTAAAAAATAACATAAAAAATGATATAAAAGAATAAATAGGTGTATATTTGATATATATATATTTCTATATGTTTGATAATTGTACAATATGTCTAAGTCCTCTTGAAGATAATCATATTCAGAAAAAGTTAACGTGTGGACATAGATTTCACTATCGTTGTTATTTAAAAATGGTTTATAGTGGAAAGAATTATTTTATTCAATGTCCATTATGTAGGACAATTAATATAGATAATAGGAGACCAACAGATGATCCTGAAAGAAACTTGAGGTTACTATGTTCTCAAAAAGTTGGAAAAGTGCGTTGTTTAGGGAGAACAAAGAATAATCGTGTATGTAAACGAAAAGCTTGTTTATTGAATTATGGATATTGTTATCAACACCATTCACCAGTTTTAAAAAAAGAAATGTACCCTTTAATGGAGAGATATATGAATTTTATATTATGTCAAAGAAATAATTGGTTATCAAAGATATATTTATTTGACATTGGTAAAAAATTGATAATAGAACATTTTAATGAATCTCTTAAAATTGAAGATGTTCTTGTATTTTTTTATAAATATTTAACAGTACGGAATATTAATTATATTAGTTCATATATTGATATTTATGATTATTATAATTTAGATGTCCCAATTAATAATTGGGTAAAGTACTGTTTCTCAAAATATATTTTAATTTAAAATAATATACCAACAACCAATACTAGACCGAGTATTGGAACAAATCCAGGCTTAGATTTAATAGATGATGAAATCTTAGGCATTACAATTGGCCATAAATAAGTCGCAACAAGGTAGATTATTATTAATCTAAGAGCTAATAAGATCATAAGTAGTTGTAATAATTTGTTATCTTTTTTTTTACTTGAAGCATATTCCTTAAAACCTTCAATTAATTTAAATCCCGCCATTTATATATATATATATATATTTTTTTTTATACTCTTTCAACAGGGTCATTTAACCATGAATATTCATTTGTATCGACATTATTAATTATCGTACCGGGGATATTAGAAGGTTCACTTGGATATTGTTGTATTGATGGATTATTAAACATACAATCCTCATCTCTAGGGACTGGTAAAGATTTTGTATCCCAAATTAAAGATTCTTTATCACAAAAGAATGGAGATCCGTCTTTAATTGGTATATTTGCGGGCAACATTTTCTGAGTTAATTGATAGAGTGTAAAAACACTACTTACATCAACTGTATCGGGTCTTCCTCTTAATGGAATAATTTTAAATTTATCTGTATAATATGTATCTAATAGAACTTGAATATCTTCATCAAATGTGTCATAATAATTAAGTATTCCTTGTGATTTATATTTGAAGCTATATTTTTGTAAGGTATTTTTAATACCACTTTTATCAATATCAATAAAGTTAATATAAATGATGTCTTCAAATGAGACAAAGTCAATAATTAATTTAACCGTGTGATAATTTTTAACATCATAAATAAAGAAATTTACAATACAACGGAAGTTGTTCTTTTTATCTTTCATAACATACATATTTTCAATTGTTTTGATATAGTAATCATTCTTTGAGAAATAGCCAATACTTTCTATAATCTTCTGAATAATATTTGTGATATTTTCATTTGTGATTGAATCAATAAGATTTTTATTTAGACTCCATTTGCTTACTATATTATTTAAAACAACTTTATCTGCTGAAGACATCTTATGTAGTACATCTTTAAGAGGTACCTCTTTCTCCTTTACTGGTTCAATTATTTCTTTTATTGTTTCAACTGCTCCATTTATTTCTTCCTTTATTTCTTCATTTATTGGAAGTTGATTTTCATTTTGACCTTCAGTTATTTTTTTATTTTTTTCCTGAAGTATAAAGAATAATATTAATATAATTGTAATTAAGATTATTACTTTCATTATATATTATATAATATATATAATATAATTTTAATTCCTTCTAATTATATACATAATTTCAATTACTTTGTTATCTCGTTTTTTTAGGTTTCTGGAACCTTTGTATGTATCATATGGAGTTTCTTTTTTTTCAACATTATAGGGTTCTAATATTTGATCCCAATCTTCTTTGTTAATAATACCTTCATTATTATAAGATAGTATAATATATTTGGTTTTTTGCAATGATGTTTCAATTAAGTCTTTCATTACTGGGATAGCTGATTTATTATAATTATACAACGAACGTTTCCAATCTTTCGGGATACCAGAAACTAACGATATATCTTTTGGTTCTTTATTTTCAATGATGATATTAAACATATAATAATTATTGGAATAACCGTGTTGATTATATGGAGGATCTAAATAAATAATATCAAAATCATTACGTAGATTTTTGAGTAAGATATTTGTATCTTCTTGAATTATTGTTGGATTATATTGATATTTACTCCAAATTGGTAATTCTAATTGAATCCTACCAAGAATCCTTTTAAGGTCATTTTCTGCTGATCCTCCCCATTGACCTAAACCTGTTTCTTTATTTTTATGGAACCCTTTAAATTGTCCACTTGTATTGACATGAATACTTGCTTGAATTAATAAAGGAGTAATACAATAATTAAATAATTCTTTTTCTACATTTTCTTGAATATAGTCCCTTAATGTATCAATAATTAGGGCATTTTCATGTGTATAAAAACACCTTTCTCCACTTTTAATATCAAATGTATCTTTCGGAGAATACAATTTACAAATAATACCTTCTTTATATGGTCCATTATTTGCGATATGGTTCATTTTTTGAATATGGAACTGAATTTTTATAATTTGTTCATAAGATGGCCTTACAAGAAAACAATAATTTATAATATATGAATATAATTCAATATCATTTGAATAAAGAATTTCAGAATATTTAGTAAATAATCGCGAAACGACAGATGAACCAGCAAAAGCATCAAAAATATTTAATTTTTCTTTGTTTAGTTCTTTTGAGATTTGTTGAACAATGGCTTCAATTTCAGGGATTAATTTCCTTTTATTTCCTAAATAGGTTATCATTTTTTGGTTGATAAATGTTTCATCATCTGACATTTAATTATTAAAAAAAAAGTTTATAAAATAAAAATTAAAACGAATTTAGTTAATCTCTCGAGACAATTACAAATTCTGCGAGGAACATGTCTCCTGTCGTCTCAAACATAGTGTCTATCCCTCCATCTAAATCAGTAATAGTCCCTGATATTTTTGTTAATGTTGTTGGATTAATACTAGCAACAAAATTTAATTTTTTCCCTTTATGAATCTTACGTGAATTAGCTGTAGGGGCACCCGTATTTTCATTTGGAATAATTAAAGAATTGAATGAATTTGAATCTGTGGAATTACCCTGATGATTGAATTCATTAATTTTTAATACATATGCTGTGCAGGGTAAAGTTGCTGGTGGGTGATCTACTGTTGAATGAAATGTTGTAAAATTTTCTAAAAAAATGTCTGATAAACTATCAATTCTTAATGGTTCATGTAATGTTACATCAAATACACCCGTTTGTGCAGGATCTGCCTTTATAATAAATGTCTTTCTCATCCTTCTTTCAAATTGATATCCTGGATTTTGATAAAAAGATAATTCAGCATTTTCCCTTGCTTCTTTTAAGTTTTGTCCGAAATTATTCATAATATTTACTATAATAAAATATTTATAATTATTAAAAAAAAAGTTTATAAAATAAAAATTAAAACGAATTTAGTTAATCTCTCGAGACAATTACAAATTCAGCTAAAAATCTAGCCGTTTTCCCGCTGCCGACGTAAAATGGTGTCGAGTAGACAGGGATGCCGTCGCCGGTGATGTCACCAAAGGTTCCATTATCTGTAATTTTACCTGATAATTTGGTTATTGTCGTTGGCTCAATTTTACAAACCCAATGGAATTTTGACACTCTATGTCTGTATCCCGCGTTTCTCGTGTGCTGGGAACTCATGTATGCCCCGTCAGCTGCGGCATTTGGGATGATAATTGAGCGCATTTTCGTTGTATCCACCTTATTAGTATCTGTATTTAGATTGGATGCGTAATTTGAATCACTTTGAAATTCATTGATAGTTAACAGGATTGCCATATTCTTATCACCGTTGCCGTCCGGCGGGTTGAGGGTGGTCGTGCCATAGGAGGGGATTGCATTATTCGATGTAAATGAGTCTAAATATACATCAGAAGTTTTATCAATTCTTAATGGTTCTACTAAATTAACTGAAAATTCAGTAAACTCTTTCCCGGTGTTGTTGGAATAATTTGCATCACCATTGAATGACTCGCTCGGCTGGCCGTTGCCGGAGACATTCGCGGCAACTACATCAAGAATCACTGATTTTCTCTCCCTCCGAGGGTATTGATATCCTGGATTTTGATAAAGAGATAATTGAGTATTTTCTCTTGCTTCTTTTAAGTTTTGTCCGAAATTATTCATAATATTTACTATAATAAAATATTTATTTTAGAACGAAAATCTCTTTTCTTTCATTTATGAAATTATGAATAAAGTAATAAGCACTCTCTAATTGTTTTGTATTCTGTCCACCTGTAATAATAATTTTACCACTTTTAAATACAGCGATTGTTACTTTCTTACAGTTTCCATCTCCATCAGCCCTCCCTTTACCATTACACATTGATTCACAACAACATATTCCATCTGAATTATTAACATTAATGAAATACTTAATATTAACACCGGGATAAATACACGGTTCATATGAAGAATATATCCCGTAATCAATAATTTCCCTTTGTAATATTTCTCTATTTATTTCATAACCTATATCAAAATCACTATTAATTAAAACTAATTTATGATTAACTAAATATATATCATCTTCAAAAACATTAATATCTTTAAAATATTCAATAAGATCTTTCACTAATAAATGACCTTGATCTTCTTTTTTTAGACCTGTAATTTGTATTTTTCCATTATTAAATAATTTAACATTCATAATTTTATTATCGTGGACAACATGAATAGTTGCTTGATTATAGAAAATCTTCTTTTTTGTCTTTTTCCTCTTCTTACGAAGTAATTTTTTTGAAAATCCCTTCGGTACGTTATTTGCACCATATTCAATAAATGGGATATAATCGGTAATAGGGACAGATTTATATATATTCTCTAAATCAATATCATCTGATATTTGTAGAATACTTGTAATTGTTGATATCCTTAAATGGTCCATTTTCAATATATATTTTTATTAATTGCTTTAAATAGAAATATCAATTTTCAATTTTTAAAATAAATAAATATAATATAATGAAGAATGTCCGGACAAAGAAAAGAAAATATACACAAAGGACATTAAATAAAAAAAATTTAATAAAAAAATTAAGTAATGAAACTGCGAATGAACTATTAAATAATGCTAAAAAATATGAATTAAAGATAATAGAATTGGTTCAAAGTTTAGAAGATAAAAAGAGAAAGATATTTTTAACACCGAATTGGAAGGATACTTTATTTAAATCAAAAGAATCTTTATCCAGAAAAATAAATAAAAGATTAAAAAGTGAAATAAAAAAAAATAAGGATAAAACAAATCAAGATATCCAAAAGAGGGCCCAAAAAATTAAGAATAAGATAACCGATTATATAAGAGTAACATATATAATTCCTCAAAAAATATATGAAAAAAAGATCTTATCATTAATTGATAAATTAAGGCAGAATAATTGTATACAATTAAAACCGTGTAAGAAACAATTACGATGGGAATTAGGAGATTATTATCAAGGTACAAATACCGTATGGCAATGTCCTTTACAAAAAAGTAAGATAGAAGTTCAATTCCACACAACAGAGTCTTTAAAAATGAAAGAAAAGATTCATAAAAAGTATGAAATACATCGTGTGAATTGTATTAATAATAATGGAGGAATAATTAAGAATCGTAAATGTAAGACATTACGTAAACAAATGTTAACTATGGAGAAGAGTGTTATTATTCCCAAGGGACTTGATGTAAAAAAGAGGTTTATACGATTTGATAAGAATGGTAAAGCATACCTTTCAACAGAATAAAAAAAAATTACAACTGGTTCTTCATTTGATGTCCTAGAGTTACATAAGGCCGACCAATTGCAGGACATATTTGATTATCTTCAAATGTATAGATTTTATTATGATATTTAAACTTTTCGAGTAGTTTTATACATGCGCCACAACAGAATACTGGTTTTACCCTTCCATCTTTTGTATACCTCCATATATAAAATTCATACTTATGTCTTTTATCGTTGGAACGACAATACTCAATACATTTTTGTTCCGCGTGAATTGAAATTTTATTATGATTTTCACCACAAGCTCTTGATGTTCCCATTGAGACTATTTTTTTCTTTTTTTTATCGTAAATACAGTATACAACAGCAACAGCACAAGACTCAATTGTATGTAGTGTATTGAAAGATACATTTGTTTTTAGAGGAAATGGTGGAATCTCTAATAACATTTCATTTATATTGATTAATAATTATCTTTAAAAATAAATCAAATTTAAAACTCGGGTAAGTATTCTTTGATTAAAAATAAGTACTGTCATAGTTCCTTTTCATTTATTTTAATAGTACTCTATTTTATTCTCATTTAGGTTCATTATTTACGATATTTTGAATCGATGTCTTCTCTTCGGGTGGTGTTGATGATCATGAGATACCTCCTGAATTAATTTCTGTAACTTTTTGTTCCATTGGTGGTTCTTCATCCTCTAAATCCTCTACTGTTATTCCTTCTTCTCCATCATCCGATTCATCATCCGAATCATCATCCCCGTATTCAAGTAGTTCAATAACTCTATCTTTATTTAGATCATCCCCTGGACAGAACATATAGGTAAGATCAGTTAAACACGCAACAAGTGTATCTCTATCAATTGTGAATAAATATCTATCTTTTAACATTCTAAGGTAAACATCTTTCATATCATTATAATCTCCAATAATAATTTTATTATTATGGATATATTCTGGGAGTTCTTCGTGTAGGTTTTCTAGTGTAACTTGTGTTATATTTCTAATTGCTGGCATATTTTAGTTATACTATTATTATTTTTTTTAAATACTTACTTAAAAATTAATATTAGAGGAATTAAATGGACTTTACAAAAATTGAGGAGAGATTAAACAGGGTTAAAAAAGAATTAAATGAAGTAGATAAAAAAGTAGATGATACTATTAAGAGTATATCAAAAATAGATGATACAAAACTATCATATGATATTTTATATCAAGTATTGAGTGAAGATGAAAAAGAGTATCATAGAGTAAACGAAGCTTATAAAAAATATATATCACAGTATTCCACTGCTTATATTGAGATGTCTGAATGGTATTATGGACCCGAATTACCCTATGATATTTATTTACGTGAGATAAAAAAAGGTGTGATTAGGGATGGCGATACTTATTTAGATACACCGAGTGATGTTCGGGAAATGTATAAATTATTTATTTTTTTTATGATGTATGATTTCTTTACTAAAAACGTGAATCACTTTGTATAATTTTTAGATGTTGTTTTATGAAGTTATCATTGAATATATTTGGATATAATACTGAGTAATTATCTGATGGATTTTGGTATTTATCAAATGGATTTTTTAATGGTTTCCATGTATTTGAGTTATCTGAATCTATAATTTTATTGGTATTAAAATAGTTATGATGGGGTAGTTCTATATTCATACATCGAGGAGGGTTAAAATAATTCTTATGGTTTTTTTCATTTGTCGATTTTAGTAATGATGTAAATAATCCTTTTATTGGTGTTTTTAATTCATTTGTATTTTCTATATAGATTGTTTCACCTTTTTGATTATTTGAGCAGATAGCATATTGTTTTTCATTTGGTTTAAAATATTCAGTTATATCTCTTTTATGATGAAGAATTATAATAATAATTAAAAAGGATAAAATTTTTAATTCCATAATATAGTTATTAGATAATATATACTAATTTACAAATAAATAAGAAAAGAAATAAATATGCCAGAAGATATAGGAAATACAATCTCCTTTTATCTTCGTCATTTATTTCTTTATTTTTTCTCATAGCTGATAGTTCATCATAAAAGTAGGTTTTCAAGTGTTCAAACATTTATAATAAAAAATATTTTAATTATCCCGATAATTACCATCTTGGTCAGCATCATCTAGTCCTTCATCTTCTCTATCTTCATCACCCGGTGTAAGTTCATCATCTTCTTCTTGTACTGCTGATAATATATTTGTTGTATTTATACCTTCTGATTCGTTAACTTCTAATTGAGCTTCATTTTCATAGAATCTTTCTTTTAATAAATTTATTCTTTCATCATCATGGTGTTCAATCCTTGATTTGCTTTCAAGATAATCTAAGTTTCCTTTTTCTGATAAATGATAATACGAAGATAATCCACATTTTTCTAATTGTACTGAAGCAGACCTTGATTCTGTGGTTTTGTTATCTAGCAGGTCAAGAATATTTTGTTTTTCCCTTTCTTTTTGACGACTTATTTTATCTGAAATTAATTCATTTTGATGAATCCATTCTGTATCAATATAGGATTCTAATTGATCAATCAATAAATCAAATAATAATTGAGTACATAGTCGTATTGAATCGCTTATATTTAATCTATGTTCTTCTTCTAGTGATTCAAATAATATATTTGCTTTTTTCATTAATGGCGAACTTTCATCTTTTAAGTCATTAATATAATCAATCATCTTTGTAATTAAGAATAGGAAATTGAATCTATTAAATATATTACCATATTCTACAAGAAATTCTGAATTATCATTACCTATTAATATATCTATATCTTTTTGGTAATATTGTTTAATATAATTAAATAGTCCTTCAAAGCAGATTGAATAATTTGGTTCTTTTTTATAGATATAGAATCCTTCTATTATTTCCTTTTTAAGTGGATTGAATATATCATTATGTTGAAGAAATTCATTAAAAGATATAAAATCTTGAATTCTTTCTTTATTTGTTTCACTTAATTTCCATTCTTTTGGTATATCATTATGGAATACGGTACCCGGGCTATTTAATGGTGTTCCAATTGGCAATGAAGCTGCTTCTGTGATATCTCTTTTACGATTGCTTAGACGTGCAACAATTGTTATTATATGATAGATTGAGTTATTGATTGTTGTTGAGTTATCTAGGAATTTTTGAATAAGTACATTCATTGATTCTAATGATCTTCCAAAACTCGATTTAAAACGTCTTATTTGTTTATTTTCTAGTAATTGTTCTTTATTTGATTGATTAATAAAATCTTGGATTTTGTCTAATGCGGATGCATTATATTCAATCATTGTATTGAATGCTTTGGCATAATTTTGACTTCCTCCTTCTATTAGATTAGTTAAAATAGGATGGGCTGGATCAGCATCTTCGAGAAGTAGATTATTATTTATGATAAATGAATAGATTCTATTTTCAAATGATGAATCATAAATATGTTTATTTACTAATGATAATGAACATGAATTCCTTTTAAACTCTAAAATTTTATGGAAGTTTTCATTTGTTTTGGGTAATAATTTATCACAGACTACTTCTCTTTGAATTGTAGGGTTTGCAAGGAGATTGTAAATAAATTGGTCTTGATCATACCTTTCTTTAATTTGATCGTCATCATCAATACAATATTTACTAAATAATTTATCAATTATAGTTTCACTTTTTTCTTCTTCATCTATTTTTATTATATTCCTATCAATTAATTCTTCGTATGTTTCATCTGGAAATATAATAGGTAGTTCATAGGAGTAAGTACGCTTACTATTTCCACTCAGTAACATTCCATTCCAATTATTAATATGTACATGAACGTATATTTTGATTGTATCAATTTCTTCTACATTTTTCTTTTCGAAATGATTAATAATATTTTGAATAAAAACTTCTTTAAATTCTGAATAATTAATACGATCAATCATTTTTTTATTTTTATCCCATCCTATTTTGTCTAATAATGGTTCAATTGTTTTATCACTAATTGTATCAATAAACCTTTGAATTAATAGATTAAGAATTGGTAATGGTTTATTACTTTTTCCGTGAAGGTGCATACTATATTTAAATAATCTTTCATAGGATTCATTTTTCATAATTTCAGAGAATGATATATTTAGTATTTTGTATCGTGGATTTAGATATGCATCATTAATTGATATAATTGATGATATATTTTCATAAGTTATTTGTGTACCATTCTTAAGTATATGGTTTTTCATATCACCTTTTAGTTCTTGATTAATTTTTTCATTAATAGTTTTTACAAGTATATTATCTATACTTGGTTTATATGTGATCCAATCTTCTTTTAAGAAGAAATTATATTGATTGCTTTGATTTTCATAATAATTTTTTAATTTATTTTTAATTTCGGCATTTTTTAAGATAAAAGAAGATATATTTAAGAATTGTTGTGGGAAAGTTGGAAATGAGCTTTTATTGTATTTAATTGATTCATTAAGAAATTCTTTTATATTTATCCAAAAGTTATCTTTTTTATTGAGAGTTACGATTTGATTAAGAATTATTTGTACTGTTTGGATTGTATCGATTGAAATTTTTTCAATAATATCCTTATTTATTTCTTTCCAAGGAGGTTGTTTTAATTCATCTTTTTCGTTAGGAAAATCCCATAAATGGATTGAGAATTTTGAACTTATTGGATAAGGTGGGGATGATATTTGAATAATAAATAAGATTAAAAATAAATTAATAAGTACTTCATTACAATCATTAAAAAATTCCATAAGATATGATTTTTTTTGTTCCCATAATTTCTTTTTGTTAATTGATTTATCTTTATTATTTTTAACTTCTGATTTCTTTTCTTTATACAATGGGTGATTTTCAATTGCTTTACTTTCTACTCCATAACGTATATTTGTTAATGAATCATTGATAAGTAGTTCATTATAATCGATAATAGTTTGTATATCATATTGATTAAGTTTAACTCCAAATAAAGAGGAAATTTTTTGTATTCTTTTTTTAGTTTTTAATTGTTTTTTATTTAATATTTGAAGATCACTATCATCTGTATTAAGTACTTCCTTTGAACTAGTAGGAGATCCATCACTAAAACCTTCTAATGAAGAAAAGTTATCAGTACATAAGAAATCACCACATACTTTACAATAAATATTACCATCTTGTGGTTGGCTTCCAAATAGAGATTTAACTGTATTATGTGTATTTATGTCTAAATGTGAGTCTTTAATATATTGATAGTGTTTACATAATAATCTTTCATCAGAACCTTTTTGATAATAATAACTTTTATCTTCATTTTGGTTTGGTTCTCTTGCAAAACTGTTAATAAAAAGTTGTATATAATTATTACGTATTGGTATAATATGAAGGTTCATAATATAGGACAATGATAATCTTATTTTATCTTTAGTTGAAAGAATATTATTTTTCTTTTTAATTGGTTTAACAACCTTTCTTTTTACATTTTTATTGTATCTTTTGATATAATTTTTTATATTTTCTTTAATGATTTCATTAAAACGAACTCTATTTTCTTTATCTAGCGTTTTATATTCAATATTAAATGATAGATACATTTTCCGGAGGTCATCATGATTGAGTATGATTTTTCTAATTTTTTTTGGTACAGTTTCAATAATATTTGAATAAGAAGGGAAATGATTCTTTAATAATAATGGAAGATCATCAATTGTAGATTCTTTATCATTTAAAATAAATGAATGAATTGTATCGTTCCAATCTTCATCTGTATTGATTGATCCAAGTTCCATCATATGACGATAGATTGGTTCATCTTTCATTCTATCTTTTATCAGGTTATATGAGTATTTGAAATCACTAAGGTAATATAATTCGTGAATAGATAATGGTGAAGTATCCATTGTAATATTAATGAATGATGATGGTAAAATATAGAATCCAATAATTGATAATTGTTCTTGTGGAGATATGGTTTCAAAGGATGTTATATTTTCTTTTTCTATGGGTATTATTAATTCATCTTTTGTTTTATTAATATCTGCAGATAATTCACCTTGAATACCGTGACAAGTATTTGTTAAACCGCAATATCTAAAATAGAAACCATTATAGGGAATCAATAGTGATCCATTATTTTGGAAGGGGGTAAATTTATTAAGTGAATTAATTATATCTTTATAGGTATTTTCGGGGGATGTTTGAAGTTTATATTTTTCTTCTAATTCTGTTTCAAAGTGTTTGATAATAATATCATCATGTTCTGTTTTATCTTCATCTTCTTTTTTGTATAATCTTTTACTATTTTGAACGATTGGTATAATCCATTTTGGTAATAGTAATGGTTTATTATTTTCTATATCTTGTATAAATTGAAGGGAATCTGACGGTATTTTATGATCTTCTTTGAATAATTTTACAAAATGTTCTACAATATCTGATATTTGGTTAATTAATGATACATTATTGAATGCATTTAGACTGGTTATTAATTCAGTTAATAGACTTTCTTTTTTTTCTTGTAATGAATAATCTTTAACTTTTTTTTCTTTAACATCAATTTCTATTTCAGGATAAAGATCTTTAATTACTAATAAATCCATTGTATCTATTTCTTTAAAATCAAATTCTTCAACTTCTTCTATTTCAAGAATTGTATAATTATTTGTTTTAAGAAGAATACGATTATCATTATTTAGATCAAGTATTTCTTGATTATTTTCTTCATCAATTAGAATTACTTTTTTATCATCAATAAGTTTTTCTTGAACTACGAGTAATTTATCAACCGGTTCATCATCTTCTTCAAAAATAACAATAAAAGTATTATCAATATTAAAATCATATTCATAGACCAATGGATTATCTATTTCAGGCTCTACTACTTCTACATCAAAAGCTAAATCTTGATCAAATGATTCTTGATCGTCTGGTATATTTTCTGAAATAGACGCTTCATCTATATTCATATTACTTATATATATATAAATTAATATTTAAAAAATTAGAACATGAATTAATTAATTATAATGGAATTACAGAATTTTATTAATGAAAATGAAGATTACCTTCGTGTTTTTAAGGAACATAAATTATATGTACGTAAATATTCACAATTAGATTTAGCATTGGTAAAATGTTATAAAAATAATAAATATGAATACGATCTACATCCATGGCTAAAATATTGTCGTGGAGCAATTATTAATACAAAAACAAACCGTCTAGTTTGTATTCCACCTATGAAATCTTTAGAGAGGGAATATGAAATAGAGAATGTTATTAATGGATACAATGGAGAGGATGAATATCAACCACTTATTGAAGGTACAATGATAAATATGTTTTATCATAATGATGAATGGATGATTTCTACAAGAAGTAATATTGGAGCTAAAAATTCGTGGGAAAAGAAAGAACCATTTTGTAAGTTATTTTTAGAGGTGAATGGTAGCGAGTGGTTTAATGAATTAAATAAGAATTATTGTTATTCTTTTGTATTATGTCATAAAAAAAATCGAATTGTTTCATTGATTGAAGATAATATGATATTTTTAATTGAGAATTATGAATTAGGTGAATTACCAATAAGAAAAGAATTAAAGGAAATTACAAATATTAATTTAATATTTAATTTCCCTGAAGAATATTTAATTAATTATAATAATTATCTACCTTTTTCTATTAAAGGACTTACAATCAAGAATAAGAATAAAAGGGTTAATTGGATAAATCCTGAATATACATATGTGGAAGGTTTAAAAATGAATTATAATGATCCATATTTAAATTATATCGCATTAAGGCAAAAAAGGCTATTAAAAGAATATCTAAAGTTCTTTCCAGAAGATTATCATATATATAATCAATATCGTATGGATTTTAATATTATCAAACAATTATTATATGAGTCATATGTTTCAAAGTTTATAAGAAAGGAAATTGAAATCAGTGATATTAAATATCCTTTACGACCTTTAGTATTTGAGTTACATAAATTTTATAAAGAGAGCGGTGAAAGTATTAATATTAAGATTGTTTCTGATTATTTACATAATTTGCCCGGTAAAAAAATGTTATTTATAAATAATTATCTCTTTAAAAAGTAAATGGAGTATTCCTTAACAAAAGATCAAAGTATTTATTTATTATTACTTTCCAAGATAGATGAGTCACAAATATGTCGTTATATAATCGGTTTAAAAAATCGCAAAGAAAAAGTTGAAGCATATAATTATCATTATGAACAATGGGAAAAGATAGCCTCAAAATATTTCAAATGTCTTGAGAATAGATATCCTACTTATTCTTATATTTTTAATGGTAATGAAATAATTGCAAAAAAAGATAATAATTTAGTATTTTTTAAAGAAACAGGGATATCTTATCAAATTCGGGATTTAGTAATGGGTCTAATCAACGGATATGAAAAAGATAATCTATCCGAAGAAGAAAAAAAAATATGGAGGAAAGATGATGATAATCTTTATAAAGGATTAGCAAGGAAGATTCAAGGTAAAATGATTGAATTATAATTTTTTGTCTGCTTCACCTTGAATAATAGATAGTGATTTAATTATTTCACTGGATGCTTCTTGAAGTACTTGAATAATTGAGACTACTTTTTGAGGTTTATTACTGTGAAACATATTATTATTTGGATTCAGCGATAAGTTTAGAAGAATAATATCTTCTAATGGATGTTTCTTTTTATATCCGCAAACTGATAAGATAGAGTCATCATCAATCATATTCATTGATACATAAGATTGTATTATATTTCCAATTGTATCATCAAACCCTTGAATTTTAATTATAAATATTGAATCTTCATTGATTGAACTTAAACTCATGAATGTATTTTCCTCTACGGATAATTTTGGTAATTCTTTCATAAATAGTTCAAATTGGTCAATAATTAGTTGTATTGCGAGGATAAATAGTTCTTTAGAACTAAGGTAATGGACTGAATCAATTGTAAATGTATACCAATATGGTTCAGCATTTTGATCCCTATAGAAATATCTTTCTGATTCAGAAATTCTTAATTCTTTTTCATATTTTATTCTATCTTTTTTTTGTATTTGATTTACATTTATTTTTTCTTGAAGTATTTTTTGAAATAATTCTTCATCTTTTTTAAATGAATAAGTGGCCCTTGAAACTGCTTGCCAACGGGCATCTTCATAACCAAATGAAACAGAAGGCACACCATAGAGTTCAAGATCTTGATTTACGGATGATTTTGTTAATTTAAGTTCTGTGATTATACAATATTCATTTTTTGATTGGAAACGATAAGGTTGAAAAATCTTTACTTTTTCTTTATCTGAAAGTGTTTTTGATTGATCATAATTATCAATACTAATTTCACCTTCATCATTTAATTGTATTCCTTCCTTGAGTGGATATATTTTAAAGTCTTCTGCTGTAATAGTTGTAATGGGTTCATTCGGATTATTTTGAACATCTAAGTGAAATAGATAATCTTTTTTATATTTACTTGGATTAATATACAGTGGTATTAATGAAATACGGTGTGATAAGAATTCATTATGGAGTGATGTATTATTTTTCTTAATAATCATATCTGAGTTTCCATCCTCTGTTCGGAAAGCAACTGTTGGAATTGAAGATAATAATGTTCTACGGATTCCATTGACAATACTTTTATGAAGTCCTTTTCCTTGAATATCAAATCTAATATTTTTCCCTTTACTTTTAGGGTCAATTTTTGGATCAAGTTGAATAATAATATCTGAAATCATTCTTTATAATTGTTTATATAAATATTATATAATTATCAAATTTTAAATATGTTTATTTGTAATAATTCTTTTATATATTAAATAAATGAGTAATGAATTAAAGTCAATAATATATATTAGTAAAAGATGTCCATATTGTCGTAAACTCCTTCTATTATTACAAACAAAACCTGAATTAAAGGGGTCAATACAAATTACCTCTGTTGATGATGAGCCTTTTCCAAAAATTATTAAAAGTGTCCCTTCCATGGTAACTAATGGAGAAATATGGAATGCTGAAGAAATTTTTGCAGCATTAGATGATAATAGAAACAATGTAACAACAACGCCTCAAAATACTCCAAATGAAAGTCAACAAAATACAAGTAATGAGGATTCTCTACAAGATTATTATCAAATGGATAATAATCTATCATATGCTCCAATTGAAGGTGGTAATATTATAGATGATTCCAACTATGCGTCAATTGATGAAGAAGATGTATCTGTAGATACTCGTAGTGATGGATATATAACAAATAATAAAAAAGCGACTCAATTTGATAATGATTATGAAAAATTAATGTCTGACCGGTCAAATTTAATGTCTGAGATGAAGAATTAATGCGTAAAATATATAGAGAAATAAAAATATATAATACAATAAATGTCTGAAGAAATCTATAAACTATTTAAATTATTCATTGGAGATATTTTAAATGTTTTTCCTGAATATACGGAAAGGTTAAATAATTATTATAAGGATATTATTGATTCGGATGAATATATTGAAAATCCCAAATTGAATGAGTTTTTAGAAAATATAAGTCTAATAAGTGATAGAGTTGTTGAAAAAGATGTTACATTATTTCAATCTGATCCAATAATTTTACAGAATGTATCATTTAAGTTAATTTGGAATTCTGATATTACATCAACTACTAAAAACAGTATTTGGAAGTATCTTCAAACATTCTGTATGTTAAAGATTAAGTTAGAATCAAGTGACAAGATAAATGATGTTATTAAAACAATTGAATCAAATCAAAAAGTAAAAGATAAAAAAACGGTTGAAAATATGAAGAAGTTAAAGAAATTAAATGAGAGTTTTGATACTGAAGTACTTAAAAAAGTTGTTGATGAAAACCCTGAATCGTTAACTAATAATATTGGAGAACTTGATAAAATGTTTGGAGAAACAGATATTGGTAAAATTGCTAAGGAAATTACAGATGATTTAGATATTGAGGGGATTATGAAAAATGGTGGTGGGATTGAAGATATTTTTAATGGGGGAAACATGATGAATATTATTCAATCAATAAGTAGTAAAGTTTCAAATAACAGTGAAGGGAATCCTGAACATTTATTAAGTGAAGCAACAAATATATGTAATTCAATGCAAGGAAACCCTTTATTTAGTACATTAATGAATATGCAAAGTGGACTAATGGGTAATATGGGATTAGATATTCCCAATGTACTAGGAGAAGATAAAAAAGAAGATATTAAAGATCCAATCAGTGAAGATAAAAATACTAAGAATATTAATATTGAAGGACCAAATAATCCTAATAAAACTCAACAAAGATTAAGGAAAAAATTAGAAGAAAAAAAGAAACTTAATGTTGAAAAAATGAATTAGTTTTAATAATTATAAATATAAATATAAATATTATATAATAATATAATATGGGAACACCACTATGGACAGAAAACTTATCAATTCTATATGAAAAGAGATATTTATTTGAAGTTATTCCAGATAAACATTTTGATTTCAATCGTAAATTAAATAGTTTATTAAGGTTATCTATTTATTATTCAACAATTGTTTTCTTAATGGATAACTCAAAAACGGATTTACTTTATGTACCATTTGTAGTTGGTATAATTACTTATATTTTAAGTATGAAGTTTAAAGAAACATTTATTAATAAAACAAATGTTGATTTAATGAATATGGATGAAAGTGATGGGGAAGATTCAAACGAAAAATTAATCGAAAAACTAGATGGTTCATGTAAAACCCCTACAAAGAGTAATCCATTTATGAATCCTGAAATTTATGATTACAATACTAAAAACAATACAACTGATTCTTGTGATTCATATAATAATAAAGGGGTTCAACAAAGTATTGATCAGAAGTTTAATTCTTCATTATATCGCGATGTTAATGATATATTCGGGAAGAGTAATTCTGCCCGCCAATTTTATACTGTACCTGGAAATTCCATTCCAAATGATCAAGGGACATTTGCTAAATGGTTGTATGGGACTCCGAAAACTTGTAAAGAGGGTAATGGTCTTCAATGTGCCGCAAATCAATATGGTGTAAATCGTGGACCTTAAAAAATATAATTTTAAAAATAAAATATATTTTCATTATATAAATGACAGAAATAGAAAATAATGTAGAATCAAATGGATATCATGGTGGATTTGAATCAAATCTTCCTTTAGATCAATTACAAAAATGCTCAAAAAATGACACTGATTTAGTTTTTTCATTAGATAAAAAAGCATCTTTAAAATCTGATCCAGCTGTTGTTAACCTTGAAATTCAACAAGGTTTTGGTGTTGGTAGTTATCATTTAGATAATATGTATGGTTGTGATTGTAATCTTACTAATGCTCGTGAGGTTCAATTAAGTCAACCTAATATTAATTTTACAGGTGGTAAAGGATGGATGGGTGAAAGCGGTTGTTTAATTGATAATGATTCTAAGTTAAGAACACATGAATTAACAAATAAACGTTTTATTAATCAATTCCCTCAATTACAGAATCAAGGATTCTTCGGAAAAGGTGCTTTCCATGTTGATAAAGAAACGGAATTACGTGATTCTGATATTATTCAAGAAGATAGACCTTGTAACTCATTAACTGGATCAACAACATTACCATTATCAATTACACCAATGATTGATAGATTAGAAAAAGAAATTCAAGATCCTAAGAACATTATTCCAGAAGAATCTATGGATTCGTGGGTTAGAGGTGGTCTACCAACACGTCAAATCGTACGGAATTTAGACTATATGAAACGTGTTCAAGAAAAAAAATAAATTATAATATATAATATAATAAAGAATGAGTATATTTCAAAAATTAAATCAGAAATTAGAAGAGGAAGCTGATATTCAATCATCAAATCCAAGTAATTACTTATTAAACTCTAGTCCATTTGAAGTTAAAGATGGTCCTATTTATCCCTGGGCTCCAACGGTAAGATTACAAAAAATCGGAGGTTCACTTTTAAAGGATAAGAATATAACTGACGTAGAATCCGAATTAAATAATATTACAAGACCATTATCAAATGATCCTAATACTCATTATAAACCATCAGAAGAAGAAGTAATTAAACACTCGAACCTTAAGGATGGATTCTTTCATCAAGATAGTACATTATTATCAAATCCTCCAAGTCTTTTACGGGGTCAAACAAAAAATCGTTGGATTAATTTATACAAGGATCCCTTAAAAAATTCTTTAGAACCATTTGATAGATTAGGAGACAATACATACCTTAAATTAATTGATGGAGAAGATAAATGTGCCGAGAATAATTAAATTTGATTTTTAATTTACCTTAATTTTTAAAAATGTTCTTTTATCTTGAATGGATTGATAAAAGACCAAGTAAAATATTTTTAACAGAAGAGAGACCAAAAGAAATTAATTATGAATGTTCATTTAAAATTCAAAAAAAGGAATATAACCTTTGTGGAAATATAAATCCAAATTTTCTTACCTTTTATCCTTCTCCTAAATTACAATACACTAAAAATCAATATCTATTATCTCATTTACAGAAATCAGTCAGAAGAATGGATTCAGTTAAATCAGTAAAAACAGCAAAACATTTAATTGATTTAGATTTAATATCATTTTTAAGGAGGCTTCCTATTATCATGTTAGAAGATGTAACTATTCATGAATCTATTTCTGTAATTATATGGTTAATGATTGCTGTTTCAAAAAAGTTTGTTATGAAAGTTGAAATAGTGAAATGGTTATTAGGTGTGGTTTATTATCTATCAAATGAAGTTATTCAAACTTCATATTCAAAAGAAATAAATGAACATCAATGGGATCCTCAATTATATTCAAATAAGATAAATATAGTATTATATTCATTAAGGTTTAGAAAGTGTTATGGTGGTATGAAAGGGGATATGGAGATGATTGAATATTATATTGGATTAATAATTAATAATCAGTTACAAATCGCTGATGATAAGATACCAATTATTAAAATAGAAATGGATCCTCTTTTAAGAGAAGATTGGATCTATCAAGCAAATGATTTTCATTGTAATCGTTATATTTTAAATAGTATTCAAAAATATTATCCATATTTACATCAAGATTATATAAAAAAATTAATCTGGAATTTTAGTTCGTCAATAAATAAACGTGGATTAATCCTCCAAGAACAAAAATATGTTGATGATTGGAATTTAATTAAAAGAACAGTAAAAAGGATTCAAAAGAATTGTATCTACTATTAAAGATAAATAAATAATAAATATTATAATATGAGTGATAAAGAAAGAGAGTATTTAACAGATTCTATTTTTTTATGTAATGGACAACTATTTTGTGAAGAAAATAATAAAATTAAAGAAATAAGAAACCATAATTGGCATCATAAATTATATGAATATGGATGGGAGAAATTAAATAAACAATGGATTAAAAAACTTAATAATTATCAAGAATATCCTTCAAAAAATTCACTGTATGGTGCTTTGGATTGTGGTGGAGAAGGAGAATGTTTATTTCATTGTTTAAGTTATGCACTCAATGGTGATAATAATCCAAGATCTTTAAGAGAAGGATTATCAGAATCAATTACAAAAGAAAGATTTCAAATAATTATTGAATTTTATCAAGTAATGGATAGTATTAATGAATTTGAAGAAGATTGGGACCCAAATGAAATTAGTTATGAAGAATTTAAGAAAAAAGTTAAAAACGGTGGGAATGAATATTGGGGTGATTTCCTATTATTGAATCTATTAAAAGAATATCTAAATATTAATTTCATTGTTCTAAATAGTAATGATCTTACAAATGAATATTATTATTACCCTATATTTTATGAATATAATGAAAATATAAAAACAATCATTTTATTATATGAGAATGGTATACATTTTAAGTTAGTTGGGAAATTTCAAGTGGGTAATATGACTACATTATTTACAAAGGAGACAATACCAAATGAAATCTTAAAATTAATTAATTTTTTGAGATAAATAATAATAAATAATATATAGTATAAATATTAAATGGAAGTAGCTGTTTTAGCCGGACTAGTAGGAATTGGGTATTTATATAATTCAAATAATAAAGATAAAAATCCCATTAATAAACGCATTGATAAAGAAGTTTCAAAACCAAATGGAGAGAATGTATATCACTCTGAATTCTATAACGAAGCAGATAAAGTTATTCAAACACTTGCAACTAAAAACTTTGAATCATCACACGAAGAAGGTACTAAAGTTATTAATAATCAAAAATTAGATAGAATTGGTTCAGATTTGTATAGTAAACCATTAGATCAAGAAAAAGAGATTCATGAATTAAAAGAGAATTTTTCAGATTATATTTATAGTAATGCTACTGGATCATATATCTCAAAAGACGATTTTGAAAAAAATGATCAAGGATATGGAATGAAACCTTATTTCAGTAAAGCCCCAGTTATTGAAGGGTTAGGTGATACACGGAGATTAAATGCACACCAAGGTGGCAATCAAAATGAATTCTATAAAACAAAAAAAGAAACAGCAAACTTTTTCCCATTAGAAAAACAGGAGGTTTTTGGAAATACCTTCGGGGAAGGAATGGGTGATCAAACAAGATATGATTCAGGTAATATGAAGACAAATCAATTACCTTTTACACAAGAAAGAGTTTCACATATTGATACAAAAGGAGAACTAAATCGTGAAATCGGTAAAATTATTGCTGATAAAGCTAATATTGATAATTTAAGAACTGAAAATAATCCAAAATTAAGTTACAAAGGAAAACTAATAAGTGGTAAAAATATTAATGAAACACGTGGTAAGATGGGTGAATTTGAACACCGTAATCCAGATAAATTCTATGAAAGCGATCAATCCAAATGGTTTACTACAACGGGGGCTTATTTAGAGAAATCTCAAAGACCTCAAGAGATTATTCCAGCTACAAACAGGGCCTCACTTAATAATCAACCAATAGGAAATGTTGCTCCATCTGGTTCAGAAGAATCAGAAAAAAGACCTATGTTCAGAAAACCAATGAAAGTTCAACTTGGAAATGATAACATTAGAAATGCAGCAATTGAAAATCCATTGGTTAGTACTGAATTACATCAAAAAGGTTATAGAGCATTACCTAATGAAAGAGATACAACTACATTACGTAATTATCAAAGTAACTTAAAAACAGAAAACGTAAAACATGTTTTAGGAATTCAAGACGATATAAGAAAAACGAAGAAACAAACAACAATTACACCTAAGTATAATGGAAACTTACAAAATACAACTATTAATTCTATAGTAGGTATTCAAGACGACATACGGAAAACTAAAAAACAAACTACGATCCATTCTAAAAATAATGGTAATATTCACGGAGGATACAATGAATTAACATTAGGTTATGAAAAACCCGAGAATACAACAAAAGATACAACATTATTTGATTATATGGGAGGAGCAGGTGCTTCAGTTAAAAGTGATATGGATAAGATTAATTATCTAGAAAACGCAGAAACAAATCCAACAAAAGAAATTATTTCGAAAGGTAGATCTCCAACACTCAGTAATGTTAAACTTGCAAATGGAAAAGATAGAGTTAATATGGAGATTAATAAATTGGATTACGATTATACAAACCATAGATTAAATTCACTTGACCGTTTATATGGTCCTACAAAAGATATGGATAATCAAGGGGATGTAACTACTATGAAAGAAACATTAGATGATAATAGTATTGCAAACCGTATTAATCCTGAATTATTAAATCCATTCCGTAATAATCCATTAACACAATCATTAGAATCATTTGCATATTAAAATCTAATTATTTATTATAATGGCTAGGAGGAAGAAATCTATAAAAAGAACAAGGACAAAGAAAGTAAAACATAGAACGATGCGTAAAAAAAAAGGAGGGGGATGGTTTAGTTTTGGAAAAGATAAAGCAAAAGAAAAAATGAAAAAAACAACAGAAAGAATCAAATCATCCAATAATTACAAACAAATGAAACAAAAAGGGAAATATGCGTATAATCTAGGAAAAGCAAATAAGGAAAAAGTTTTGTTCTTAAAACATATTAATGATTTAGAACAAACTTGTAAAAAAATAAAAAAACTAAAACCAAATAATTTAAATAAACCAGTATGGTGTGATAATCTAGAAGATGAAGATTTTACCATGTTACATAATGGAGTCGAAACTACATTAAGTTCCTTAAATCAAGCAATACAAAATGTTAAACAACAAGAAGAACAACGTAAACAGCAAGAACAGCAACAACAGCAAGAACAGCAACAACAGCAAGAACAGCAACAACAGCAACAACAGCAACAACAGCAAGAACAGCAACAACAGCAACAACAGCAACAACAGCAAGAACAGAAACAACAGCAAGAACAGCAAGAACAGCAACAACAGCAACAACAGCAACAACAGCAGCAAGAACAGCAAGAACAGCAAGAACAGCAACAACAGCAACAACAGCAACAACAACAGCAAGAACAGCAACAACAGCAACAACAGCAACAACAACAGCAAGAACAGCAACAACAACAGCAAGAACAGCAACAACAACAGCAAGAACAGCAACAACAGCCGCAAGAACAGCAACAACAGCAACAACAGCAACAACAGCAACAACAACAACAACAGCAACAACAGAAACAACAACAGCAACAACAGAAACAACAAGAGAAACAACAGAAACAACAACAGAAACAACAGAAACAACAACAGAAACAACAAAAGAAACAAATGAAACAACAAAAGAAATTAGCAAAACAACAAAAGAAATTAGCAAAACAGAAGAATAAGTTCAATATTAATAAAAGTATTAAGAAGAATAAGTTCTTATCGAAGGGTTCGAAGGGCTTTTTAAAATTTAAAAAATAATTTTTTAATTTTTTTTTATTTTATTATTTTATTAAATGTCTAATGATGATGTAAAATATATTAATGGAGATGCGGACGATTTTACTATCTATTTATTTTCTGCCCCTCCTAAGGAAAAAAATACAATAAAATTAGAACTGAATCCTTCAAAGGATAATATTCATATTGGTTTACATATTTTTCAAGAATTATTGATGATTTTTACAAGTGGTATAAAATATTTATTTAGTAAGGATGAAATTGTAGATATTACTTCATTAACTGTTGATGATATTAGTTTAATGAATCATTATTTTCAGAGTATTGGATTTACAATATTGATTGAGACATTTACTATTTCTGAATATTTAAGTAATATGAAATTACCTAATTATTTCCGTAATCATGAATTAATCAAGGATAATACACCATTGGATGATTTTTATTATGAGACATACTTAGCGGGTATAATCTATCGTATTACTTTTAACTTTTTAAGATAAAGTTAAAAAAATAAAAATAAAATATTTTGAATACAAAATGGAAGATCAAAACTCACAAGTGTTAATTCATGCTAAATTAGAATATACGAATCAATTAATTGATATCCTTACACCCCATTTCTGTGATGGAATTCAATCAATTTATGACGAAGCAAAAACGGTAAATAATAGTAGTAATAAAACTAAATCTATTTTATTATTATTTCGTACATTTTTAGAAAATGTACCTTCTTGGAGTAATGTTATTATTGAAACTGAGACTGATAGAATAATTGAAATGTCTAGGTGCGATTGGTTAGATGATTTAATTACAGCGGTATTTATAAGTCATACTCGTATTTTGACATCAATTGGTACAAATATATCTAATTCAAATATTGATTTAACTATTCCTAAGACTATTAATTTTATTCATAAATGTTATATTAATATTGCGCGTGAAATGTGGAAGAATCCATATTTATTCAATGAGTATATAATTGCTTCTGAGTATCAAAAGAATATGAGAACGATTGAATTAATTATTAAGGATTCAATTGAAAATACGATAAGGACATTACTCCCAATAAAAGAAATATTAAAACAACACCTTGATAATTATGATACAAATCAACAAGAAACACAGAAACGCCTTACTTCAAATGAATTAAAAAAGATGCTTCATGATGAAATTAAAAACTTAAAGTTGAGTCAAATTGTAGTCAATGAAAATAAATTAAATAATGATGATTCAATTGAAGAACAAGAAGAACAAGAAGAACAAGAAGAGCAAGAAGAACAAGAAGAACAAGAAGAACAAGAAGAACAAGAAGAACAAGAAGAACAAGAAGAAC
>MDTC01092094.1_pt1 | contig 35365 bp, 34 predicted proteins | sample 811181 | NCBI WGS metagenome assembly MDTC01 (sample SAMN05326644, study PRJNA326480) | marine metagenome | isolation source: seawater | place: Pacific Ocean: North | collected 2011
CACTTAATCAAATTGCAGGAAAGGAGTTGTAATGATTGGTTCAATTAAAGGTAAACTCCTAGCAAAGCATGCACCTCAGGTGTTGATTGAAGCCTTTGGCGTTGGTTATGAAATAGAGTTGTCTACTACTAATTTTGCCGTTCAACCAGAAATAGGGGATGAAGTATTTCTTTATACTCACCTTCAAGTCAGAGAGGATGCTCAAACTTTATATGGTTTTATAGATATTTATGATCGTCAATTTTTTAGAAATCTTCTTAAAATTAATGGTGTTGGTGCAAAATTAGCCCTTGCTATACTGTCATCAATGACTGTAAGTACCTTTGAGGAGTATGTTCGAGCAGAAGACAGTGATGCGTTAGTAAAAATACCTGGAGTTGGCAAGAAGACTGCTGAGAGGCTTGTGATTGAGATGAGGGATCGACTCATTACTTCAGAAGTTACATTGATCGATAATGCTAATCATGCAGTAAGGGATAATCCAATAAATGAGGCTTTTGATGCCCTAATAGCGCTTGGTTATAAATCAGCACAAGTAAAAAAATTAATGACATCTATTAAAGGTACAGATTTATCAGCTAGCGATATAATTAGACAGGCACTAAAAAGGGTCAATGATTAAATGGATAATATTGAGCATGACAGACTTATTAGTAGTGATGAATCAAAAGATGATAAGGCATTTGATCGAGCTATCAGACCGCAATCACTCAAAGAGTATGTTGGTCAAAAAAACATGTGTGATCAAATGGAAATATTTATAAAGGCAGCAACCAATAGATTAGAATCACTGGATCATGTATTAATTTTTGGACCACCAGGTCTAGGTAAAACAACTTTGGCACATATTATTGCAAATGAAATGAATGTAAAGCTCAGACAGACATCGGGTCCTGTTCTTGAGAAACCAGGTGATTTAGCGGCCTTATTAACAAATTTAGAACCTAATGATATTTTATTTATTGATGAAATTCATCGTTTAAATGCAGTTGTCGAGGAAGTTTTATACCCAGCGATGGAAGATTTTCAGCTAGATATAATGATTGGTGAGGGCCCAGCTGCTCGATCGATAAAACTCGATTTACCTCCATTTACATTAGTTGGTGCAACTACTAGAGCAGGTTTATTGACTTCACCATTAAGAGATAGATTTGGCATTGTTCAAAGATTAAATTTTTATGAGACAAGTGAATTAGCCCAAATTGCAAAGCGTTCTGCAGAAATTTTGAATCTATCACTAGATAAAGGTGGTAGTGAACAGTTATCTAATCGTGCTAGAGGTACACCCAGAATAGTTAATCGCTTGTTGAGAAGAGTCAGAGATTATGCAGAAGTTAGAGCAGATGGAATAGTCACTGAAAAAGTTGCTAAAGATGCTCTTGATATGCTCGAAGTTGATCCAAACGGTTTTGATACTATGGATAGGAGGGTGCTTTTAGCTATAATTGAAAAATTTGATGGTGGGCCAGTTGGAGTAGAGAGTCTTGCAGCAGCGGTTGGGGAGGAGCGAGGAACTATTGAAGATGTCATAGAGCCATATTTAATTCAACAAGGTTTTATAATGAGAACTTCACGTGGCAGAGTTGCAACAAAAAATGCATATTTACATTTTGGCCTCAATCCGATCAGTAAAGATTATAATGTTGATTTTGATGGCAATAGGTAAAATGAAGTTATTTAATATAGAGGTTAGGGTATGACTACCAATATGTCTTTTTTGAATTTAATCCTGAATGCAAGTTTTGTAGTGCAATTAGTTATGTTCTCATTGCTAGTTGCCTCAGTTGCTTCATGGAGTATTATTTTTACTAAGCAGAGATTGATTAAAAGAATTAAAGCAGCTTCAGATTCATTTGAGTCCAACTTTTGGGCAGGAGGTGACTTGAATACTCTCTATCAAACTTCAAGCAAAAGTAATGATAATGATTTAGGTATGGCCGCTATTTTTAAATCAGGTTTTCAAGCTTTCAACCGAATTTCAACAAAACCATCTGTAGCCAAGGATAAGGTTGTTGAAGAATGTTCACGTGCAATGCGAGTCGCTCAAATGCGTGAGGTGGATAAGCTGGAGCAAAGTCTCGCTACACTCGCTTCTATTGGGTCAATTAGTCCATATGTTGGACTATTTGGAACAGTTATAGGAATTATGAATTCATTCCGAGCTCTTGCTGGAGTGCAATCAGCAACACTAGCGATGGTAGCACCAGGTATTGCAGAAGCTCTAATTGCAACTGCAATGGGCCTTTTTGCCGCAATACCTGCTGTAGTAGCCTACAACAGGTTTGCTGATAAAGTTACAAGATTAGAGATACGTTACGATGGTTTTTCGGAAGAGTTTGCAAGTATTCTTCAGCGGCATGAATTATATAAAAGTGAGTAGTAATCGATCGTGTTAAAGAAAAGAAAAGTAATTAGTGAGATTAATGTAGTTCCATACATTGATGTCATGCTTGTTTTATTAATCATTTTTATGGTTACAGCACCGTTACTTACTCAAGGTATTAAGGTTAATTTACCCCAAGCTGGTGCTGAACCAATTGCCGATTCTTCTAGTTTGGCACCCTTAATTTTAAGTATTGACGCACAAGGTGATTTATTTATAAATATTGGTGATGATGAAGACAAACCTCAAAATGCTGAATCTATTGTTTCTCGAACAAGGGCTTTACTAAATAGTCAACCTACCACAATGGTGTTAGTGAAAGCAGATCGTTCAGTGGCTTATGGAAGTGTGGTTGGTGCTATGGTTTTATTGCAGCAGGGGGGAGCAAGAAATATTGGATTTGTGACGGACCCATTAAACACATATCCAATACCAGATTAATAGTGTGAAAATTACTATGTATGATAAATATAATGTTATTTCGATGATGTTGGCTTGCTCCCTTCATTTAATAATATTCGCAGCAATGATATTGGCTTTTAATGAGTCAGATGCAAATATACCCAATAGACCATTGATGATTGAAGCATCTTTAATAAATGAGAATAACTTAGTCACTCCTCAAAAAAAACGAGAACAAGAGAGAAAAGTGGCAGAAGAAAAAAAGCGACTTGCAGATGTTGAAAATGAAAGAATTCGGATCGAAAAAAATAAAAAACAAGCTTTAGATGATAAAAGAAAGGTCGAGCAAAAACTTCTTCAAGATCAAAAGATAGCTGAAGAAAAAGAAAAAAAAGAAGCTCAAGCTAAGCTTAAGAAAGAGCAAGAGTTAGAAAAACAGAGAATAGAGGCTGAAAAGGAGCGACAAGAGGACATAAGAAGACAGCGCGCCGCAAATGAAAAAAAAAGAAAAGAATTAGAAGAAGCTGAAAAACAGGCTCAACTGGATAGAGAGTTAGAAAATGAGCAAAAACGCATTGATGCGCTTCGGTCAGGGGCATTAACAAGGTATACTTTTGCCCTAGGTAGAAAAATAGAAAATAATTGGATTCAACCAGCAACAGCGGATAAAGGCATCAGTTGTATAGTCAGCGTGAGGCAGCTTCCGGGTGGAGAGGTTATAAGTGTTATAGTTGAAAGGTGCAATGGAGACGAAACAGTACGCCGTTCTGTTGAAGCTGCTGTATATAAAGCATCTCCGCTACCAGACCCCGAAGATCCTGCTTTATTTGAAAGAAATCTACGTTTTATTTTTGAGCCATACCAATAAGTTCGAAGGAAATTAAATGCAAATTAAGCGAATTTTAATCTTATTTTTAGTTTTAATAACTTCTGAGGGTTTGCATGCAGAGCTCACTATAAGAATTACTCAGGGTGTTGGAAAGCAAACACCAGTAGCTATTGTTCCATTTGGTCTGTCTAGGGATATGCCTGAACTATTCACAGATATTACTGAGATAATTTCAAATGATTTAAAGCGAAGTGGAAGATTTTCTACCACTCCTATTGAAAATATGTTGCAAAAACCTACTACTGGTGCAGAAATTGATTTTGATGACTGGTCAATCTTAGGTGTTGAGGCTGTAGTTGTGGGTCGCATTACCAAGGCAAAAGGAGATTCATTTAATATTCAATTCCAATTGTTTGATATCTATAATGGTGAACAAATAGTTGGATATCGAATGCCAGCTAACTCAGCTACCTTGAGAAGATCGGGTCATCGAATTGCTGATATGATTTATGAGGAGTTAACCGGTATCAGAGGTGTATTTGATACTAAAGTTGCCTATGTGAAAGCTGATATATCAAAAGATAATACAAATTATTCGTTGATAGTATCGGATTCAGATGGTGAAAATGAACAAGTTGTTGTGTCCTCCAAAGACCCAATAATGTCACCAGCATGGTCACCTGATAGTAGGCAATTAGCTTATGTGTCTTTTGAAGGAGATGCTGCTTCTATTTTTTTACAGACATTAAGGACTGGTAATCGACGGAAAATATCTGAGCGTCCCGGTATTAATGGGTCGCCAGCATTCTCTCCAGATGGAAGAAAATTAGTACTTACTCTTGGTGGAACAGATGGAAATTTAGATATATATGTTCTCGATATTGCCACAAGAAAGCTTACAAGAATTACATATAATAGATCTATAGATACAGAAGGAACATGGGCGCCTAGCGGAAAAGAAATTTATTTCACATCAGATAGGGGTGGTGCTCCACAAATATATAAAATTGCACTTAATAGTGATAAAGCTGAAAGAGTAACATTTCAGGGTACATATAATGCGAGACCCAGATTATCATCAGATGGAAAAAAACTCGCAATGGTGCATTTATATAGAGGAGATTATAGAATTGCTGTTTATGATTTAGTTAAAAAAGATTTATTGGTTCTTTCATACGGAATGCAAGATGAATCTCCAAGTTTTGCTCCAAATAGTGATACACTCATCTATGCTACGAAAATGAGATCGGATGGTGTTCTGGAGACTGTAACAGCGGATGGTTTAGTGAGACAAAGAATGGCATCAAAAAATGGTGATATAAGAGAACCTGTCTGGTCCCCATTTTTAAAATTATAGTTATATGTTAAATTATGTATATATCAAATTATTTAAGTTTATAAAAGTAAGGAGTTAGAAATGAAGCGGTTGAAATGGTTGGTGATAGGATCTTTATTATTTTCGATGTCGGCGTGTACACTTTATTCACCGCCTAAGGATGGGGCTGTTGGTAGCTCAACAATGGACAGTTCATCTAGTGATGATGCCTCTACTTATGGAATGGGTATGGATGGAAGTGATTCTTATGAAACTATGTCTGATGACAGCATGTCAGCAGATCTAGGAACAATTATATATTTTGATTTTGACCGCTCTGAACTTCGCACTGAATACGATGATCTAATAGCAGCACATGCAGCTAATATGAATGCAAATACTTTAATGACAGTCCGTCTTGAAGGTCATGCCGATGAAAGAGGGTCGCGAGAGTATAATGTTGGTTTGGGTGAGAGAAGAGCTCAAACAGTAAGAAGAATGTTGTTACTCAATGGTGTAGCACCAGATCAAATCTCTACAGTCAGTTATGGTGAAGAACAACCAATAGAATTTGGTAGCAACGAATCTTCTTATACAAAAAATCGACGGGTTGAGCTTGTTATAAATTAGAGTTGCTAATACGATATGTATAGATATTTACTGATTGTTATCAGTTTTTTGATGATGACAGCATGTGCAGATATGCCAGTTGATAATTCATATGGTAGCCGAGCGCCTGCTAATAATTTATCATCTTCGCAAAGAGCTAATGACCAAAACTTAATTGAAATTGCACGTCAACTGGATGAAATTCAACGACAAGTTAGTCAAATTCAGGGTCAGACAGAAGATTTAAGTTATCAGTCTCAAACAACACAAGAGAGACAGAGAGCATTGTATATTGATTTAGATGATCGTTTGCAAGATCTAGAGCGATCTATTAGTGCGCTTAATACAATGAATGTGGTCAATGAGGAAGAAATAGCATTTGGAGAGTTGCCAGTTCCTGGTGGAACTGATGAAGAAAACTATGCGGCAGCATTCGAGCTCTTAAAAGAACAAAACTACGAACTAGCATCACTGGCATTTATTCGATTTATCACAGCATTTCCTGGCAGTAGTTTGATTGATAATGCTCAATATTGGTTATCAGAATCATATTATGCTTCTAAGCAATATGAGCAAGCATTATTGCAGTTTACGAAGGTTATAAATGACTATCCCAGATCAAGAAAAATACCAGACGCACTTTTGAAAATAGGGTATTGTAATTTTGAACTGGGTAATTTTAGTGAAGCACGTCTTGTTCTGATGAGAACACAAATTAATTATCCTCAGTCTACGGCTGCTAAGAATGCTGAGCAACGTATAAAAGTTATGGACGACAGGGGTATTTAGGTTAAAATTAACAAATTAAGAATGAATAGTTTAGAGAGTTGTTGATATATAAATTTATTCTCTTGAGATTTATGTGTGGTTAGGTATCATCCTCGACAAATATTTAAAAAAGATTAAAATTTAACTAACTGGATAATTGGGGCGTTAGCTCAGAGGTAGAGCATTCGGCTTTTAACCGACCGGTCGTAGGTTCGATCCCTACACGCCCCACCATCCATTCACCTATGAACCATAGATTTTTGCCTCTAGTTAAGTTGCTTTTGTATTCTGAAGTTTTCGATAAATAAAATAAGCTGCAATTAGGCCAATTAAGCTTAAGAAGGAAATTATTAGAAATAAGTATTGATAACCTAAAGCACCAGGATAAGTATCCAAAATAATACCTCCAATAGTGGGCATGAATATATCTGGTGTATATGCAGTCACTGAAATTATGCCTGTTGCAGTACCTGTCAGTACCAGTGGTACATTACTTTGCTCCAAGAGAGAAAAATAAGTTCCTCTAAGAGCATAAACAGCAGCTGTAAGAGCAGCAACATTAATAATTAAAAATGGTAAAAGTTTTGGAGACCCAGGAATAAAGCTAAAAATTAAGAAGCCAATTGTCATTATTATGCAAAACCCCAAAATAGCTTTTGCGGGACCAATTTTATCAGCAAAATAACCAGCTGTAATGGCGGCAAAAGGTGTGACCCAGTATTTACCTACACCTATAGCTCCACCACCAACTTCACCTAATTCATATATTTCAGTCGCATAAGGTGTAAAAAAAAGTGTTCCCCACATTGCGGTATTGGTAGCCATTATTATAAGTGCAATCAACCAAATGACAGGTAATTTTAGGATATAAATAATTTCTTTAATATTTACTTTTGACAGTTTTTTGTCAGTAGTTATGTCATTTTGCATGATGCGCCATACAAAAAATGCCAGAACCAAAATATAAAAAGATATCATTATGATCATTTCGGAAACAGCTTTATCAACGCTGCCACTATATGCAAAAATTGCTAGCAAAATCGTTGTGGATATCACATCTGAAATACTTCTACCTCCTTCAAGTATACCGTATGTTTTACCTTGATCTTCTTTACTGCCCCAGTAACGTGCAGCTTTGATCATTGCTGACCACAATATACCTGCACTGGCTATACCCCAAATTGCGAACAAAATCAGGCAAATCTCAAAAGAGGGTAATGTAGAAAAAATAAATCCAGCGATTGCAGTAATTACAAGTGAAATAGTTATAAGTTTGCGAGGTGAAAATCGATCCGCTAACCATCCGCCAGGAAAATAAGCGAGAAGAGATACAGCCCCGAAGGTACTCAAGAGAATTCCCATTTGTGTTTTTGTAAAACCAAAGGCATTTTGCATAGGAATATAAAATATATCTGAAAATAAAGGTAACCAAAAAATAACACTACCAGAGAGACATAATAACCCCATTGTTAGCCATTTTTCAGTAATTGTCATATATACCACCTCTTATCTAGAACTTACTTTAATCGATTTATTTGGTCAAATTAACATCTTGGATTTATTATTCTTATATTCGTGTATAATCCGATTTGCTTGATGAGTTAGCCCAAAATTAAAATAAAAAATTTTAGTATTATGAATATTCCCAAAAAAGAAATATGTAAAGTATTTAAATTTGGCGGTTCAAGCTTAGCTGATACTGCTTGCTTCGTAAGAGTTTCCAAAATCATATTAGACTCGTATTATGCAAATGAGAAGCATCGTCATGGCATAATTGTGTCTGCAATGGGAGGATTTACTGACCTATTGATAAAGATATCAGAAAATCGCTCAGCCTCTTCATTGCATACTTCAATTGAATATAAATCTATCATGGAAAGAGTTTTTTTAATCTCAAATGAGTTATTAGATGAAGAAGAATCAAAAAAATATATACAATTAGTAACTGATGATTTTATTAAAATTCAAAATATTTTAGATCTAGCTTATGATAATGATAAAGTTCAAATTCAGAATCAAAGTAATATTATTGCAGGTTTTGGAGAACTCTGGTCAGCTCAGTTATTAAACAAATATCTAAACAAATTACTCGATTCAAATAAATCAACTTTTGTTGATAGTAGGAAAACTTTATTCCTCAGTGAAAAAAATATAGGGGATAGTATTAATTGGATTAAATCTAAAGATAAATTTAATTCCTTAATTACCTCGTCACATTCTAATATTTATGTAGTAACGGGTTTTATTGCATCTGAGCATGATGGCGCACCAACTAATCTTGGTAGAAATGGTAGCGATTACTCTGCAGCTATTTTTGCCTCCTTGTTCGATGCAAAAGAACTTGTTATATGGACAGATGTAGATGGTGTTTTGAGTGCTGATCCGAATAAGGTAAAGAGTGCCAGATTAATATCAAATTTATCTTATAATGAGGCAATGGAGCTTGCATATTTTGGAGCTAAAGTTATACATCCCAAGACATTTAGCCCTTTAGTTGATCAAGAAATACCAATTTATATCAAGAATACATTCTCACCTAATAATAGAGGCACCAAAATTTCATCGAAAGTTGATGCCAACAGAGAAATAAAGGGTATAACTGTCATCGAATCTATGGCATTGATTAATGTTGAGGGTACTGGAATGCTTGGTGTGCCTGGGACTGCGGATAAACTATTTGCCTCACTTAAAGATGAGAATATTTCCGTATCGCTTATTTCACAGGCAAGTTCTGAGCATTCAATATGTATAGCTATAGCAGAATCATTAACTGAGTTAGCATTTAAGCAAATAAGTAATGCATTTTCTGAAGAAATTAATTCTGGCTTAATTACTGATATTGATATTACTAATAATCTCTCAGTTTTAGCAGTTGTTGGTGATAATATGGCTGGCCAACATGGCATTGCAGGTAAATTTTTTAGCACTTTAGGTAAATCTTGTATAAATGTCAGGGCCATAGCTCAAGGGTCATCAGAGAGAAATATCTCTGCAGTTATCGATACAGCTAATATTGACCAAGCACTAAATGATCTGCATGCTGTCTTTTTTGGCCCAGCATGCTCGCTTTCGATTGGGCTAATAGGGCCCGGTCTGGTTGGGAATGAACTACTCAATCAAATCAATGACAATCTAGTTGCTCGACAAGAAATTTTTGGTTCAGATATTAGTGTTAAAGGAATAGCTTCATCTAAGGTAATGTTACTTAGTGATGATAATTTGAATACGACTGATTGGGTTGATTGTCAGAAAGATAAACCCTTGGATCTTGATATAGAGCAGTTTTCAATGCATATAAAAAACACCTCCATAAATGGTCATGCATTGATCATAGATTGTACTTCTAGCGACTTAATTGCGGCGAAATATAAGGAATGGTTGGAACAGGAGATTAACGTAATAACTCCAAATAAAAAAGCATTTAGTAGTGATCAAACTTATTATCAGGCTATAAAAAAACAAATACAAGAAGGTGAAGCACTGTGTTTCTATGAGACAACTGTTGCTGCAGGTTTACCAGTAATTGGAACTATCCAAAATTTAATTGCGACTGGGGATGTAATTCATTCCATTGAGGGAATTTTTTCAGGTACATTAGCTTATTTGTTTAATGTATATGATGGCACAAAACCTTTTTCACAAATCGTAATTGAGGCCAAAGAGAGTGGCTACACTGAACCAGACCCAAGAGACGATCTTGGAGGCATGGATGTTGCCAGAAAATTGACCATTTTATCACGAGAAATTGGCAGAAAAATTGAAATTAATAATTTATCAATTGAGAGTTTATTTCCTGATTCGTTAGCTGACATTGGTGTAGATGAGTTTCTTGAAAAGTTTGCAGATTTTGATGCTGCTATGCAAGAGCGTTATCTGGCAGCAAGAAATAAAAATATGACTTTGAGATATGTCGCATCAATTGGTAAAGATGGTGATGTTTTCATAGGTATAAAAGAGTTTGCTAATGACCATGCCTTTAGTAATATCCAGTTAACTGACAATATAGTCAAAATACAGTCAGATAGGTATGCTGATAATCCTATGATCATACAAGGTCCAGGGGCTGGTGCAGGAGTTACTGCTGCTGGTATTTCGGCAAATATTGTAGATTTAGTAAAAAGTATAAAATAGAAAAATGAGTGAAAAATATATAACTGCATTTGCTCCTGCATCAATAGGCAATATAGCTGTCGGTTTTGATATGCTAGGACTAGCAATAACTGGAGTAGGTGATCGTGTCTCAGCAAGAAGAGTCTCAGGAGAGGGTGTCATAATCAAAGAAATATATGATTTAAATAATCAGCCTCATAATAATTTATCAAAAGACCCATCACAAAATACTGCTTCAATTGCCGCTAGTGCTCTCTGGCGAGCGAAAAGCCAAGTTGGTGGCATTGAATTAATAATTCATAAGGGCATTCCTTTGCAATCAGGAATGGGTAGTTCAGCTGCCTCTGCTGTAGCAGGTGCATTGGCTGCAAATGGTCTGTTAGAGAAACCATTAACCTTACCAGAACTTCTTCCGGCTGCTCTCGAGGGTGAAGAATTTGCTAGTGGTGGAATCCACGCGGATAATGTTGCCCCTAGTTTAATTGGTGGGATGGTATTTTGTCCTTCAACATCCCTTCCTGATATGGTGTCCATTGATACACCAAAAAACATTAGCTCGGTTCTTATTCATCCAGATTTGGTTGTTAATACGGCTGAGAGCCGGGGTTCTTTGTTAAAAAGCTATTTAATGAGTCAGTGGCTAGAGCAGCAGAGTTACTTAGCTGGATTTTTGATAGGTCTTCAAAAAAATGATCTAGCATTGATAAGAGAGAACTTAAGAGATGTTATTATAGAGCCACAACGTTCTAATTCTGTAGCTTACTTCGATGATGTAAAAAATGCCGCTATTACTGCAGGTGCCCTAGGATGTTCGTTATCAGGAAGTGGGCCAAGTATATTTGCGTTATGTGAAGATAGGTTTGCTGAAACTATAAAAATAGCAATGATGGAAATTTTTACTAAAAATAAGATTAACTCTCAGGGTTGGGTAAGTTCGCTGAATGCAAATGGCGCTTATCTGGAAAACTAATTGTGAATTTTGTAAGCACACGTGGCTCAACTAAATATTCATTTGAAGATGTACTGACAAAAGGAATTGCCGATGACGGTGGTTTATTTATACCTACAGAGTTACCTAAATTTAATTCAACTGACTTCCATCAAGATCTATGCTTGCAAAGTATTGCACGACGTTTTTTATTACCATTTTTTGAAAGTTCTTCTCTAGAAAGAGATATAAATGAAATTGTAGATGAAGCATTTTCATTTCCAATACCAACAGAAAATATCTCATCTGGATATTCAATTATGGAGCTTTTTCATGGCCCAACAGCTGCATTTAAAGACGTCGGTGCAGGATTCTTGGCTTCATGCCTAAGTCGTTTAAATGCAAATCAATCATCTCCATTGATTGTACTTGTGGCAACCTCTGGTGATACTGGTGGGGCAGTTGCAGCTGCTTTTGATGAACTGCCAAATGTCAGAGTTGTCGTGTTATTTCCTGAAGGTAAAGTTTCAAAGAGGCAAGAAAAGCAACTAACATGCTGGGGTAATAATATATTATCACTATCGGTGAAGGGTACGTTCGATGATTGTCAAAAAATAGTGAAAGAAGCTTTTATCGACAGTGAACTCACTAATGATTATCGTTTTTCATCAGCAAATAGCATTAATTTTGGTCGTTTGTTACCACAAAGCGTATATTATGCCTATTCTAGTCTCAAGCATTTCAGGGCCATGGGGGTTAAACCTAATTATATTATTCCAACTGGTAACTTAGGTAATGGCCTTGCTTGTATCTTAGCTAGGGATATGGGCCTGCCAATTGGTGATATTGTTCTTACGGTTAATGAAAACAAATTGATTGTTGATTATTTAATGGGTGAGGGATGGGAACCTAAGAAAAGTATAGAAACATTAGCAAATGCAATGGATGTTGGAAATCCCAGTAATATGGAGCGTTTAAATAGTCTTTATGGTGATGTTAAAAATCTGAATAAGTGTATTAGAGCAATAACTGTGAGCGATAATATGATTAAGCAGGAAATTAAACGTAGCTTTGAAAAAGAGCAATTAATATTATGCCCTCACACAGCAACCGCAACCCATGCTTATCATCATCTAAGCGTTGCGAATAAAGAAAATAAAGATTGGATAATTGTAGCAACAGCGCATCCAGCTAAATTTGAGACAGTTGTTGAACCCCTGATTGCTTGTGATGTGCCAATTCCAGTGGAGTTAGCTGCTATTTTGGATAAACCCAGTCAAATGCAAAAAATCAATGCTTCTATGAGCGAATTTAAAGATATTTTAAATAATAATTTAAATTAATTAATTTCTATAAATTACTCTTAATATTAGATAAATTAAAAAAATTAATTGCATTTTTTGTGCTTTGATCAACAATTTCAGCGTAACTATAATCTGTATTCAAGGCGATCATTTTAACAATTTCAGGTAAATATTTAGGCTCATTGCGTCGTGATTTTGGTTTTGGACTCAAAGAGCGTGGAAGTAAATATGGACAATCAGTTTCAATCATTAGTCTTTCAAGTGGGATTTTATTTACAATTTTTTGCAGCTCAATACCTCGCCTTTCATCGCATATCCAGCCGGTGATACCAATATATAGCCCCATTTCTAAGTATATGGCTAGCATCTCTTCAGAACCAGTGAAGCAATGAGCAACTCCTTTAATTGAGTTATCATAATGACTTTCTAATATTTTAACGAAATCACCATGAGCATCACGTTGATGAAGAAATAGGGGCAGCTCAACATTTTTTGCTATTTTTATTTGATTCAAAAATACATTTATTTGTGATTTCTTGGGTGAAAAATTACGAAAGTAATCTAAACCACACTCACCAATAGCTACAACTGATTTTTTAGAGGCAAGCTCATATATTATTTCTTCGGTTTCTTGGTCAAACGTATTAGCGTAATGTGGATGAACACCAGCAGTAGAGAATAAGGTGCTATTATGAGTTGTTGCTAATTCATGAGCCTTAATACTCTCTACTTTAGAAGTCCCAGTAACAATTAGTTGTTTGATATTACAATCTAGAGCATCTTCAATAACTGCATCAATATCTTGTGCAAAATCCTTATGCGTAAGGTTGGCACCGATATCTATCAAATAATCTGACATTATTAGATTGACAACTATTTACTAGTTATGATTTGCCTTAGGACAAATTGTAAAATGCCACCATGCTCAAAATAGTCTCTCTCTTTAGGTGTATCAATTCTAATTTGAGTTTCAAATTCCTTTACTTCTCCCGAAGCACATTTCGCATGAACCATTGCAGTTTTGTTGGTTGAGTCAATATGATCTGAAATAGAGTATTCTTCGGTACCATCTAAACCATGAGATTCAGCATCTTCATTATCTTTAAATTGCAATGGCAGAACACCCATTCCTATTAAATTAGATCTATGAATACGCTCGTAGCTTTTAGCGATCACGGCCTTTACACCAAGAAGAAGAGTACCTTTTGCCGCCCAATCTCTTGATGAACCTGTCCCATACTCACTTCCAGCTAAAATTATTAATGGTATATGATCTTTTTTATACTGATTAGCGGCTTCAAATATAGTCATTTTCTGGTTACTTGGTTGATGATTTGTCCACCCACCTTCTGTACCAGGCGCAAGCTTATTACGTAACCGAATATTGGCAAATGTGCCTCGCATCATCACCTCATGATTGCCTCGTCGAGATCCATATGAGTTAAAGTCTTGCTCAAGCACCCCCTGATCACGAAGGTATTCAGCAGCTGGACTATCTTTTGCTATTCCTCCAGCTGGAGAAATATGATCAGTAGTTACAGAGTCACCTAATAAAGCAAGGACTCTTGCATCTTTAATTTTATTTATCGGATCAGGAGTTAATGTCATTCCTTCAAAATATGGCGGATGCTTCACATATGTCGAGTTTTTATCCCACCCATAAATTTCACCAGTTGATGTATTGATATTATTCCAATTCTCATCACCATCAAAAACAGAATCATAACTAGATGAAAACATGTCTGAATTAATTGATGATACTAGGGTGTTACTTACATCTTTTTGGCTTGGCCATATATCCTTTAAATACACTGCATTGCCATTCTGGTCTTCACCTAATGGCTCATCAGTCAAATTATGTTGCATATTTCCAGCAATAGCATAAGCAACCACTAGAGGAGGGGACGCTAAGAAGTTCATTTGAACTTGTGGATGTATTCTACCCTCAAAATTTCTATTTCCAGATAGGATGCTGCAGCCTATTAACTCAGAGTCATAGACTCCTTTACTAATTTCATTCATTAATGGGCCTGAATTGCCAATACAAGTTGTGCACCCATAACCAACTGTTTGAAATCCAAGTTGATCAAGCGCTTCATTGAGTTTAGCTTTTTTTAGATAATCAGTTACAACCTTGGAGCCTGGAGCTAGACTAGTTTTGACCCAAGGTTTGGTTTTAAGACCTAATTTTATTGCATTTTGGGCGAGTAAACCGGCAGCAATCATAACTGCTGGATTAGATGTATTCGTACAACTGGTTATTGCTGCTATTAATAATGCGCCATCTTTCATTGAGATAGTATCATTTTCGATTTTAACATCTATGTTGCCATTACTTGTACGGTCTTTTATTGCAATTTTTAAATGTTGGTCAAAAGTCTTATGGGCTTGTTTAAGAGGTATCCTATCTTGAGGTCTTTTTGGGCCTGCAATACTAGGTACTACATTGCTCATATCTAATTCTACCAGGTCACTATAATTTGCTTCAGTTTGACCTTTTTCACGCCATAATCCTTGCATTTTGGAATAAGCCTCTATTAGTTCAATATGCTCTTTTTCACGACCAGATAACTCCAAGTAGCGAAGTGTTTCATTATCAATAGGAAATATAGCGCATGTGCTCCCAAATTCTGGTGACATGTTACCAAGAGTCGCTCTATCTGCGAGTGGAAGCTCATCAAGCCCATCCCCAAAGAATTCTACAAATTTACCCACAACTCCTTTTTCACGAAGTATTTCAGTCACAGTTAATACAAGATCAGTGGCAGTTGTACCTTCACGCAGCTTACCAGTCAATTTAAATCCAACTACCTGTGGAATCAGCATGGTAATTGGCTGGCCAAGCATTGCAGCTTCGGCCTCTATCCCTCCAACACCCCACCCAAGGATCCCAAGGCCATTGATCATAGTTGTGTGTGAATCAGTACCAACTACTGTATCAGGATAGATAATATTTTTATCATCCATCTTTTTATCAAATGTTACTCGACTCAGATATTCAAGATTAACCTGATGAACAATACCTGTATTCGGCGGAACAACCTTAAAGTTTTCAAAAGCATTTTGCCCCCATTTTAAAAATGAATACCTTTCTTCATTACGATTAAATTCAATTTCATTGTTGAGCGCTAATGCATTAGATTTAGCATAGTTATCTACCTGAACAGAGTGGTCGATTACAAGTTCTGCTGGTGACAATGGATTGATGCTATTTGCATCTCCACCGAGATTGATAACCGCATTTCGCATTGCAGCAAGATCAACTACAGCTGGAACACCTGTAAAATCTTGTAAGATTACACGAGCAGGAGTAAATGATATTTCTTTTGTTGGTTTAGCTGTTGGCACCCAATTGACAACAGCAAGAATGTCATCCTTGGTAATATTTACGCCATCTTCAAAACGCAATAAGTTCTCTAATAAGATTTTTAATGAATAAGGTAGTAACTTGACTTTGTTATCCTCGATAGCATCAAGTTTATAATACTCATAGTTTTTATTATTTAATTCTAGGACTGACTGAGAACCAAAGCTGTTTTCCATAGTGGGCATCCAAAATTACGGTTAATGAATAAATATAATTATATTTGGCGCTGAATTATAACGGATGTTTGAGTAAATTTGGGAGATTCTGTAATTTTTTTAATACTTTCAAGCAATAATTTCATCAACAAAACCACCGCCCAAGCAACGATCATTTAGATATAAAACAGTTGCTTGACCAGTTGCTATGGCTCGTTGCTTTTCTTCGAATCTTATTTTTACTTCATTTTCATCACATACATCAACTTCACAAGCCTGATCTGACTGTCGATACCTAATTTTACCATGACACATGAATTTTTTCTTTCGTTGGAAAATATTACTGGCATTACCTAACCAAGAAAAATTTTTAATAATTACACCTTGTTTGTACAAATCAGAATCATCACCTTGTGCGACAATCAAGTTATTATTTTTAACATCTTTATCAATAACAAAGAAAGGCTCACCAGTTCCATTCTTTTGACCTCCAATATTTAATCCTCGCCTTTGCCCTATAGTGTAATACATCAACCCATCATGCTGACCTATTAAATTACCATTTTTATCAAAAGTGAGGCCTGGATTAGCTGGTAAGTAATTTTTTAAAAAATCTTGAAAAGGTCTTTCGCCTATAAAGCAAATACCTGTACTGTCTTTTTTGTTAAAGTTCATCAGACCGTTCATTTTTGCAATCTCTCTAACCTCATCTTTAGTTAGATCACCCAGGGGAAATAGAGTATTCTTAAAGGCTTTAGAATCTACAGCATGCAAAAAATAAGTTTGATCTTTATTCGTATCTTTTGCTTTTACTAACTCTATTGTCTTATTTGATTTTCGTAATTTTGCATAATGGCCTGTTGCAATGAAATCTCCACCAAGTCTAGATGCGTAATTTTTGAATACACCAAATTTGATTTCACGATTACATATGATATCTGGGTTGGGTGTTCTTCCAATTTTATATTCATGTATAAAATCTTCGAAAACTAAATCCATATATTCTTTAGCAAAATTAACATGATGTAGTGGAATAGATAAATTCTTACAGACTTTTTTTGCCTCTTGCAGATCTTCAGCAGCATTACAATAACCATCATCATCATTCCAGTTAGTCATATGTAATGCCTGAACATCGGCACCTTTTTGTTTTAATAATAGAGCAGTAACTGCTGAGTCAACACCGCCTGATAAACCAACAATAACTTTCTTGTTAATAATTTTATCTACTGATGTATCCATTGTTTTGAAATGCTTGTATTGAAGGAATTGATTTATTTAATCAGTTTAGAAGCCAATCCAGTGTATTTGGATGGTGTTAATTCTAGTAGTTCTCTCTTGACTTCTTGGGGAATATCTAGAGATTGAATAAAATCAACTAGAATAGATTTGTTGATGTTATTACCTCGAGTGAGATTTTTTAGCTTTTCATAAGGCTTTGGAATTCCATATCTTCGCATGACTGTTTGTATAGCCTCAGCTAATACTTCCCATCTATTTTCAATATCTTCACTAATTACAAGCTCATCAATTTCTAGCTTGCTGATTCCCTTTAGAATGGATTTGATGGCAATTATGCCGTGCCCTATGGCAACACCCAAATTTCTTTGAACGGTCGAATCAGTTAAATCTCTTTGAAAGCGAGAAATGGGCAGTTTTTCAGCAAAATGCGCTAATAATGCATTTGCAATACCAAGATTGCCCTCAGCATTTTCAAAATCAATAGGATTGATCTTGTGAGGCATTGTAGAGGAACCTACCTCATCTTTATTTAGTCGTTGTTTAAAGTATCCTAATGAAATATATCCCCAAATGTCCCTACAAAAATCAATTAGAACAACATTGTATCGAATAAGATTATGACAATAATTAGCCATCCAGTCATGTGGCTCAATTTGAGTAGTAAGTAAATTTGGCTTTAATTGGAGAGAGTTTATGAAATCAGAGCTTATCTTTGGCCAGTCACAAGCTGGATAGGCAATATTATGAGCATTAAAATTACCTACAGCACCATTAAATTTGCCATAAATATCAATTACTGAAAATTCTTCACTAAGTTGAATTAATCTTGCATGCACATTAGCAAATTCCTTGCCCACTGTAGTGGGACTAGCAGTTTGTCCATGTGTTCTAGAAAGCATTGAGATATCGGCATTATTGTTTGCAAGAGTATTTAAATTAGTTTGTATTTTATGCATGAAGGGAATGATCACGCTTTCTCGCGCTTCGTTAAGCATCATTGCATAAGCAAGGTTATTTATATCCTCAGAGGTACAACCAAAGTGAAGAAAGTCATTAATACTTTTGTTACCTTCGAACTGCTCACCTATGAAATATTCAACTGCTTTAACATCATGATTTGTTTTGCTTTCAATTTCTTTGACTCTTTGTGCTCCTTTGATATCAAAATCTGAAACAATTTTATTTAATTTGTTATTAGTTGCATTATCAAAATTAGCAAGCTCTGAAATATCATTATGTTTAGAAAGCATCTGCAGCCAGCGTATCTCAATTTCCACTCTGAATCGGATTAGACCATACTCACTAAAAATATTAGTTAATTCTTTAGTTTTATTTGCATATCGCCCATCTAATGGCGAAATCGAGCTGAGATGGTCACGGTTCATATTGTTAATCACTTGCATATCAAAATAAGAATCATACACTAATAGAACTAAAAGATAATGGTTTGCTGTATGATTAGATGAATGGTTTTTCATAATGGAGCGTAGTCCATGAGTAAGGAAAGATATATAAAAGTTACTGATAGTATGGGTGAATTAGAGGTGCCACAAAGTGCTCTATGGGGAGCTCAAACTCAACGGGCAGTCAATAATTTTCCCATCAGTGGTATCTGTATTCCTCGCCAATTCATAGCGGCATTAGGACTTATCAAATGGTCTGCAGCAAAAGCAAATAATGAACTAGGTTTACTATCATCAGATAAAACTAATGCGATTGAGCTTGCTTGTGAGGCGATTATTGATGGCAAGCATGATGATCAATTCCCAATAGATATTTTTCAAACAGGCTCTGGAACTAGTTCTAATATGAATGCAAATGAAGTTATTGCAAATTTAGCTAGCACTAATTTAGGTTCAACTATTCACCCTAATGACGATGTTAATATGAGTCAGAGTAGTAATGATGTTATTCCAACAGCAATTCATATTGCAGCAGCGATTGCAATAAAAAGTGATTTATTGCCAGCACTTATTCAGCTAGATAAGGACTTAGAGATTAAAGCTAATGAGTACCAAGATATAGTTAAAACTGGCCGAACGCATTTAATGGATGCTATGCCCATTACTTTCAGCCAAGAGATTTCAGGTTGGCGTTCACAATTACAAGGAAATTCTGAGCGAATTAATGATTCAATGTTGCGATTATTACAGTTAGCTCAGGGTGGAACAGCTGTGGGAACAGGCATTAATGCGCATCCAGATTTTGGTGATAAGGTTGCTTCATTACTTGCAAAAAAAACCAACTTACCATTTACCACTTCAAATTCATTTTTTGAATCATTATCAACACAGGATACTGCGGTTGAGGTTTCTGGCAATTTAAAAGTATTAGCAGTGAGTATGATAAAAATATCTAATGATCTTCGATGGATGAACTCTGGTCCATTGGCTGGATTGGGTGAGATTAAACTTCCCGAGTTGCAACCAGGATCTAGTATTATGCCTGGTAAAGTGAATCCAGTTATCCCAGAAGCAGTTGCTATGGTTGGCGCTCAAGTTATTGGTAATGATTCAACTATTACTATCGCAGGACAATCTGGAAATTTTCAATTGAATGTTATGCTGCCAGTGGTGGCGCATAATCTGATTCAAAGTATTAGTATACTTTCAAATGCAATTAAAGTTATGGCTGAGAAAGCAATTCGTGGTTTTACTGTTGATGAAGATAGGGTTAAAAATATGTTAGATCGTAATCCAATTTTAGTGACTGCTCTTAATTCAGTAATAGGTTATGAATTAGGAGCTAAAATTGCCAAGAAAGCCTATGAAGAGGGGAGAGCCGTGAAAGATATTGCAGCTGAAATGACAAATTTAAGTAAGGCTGATTTAGATCGCCTATTGGATCCAAAAAACCTGACAAAAGGTGGAATCAAAAAATAATGGCATCATAATGTATCGGTATAATTGAATTGAATATTGAGAAAAAAATAAACGCATTTCGTCTTCATCCATATACAACTGATAAAATGAGTATCAGGCACCAAGAAATATTAAGTAAGTACAATACATTAGGTGAAATGAAAATGGCAGCTGTCATGGTTCTAATTCTAAAAAAAGATGATAGCTATGAATTGTTATTAACAAAGCGAGCTCAGCACCTTAAGAATCATGCTGGTGAAATATGTTTTCCCGGTGGCAGTACAGAACCAGATGATAATAGTCATCAGGAGACCGCTTTGCGTGAAACGAAGGAAGAGGTGGGAATAAATTCAAGTGAAATTGAAATTATTGGCATGATTCCTGCAATTCCAACTTTCACCGGCTTTATCATACATCCCATAATTGGACTGGTTAATGAGGCAACCAATATTGTGATTGCTCCTTCTGAGGTTGAAAGTTATTTTACCGTTCCATTTTTATATTTCTTAAATTATGAGAACAAACAAGAGTATGTACGTAGATTTAATAATACAGACATACCAATAATTGAATATCATTATAATGGAGCTAGGATATGGGGTGCAACAGCAATGATTATCTCATTATTATGTGAAAAATTAATGCGAGAAGACAATGATACTTGCTGAGTCAATTATGAATAATCTACCTAAAGAAACTTCGGCTATCAGTTATGCAAAAGAGGTAAGTGATCGTGCTTCTGAAGTTGGTTTTGACTGGCTCGAGATAAGTAAAGTTTGGGAGAAAATATTTGAGGAAATTACAGAGCTTGAAGATGCAATAACCCATTCCCCAAAAGATATTGAGGAAGAGCTAGGTGATGTTTTGTTTTCAATAGTAAATTTGGCGCGGCATCTCAGGCTTGATCCAGAATTAGCATTATCTAAATCCAATAAGAAATTCATTGCTCGTTTTACTGCAATAGAACGTAACCTTGCCGAAAAAAATAAACTAATAAGTGATTGTGCTGAAATCGAACTTGAAGAACTTTGGGGAGCTCAAAAGTAAATATATAGCTCCTATTTAAACGTCAAAGTTGACTCCTTGAGCTAATGGTAGTTCACTACTCCAATTAATGGTATTGGTTTGACGGCGCATATAAGCTTTCCATGAATCTGAGCCCGCCTCTCTTCCTCCACCAGTTTCCTTCTCCCCACCAAATGCCCCACCAATTTCTGCACCAGAAGTCCCAATATTAACATTTGCAATCCCACAGTCTGACCCTAGATTAGAGAGAAAGCGTTCAGCATTTTGGAGATTGTTTGTGAATATTGCTGATGAGAGCCCCTGTTTTACATCATTTTGCTTAGCGATAGCATCATCAAGTGATTTGCATGGTATTAAGTACAGTAACGGTCCAAATGTCTCATCTTGAACAATATCCCATTCATTTTGAGCGGTCGCGATAATAGGCGAGATAAAATGACCTTTATTGCCCACTCTTTCTCCACCACAGAGAATTTCACCACCAGCTTCATGAACTTTGATAACCGCAGCTTCAACATTTTGTACCGATTTTTCATCTATTAATGGCCCCATAAGAGTTTTTTGATCTAATGGATCACCTATTGGTATTTGTTGATAGGCATGCACTAATTTTTCTTTTAATTCAGCAAACCTAGATTCATGCACTAAAATACGTCTAGTGGTTGTACATCTCTGGCCAGCAGTTCCAACTGAGCCAAAGACAATGCCAGGAACTGTGATATCAAAGTTAGCAGACTCATCAACTATAATTGCATTATTGCCACCGAGCTCTAGAAGGTATTTACCCATTCTTGCTGCTACATTCTTCCCTACTTTTTTACCTACTTCACAAGAGCCTGTAAATGAAAGCAGATCAATACGTTTATCATCCACTAGCTTTTGGGAGAGTATGTTGGATTCGTCATTGATTAAATGGAAAATATTTGGCAGTCCCTGATCTTTGAGGGCTTGGTTGCAAATTTTTTGCACAGCAACTCCGCAGAGAGGAGTTTTTGGAGATGGCTTCCAGATACTTACATTACCACAAATGGTTGCAATGAAGGCGTTCCATGACCATACCGCAACAGGAAAGTTAAATGCTGAGATAATTCCAACAAGCCCGAGTGGGTGCCATTGCTCATACATCCGGTGCATAGGTCGTTCTGAGTGTGTGGTCATACCATAAAGCATCCGAGATTGTCCAACAGCAAGATCAGCCATATCAATCATTTCTTGAACTTCACCGTCGCCTTCTGCTTTGATCTTTCCCATTTCTAAACTAACTAAACTTCCAAGTGCATCTTTGTTTTCTCTAAGTGCCGCACCAACTCTTCTGATTGCATCACCTCTGACAGGAGCTGGTATTTGCCGCCATTCAAGAAAAGCCTCTTGAGCTGCAGTAAGTATCTGTTCATACTCCTCAATGGTTGTATTTTTAACGCTAGCTATTAACTCACCTGTAGTTGGATTAATTGATTCAATTAATTTACCATCAGAAGCTTGAATGGATGTCCCGCCACTCCAACTACCAGCATTGATTGAATTTAGATCGAGGCGTTCTAATATACTCATACCAACATACTCCTAATAAAGTAATAACTATCTATAATATTTATAGTGTATTTTGCCTACCCTTTGAAGTTCTTTCCAGTCATGTTTGAGATGATTGAAGAAGAGAATTACAAATAAGTTAGATAAGAAAGTAAAATCTATTTTATATATATCTTCTAACCTTATGATTGCAATAATAAGTTTAGCCATGCACAATCACTTTCAAGTATATTTTATACAGTTAAATTGAGGTAATAAAAATGCAAAATAAATCTTGGAATCCAACTAGTTGGCAAGCATTAAACGCTGCACAGCAAGCAAACTATCCAGATGAAAAGCATTTAGCGGAAGTTGTTGCTGAGCTAAAGAAGTTACCACCTATTGTAACCTCATGGGAAGTAGATAAATTGAATGAGCATATTGCAGCTGCTCAAAGAGGTGAGGTCTTCATACTTCAGGGTGGCGATTGTGCTGAGAGTTTCAGTGACTGTTCGTCAGAAAGTATTGTCGCAAAATTGAAGATATTATTACAAATGAGTACGGTGATGCAGTATGGGCTAAAAAAACCAGTAGTTCGTGTTGGGAGAATGGCTGGCCAATATGCAAAACCAAGATCTGCTGATCTAGAATCAAAAAATGGTCAAGAATTACCAAGTTATCGTGGTGATATTATAAATCGCAGTCCATTCACGAGTGATGATAGAGTCCCTGATCCTCAATTAATTTTGCGTGGCTATGAGCGGGCAGCATTAACTATGAATTTTGTTCGTTCCCTAATAGATGGTGGTTTTGTTGACTTACATCATCCAGAGTATTGGGATTTAGATTGGTTAGGTCATTCTGAGATGGCTGATCGTTATAATAAAATAATTGGCACAATTACTGAGTCAATTGATTTTATCGAATCCACATCTGGACGTCCTTTGTTTCTATCGCAAAAAGCTGAAATATATGCCGCCCATGAAGGCTTACATTTACCCTATGAGCAATCACAAACTAGATATATTGAGCGAACTGGTAATTGGTATAATTTGACAACACATTTTCCATGGATTGGAATGCGAACAGCAGAGCTTGAGGGTGCACATGTTGAATATTTTCGTGGCGTAGCTAATCCGATGGGTATAAAAATAGGGCCTGGGATGACAGCTAAATGGCTGCAAGGACTTCTGCAAGCGCTCAATCCAAACAAGCTCCCAGGAAGATTGACGTTAATACATCGTTTTGGTGCTGAGTCAATAGAAGAGCATCTTCCCAAATTAATAGAAGCTGTTAAAGAAATTGAATCTCCAGTTCTTTGGGTCTGTGATCCAATGCATGGCAACACAGAGTCTACTGCTGATGGCACTAAAACAAGACGTTTTGAAAATATTTTCTCAGAACTAGAATCCGCATTCAGAGTGCATGATAAAATGGGAACCTACCTTGGTGGAGTTCATCTCGAACTTACTGGCGAGAATGTTACTGAATGCACGGGTGGGGCAAGGGGATTAAGTGATGAGGATCTATCAAAGGCATACAAATCACAAGTCGACCCACGATTAAATTATGAACAAGCAATGGAAATAGCCCTTGGTATATCTGGTATGCAGGCGAAAGCTAATGCTGATTAATCATCGACCAGGCTGCTTTATTTGTCATTACAGTTATCTTACCTAGCTTCAAATCATTGATTTCCCAGGGACCAATTTGCCATCTTACTAGCCTCAAAACTGGAAGATTAACCGCTGCTAACATTCGACGAATTTGATGCTTTCGACCTTCATTGATAGCGAGCTTAACCCATGCCGTTGGGACACTATTTCTGAATCGAATAGGAGGGCTTCTTTCCCAAAGTTTAACTGGAGCATTTGATAGAGACGCAGCTTGAGCTATCGCTGGACCGTCTTTGAGAGTCAATCCTTTTTTTAATATGCCTATCTGCTCAAGATTGGGAGTACCCTCAACTTGAGCGAAATAATATTTTAATAATTTTTTTTGAGGCTCACAGATTCTTGCTTGAAGCTGACCATCATTGGTCAATATCAGGAGACCCTCACTTTTTTTGTCTAAACGACCCGCTGGATAAACTAAATTATCATCAATAAAAGATGCTAAAGTATTTTTATCCCCACTAAACTGACTGACAATCCCATAAGGCTTATTAAATAGAATAAAAGGCATAATGTAAGTATTTTGCTGTTCGTAAACCAGATACATATTATACTAATAAGACCTAAATAAAGAAGCACTTATTAGACATGCTCGAATCCTATAATCCGCATTGTCAAAAATGTGAAAGACTAAGTAATTTCCTGAAAAAGGTTAAAAAAGAAAATGCATCTTATTTCTGTAAACCTGTGCCTGCATTTGGCGATAAAATAGGACAACTATTAATAGTTGGTTTAGCACCTGGAATGCATGGAGCAAATCGTACTGGACGACCATTTACAGGTGATTATGCAGGTGTTTCATTGTATGAGAATCTATATAAATATGGTTTTAGCAATCAAGCGACATCAATTTCTATGAATGATCATTTGAAATTAAATAACTGCCAGATTACAAATGCAGTAAAGTGTTTGCCGCCACAAAATAAACCAATTGGTAGTGAGATCAATAATTGTAACACTTACTTGCAAAAAGAAATTTCAGAGCTCAAAACCGATTCAATTATTTTAACTCTTGGCGGGATAGCTCATCGGGCAGTTATTAAATCACTGAATTTACGCCAAGCTGATTATAAATTTGGGCATGGTAATGAATTTAATATAAATAATTTTAGATTGATAAATTCCTATCATTGCAGTCGCTATAATTTAAATACAAAACGCCTTACATTACCAATGTTTGAGCAAATATTTGAACGTATAAGTTATCTTTTGAGATAATAAATAAATGTCAGAAAATTTTAGAAACGCAAAGAAATTTCTTCGTGAATTACCCAATAAACCCGGAGTTTATTGCATGGTAGGAGCTAAAGATAATGTGTTATATGTAGGTAAAGCTAAGAATTTAAGAAAGCGATTACCAAGTTATTTTCAAAATGAACAAAGAGATTCAAAATCTAATTTATTGATGTCAAAAGTTTTTAATATCAATCTAACGATTACACACACAGAAGCTGAGGCCTTGATACTAGAATATAACTTAATCAAGAAAAATAAACCTCGTTATAATGTTGTTCTGAGGGATGATAAGAGTTATCCATATATTTATGTCTCAACCGAGCATCCTTTTCCAAGAATTGAGTTTAAACGACGAGCTAATAACTTAAAAGGTAAGTTTTTTGGTCCTTACCCAAATGTTAATGCAGTTAGAGAAACACTCACTGAATTACAGAAGGTTTTTTTAGTGAGGCAGTGTAAGGATAGTTTTTTTAGAAATAGATCAAGAGCATGCTTGCAATATCAAATCAAAAGATGCTCAGCTCCATGCGTTGGGGCAATCAATAAAGATAGTTATGCAAACGATGTAAAATCAACCATGCAATTTCTGGCTGGTAAAAATAAAACTATTGTGAATGCATTAGTTAGACAAATGGAGTTATGTTCTGATGCGCAGCAATATGAAGAAGCATCTAAGTATCGTGATCAAATAAGTCGATTGAAAGAGATTCAAGCAAAACAATTGGTTTCAACCAATAAAAAATCAGATATAGATGTCCTTGGAATTGCTTCTGATGGTTTTGTGCATTGCATTACGGTTATATCCGTAAGGATGGGAGCAGTTATTGGTAGTAAAAATCATTTTTTTAAATTAAGTGGCAGTGTTACTAAACAAGATATCCAGCATGGCTTTCTTACCCAATATTATTTAGGCACTAAGTCACCAACTGAGATAATTGTTCCTGAGGAAATACTTGGGTCTGAAGTATTAACTGATGTGTTATCTGAGAAAGCTCTAAAAAAGATAAGGATAACCAATAAGGTCCGAGGTGATCGGCTAGGCTGGCTAAAAATGGCTGATAAAAATGCAATCTATGGGCTTGAGTGTAAAGTTTCAAGTGAGGCCTCAATGCTTGCGCAATTAACCGCATTGGGTGAGTTGTTTATGCGTGGAAAAATACCAAAAAGAATAGAGTGTTTTGATGTCAGTCACATTTCAGGAGAAGCTACTGTAGCATCTTGCGTGGTCTTTAATGAAATGGGACCAATAAAGAGTGATTACAGGCGTTTTAATATAAAATCAGCAATTGCAGGCGATGACTATGCAGCACTTTCTGAGGCAGTAGGTAGGCGCTATAAGAGAATAAAAAGTGGTGAGGAATTACTTCCAGATATATTGTTCTTAGATGGGGGGAAAGGACAGTTATCAAAATGTTTGGATATACTTAACGAGCTCGAAATTGAGAATATAGTCATTATTGCTGTGGCGAAAGGAAAAAGCCGTAAGCCAGGTCTTGAGCAGTTGTTTTTAACTACACAAGAGCTACCAATTAATCTTGCGTCAGACTCACCAGCTTTGCATTTAATTCAACGTATTAGAGATGAGGCACACCGCTTTGCTATTACCGGCCACCGTCAAAAAAGAAGTAAAAATAGAAAACAATCTCGCTTGGATGGTATAGAGGGTCTTGGACCAATTAAGCGCCGTGAATTATTAAAGCAATTTGGTGGTATACATGGTGTTATGAAGGCGGGAGTTGAAGATTTAGTCAAAATTGATGGTATTAGTAAATCCTTATCAATTAGGATCTTTAATAATTTGCATAATCATAACTGAACCTTATGATATAGAAATGAAAATAACATTTGCCAACTTACTAACGATGCTTCGTATAGCTGCAATCCCAGTTGTAGTAATTTGTTTTTATATGCAGAATGAGAGTGCACGGCCTATTGCAGGCATTATTTTTGGGCTAGCTGCAATTACAGACTTGCTGGATGGTTATGTGGCAAGAAACTTTGGACAAATGTCTCGTTTTGGGGCGTTTTTGGACCCCGTTGCTGATAAACTAATGGTTGCTATTGTCCTTGTGTTATTAGTTCAATCTGATCCAGGTTGGTATGTTGATATTATAGCTGTAATCATTATAGGTCGCGAAATTACCGTATCTGCATTAAGAGAATGGATGGCTACCATTGGCGATAGAGGTAAAGTCGCAGTTTCATGGTCTGGCAAGTTAAAGACCACATTACAGATGTTTGGTATTGGTTTTATGGTATATCTTCAACCAATTCTAGGTATTGATGTGTATGCACTAGGCTTCACATTTCTGTTGTTATCCGCAGGGATGACTTTATGGTCAATGTATAAATATCTTGAGGCTGCTTGGCCATCAATGCAGAAAGAATCTTAAGTGATTTATGAGACTTAACCCATGAAAATAAATATTCATAATAAATTATACATGTTGATGCTGATATTATTAGCATCTTGCGCGACGCCAAAATCTCAGAATCCTTTTTTGTTAGTTTATCCAGATTTGGAGGGTGACTATAGGTATGGGGAGGTTGTACTGGAGAATGAAAATGTAATTTTACAAAAATTGATTGTAGGTGCCGGACAATGGGAAGGTGTTCACTCACACCCAGGCAATCAACTCTATGTTCATATTCGTGGTGGTGAATGGTCGGGTAAGCTTAATGGAGAATTTGAGTATTATGGAGAAATTGATGCAGATGGATCAGTTGGCTGGATGGATGCCATTCCAGAATCAGCAGGCCATAATTCAGGAAATACTGGTGATAATGATATTGAATTAATTTATGTAACCTTAAAAAAAGATACTCCTTTATACCCTCAGAATAAAAAAAATACATATTCTCATATGAATCAATCATTAGAGCTGCTCTTTGAAAATGAGCGTCTAATTGCGCATAGGCAAAAACTTGAACCAGGACAGTGGCAAAATAGCTATAATCTCACTGGAGATCAATTGTATATTTTTATCAAAGGAGGGCAGTGGGCGGTTAGAAAAAAGGGTGAGCCATATAACTCTCAGTTATACAAAGCTGGATCAGCAGAGCTAATGAAAAAAAATACATCAGAAGAAAGTTTTGAGTACGGAAATACGGGTAATACGCTTATAGAAATCGTTTGGGTAACTTTAAAATAAACAACAAAGGGTTTAAATTATATTTACATGAACCAATTAAAAAATATTATCCTATTGGGTCTAATTTTTTGTTATTTAGCAAGTTGTGGTACCACACAGAGAATAGAGGCATTAGAAAATTATATAGGACAAAATATAGACAATATCGTACTTACTAAGGGTGTGGCAACTTCAACTTTCCAGACTTCTACAGGTAGTAAAATTTATGAGTGGAAAAAAGTTTATGGAATTATTGGAAAAAATTGCTGGGCAGAAAGATTGGTTGTAGATAAAAAAGGGATCGTCACACAATATGCATTATCAGTTTTATTATGCTGATTTGGTGTTATATGAAAAAAAATTTCCCTTTTATTTCATTCAGGCAACTAAACCAGCGCTATAACCAGAAGCCCAAGCCCATTGAAAATTATACCCGCCCAGATGACCAGTTACGTCAAGTACTTCACCAATAAAAAATAATCCAGGCTGATTTTTTATTTCCATTGTCTTGGATTCTATAGCATCTGTGTCTATACCTCCTAGAGTCACTTCAGCAGTACGATAACCTTCTGTTGCAGCTGGTTTAATCTTCCAAGCATTTAGTTTACTACCAAGTTTAGTTAAGTCATCATCACTTATTTCAAGGAATACTTGATCTTTAAGAGAATACCACCATAGAGCTTCTAAATTGGTGACTAATGCCTTTGGGAGCAGGGTGGTAAGATATTTTTTAATGGTCACTTTCTTCTTCTTTTGTTTTTGAGATAACAGAGCTTCAGCTGCATTAATATTGGGTAGTAAATTTATAGTAATCTCACCTCCAAGATCCCAATAATTGGAAATTTGCAGTATAGCTGGGCCACTCAATCCTCTGTGAGTGAACAACATCGATTCTTCAAACACTTTATTATCACTCTCAATATCAACTGGCAAAGAGATGCCAGATAAGTTTTCACAGAGATTTTTTATTTCACCAGTAAACATAAAGGGGACAAGACTAGCTCTTCGTGGAACTAATGGAAGATTAAATTGTTGAGCTAATTCATAGCCAAAGCCGCTCCCACCTAACTTAGGGATCGATAAGGCTCCTGTGGCAACAACCAAGGATTTACATTGCACTATATTTTCATGGGTTGAATTAGTTATCACCTTCAGTTGATAAGGAAAAAGAGTACCCTCATTCTTATTATTGGATACTTCCTTTATATCTGTATGTGTTTTGATAACAACATCCATCTCACGGCATTCTTTAAGCAGCATATTGAGGATATCTTTTGAGGATTTTTCACAGAATAGTTCATGATGATTTTTTTCTACATAGTTAATATTATGCTTTTCAACCATTGCTATAAAATCATATGGCGTATATTTTTTCAGAGCAGACTTACAAAAATGAGGATTTTTTGATAGGAAATGATCTGCCTCAACAAAAAGATTTGTAAAATTACATCGCCCACCACCAGACATAAGTATTTTTTTTCCCACTTTGTTGGATTTTTCAAGTATTAAAATGCTTTTTTTTCTTTTGGCAGCAGTTATAGCGCACATAAGACCAGCAGCACCAGCACCTAGAATTATTATATCGAAATTTTTATTGATAGGAGTTCAGCAATTTAGTGTGGATGATAAAACAATACTAGCTGACTTAAGTGAGAAAAAACATAAGTAAAATGGAGCATTGTGAATTAATAACGTTGTGCTAAAATACTCGCTCTGCGGGAATAGCTCAGTTGGTAGAGCGCAACCTTGCCAAGGTTGAGGTCGCGAGTTCGAATCTCGTTTCCCGCTCCAATTATTCATTTACTTCTTCTTCATAGGAAAGATTAGTTAAAGTCTCAGCAGAAATTTTTCTGCTATTAGAGAGTGTTCAATGGAGAGCTTATTAGTGGCAGTTTATCTTGGAAATAATGAGATAGTTGATTATTTTGCTACTACACTTATAACATTCGAGCCAATACTGGTTCCGTTTGTATTTTTCGCATAAATACGATACCAATAAGTAGTTCCCGCAATCACAGTAGAGTCAACATAAGATTCTAAAGTTGGAACCCCTATAACACTATACTCTCCTGTGGCTGAGGATTTACGATGCACATCATAACTGTCCTCAGCAGCATCACCAGCTGACCAGTTTAGAGTTACTGTCCCAGCAGCAGCTGAAGTGAAGGTTAGTACTGTAGTTCCATTTATCGCAACTCCAGATGTATGAGATGGACCTATAGCTGAGGTGGTGCCAGCAGATGTGACAGTATAAAAATTTCCACCAAATTGAATAACAGTATTTAATGAGTAAGGAGTAGATTCAGACCATATAGGCTTATCAGATGAAGTGGCAACAGATGAAAGGGCAGTTGGTGCAAGCGGAGGTAAGTTTATTTTTTTACAATTAGTTGTAGATTCATTGATATTTTCCATTCTGAAGCACTGGTTAGCTAGCATTTGAATGTCATAATACCCCGTGTTGTAACATGTATTTTCATAACTACCGGTATCCGTAAGACCGTTAGTTACAACTATCTTACCATTTACGATATGGGCTAAACAATTTTGAGCATTTGTTTCTTGAAAACCTTGTCCAAAATTATGCGGGTAATTCATTCTTATCTTAAGGTCGTTATGTGCAGTAATTTCAACTTCCTGTGTCACGGTAAATAAGCCAAGTGAATTTTGTGTATAGCCATTATTTAAACCTGAGGCACCACCAGGTCTATTAGTGGATGTGCATTGCCACGTACCTAACAGATCTGAAGTAGCAATCCCACCTGTTTGAATGTTATTGATACGCGTTAATATTTCATTTAATACCTCAGCTGAAATTACATCACCCTCGTTTATATTGATTTTTTCTGGGAGACAAACAACATCCTCAGCTTGAGTGTTAAGTGAAAATACAAAACAATATATGAAAAATATTTTTTTTAGATGGTTATTGATATTTTGATTCTCCATAGATACCCTCATCAAATCGACCATTTGCCGCATCAGCTTCGGCTTTATTTATATCAGATAGCTGCTTATAAGTTAAACCATCTGCAGGTTGAGAATCTCGATGAAAACGAATTGATGTCCCAAAACTACTAGTTGTAATAGGTTCTATATCTTCAATTGGCGTTGACGATGATTCATCACCACAGGAAGTGAGTAATAATATAAGTAATATGGGGATAATTTTCATCACTTATAATATAACTCTAATGCAACATAAAAACATAAAATAATTAGAATAAGGTAATATGAAAAATATAATTTCTCTTAACATTAATGATGATTACTATGCCGTATACGCTTAATTATTTTATATTTATATCTACATTATCACTAAGTATGTCTGTTTGGTCTTATGATCTTGATGATTTAACAAAATTAAACAATACTAAAGTGTGTCTTGATTGTAATTTGAATAACATAAAATTATCAAATAAAGTACTTATAAACAGTAACTTAAATAATTCTTCTATTTCTAATTCTACTTTAAATAATTCAATTTTTAGGTATGGAAATCTAATAAATGTGAGATTTGTGAAATCAAGTTTACAAGGTGTAGATTTTACTAATGCTAATCTGAAAAATTCAAATTTTAGGTTATCTGACTGCACTGATAGTAATTTTACTTCTACAAATCTTACTAATGCTAATTTTTCAGGAGCAAATTTAACAAGGGCATCATTTAAAAATGCACAATTAAAATATGTAAATTTTAGGGATACAAATCTTGAAGCTGCATTTTTTGAGGCTGCTGATCTTACTCAAGCGCAATTAAATAAAATCGAATTGAATAATGTAAATTTTAGTCTCGCTACTCTTATTGAGTCGAACTTTTCTGGTGCAAACTTAACGGGTGCAAGTTTGGCAAATGCAGATGCCAGAGGAGCTGATTTTACAAATGCTAAGTTTATAAATACTGACCTTACTAACACTAATCTTAGTAATGCATCATTGTATGGTGCAGATCTTACTGAGGCAGATTTGAGATTTACAAATCTTACTAATACAGATCTAACTAATGTAAGCTATTGCAAAACACTGATGCCTTGGGGCCTCATCAATGATGATTGTATTAATTAAAAGTTAGATTGAATTTTTATAATTAAGAATAAGTTTAGCTATCAAGATTGGTACGAACGCATTTTCTTAATTGAAGATCTTCAATTTCTTCAAGTAATACTTTTAGCTTTCTAAATTCATTTACTTCAGGAGCTACTCCTGATGATTGATAGCCTATAAAATCTTTACCTGTAATTGGATTTGATATGGAGATTCCAGCAGTAAAGGATGGAGTGCTTCTTGCTGCACCTTCAATTGTTTCTTCAGCAATTGTATTGATTAGAGCTGAAACTTGAATCTTCGCTTCATTTAATTGACGACAGTTTAATACGGCAGGATTTTTATCAAAATGAACTTCCTGTTGAGCAATTTCTGGATAAACATAGACGGGTGAAGCGCAACTAGCTAAAAAAACTGCGGCTGCGGTAAATAAAAAAGATAGTTTGGTGATATAAGACACTTTCATTTGTTCCTCTCTAGTGTTTTTTTAAATCCAAGAAAGCTAATATAATTATAAATGACATATGATGACAATTACTATACAACTAATTGTAATGATATCCAATCCTAAAGATATATATTTTTATCAAAATAGTAAATTGATGTTTTAAATAAAACTAAATAGGTTAGTTAGGGGCCCTCTATGAAAAATTTAGAAGTAATTATTAAAAGATTTGACACACCAGATGAGGTCACTCATTTTAAAAAAGGAATTTTCGAGACGATCAGAATGAATCACATGGTCATAGGTAGAGCAACTTATGAGCCTGGCTGGAAATGGTCAACTCATATTGGCGCTGAACTTAATAAGAGCTATTGTGATGTCGAGCATCTAGGAATGGTTATTAGTGGCAAAGCTACAGCTGTAGCTCCTGATGGCTCTGTTACTAATTTAACTCCTGGAGATATCTTTTATATTCCAGCAGATCCACATGATAGCTGGGTTGTGGGCAATGAGCCTTATGTATCTATCCATTTTCTTGGTGCTGATAAATACACAAAATAAATAAAAATATTTTTATGGTTGATTTAAATATTTGTTGAATCAAAAGAGGCTACTTTAATCAATGTTTCATTATTTTTGCCTCTGGCATTTTCTCGCGGACTTATTTTTGTAGTCCAAGCCATGATCACTTTATTTTTATGAATAGTTATTTGTGGCACGCTATAGCGAGGGATATTACCTGAAGCATCAACTGTTAGCTCATACAGCCTATTAGTATTGTGTTCTAACATACTAAGCATGAGAGCCGCAGCTCCATCAGATATTTTTTTCTGCCAGACAATCCAGGTATTTAAATTCTCATCCATTGTCAGATTAATATGACCAATCGCCTCATCTTTACCAATAGATATAGGGTTAGTAAATGTTTTGCCACTATCATTGGATTTTTTTATTTTAATCATTGGTTGATTGTTTGCACCTGTGAACCAGCCAATCGTCACATCATCATCCTTGGCATAAATTGATGGACCATTGACTGGGCAACCTGCAATTGCCCAATTATCATTATGAATTGGATTACCCTCAGTCCATTTATTATCAATTTTCCTAGTTATGTAGATATCTCTGATTTCATTTTTACTTCTATTTCGATAGATACCGATTGGACCATCACTACCAATTGCAATATCAGTCTGACAGCACTCACAGACTAGGCCATCAATCAGGTTTGAGCTGGTAATAATTTGTTGGTCATTAATATTCACGCTGCGAAGTGACATTCCAGTATCATTAGGGTCTTCAGACATAGTATTGATCATCTTTCTACCATCTAGATAAATTAAACCTACTGAATTATTATCTTCGTATAAGCTGACAAACCCATGTTCAGTAGGGGTTTTGTCTTTATTTATTAATTGTGGTTGAGACCAATCATCACCATTATTTTTTGAGTGTGCTACATAAACATCATAGGCATATCTATCTGCACTACTTTTAACTAACCAGTGAGCTACAAAATTATCTTGGCCGATATGCAATAATGATGGAAAATCAGCCCAATTAATGAACCAATTATCTCCCTTTGCAATGGTTCTCTCTTTGCCCCAACTACCATCATATAGTTTGAATTTTATTGCAAAACCTGTTTGTGTTGGTTCCAGCCAATTTAATGAGGTTGTACCTGTTTGACTGGTGGTTAGATAAGGTGACAAGCTTCCTGAGACTTGCGTAATGGAGCTTGTATTCAATTTTAAATTGAGAGGGAAAATAGTTTGTTGCGCCAATGTTACTTCTATAATGAGGCTAAAAAGACTTAAAATTAAGAACTGGAGATATTTATTTAGCATAAAATTATTGATTTCATTGATTATAAGAATTAGCGAGGTATACTTCGACTTGTTGTAATACAAGATATTAAGTTTATCTATAATTGTTAAGATTATAATTGTTAATAATTGTTAATAATTGTTAATAACCAAATATGGCTAGGTGGCAGAGTGGTTATGCAGCGGTTTGCAAAACCGTGGA
>MDTC01031830.1_pt1 | contig 35361 bp, 32 predicted proteins | sample 811181 | NCBI WGS metagenome assembly MDTC01 (sample SAMN05326644, study PRJNA326480) | marine metagenome | isolation source: seawater | place: Pacific Ocean: North | collected 2011
CACATAACATTAAGCATGGCTTATTTAATTCATTATGGGTATGGGGTGGAGGAAAATTGGTGCCTCGTAGTAATATAAATTTGCCAAAATTACTCTCGGATGATCCTATTATCAGAGGTTTTTGGGCTATAACAAAAAACGAGGCCGATGATTTTAAAAGTGAGTTTGATAACTTTCTGAAACACGAGGATGGAGCATTCGTCGCTGTAACCCCAGAAGATACTGGTATTGAATCTAGTTCAAAAAATGAATTAGAGTCTTTTTTACTAACTATTTATAGATATCATAAAGAAGTTAATCCAGAACAACTAGTTTTGATATTTAGAGATGGCTGGCAGATCGAAATAAAGTCTCCGCAAAAATATTTTTTTTGGCGAAAAGCCAAATCTCTTCAATTAATTAAGTCATCTGATCATGCAAATTAAACCACCAATATATAATAAGAAATTTAATAATATCGATAACTTAGATCATCTCGATCCGCTTATTGCTAGAATTTTGTCGGCCAGAGGTATAAAGAAGAAAGAAGATTATACATATGCGTTGAGTAATCTTGCTCCTATCAGTTCATTAGAGTTTATTCCTGAGGCGGTCCAGCTCATATTGGATAATAAGGAGAAGGAAATTTTAATTGTGGGTGATTATGATGTAGATGGCGCTACTAGCACTGCACTTTTAATACGCTGTTTAAAGGATTTTGGATTTAATAAAATAAATTATATCGTACCAAATAGATTTGATTATGGTTATGGATTAACTCCTAAAATTGTTGATGAGGCAAAAAAGTTAAATCCAGATCTGATCATCACAGTAGATAATGGTATCTCTAGTTTTGACGGTGTGAAAGAAGCTCGAAATAGTAAAATAGATGTTTTAGTGACTGATCACCATTTGCCCGGCAATGAGCTGCCTGATGCTAATGTCATAGTCAATCCAAATTTAGAAAGCTGTAGTTTTGTCAGCAAGAATTTGGCTGGAGTGGGAGTGGCATTTTATGTGATGGCCGGACTTGGGAAAGAGCTTGAACTTCAGGGAAATATTGGTTTTGCCTCTATTCCTTCTCGTTATTTAGATTTAGTTGCACTCGGAACAATAGCTGATGTAGTGAAACTAGATCTTAATAATCGCATTTTAGTTGATCAAGGTATTAAAAGAATACGTAAACAACGTTGTATTTCTGGGATCAATGCATTAATTCTTCAGTCTGGAAGAAATCCAAAAAAGGTGTCCAGTACCGACTTAGGGTTTTCATTAGGTCCAAAAATTAATGCTGCAGGAAGATTGGAGGATATGTCAGTTGGAATAAAGTGCCTATTAACAGACGATGACAAATTTGCATTAGAGTGTGCTGAAATTTTAGATAAAAAAAATAAAAAACGTCAAGGCATCGAACAGAAAATGCAAGGTGAAGCCTTCACTTTTATTGAAAAGTTTAATAAAACTAATTTACCATTATGTGTTTGCGTAAAAAATAAAGATTGGCATCAAGGCCTCGTAGGTCTTGTTGCTTCTAGATTGAAAGATCATTGTAACCGCCCAGTGATAGCTTTTGCCCATGAAGAGGATGGCTTAATGAAGGGTTCCGCAAGGTCCATTCGAGGTATCCATATTAAAGATTTGCTTGAATCAATAGCAACAGAAAAACCTCATCTGATTCAGAAATTTGGGGGTCATTCTATGGCAGCAGGATTAACAATAAAAGATGAACATTTTGATGAATTCAAAGTCACTGCCTCTGTTCATATAAAAAACTTATATCCATTTGTTGATTTAACTGGGGCGATATATGTTGATGGTGAAATACCATCTAAAAAGTTATCGATTGATTTTGCAAGAATGATTGATCAATTCGGCCCATGGGGCTCAGGATTCGATGAACCCATTTTCTTTGGAAAATTTTACTTACTGGATCAAAGAGTAGTGGGAGATAAGCATTTAAAGATAAAAGTAAAATCTTTTGATGGAAAGGTTATTATTGATGGTATTGCCTTCAACCAAGGAAGTATTATTTCAAGAGATGCGGTAGAATTAATATATAAACTACAGGTCAATGAATTTCGTGGAAATGTAACGGCTCAGTTGTTGGTAGAGAATATTTATTCATAGATATATATGTTAGAAATCAATCACTTAAATAGTTTAATTAATAATATACTTTCGCGTATAGATTCGCTTAGGGGGTATCTTTGACTATGAAGCTAAATCCGAAAGACTTGCAGAAGTCAAAAGAGAACTCGAAAATCCTGATGTATGGAACGAACCAGAGAAAGCTCAGTCTCTTGGTAAAGAACGATCTAAATTGGAATCTATTGTAGATGGATTGGATTCGATGCAGATATCTTGCATTGACTCACAAGAATTATTAACTCTGGCCTCTGAAGAGCATGATGTTGAGACAATAAAGGATATTGAGCTGGAAGTTGATTCTTTAGATAAAAAGATAGCAAAACTTGAATTTCATAGAATGTTTAATGGAGAGATGGATTATTCTAATGCTTATATTGATATTCAATCAGGTGCCGGTGGAACAGAGGCTCAAGATTGGGCGGAAATGTTATTTAGAATGTATCTAAGATGGGCTGAAGCTCACAATTATAAGATTGATGTAATTGAAGTTTCGGCGGGAGACGTCGCAGGCATCAAGAGCGCAACTATTCATGTGTCTGGTGATTATGTTTATGGTTGGTTAAGAACTGAAACAGGAGTACATCGCTTGGTTAGAAAATCACCTTTTGACTCCAGCAATAAAAGACATACATCTTTTGCTTCAGTATTTGTGATGCCTGAAATCGATGATAACATTGATATTGATGTTGATCCATCTGATCTTAGAATTGACGTTTATCGAGCTAGTGGAGCGGGCGGCCAGCATGTCAACAGAACTGAATCTGCTGTGCGAATTACTCACTTACCCTCGAATGTCGTAGTACAATGTCAGAATGATAGGTCTCAACATAAAAACAAAGCAACAGCAATGAAACAGCTTAAAGCAAAATTATATGAATTAGAGTTGCAAAAGAAAAACACAGAAGCATCTTTATTAGAAGATTCAAAAGCAGATGTAGGTTGGGGTAGTCAAATTCGGTCATATGTTTTAGATCAAAGTCGTATTAAAGATTTGAGAACGGGGGTTGAGACCGGCAATACTCAAGCAGTTCTAGATGGTGATTTAGATAAATTCATTGAAGCAAGCTTAAAGCAGGGACTATAAGTGAATATAAATAATAAAATTAGTGATGAGAACGATTTAATTAAGGAAAGACGGAAAAAATTGGACTCATTGAGAGAGCATGGAAATGCTTACCCAAATCATTTTAGGCGTAATAATTACGCATACGATCTCCATGATAGCCATGATGATGATGATAAAGAATTGTTAGAGAGTAAAAATATAGAAGTTACCGTATCTGGTCGCATGATGATAAAGCGTGTGATGGGAAAGGCCAGTTTCATCAAAATACAAGATGTTTCAGGGCAAATACAAGTCAGAATGGAGCGTGATCGTCTGCCTGAGAATGTCTATCAAGATTTTAAAAAATGGGATGTAGGTGATATTTTGCATATCTCAGGAATATTATTCAAAACAAATACTGGCGAATTAACTGTGTTAGCTGATCAAGCTAATTTATTGACTAAATCACTCCGACCTTTACCAGAAAAGTTTCATGGTTTAGCAGATCAGGAAACACGTTATCGTCAACGTTATGTAGATCTGATAATGAGTGAAGAGAGTCGAAATGTATTTCTATCTCGAACAAAAATAGTTTCATTCATGAGATCATTTTTGGATTCTAGAGATTTTATGGAAGTTGAAACACCAATGATGCATAGCGTCCCAGGTGGCGCGGTAGCAAGGCCATTCGAGACTCACCATAATGCACTAGATATGGATCTTTTTTTACGGATCGCGCCAGAGTTATTCTTAAAAAGACTTGTAGTGGGAGGTTTTGAACGAGTTTATGAAATTAACCGAAATTTCAGAAATGAAGGTGTATCTACGCAGCATAATCCTGAATTTACCATGCTCGAGCTATACCAAGCATATGCTGATTACGAAGATTTTATGAAGTTGATTGAGGATCTATTTCGAGGTCTTTGCCAAGAAATAACTGGCACACTGAAATTAAATTACCAAGGAAATTCTATTGATTTTTCAAAATCCTTTGATCGATTTACAATGGAAGAAGTTATTTGTAAATATAACCCTGAGATTGATAGTAAAAATATCCGTAATTATCAGTATTTAAAAGATTATGCTACGAATATGAATATCAAAATTGAGTCAAATTTTGGTCCAGGTAAAATTCAAGCAGAAATTTTTGACAAGACTTGTGAGTCACAATTGCTATCACCAACTTTTATCTGTGCTTATCCTACTGAAATATCTCCCTTATCAAGGAGAAATAATGAAGATGAATTTGTAACTGATCGATTTGAATTTTTTATTTCTGGACGTGAATTAGCAAATGGATTTTCAGAGTTAAATGATCCCGAAGATCAAGCACAACGTTTTCAAGATCAGGTATCAAAAGCAAAAGCTGGTGACGACGAGGCGATGTCTTATGATCATGATTACATAAGAGCGCTTGAGTATGGGCTCCCACCAACAGCAGGTTTAGGTATTGGAGTTGATCGAATGGTCATGTTATTTACAGATGCCGCCTCAATAAGAGATGTTTTACTTTTTCCTTATATGCGTAATGAGAAATTTGAATAATTAATATTTTAGATATCTAAATTTATTGGGACAGCATGCCCACCCTCAAATTTAAGTATCTCTTTCGATATTGACGTATTTACAACAGCAACCATAGTGTTATTTACAATAGTGATAATGCTTATGGTTACCGGATTTCCATTTAAAGAAAATTCACTGTTATCAGGAGGGGATGAGTAAGTTAAGTTATAATATACGGCACGCCTTTTTACTTTTCCTATATGCTGAGTTCTCGCGATAATCTCTTGCCCAACATAGCAACCTTTCTTGAAGCTTATGGCATTCGTTAAGTCTAGATTTAACATATGCGGTGTAAACTTTTCAGAATTTTTAATATCAATATCAATTATTCCATTTTTAACTCTCACTTCCCGCCATTCCAACGCTGTCAAAAAGAAATTATCTGACTTAAAATCACCAATAACTTCTGAATGATCAGTTCTTGGTAATTTATGAGAGATGGTTGTTACTTCATTAAATAATTCATTATTTTTTATACAATATGATGAAATTTGACTAGATTTTTCAATGGATACTTTTGATCTTAACTTATAGAGATTAAGTCTTTTTATTAAGGGTTCTGCCATCGATTGAGGGATAATAATTGCAATAGCAGACTGCATCTTAAATAATTGACAAGTTGAGATTACCCTTCCTTTTGGATTGCAAAAAGCGCCATTCAAGATACTCGAGGTATTAATTTTCTCTATATCCTGAGTTATTTGACCTTGAAGAAAATCAATCTGATCTTCGCCACTAACAAGTATTATTTCAAATAATTTATCATTCATTTCTTGTATGCATTTGTAACATTAAGAGTATTAATAGTCTACATCACAAAGCTAAATCTGGCATAATTATGTTATGAAAAATTCACAAATTAAAGCTAAGAAATCAAGTCATAAAAAAAGCGTAAAAAATAAGAATAATACACATAATTTAGAAAAAGAAATTAATGGTAGGGGTGGTCTTGATCCCACGAGATATGGTGATTGGGAAAAAAATGGCCGATGTATAGATTTCTAAATAAATTGACACAATATAAAAAAATAAATCATGAATAGAAACTTACGTCCACTATCACCGCATCTTACAATCTATAGATGGCCTATTACTATGATTTTATCAATCATGCATCGCGCTACGGGTGTGGCTTTATCGATTGGTTTAATACTTCTTTCATCTTGGCTAGTTACCCTTTATTTAGGGGAGCAAGCATATGCGTTATTTATTTTATTGATGACATCACCTTTAGGATCGTTAGCTCTCTATTCATGGAGCTTTTCATTTTTCTTTCATTTTTGTAATGGGGTTAGGCATTTATACTGGGATACTGGTAGAGGGTTTAGTAAAAGAAAAGTCGAGTTATCTGCTAATTTGGTCATTATTACTAGTATTCTACTTACAGTGATTTTTTGGTGGCTTATATGAAATTAGCATCCTTTTTAAAGTTACTTTTTTCAAAGAATCTACAGAAGGGTCCATCTGGTCATTGGTGGTCTCAAAGAATGTCCGCGATTTTATTAATTGTTTTTGGTGGTTGGTTTCTCATCTCTATGACATTAATTGATAGTTATCACTTTGAGTCCATATATAATTGGGTAAGTGTGCCTTTTAACATATTAATGTTATCACTACTGGTGACGTTGCTCACATATCACTCCTATCTTGGATTAGAAGTGATAATTGAAGATTATGTACATGATAATTTACAACAACTGTCTTCATTACGTCTGAGTAAAATTATTCATTTCGTAGTCTTCTTGCTTAGTGTAAGTTCTTTAGGGTTAATATTTTTAGGGTTATTCAATGGCTGATTATGAATTTATTGATCATGATTATGATGTAGTCGTGGTAGGGGCCGGAGGAGCGGGTTTGAGAGCTACGTTTGGTCTTGCTGAGGTAGGATTGAAAACTGCGTGTATCACAAAAGTTTTTCCGACCAGAAGTCATACTGTTGCAGCACAGGGTGGTATTAGTGCAGCACTTGGTAACATGGGTGAAGATGATTGGCGCTGGCATATGTATGACACAGTAAAAGGTGGAGATTGGTTAGGTGATCAGGATGCCATAGAATATATGTGCAAAGAAGCGCCGGATGCAGTTATAGAGTTAGAGCATTATGGAGTGCCATTTTCAAGAACAGAGGAGGGTTTAATCTATCAAAGGCCTTTTGGTGGCATGACTACTCATTATGGCGAAGGGATTGCACAAAGAACATGCGCTGCTGCTGATCGAACTGGCCATGCAATGTTGCATACCCTATATCAACAATCTTTAAAGAATTCGGCTGAATTTTATATCGAATTTTTCGCTATTGATCTAATCATGGAAGATCAACAATGTCACGGAATAGTGGCGCTTGAAATGGCGACTGGCAGATTACATAGATTCAGGGCGCATCAGGTCATTTTAGCAACAGGTGGATACGGAAGGTCATATTTCTCATGTACTTCAGCGCATACTTGTACAGGTGATGGTAATGCGATGGTTTTGAGAGCAGGTTTACCACTTCAGGATATGGAATTCGTTCAATTTCATCCGACAGGTATATATGGCGCGGGAATGCTAATTACTGAGGGTGCCAGAGGAGAAGGTGGTTATTTAACTAACTCTGAAGGAGAGCGATTCATGGAGCGTTACGCACCTAATGCTAAGGATTTAGCATCTCGAGATGTGGTTAGTCGCTCGATGACAATTGAAATTCAAGAGGGCAGAGGTGTTGGCCTAGAAAAAGATCATATTCACTTGCATCTTGAGCACCTTGGGCCGGATGTAATTGATGAAAGGTTACCAGGTATCGCTGAATCTGCGAGAGTTTTTGCTGCTGTGGATGTCACAAAAGAGCCTATCCCAGTCCTTCCAACAGTGCATTATAATATGGGAGGTATACCTACTAACTATAAAGGAGAGGTTGTCACAAAAAGGAATGATGACTCTGAGTTTGTTGTTGATGGTTTGATGGCGGTTGGAGAGGCTGGATGTGTATCTGTTCATGGTGCAAATCGTCTTGGTTCAAATTCCCTACTAGATTTGGTGGTATTTGGCCGTGCAGCAGCCAAATATTGTGCAAAGAAACTCGAGAAAAAATCAAGTTTAAAAGCACTTCCTAAAGATGCCGGTATGAATAGTGTTACAAGAATAGACAAACTTCGAAATGCAAATGGCTCAAGATTAACTTCTGAAGTCCGTCTTGAAATGCAAAAAATAATGCAAAATCATGCAGCTGTTTTCCGAACAGGAGAAACTTTGACTAAGGGTGCTAGCCTGCTTAAAGATTCTTATGAGTCTTTTCGGGATATCTCTGTATCTGATCGGTCATTAGTGTGGAATACAGATTTAATTGAAACTATGGAGCTTGAGAATCTTTTACTGAATGCCACAGCAACAATTGAGTCAGCGTCTAATCGAAAAGAGAGTCGAGGTGCCCATGCTAGAGAAGATTTTCCTGAACGAGATGATGGTTCATGGATGACGCATACATTATGTTGGGTTGAGGGCCCCGGTCAAATTAATTTTGAATACAGACCAGTGCATCAAGAAACTTTGACCGACGAGGTTGATGCAATACCACCAAAAGCGAGAGTTTACTAGATGAATTCAATTATAGGGGTAGATTGTGGCTGAGTTTAAATTGCCATCAAATTCGAGAATAAAAAAAGGAAAGCATTTTCCGGTCAATAATAATGCGGAAAATGTTAAACGATTTGTAGTCTATCGTTATGATCCAGATCTACCTGATAATCCTAGAATGGACACATTTGATATTGATATGGATGATTGTGGGCCGATGATTCTAGATGTGTTAATTAAAATAAAAAATGAAATAGATCCGACTCTAACATTTCGTCGCTCATGTCGTGAAGGAATTTGTGGATCATGCGCAATGAATATCAATGGAGGTAATACATTAGCATGTACTATCACTGCTTCCAGTATCAATGGAGATGCAAAGATCTATCCGCTGCCTCATATGCCAGTTGTGAAAGATTTGGTTCCAGATTTAACAAATTTTTATGCTCAATATGCTTCAATAAAGCCGTGGCTCCAAAATAAAACAGAACCCCCTCAAAATAGTGAGCGAATTCAATCAAAGGCTGAGCAAGAAAAAATAGACGAACCAGCCGCTTGTATATTATGCGCATGTTGTTCCACGAGCTGTCCTAGTTATTGGTGGAATAGTGATCGCTATTTGGGACCAGCAGCTTTATTGGCCTCATATAGATGGCTGGTGGATAGTCGTGATGATGCCCAAGATGAACGATTAGATGAATTAGAAGATTCGTTTCGCTTGTATCGTTGCCATACAATTATGAATTGTACAAATACATGCCCAAAAGGACTCAATCCTGCTGAAGCTATTGCAAATACTAAGAAAATGTTAATTGAGAGACGTACTTAGAGGCTATTAAGAGATATCATGGTAGATGCAAAACTTCGATGGCAATGTCGTCGTGGGATGAGGGAGTTAGATGAGTTGTTAGTAAGTTACCTTGATAACTCCTTTAAAAAATCGACAAATAAAGAAAAGCAAGCATTTAGAGATCTTCTAGAATTAAGTGACCCTGAATTGGTTCAGCTCTTGCTTACATCATATAAATCTCATTGCGACTCAATAAATTTAATTATAAGAAAAATTTTAACCTCTCGTGAGAATACATAGTGAATAAAATATGAAACCGGTTTTTTATGTATACAGTAAGAAAGGTTGTCATTTATGTGAAATTCTTATTGAGCAATTACTTGAATTGACGAAAAATCAGGCGAAGATTCATGTTGAGGATATTGAAAGTTCAGAAGCTCTAATGAAGAAATATCAGACAAGGATACCAGTCGTAAAATACAAAAACCAAACATTATTTCAATACCATATGAATAGCGCTGTAATTAAAAAGATAATGAAGTTATCTGACAGTGAATAAAGCACAAAGTGAACGTAAAGTGTATATAATTCATAATATTTTATTGAAATAATAGCTGTATGAAAAACATAAGAAATTTCTCAATCATTGCTCATATTGATCATGGTAAATCTACGCTTGCGGATAGATTTATTCAGTTATGTGGTGGTCTACAAGATCGTGAGATGTCTGATCAAGTTCTAGACTCAATGGATATTGAAAGAGAGCGTGGCATTACTATTAAAGCACAAAGTGTATCATTAAATTATAAGGCCAAAGATGGTGAAACATACCAGCTCAATATCATTGATACACCCGGACATGTAGATTTCTCCTATGAAGTTTCCAGATCTCTGGCGGCTTGTGAAGGTGCGTTATTGGTAGTTGATGCTGCTCAGGGAGTTGAGGCACAGAGTGTGGCTAATTGTATTACTGCAATTGATCAAAACTTAGAGGTACTGCCAGTTTTAAATAAAATTGATTTATCAGCAGCAGAGCCTGAACTAGTGAAAAATGAAATTGAGGATGTTATTGGAATTGATGCCCAACATTCTGTATTAGTTAGCGCTAAAACAGGAACAGGAGTAAATCAATTATTAGAGCAATTAATAGATGTTATACCACCACCAGAAGGAAAACCTGAGGGTCCCTTACAAGCATTAATAATTGATTCTTGGTTTGATAATTATGTCGGTGTTGTTTCACTTGTTAGAATTGTTAATGGTGAATTAAGAAAAGGCAGTAAAATTCAGATTATGTCCTCAAACCGTTCTTATGTAGCGGATCGAGTTGGTAATTTTACCCCCAAAATGAATGACCTAAATATACTAAAAACTGGTGAGGTTGGTTTTGTCATAGCAGGAATAAAGGATATAGATGGAGCACCCGTTGGTGATACTTTAACTTTAGTCAAAGGTGCATCCGAAACCCCTTTACCAGATTTTAAAAAAATTCAACCAAGAGTTTTTGCAGGTTTATTTCCAATAAGTGCAGATGATTATGAGAATTTTCGAGAAGCACTTCAAAAGCTACGACTTAATGATGCAGCGTTACATTTTGAACCTGAGACATCTGCTGCACTTGGATTTGGTTTTCGCTGTGGTTTTCTTGGTATGTTACATTTGGAGATAGTTCAAGAGCGACTTGAAAGAGAATATAATCTGGAACTTATCACAACAGCACCAACGGTTATTTTTGAAATTCTTAATAATAAAGATGAGCTCTTATTTGTTGATAATCCAGCAAAATTACCCTCGCAAAATGAAATTATGGAACTACGAGAACCAATAATTTTAGCAAATATTTTAGTGCCTCAAGAACATGTCGGTTCAGTTATAAAATTATGTATAGAAAAAAGAGGGCAGCAAAAACAAATTAGATACCTAGGTAAGCAGGTTTCACTAGAATATGAAATGCCTTTGGCGGAAGTCGTGTTAGATTTTTTTGATCGTTTGAAATCTGTAAGCCGAGGATTTGCCTCTTATGATTATCAATTTTTGAGGTTTCAGTCAGCTCCACTCGTTCGTCTTGATATTCTCATTAATGGTGAAAAAGTAGACGCTTTGGCAGTAATAGTCCATCGTGATAATTCTATTTTTCGTGGTAGAGAGATTGCTGAAAAGATGAGAAAGCTTATTCCAAGGCAGATGTTTGATGTCGCCATTCAGGCTGCGGTAGGCAATAAAATAATATCACGAACAACGGTGAAAGCATTGCGTAAAAATGTCACTGCAAAATGTTATGGTGGTGATGTAAGCAGAAAAAGGAAACTTCTGGAGAAACAAAAAGCAGGTAAAAAAAGAATGAAGCAAATAGGCTCAGTTGAGATTCCTCAGGAAGCATTTTTAACAATTTTGAGCGTTGATGGAAAAAAAGGAAATAAATAATGAATTTGGCTCTTATATTAACTACTTTAACATTGCTCGGTGGACTGATTATACTCGCTGATATTCTATTTTGGGGGAAAAAAGCTACTGCAGTAAATTCAAAAAAAACAATCAAAGGCACCATCCTGGAATATTCTTACGCTTTTTTCCCGGTATTATTTTTTGTTCTTATAATACGTTCATTTATTTTTGAGCCATTTAGAATACCTTCTGGATCAATGAAACCAACATTGTTAATCGGTGATTTTATCTTTGTAAAAAAATATTCTTATGGTTTAAGACTGCCTGTAATTGAAACAAAAATATGGACAATAGATGAGCCTGAACGTGGAGATGTTGCGGTATTTCGGCTCCCATCAGATCCTAGTATAAATTATATAAAACGAGTTATCGGTTTACCTGGAGATAAAATTATTTACCAAGATCACAGGCTAACTATAAATGGTACTTTGATTAATTTGGAAAGAGATCCAATTAATCCATTACACGAAATGAAAGCACAATTTATTGAATCTATCGATGACAGTGAGCACACAATACTCATTGCTAACCAGATGAATACGATTGGTGAGGGCTATTATGTGGTGCCTGAAGATAGTTATTTTATGATGGGAGATAATAGAGATAATAGTCGAGATAGCCGATTTATAGAGGCAATACCTGAATCATTCTTGGTCGGAAAAGCAGCTAGAATTTGGATGCATATGGATGGTATTGAATGGCCTGATTGGTCTCGTATAGGGCAAAAAATTGAATAATAATAATGACTGATAATTCTTACTCTGATCAAAAAAAATGGTGCATGGATTTTTTAAACTATGAGTTTAAGGATGAATCATTATTAACATTGGCATTTACACATCGAAGTGTTTCCTCTAAGAATAACGAAAGGTTAGAATTTTTGGGTGATGCTATATTGGGTTTTATAATCGCGGATCTTCTTTTTCACCTAAAGATTAACGTGAGCGAGGGTGATTTAACTAGACTAAGGGCTCGGCTCGTTCAGGAAGCTACGCTATATAATATCGCTGTTAACATTAAATTAGGTAGTTTAATAGCGTTGGGATCTGGTGAAAAGAAGAGTGGAGTTAGAAATCGACCATCAGTATTATCAGATACTTTAGAGGCAATTTTAGCGGCAATTTATCTTGATGGTGGGTATGAGAGTATACGTAATGTTGTGAGAAAATTATTTGAATCATCGTTAGATAATTTACCCGATTTGAATCAATTGAAGGACTCAAAAACAAAACTCCAGGAGTTACTGCAGCGCAATGGGGATAATTTGCCAAATTATATTTTGAAAAAGATATTAGGTGAAGATCACAATCAAGTTTTTTATGTTAAATGTGAGATTGAAGAACATAATATTTCCATAACTGGAATTGGCTCCTCAAGAAAAGCAGCTGAACAAGAAGCTGCTAATATAATATTAAAGAAGCTGAATGAACGAACCAAATAAACAATATTCAATAGATTATAAGAGTGGCTTTATTGCGGTCATCGGTAGGCCTAATGTTGGTAAATCAACACTTATAAATACCATACTTAAGCATAAAATAAGCATTGTAACGAGAAAGCCGCAAACTACAAGACACAGAATCTTAGGTATATTTACACAAAATAATTTTCAAGCAATTTTCATAGACACTCCAGGATTGCATCGTAAGGCTGAAAAAAGAATGAATAAAATGATGAACAGAACGGCAGCTAACGCGCTAATGGATGCTGATCTTAATTTATTTGTTTGTGAGGCCAAGTCTTGGACTGATGAAGATCAGGATGTCTTAAATCGAATTAAAAAGAGTTCTGTACCGACAATTATGCTAATGAATAAGATTGACCAAGTACACCCAAAAGAAATACTGCTTAAGCAGATATCAAAGTTATATAAGCGACATAATTTTGATGAAATTATTCCTATTATTGCGAAAAAAAGAGAGTCTCTAAAAAACTTAATCTCAATGATACCTAATTATCTTCCTTTATCACCACAACTGTACTCAGAAGATACAATTACAGATAAAAGCAAAAAATTCATGGCTTCTGAGTCTATTAGAGAGAAATTAATTTTAGAATTGCGGCAAGAAATCCCGTATGGACTAACAGTTGAGATTGAGGATTATAAAAATGAATCTAAAAATATTTTGATTCAAGCGATAATTTGGGTTGAAAGGGACAGTCAAAAGGGGATCGTGGTAGGAAAAAATGGTGCTGTTTTGAAAAAAATTGGGACTGCAGCCAGAATAGATCTTAAAGAGCAATTAAATAAATCTGTCCATCTTGAATTATGGGTTAAAGTTAAAGTTAATTGGGCAGATAGTGAAAAAGATCTTCAAAGTCTAGGCTATGATTTATAGAGATTTACTACGATGAGTAAAAAACGTATTCTCAGTCATCCGGCCTGGATTCTTCATCATCGTCCATTCAGTAACTCAAGCATGATATTTGATATTATAACCGCTGACTTTGGGCGAATTTCGTTATTAGCTAAAGGAAGTAGATCGGCAAAATCTAGGTTTAGAGGAATATTAAGACCTTTCATGCCACTGAGTATATCTTGGTTATCACGTTCAAGTTTAGGTACTTTGATTGATGCCGAAATGAAAGATTTACCTCTATCGCTTAGTGGTGATGCATTAATATCTGGCTATTATATAAATGAATTATTATTAAAACTATTACATAAGGATGATGCTCAAAGTGAGATATTTCATCTCTATTCTGAGACAATCAGAGGTCTAATTAATATAGAAGATCTTTCAATAACTTTGCGCCAATTTGAGATAAAGTTACTCGAATTATTAGGGTATGCATTGAGTTTGAATGAAGACAGTCGAACACGTTTGCCAATAGATCCAATAAAATATTATATATATAATCCAGAGATGGGGCCAAATATAGTTGATAAAAAGAAAGGACCAATGATCTTTCAAGGAAGTGAGTTAATAGCAATAAATAAACAAGAGTTTACTTGCAAAAATACCTTGAAATGTGCGAATCGTTTACTGAGAAATGTAATATCCCACCAACTAGGAAATAGAAAACTTATGACTAGAAAAGTAATAGAGGAATTAAGAAGAAGATGACACAGGATGAGAGTAATAGAATTGATCTTGGAGTCAATGTTGATCATATCGCTACACTTCGCCAAGCTAGAGGTGGGTTACATCCTGACCCGGTTGCGGCAGCATTAAGAGCTGAAAAAATAGGTGCAGATAGTATAACAATGCATCTAAGGGAGGATCGAAGACACATTCAAAAAGACGATATTTATAAATTCTCAAATTTAATGCTCACGCACTTAAATCTAGAGATGGCAATAACTGAGGAAATGCTGGAAATCGCTTGTGATCTCAAACCCAAAGATTGCTGCCTTGTCCCAGAGAATAGACAAGAGTTAACTACAGAGGGTGGATTAGATATTATCAGTGGTTTTGATATGATCAAGAAAGCATGTCAAATTCTCAATGGTTCTGAAGTTAGGGTATCTTTGTTCATTGATCCTGATATCCAACAAATAGATGCGACACTAGAAACAAGCGCTTCAGTAATAGAGTTACATACTGGCGCATACGCGGATGCTAATGAAAGTCGAAAAAAATACGAATTAGATAGAATTATTAAAGCGGCTCACTATGCCAATGAAAAAGGTTTAATTGTGCATGCGGGGCACGGACTTGATTATCAGAATGTTATTGAGGTAGCGAAAATAAATGTCATTAAAGAATTAAATATTGGCCATTCGATTATCGCCCGTGCTGCATTTGAAGGCTTGGATAAAGCAATCATTAATATGATCGAATTAATGGAGCAAGCTAGAGCATGATATTGATAATAAAATGATATATGGAATTGGTACAGATATTGTTGAATTATCCAGGGTCAAGGAGACATATTCACGCTTTGGTGAAAAATTTACAAAAAAACTCTTAATGCCAGAGGAGCAGTTTTTGTATGCAAAATCAAAGAATCCTGTACGCTTTTTAGCAATGCGTTTTGCTGCTAAAGAGGCTATCGTTAAAGCCATGGGTACTGGCTTTTCAAATGGTATATGGATACGAGATACAGGTATAATAAATAATAAACTAGGTAAACCTTTGGTGATTTTTTCATCGCGAGGGCAAGCTGTTTGCAATAAATTAGGTATTGGAGAAAGTCATATAAGCCTCAGTGACGAAGCTGGTCTAATTCTAGCATTTTCGATAATGATGAAGATTGGAGTTTGAAATGAATTGTTTTGCATTTGATATTGAGACAGTGCCGGATGTTGAATTTGGTAAACAGATGTGGGATTTACAGGATCTTTCGGAGAAGGACATTGGAAACACTATGATGTTCAAGCAAAAACAAAAAACTAATTCAGAGTTTTTACCTTTGCACCAACATCGGATTGTTGCAATCTCTGTCGCTTTGAGAACCGAGGAGACATTTAAAGTATGGAGTCTTGGAGATCCTGATGCAACTGAGAGAGAGATTGTGCAACGATTTTTTGATGGGATAGAGAGGTATACTCCAGATCTCCTGTCATGGAATGGCGTTGGTTTTGATCTACCTGTTCTCCATTATCGGGCATTGAAGCATGGGGTGCAGGCTCAAAAATATTGGGATGTTGGTAAGCTTGACAATAACTTTCGTTATAATAATTATTTAAGTAGATATCATGCTAGGCATATTGACTTAATGGATGTCTTGTCAGGGTACCAGCCAAGAGCACGCGCGAGTTTAGATCAAATTTCAATAATGCTTGGTTTTCCAGGTAAATTAGGAATGAGTGGCGATAAAGTTTGGCCTTGTTGGCTTAACGGAGGGATTAATGAAATTCGTAATTATTGTGAGACAGATGTTATAAATACATTTCTTGTTTATCTGAAATATGAATTCATGCGTGGCAACTTATCCGAAGCTGCTTTAAATAATGAATTTGATGTGGTTCGAAATACCCTTGCTAAAGAAAATCATGTTCATTTAAATGAGTATCTAAATGCCTGGAATCAAGATTAAGCTTATTCTTTATGCCAAAAAGATCACCTGAGACCGCCTATATCGTGGCTTCTGCACATGATGGTAGAGGTATAGCAGATGTTGAAGGTAAGAAAGTATTCGTTGCTGGGGCGCTTGAAGGAGAAGAAGTGCTTTTTCAGCGGAGAAAGAGGCGTCGTAAATATGATGAAGCTGAATTACTTGAGGTAATCCAACCAAGTAAAGATAGAATCAAACCACGCTGTGAGGTTTATGGAAGATGTGGAGGTTGCTCTTTACAGCACTTAACAGTCTCCGCTCAACGCCAACTGAAATTTCAAACCTTAAAGGATAATATTCAGCGTATCGGTAAAACTTCACCACATAAGTGGCTTGATACAATTCATTCTCATAAAGATAGTGGTAGTTGGAATTACCGCCGCCGTGCGCGACTAGGCGTAAAAGATGTAAAAGGAAAAAACCGTGTTTTGATCGGATTCCGTGAACGTTATGCGCCATTTGTTACTGATATGCATCAATGTGATATCTTAGGCATTCCCATTAACTCAATGATCGATTCTTTAAGTGAGCTAGTCAGCTCTTTAAGTTTGAGAAGTAAGACCCCACAAATTGAGGTTTCGATAGCTGAAAATAAAGTTGAACTTATTTTTAGAATTTTAGAGTCACCCACCAATGATGACATTGATATATTGAAGAGATTTTCAAAGGAAAACAATTTAAGAATTGCACTTCAAAGTGGTGGACCAAGCACTATTCAGTTACTAGATACCGGCAGTGAAGAACAAGCGCTTAATTACCGTCATGATGATCACGATATTATGCTTGAATTTATATCCTCTGATTTTATTCAAATTAATAGTGAAGTAAATAAATTAATGGTGTCCAAAACAATCGAATTATTATGTATCAATAAGTCTGATACAGTTACTGATTTATTTTGTGGTATTGGAAATTTTAGTTTACCGCTATCACGCTATGCTAAGAATGTTATAGGAGTTGAATTGCAAGAGGATTTTATTAAGCGAGCAAAATGTAACGCGAAACTAAATAACATTAATAATGTTGAATTTTTTACTGGTGATCTTTTTAAATCAGATAATAATTGGTCAAATCTTAAATGTAATAAACTCTTATTAGATCCTGCCAGAAGTGGGGCATTGGAGGTTGTTAGTAATATAGAATTATTCAATGCTAAAAAAATTGTTTATGTTTCATGTCACCCAGGTACTTTGGCAAGAGATACAGATATTCTTGTAAATGAAAAGAAATATACATTAGATACAGCGGGAATTATTGATATGTTTCCCCATACATCTCATGTTGAATCTATAGCTTTATTTTCAAAATAGTATATAAATCAGATATTTATTATCATATTATAGAATGATTATAATTTATTAGTTTGCGAACTTGATCCTACTAATATTCACACATAATCTAATCTAATGGCACGTGGTTTTATTATGTTGGATGTGGCCGGTTTGGAGTTAACTTCAGCTGATCGGGCTTTATTGAAATTACCTTCTGTTGGAGGAGTTATACTATTTAGTCGCAATTATGATTCGCCAAATCAACTAGTCAACTTAACCAACGAAATACGTAAAATTCAGAATCCACCTTTATTGATTGCTGTCGACCATGAAGGTGGTCGTGTGCAGCGCTTTAAGGAGGGGTTTACAGAATTACCTCCTATGCGATATGTGGGCCGCCTGTATGATATAAGTGAAAAAGATGCTTGTGATTTAGCTTTTAATATCGGTTGGATTATTGGCGCTGAACTTCGTTCTGTTGGAGTAGATTTATGTTTCGGCCCGTGCGTCGATTTAGATTGGGGTGCAAGTGAAATTATAGGAAATCGTTCTTTTCATAAGAATAAACACACTGTTGAACTCTTGAGCTACAAATACAGCTGTGGCTTAAATAAAGCAGGCATGCAAGCAGTTGCTAAGCACTTCCCAGGACATGGTTATGTTGTCGCTGATTCTCACCTGGAGCTACCCATTGATAGAAGAAGTTTTTCTCGTTTACTTGATGATATATACCCTTATGAGGGTTTGATTAGGAAAAATGCAATAGGTGCTGTGATGATGTCACATATAATTTATGAACAAGTAAATTCAATGCCAGCGAGCTTATCAGAATACTGGATAATGGATCATTTGAGACAGCAACTAAGATTTAATGGGGCAGTCTTTTGTGACGACTTAAGCATGAAGGCCCTTAAACCTTATGGAAATCTTTTGGAGCGTGCTGAATTAGCATTAAAAGCGAATTGCGATATGTTACTTATGTGTAACAATAGAGAGGAAGCTGGTAATACTGCTGAGGTCTTATCTAATCAATACAACTATTCTTCAATGTCACGATTAGCAAGATTGTTAGGTAGAAAATCACCTTCAAAAGAAGAGCTGATAAATAGTGACTCATGGGTGACCGCTACCAATTTTCTTAAAGATAAATTAAATCAGAGAGGCTTTGAATTAAAGGGTTAGTGGGTTGGTTCATCGAGTTTATCTTTAGGTGGTAATAAGTTATTTTGAGTGCCTTCAGCTTTTAACTCTCCTAGAGTTGGCTTTTGAAATATTATGCTGTATTCGTAATCACTGGTTACCTGACCATCGCTCACCCTAAACTTTATTGAAGGCGCACTTTCATTTTCATCTATTGTTGTGCCTTGGTACTTTAGATGTGAAATTTCCTGGTAATCAATCTGCATATTATTATTCAAATGCCATATTCCAAAAGGATACTCTAGGTATATTTTTCCTTTTGATGGTAAATCAGTGAGAATTACATAGTTTAATACATCGCCTTCCGCATCGTCGAAATAGAAATCATTCACACTGAATGAATATGGGCTTAAGTTATCATATATTATTATTTTATCCATGGATGTGGGTGGGTCATTGACACCAGTAACCTGAACATTTAATTGCCTTTTTACATTGTTTTTACCATTACTTGCTGTATAGGAGAAACGATCATTTTTTACTTCACTATGCTTTAGTTTCTCAATTGCTAATTGATCAGCAACATGAATTTCATAATCACCATCTCGATTGAGAGTTAACGAGACATATTTTCCAGTCTTAGCAAGTCCCACTATTCCTCTTTCTATCGAGGAGACATATTGCTGACTGTTAATTGGTAGCTCTTGATCAAATACATTCCCTTTTAGAGGATTTATTTTTGCAGTCTTCATTTCAACATTTGATGCAGGTGGAGTAATTTTAGTAACTTTTGCAATTATCCCAAATTTTGGATGATCAAAATATCGTAATTCATTTATTTTCATTTCTTTGTCATCAGAAAAGGGATATCTAATTAGTTCTGTAATTGATTCTAATGACGTATTTGTATTCTCGAGATTAGATATTTCCTTGCTCTCTGGTTGATATGTATTTTCTTCCAGCATGCTCATATCTAGAGCAAGCCTGAGCTTCCCTCTTTTGCTTTCGTATAATCTTAGGTTGCCTTCAAGTAATCCCAGAGTGTTTTTTAAGCGTCTAATACTGACTATTTGAGAAGAGTCTTCTTTATTCAAAGATTGATACCAGCCATTCCAAATAATCGGTTGATATACTTTTATACGGTCTAACCGATTATAGATATTCTCGAGAGTCCATGATTCTCTCGGCGCCAATTTAAATAGTATATTTTTATCAGTTGGAATTTCATTGAGTTGAATAGCATTAATTTTCTCTAATACTTCAATTATAGAATTATCTTTAAGTAGAGATTGACTTGTAATTGTAGTATCTATTGAATTTTGATCACCAACTCTTTCATAATTAGAGATTACCTTCCTTTCGAATATTTCTGTGCCAATAGATGTTTCATCTAGATACTTAAATACGATTAGCTCGATAAAATGATCTGCAATATTATTATGATTGGAGCCTAAGTTGTCATTTGCTGTGAGATTGAGATTAACACTGAATATTAGTATAAAATAATATAAATAATTTTTTGCAATACAATACATTTTGCTTTTATTTGAGTTATTTTTTTTCATATTAAGATTTTTTCAAATTAATATTATTTTATAATCACCATAACAATACTCAGTTTGACAGTCCATCAAGAAGGTTTTCAATAAAATCGAAGCGTTCTTCATAATCATTAAGTTCACATCTAAAGTTAAGCCTGTGTTGACCATTCATTTGATATATATCGTTGGCACTTATCATACATATTAAATTCTCAATATCTATTTTTGATGATTTATCAAACTGAATATACCCACCACTCGCATTCATATTAATTTTTTTAATATACATACTATTGGCAGCTTGTTTTATGATACTCATTCGTAATAGATATAACGCCTCTTGCGGTAACATACCAAAACGATCTATTAGTTCAATTTTTATTCTAATCAACTCATCTTTGTTGGCATTTGCAATTCTCTTGTACAAAATTAATCGAAGATGAACATCTGGCACATAGTCATCTGGAAGTAGGCATGGGGTATTAAGATTTATTTCAACACCAGTGTTAAATGGCTCATCAAGTTTTATATGGTTTCCATTTTTCATCGAATCAACAGCACGTTTTAACATATCAGTATAAAGAGAGAATCCAATTTCTTGAATTTGACCACTTTGCACATCTCCCAATAATTCCCCAGCACCACGAATTTCTAGGTCATGGGTTGCAAGAGTAAAGCCTGAGCCGAGATCTTCAAGTGAGCTAATTGCTTCAAGTCTCTTGCTGGCATCAGTAGTTAAATTATTTTTATGGGGTGAGATAAGGTATGCAAATGCTCGATGATGCGAACGTCCAACCCTCCCTCTTAATTGATGAAGTTGCGCCAGACCAAATTTATCAGCACGATTAATTATAATTGTATTCGCAACTGGAATATCTAGTCCACTTTCGACTATCGTTGTGCACAATAACATATTAAAACGTCGCTGATAAAAATCAAGCATGACTGCCTCAAGCTGTCTCTCGGGCATTTGCCCATGACCAATTCTGATAGTGATATCAGGTAATAATTTTTGTAATCTTAGTTTGATATTTTCGATATCTTCAACACGATTATGTATAAAATAAATTTGCCCACCACGTTTTATCTCTCTGTAGCAAGCTTCTCTTATAAAAGCATCATTCCATTCAGTTATAAAAGTTTTTACTGCTAGACGATTGTCAGGTGGTGTTGTTATGAGCGATAATTCTCTTATTCCTCCGAGTGTCATATTGAGAGTTCTTGGGATTGGAGTTGCAGTAAGTGTTAATATATCTATGTCACTCCTGAGATTCTTTATTGCCTCTTTATGACGAACGCCAAATCTATGCTCCTCATCAATAATAACTAATCCTAAACGACAAAAATCTTTTGTGTGCTGCAGAATCTTATGGGTACCTATTACAATATCAATATTGCCTGACTTAATCTCTGAAACAGTGGTGAGAATTTCTTTTTTTGATTGAAATCTTGATAAGACAGCAATTTTTATAGGCCAATCGGCAAATCGATTTATGAATGTTTGAGTATGTTGTTGTGCTAACAATGTTGTTGGAACCATTACAGCAACTTGTTTGCCTCCAATTGCTACTGCAAATGCTGCTCTGAGTGCGACTTCCGTTTTTCCAAAGCCAACATCACCACAAATTACTCGGTCCATAGGTTTTGGCGTTGACAGATCTTCTAATACCGCCAAAATAGCATTTTCCTGATCCACGGTTGTTTCATAAGGAAATCCTGCCTCAAAAGCACGATATTCACTTTCAGACCAATTAAAAGCATAACCTTCTTTCGCTGCTCTTCTTGCATATATATCAAGAAGTTCAGCAGCTACATCATATATCTTTTTAACAGCACGTTTTTTCGCCTTAATCCATTGGTCGCTACCTAATCGATGAAGTGGTGCATGCTCAGGTGAAGATCCGGTATATCGTGATACTAGATCTAATGCATGGACTGGGACATATAATTTATCACTATCAGCATATTCAAGATGAAGAAACTCTTCAATATACTCACTATAATTAAGTTTGACTAAACCTCTATAGCGACCAATCCCATATACTACATGAACAATTGGTGCACCAATTGTTAAGTCGGTTAACTGTTTTATGATTGTTTCTGGATCTTTATTATTAAATTTACGATTTCGCTGTTTTGGTTTCTCGCCAAATAGTTGCTGTTCGCTAATAATTGCTATTTTGTCATTAGTCGATATCACACTTGCATTAAATGGAGCTATGATTACATTCAGCTTGTGATCACTATTAATAAACTCCCGCCAGTTACTCATCCTTTGTATGGGGAGCTTCATATCATTTAAATAATCAAAGATTACCTCTCTTCGCCCAGCTGATTCAGCAGTAAATAAAACCCTTCCTTTAAAATTAGTTAGGAATTTTTCTAAATTATCCGTTGTTTTTTCATATTTTGTTTGTATTTTTATGGGTGGAGAAGCATTAGTTTTAAGATTAAAAGAATCTCTATTTTCATCAAGATTAAAGTGACTGAAATTAATAACTTTAAATTCTTTCAGCATTATTTGTATTGTATCTAGATTAAAAAACGCCTCATCTGGTTTAAGTAATGATCGTTCATTGTCCTCTTTATTTAGGTTATATCGATTCTCAATATCTATCCAACCTTGAGTTAAAATATCATCAAGATTATTAGGCGCTAAAATCAAATCATCATTATCAAAGTAATCAAAAAAGGCTGCAGTACTAGTAAAAAAAAGAGAGAGAAAATATTCTACTCCACCGTGATATATGCCGTTAGAAATATCACTATATAGTTTTGATTTTGAGGGATTACCATCAAACTTTTCTCGGTATCGTGATCTAAAATATTTTATAGATTTTTCGTCTAGAGGGATTTCTTTTGCTGGTAGAATGTCTACAAATGACAATTTTTCTTTAGTCAACTGGGTATTTGCATTAAAATAGCGAAGTGATTCAATAGCATCATCATAGATTTCAATTCTGATGGGTTTATTAGTACCCATTGGGTATATATCTAATAAAGAACCCCTGGTAGCATACTCACCATGCTCCTCAACTTGAGAAACCTTTCTGTAACCATTTTCGATAAGCTCTTCTATCATATTTTGATAGTTAATATGATCGCCAATGTTTAAAGTTAATGTATGTGAATTGATATAGCTTTGGGGAGGTAATCGGTTAAATAGGGAGCATACAGGCAGGATTATAATTTTGTGATTAGATACTTTTTGCTCACTTAAAACTCTAAGGCGATTTGAAATAATATCTTGATGTGGAGAAAATCTATCATAAGGAAGTGTTTCCCATTCAGGAAAAAAATCAATAGGGATATTATTTAAATTAAAAAATGAGATTTCATTTTTTAATTGTTCTCCATGCTGAGTATCTTCAGCTAAAACTAACACAGGGTTATTTTTTGTAATAGCAATTTGATAGATAGCAAGAGCCATACTCGGACCAATGCAGCGACCGATAGATTTAATCTTCTTAATCTTACTATGAGGTATAATTGAATTAAGCATGTTTTGGTGTTCAGTAAAATTTTACCAATTAATCTTCAGAGACTAGCCTAGTTTTCTAGATAGTTTTTGATGTCGTTTTGTTTTATTTGATTATTTTCGAAGCTTATCAATTTGAATATTTAATTCACTGATAAGAATTTCATTTTCTTGGATACGAGATTTTTCTTGTTTTACTATCTCGGGCGGCGCATTACTTATAAAATTTTCATTATTTAGTTTTAACCGACTTTTTTCAATTTCTTTAATTGTTGAACTTATTTTTTTAGATAATCTTTTTATTTCATCTTCAATGTCAATCAGATCAGCAAGTGGCACTAATAATTTCATCTCACCATGCATCGCTGTGGATGATATAGGTTCATTTTCTTTGGGGTGAAGTTTGCGAATTGATTCAATTCTTCCAGCATGTTTAATTAATTCTAGGTGTTTCTCTATGAGAAATTCATCCTCATTAGTGGATTTTTGTATTATAACTGGTAGTTTTTTCCCGGGGGGTATATTCATTTCGCCACGTATTTGTCTGATACCAACTACAAATTGCTTGATCCAATTAATTTCATTCTCCGCATTTTTATCAGACCTTATTGTTTGAAAAGATGGGTAAGGCCTTAGCATGATAGTTTCTTCTTTTAGCTCAAGTTTTGATTTCAATTCAAGCCATATTTCTTCCGTAATGAATGGCATGATTGGGTGCAGAAGCCTTAAAATACTCTCAAGTGTTTTCACTAGCATTTCTTTGGTACCATTTTTAGTATTTTCATCGCAAACATTACTTTGAAGGCTTGCTTTCGCAAGCTCTAGATACCAATCACAAAACTCATGCCAAATAAATTCATGAAGACACTGTGCTGCCAGATCAAAACGATAGGCTTTAAAATGACTGTGTATGTTTTCAGTAACTTCATTTAGATGTGAATTGATCCAATTATCAGCAACAGTATATTTAAGTGATTCCTTATCCTTTAAGCAGAAATCATTCGTGTTCATGAGGACAAAATGAGCCGCATTCCATAGCTTATTACAGAAATTTTTATAACCTTCAATTCTACCAATATCAAAACGTATATCTCTGCCAGTGGTCGCTAGTGAGGCGAAAGTAAATCTCAAGGCGTCTGCACCATAGCTATCAATACCGTTAGGAAATTGTTTTATTGTATTTTTCTCGATCTCTGGTTTGAGATGATCCTGCATCAACCCAGCAGTTCTTTTTTTCACTAGATCTGTTAAATTTGTACCATCAATTAAGTCGATGGGATCTAGAACATTTCCTTTGGATTTGGACATTTTTTGACCATTTTGATCTCTAATCAGGCCATGTATGTATACTTCTTTGAATGGAACCTTGCCCGTGAATTTAATTCCCATCATTATCATTCTGGCTACCCAAAAAAAGATAATATCAAACCCAGTAACTAAAACTTGACCAGGGTAAAACTCTTTAAATGATTTTGTTTTATTTGGCCATCCTTGCGTGCTAAAGGGCCATAATGCAGATGAAAACCAAGTATCAAGAACATCAGGATCTTGATTAAGTACTAAATTATGAGCTAATTGATGTTTTTTTCTAACTTCAATCTCGTTTTTACCTACATATATATTTCCATTTTCATCGTACCAAGCTGGTATTCTGTGTCCCCACCATAATTGCCTGCTGATACACCAATCTTGTATGTTTTCCATCCAGTCGAAATATGTTTTTGACCAATTATCTGGAATAAAGCGAATTTTTCCTTCTTTGACAGCTTCGATTGCCGGTTCAGCGAGAGGTTTAATATTAACGTACCATTGATCAGTGAGGTAAGGCTCTATTATTGAGTTGCTTCTGTCACCTCTTGGGATATTACTAGTATGTTCTTCTGTTTTTTCTAACATACCCAAAATTTCAAATTTTTCTACTATCTTTAATCGAGCCTCTTTTCTGGGGAGCCCTTGTAAATCTTTTGGAACATTTTGATTTAGTTCAGCATTGTCATTAAATATATTAATTTGAGGCAATTTATGTCGAATGCCAACTTCATAATCGTTAAAGTCGTGTGCTGGAGTAATCTTTACGCAGCCAGAGCCAAAATCTGGATCAACATATTCATCGGCTATGATTGGAATTTTCCGATTAATTATTGGTATAAATACTTCTTTGCCAACAAATTCTCTGTAACGTGTATCCTCTGGATGAACTGCAATAGCACTATCTCCGAGGCATGTTTCTGGGCGAGTTGTAGCAACTATCATATACTCTTCATGACCTACCAAAGGATAGCGAAGATGCCACAACTGACCTGGCTCTTCGGTCACTAATACCTCTAAGTCTGATAGAGCTGTATGAAGCACTGGATCCCAATTAACTAGTCGTTTTCCCCTGTATATTAAACCTTCCTCATAAAGTTTAATAAATACCTCAGAAACTGCATCACTTAATTTTTCGTCCATCGTAAAGCAGTCACGGTCCCAATCTAGAGAGGCTCCCATCCTTCTTAGTTGTTTTGCAATAGCGCCACCAGATTGATCTTTCCATTCCCAGACACGCTTTATAAAATCATTACGTTTTAAGTCAAGTCGAGATAATCCCTCTGAATTCAATAACCTTTCAACTACCATTTGAGTAGCAATCCCTGCATGATCCATACCAGGCTGCCAGAGTGTATTGTCACCTTTCATTCTGTGGTAACGAATCAATGCGTCCATTATAGTGTCCTGGAATGCATGACCCATATGTAATGTTCCAGTTACATTAGGTGGTGGAATAACAATACAAAAAGATTTTCCATTTCCTGATGGTTTGAAATATTTCTCATTTTCCCAACGTTTATAGTGCCGCTGCTCAATGAGGTCTGGTTGATAACGTTTTTCCATATTAATTTCTTTGTGATTTATTCCATAATAACTTAATAAATAATCTAGATGATATGAGATATTACCTCATGCCCCATATCTCGGTATTGTTTAAATCTCACTCGAGCTTCTTTCTTTGCTTCATTGTCATTTGGAACTATCTCAATAATTCGCACAAAACGATCACTCTTTTTGTTAATTAAATTAGATAGGTTAATCAGAATGGCCGATGTTTGATGTTGGTGGTAACTTGAAATTATAATGGATTTTTTTGATGCATCAATTTCATTATCAATTATTTCGTGCGGGATAAAGCTATCATTTCGAAAGCACCATAGTTGATCATCTATCTTTTGTGTAGTCTCGTTACTCTTTGTTTGTATAATTATGTTGTAATTTTTCTTGTAAGCTTTTTCTGCAAGTCGACATGCGAAAAGGTGCTTAGCCTCTTCATCTTGGCTTGGAAGGATATAAAAATCAACCTGCGACATATTACTGATGATCAGCGTTGCTTTGCTGGATAATAAACTCACTCAATAATGGAACTGGTCTGCCAGTACTGCCTTTTTTTGCACCTGATACCCATGCTGTACCAGCAATATCAAGATGCGCCCATTTCATATTTTTTGTAAACTTACCTAAAAAACAAGCTGCTGTAATCATCCCACCATCACGACCACCAATATTAGCGAGATCAGCAAAATTACTCTTAAGTTGAGCTTCATATTCACTACCCATTGGCATTTTCCAAGCTCTATCTAGGGATTTTTCTCCAGCCATCGAAAGGAGGTCACTCAGTTTTTCATCATTACTCATAATGGCTGTTCGATGATGTCCTAAGGCAATCACACAAGCTCCCGTCAAAGTAGCAATATCGATTATATACTTTGGCTTGAAGCGTTCGGCATAAGTTAATGCATCACATAGAATCAGTCGCCCCTCAGCATCGGTGTTAAGTATCTCAATCGTTTTCCCAGACATACTTTTAACGATATCTCCTGGTAAGGTTGCAGTGCTACTTGGACGATTTTCACAAGCAGGAACCACTATTTTTAGATTAATTGGTAGCTGTAATTTTGCTATCACTGCCATAGTGCCAATTGCTGTTGCAGCTCCGCACATATCATATTTCATTTCATCCATTGCCGCACTTGGCTTAATAGATATTCCACCAGTATCAAAAGTCACTCCTTTTCCAACTAGCACCAAAGGTGGTTTTGAGCCAGCTCCATTGTAATGCATGATTATTAACTTAGCGGGCTCTTTTGAGCCAGCAGTTACAGATAGCAATGAATGCATTTCTAATTTCTTCATTTCAGTCTCATTAATAACTTCTGTAGTTAAATTTTCAAATGACTTAGTTATTTTTTGAGCTTCTTTAGCTAGATAGCTAGGCGTACATATATTAGCAGGAAGATTACCTAAGTTTTTTGCAATTAACATGCCTGATGATATTGCGTCAGCTTCCTCGATGGATTGATTGATTTTTTTGGAGTCTGTGTTTTCATCTATTGCTAGGGATATATTTTCTGGCGAAAAAATTATTTTCTTTGATGTGGATTTTAATTCATTAAATTCATATAAATTATTATGAAGTGACTCAATACTGTGCCTAACTCCTTGATAAAAAATATTTGAATCTTTCAATTCTAATGTCAGATAATTAGCTATATTCTTTAAATTATATCCAAGTAAAGCTTTTGCGGCTGTTTCGTTTGCTTTTTTAAATTCTTTTATACCAAATTCTTCTTTGTCACCAAGACCGACAACTAATAATCTTTTAGCGTTGATGTTCTTAACAGATGTTAAGATTCTGTGCTCCCCTATGTTTGATATGAGATCCCCATCATCAAGATAATTCAAAATGAGATTATTGGAATTTTTATTTATAATCTCTGCAGCTACACTGAGTATGTTTTTATTATAAACCCCGATGATCAGACAATCCGAAGATATTTCTACTGCAGATTTTTTAGAGGGTATATAGTTCATAATTTTTTCCTATATTTGAGCTTAATTATTTTATTAATGAGGTTTTTTTGTGTTTGACACAACGATAAAAAACGTTAGTCTAACTTATCAGCATAGTATAAGTTAATTGTTATAATTTTATAATATAAAGAAGTATGTAATTTATGTTTCGTATCATTGATCGATATATTTTCCGTGAAGTAATTAGAACTTGGATTACAGCCACTATAGCGTTACTTTGTATATTATTGACCAATCAATTTGCTCGTATTCTAGGTGATGTAGCGAAAGATAAATTACCAAAAGATGCAATTATCGAATTAATTGCTCTTACGGGAGTCCAGTATTTAACTATCTTGATACCAATAGGCTTGTTTTTGTCGATTTTAATCGCTATTGGTCGCCTTTATGCAAACAGCGAGATGTCAGCACTATTAGCTTGTAAAGTGGGTATGGCAACTATTTACCGACCAGTATTACTTATAACTATTCCATTGGTTTTTTTAGCAGGAATGGTTACGATTTATTTCGGACCGAAGGCGCTATTAATGATTGAAGATATAAATAATGAGGCCCGTCAGAAAATTGATCTAGATAGTATTGAGCCTGGCCGATTTATTGTTGATGAAAGGCTAGGAACTGTCATATATGCAGAGGAAGTCACTAATGATGGAGAATTAAAAAATGTATTTTTTCAGTACTTAAATCAGTCTGAAAAAATAGAGGTCGTCATAGCGAATAGAGGTGATCAGGTAGAATCAAATGATGACACCCAACGTTATTTTGTCCTCTATAATGGAAAGCGATATGTGGGCCAGCCTGGATCAACTGACTATACTATTATGGAGTTTGAAGAGCATGGTATCCCTTATATGGTGCCAGAAATTAAAAAATCAGATCCAGAAGTGAAAACGATGAAGTTTGGTAGGCTTTTTGAGTTTACCGATAGGAATAAAAATGCTGAATTTCACTGGAGAATAGGTATACCAATCTCTACTCTTATCCTGGCATTACTTGCTATCCCAATGAGTAGGAGTGAGCCAAGACAAGGTCAATATAATAAAATATTCATTGGGGTAGTAACATTTATCATATATTTTAATTTACTCTCAGCAGGAAAATCATGGCTTGAAAATGGACTTGTGGATCATCGTTTTGGACTCTGGTGGGTCCATATTTTAATGTTATTTGCATTGTCTGTTTTAATTATAAGAAATAATAATCCTCACTGGTATCGACTTAATAGAGCTGAAGACTCCAATTGAATATTTTATTAAAATATCTCATTGGATCAATTTTAAAAGGTACTTTTTTGGTGCTGTTAATACTGTTATCAATAACTGCGCTATATGAGTTTATAAGCCAATTAGGCAATCTTGAGGCTAATTTTGGTGTTTTGCAGGCATTTTTGTTTGCCATATTGCGTCTTCCACAACTTTCATTTGAAATGCTACCAATTGCTACTTTGATCGGATCTTTATTTTCATTAGGCCAACTTGCAAGCAAGAGTGAGCTCATAATCATTCAAACTGCGGGCATATCAATTGATCAGATTGCAAAAATGGTGTGTGCGAGCGGCTTATTTATAGTTTTATTTGCAATTTTAATGGGTGAATTTGTTGGCCCATCAATGGATTATTATGCAAGAAATATGCGCGATGAGGCTCGTTATAGTAATACAGGTGTTGATTTTGGTAATGCAGTATGGATTAAAGATGATCAAGCAATAATGCGTCTAGAGAGAGTTAATACGGACTATGATTTTGGCAGTATTTATATATATCGATTTAATCCGGATGGTTCTTTGATGTCTATTGCTGTAGCAGAAAATTCTGGGATTGATCGAAATGAGGACTGGGTATTAAATGATTTTAGAGAGACAAGATTTGAGCAAGATCGTGTTGTGACAAGTTCATCTGAAGTCGTAAATGAAACTTTTGACCTCAATAGTGACTTGCTTGGTGTGACTCTCGTAAAGCCAATCAGTTTATCTGTTAGAGAGTTAATTGGTTATGTAGATTATTTAAAAAAGAATGAATTATTTTCTAGTCGGTATGAAATTGAACTTTGGTCCAGAATTTCTGCTATTTTGACTATACTGCTAATGCCGATACTCGCCCTTGCTTTTGTTTTTGGCTCACTGAGGGAGGTGGGAAGTGGGGCAAGATTAGTACTTGGTTTAGTGGTTGGGCTTGTTTATTTTTTGATGAGTGAATTAATTTTTAACTATGGCCAAGTCTATAATATAAATCCGATAATTACTGCTTGGATTCCACCAATATTACTAACTATATATACAGGTTTTCGATTGAGTAATTTAAGTCGCAATTAAGCTTTATTTCTAGGGTAATGTGTTAGCTTAGTGTTTGAGATTCGATCATGTAGGCTTAGATTGTTTCTATCTAATAGCTGCCATAAAAAACCAATCCCAAATAATACTAATGATAGTATCGCGGCAAAAAAACGGACAGTGCATTGAAGTATATTCGGTTTAAGGCCGTCATATGTTTCAAGCCTTAAACCCCATGATTGCATTCCAAGAGTGCGGCCAGATATTGACCAGAAACCAACAAAGAAAAAATAAATTATTATAAATAACGTAAATTGATAGTTAAAAGAGTTGCTTTCTACAGCTTCACCATATCGAATTGCGATAAAAGGGAGTGTTCCAATTATCATTATAGACAATATCAATAAACTGTCATATATAATTGATAATAATCTTCTTTTTAATGTTGTGTTTGACATTTCTTCTTCTTCTGATGATTAATATTGATGAATACGGTTATTTCTTTTTATGTGTGTAGTAGAATGTTGATTATACCCTATTATAAACAAGGAAAAGAAATGGAATTAATAGCGATTGTTACAGTCCTGATTTTAATTCAGACAATATTTTTTGGTTTTGAAGTAGGCAAAGCGAGAGGGAAATATAATATAAAAGCACCAGCAGTCTCTGGCAATGAAAAATTTGATAGACATTATCGTATCCATCAAAATACGATTGAGCAGATTATTATTTTCATTCCGTCATTATGGTTATTTGGGTATTTTGTTAATGTTAATATTGCCACCGCTTTAGGAGTGCTTTTTTTTCTGGGGAGATTTATTTTTCGATCTGCCTATCTGAAAGATCCAGCAAGCCGTGAAATTGGCTTTATTATGGGTTTTTTGCCTATCGCAATTTGTCTCTTAGGTACTCTCTTTTTTGTGACCAAAAGTATGCTCTGATAAAATGACTATATTAAGTTATGAGTTACCATAATAAATATAAAAAACAAGGGTTAACCAGAGTAACGCAAGCTTTTGTTAATTCTGGCAAGGGTTTTTATGCTGCCTGGATAAATGAATCAGCATATAGGCAAGAGCTGTACCTATTTATAACTCTGAGTGTTATTGCGATTCTGCTTCCAATTGAAATAAGTCATAAGTTTATATTGATATTAAGTATGTTGCCAGTACTAGCCATTGAGCTAATAAACTCAGCTATTGAATCAATAGTTGATAGAATTAGTATGGATGAACACGAATTATCCGCGAGAGCAAAAGATATGGGTTCAGCTGCAGTATTTATCTCATTAATGATTGTGATCTTAGTGTGGTGTTTTATTCTTTGGAAAAATTTTGGTACGTCAATATCTTAATAATTATTTTCAATTAACTATGAATCGTTTGTCAATTAATAAGCACTCAGGAGCATTCTCACCCTTCATTGTCACTTTAATTATGGCATTGGTTTTTTTAACCATATCCAGAGTTTTTATGAGTATCTGGCATTTTAATAGAGTGGATAATGCTAATGGCTGGATTGAGATAATACTGAGTGGTTTGAGAATTGATATTGCTACTTTGTCTTATATATTCATTATTCCTGCTTTAGTTACTTGCCTAGGAATCAATCAGAAATACTTCAATAGAGTTTGGAATTTCATAATTAGAGCTTGGGTTTCACTGGCTCTCTGGTTGTTGGTGTTTATGGAAATTGTTACTCCGTCATTTATTTTGGAATATGACGTAAGACCGAATAGATTATTTGTTGAGTATTTAATATATCCCTCCGAGTTAACCAAGATGCTTTTCAGTGGTTATAAAATCGAAATACTAATAGCACTGGTGGTTAGTTTATTAACACTCTATTTTGCCTGGAAGTACTCGATAATTTTTACAGATAATAAAATGTTACTACCTTTGTATTGGCGGCCATTAATTTTAATCATTGTTTTGTTAATGGGTGTTATGGGGGCAAGATCGTCGTTCGGTCATCGACCCTTAAATCCAGCTATGGTTGCATTTTCGGTAGATCCATTGATAAATGATCTTACCTTGAATTCCACATATTCAATGTTATTTGCTGTTAAACAGTTAAAGAGTGAGGATGACGCTTTTGAATATTATGAATTTATGACTAGTAAGGAGATTATTCTTGAAATAAGGGAATCAACAAATCTCAATATTAATGAGTACCAATCATCTGAGCATCCAACACAAGCTTTTCACAAAGCTACTTACAATGGAGCAAAAAAGAATTTAGTAATTTTATTACAGGAAAGTTTAGGTGCTCGCTATGTTGGCGGACTGGGCGGCTTACCATTAACTCCAAATATTGATAAATTAATGAAAGAAGGGTGGAATTTTACAAATATTTATGCAACGGGGACTCGCTCTGTTAGAGGTATAGAAGCTATCATTACGGGATTTTCACCAACGCCCGCAAGATCAGTAGTTAAATTAGGAAAAAGTCAGAATAGTTTCTTTTCAATAGCTGATGTACTCAAAAAGAATGGCTATCACACACAATTTATTTATGGTGGCGAAAGTCATTTCGATAATATGAAGAGCTTCTTTTTAGGAAATGGATTTATTGATATGCAGGATTTCCCGACCTTTAAAAATCCTAATTTTGTTGGCTCATGGGGCGCTTCAGATGAAGATCTTTACGATAAAGCACATGATCAGTTTAATCAATTGCATGAGCAACAGGAGCCATTTTTTAGTTTAGTTTTTACATCATCAAATCATACGCCTTTTGATTACCCAGATGGAAAAATAGAGCTATATAATCAACCTAAAGAAACTAGAGAGAATGCTGCTAAATATTCTGATTTTGCTCTTGGTAAATTCTTTAAAAAAGCTAAACAGTCAAAATATTGGTCAGATACAATCTTTTTGGTTGTCGCAGATCATGATTCTCGAGCATACGGTGATCAGTTGGTACCTATTAAGCACTTTCATATCCCCGCAGTGATAGTAGGTAAGGGTATCGAGCATCATAGCGATGATAGGTTAGTAAGTCAGATTGATCTTCCACAAACGTTATTGTCTCTAATTGGAATTGATAGCAAAAATCCCATGATTGGTCATGATTTAACAAAAGAGATTCAAGATAATAAATTACGGGTTATGATGCAGTTTTATAAGAATTTTGCCTGGATGGATGAACGTGGTGAAGTGGTAATATTGCAACCTGAAAAGAGACCTGCTCAGTTCTTTTACAATCGAGTTAGTGAAGCTTTGGAGTCAAGTCAAATTAAAGATGTCAAACTCATAAATAGAGCTAGAGCAAATGCTTTATGGGGCAGTCTTGCCTATAAAAATAATTATTACCAAACATCTCAATAACGATTAATTTTCTGTTTTACAATTACTCTAATAATCCTGCTTTCTTTTCTGGTAGGCTACCTGTTCGTTATGTGACATTGCACAATTTAGTGACCATCTACATTTTCATCAATTTTTATTTCATTTTGCAATGCTATGTAGCTAGTAATAAGATTTTTAGTTGCAAAGATTATATTATCTTGAATGGTACTTTGAATCGAAGGGGGTAATTTGTTTATTAAGGAATTTCCCGAAAAACAAAATAACAAATGTAAGAATAATGAATGCTATAGTTAGATTACGTAATTTTGTAATCAAGCTCTTTATCATTCGAATATGGAATTAATAGTTAGGTTAGTCTACTTGACATAAGTGATTGTCAAAATATCGATCCAGCTGATATATGTTTTTTCAAATTTATCGATATATTCTTGGTTTAGGTTTAATCTCTATAGGTAGCTCAGTTATCAGAAAGGTCATTTGTGGCAAAACAAGAAATTAAAGTAAATAAAATAAAGTCAACCATACTAGATTTTAATAAAAATTTACTTTCTAAAAATTCGTTAAAGGTGCTAAAAAAACTCAATCAATCTGGTTTTCAAGCTTTTTTAGTTGGGGGCTCTATTAGAGACTTACTAATAGGTAAGGAGCCAAAAGATTTTGATATAGTTACGGATGCAAAGCCCGAACAAATAAAGAAAATCTTCAGAAATTGTCGATTAATTGGAAGGCGTTTTCGATTGGCTCATATTTATTTTGGGCGTGAGTTGATTGAGGTTGCAACCTTTCGCTCATCTGAAACTTCAAATGATAAAAAATCCAAATATGATAACAAAGGTAGAATTCTCAGAGATAATGTATTTGGGAAAATAGAAGAGGATGTTTTTCGTAGAGATTTTAAGTGTAATGCCCTTTATTACAGTATTCTTGATGACTTGATATGGGATTTTGTTGGTGGGCTGGATGATATAAAGCAAAAGCGG
>MDTC01249272.1_pt1 | contig 35351 bp, 27 predicted proteins | sample 811181 | NCBI WGS metagenome assembly MDTC01 (sample SAMN05326644, study PRJNA326480) | marine metagenome | isolation source: seawater | place: Pacific Ocean: North | collected 2011
CAATTAATGAGCAAATAGATATTGATTTTGATGATGTGACACCGCCTCCGTTTGGAGATGATAGCGTGGTCTCGTCGGCTCGATATGATGACTTTTTAACAGTTCTTCAGCACCATGCGCCCGCTGATTTTGATCCGCGGGCCATCGGCGATGCGCTTCGCACATTATCGGCCGCAGACAGCGTTTTTGATGATTCGGAAACGGCTTGGTACCGAACCGCTTTCAGTGCTGATACATTTCTTACACGGCCTCCAAAGCGCGGTAAAGTCATTGAGGTGGAGGTTGACTTTCTCCAACAAACTCTGGGTCTTGCGGGAAACGGACGCATTCTGGATATCGGCTGCGGCTATGGGCGAATCACCAATTCACTGGCTCGGCGCGGTCATGCAGTGGTTGGGCTCGATTTGTCCGAGGACATGCTTAGACATGCTCAAGCGGTGGCGACAAAATCTGATCTTGAGGTTGATTATGTCCTCGGTGACATGAGGCAACTTGCCTATGATGGCGAATTTGATGCCGTGATCAGTACGGACACGAGCTTTGGATACTTTTCCGATGCTGAAAATCTGATTACGCTTCATCAAATGGCATCAGCCGTTCGGCCGGGTGGGCGTGTTCTCATTGACACTCTGTGCCGTGAACGCGCCTTGGTTGAAACGCCAAGTCGGTCTTGGTGGGAAGGCCAAGGGTGCTTGATACAAGAAGATGGCGAGTTTGACCAAATCGCCAGTCGATTAAAAATAAAACGCTTAATGGTCTTTGCGGATGGCCGCCAACACGAATGTTTGATTTCGATCCGACTTTACACAGCCTCAGAGCTGGTGGAACTCTGCCGACTTGCGGGCCTTCACTTAGTGGAATTGTCAGGCTCTGTCCACGAACAGGGCGCCTATTTTAGTGCCTCGAGCCGCAGATTGATCTTAACTCTGCAAAGAGGGTGATGCGAACGCATACAGGCCTTTAGTTGGCCTCGGGTTTGCTGATACCGCGGTATAAAAGCAAGCCTTTAGTCCGAACGAACCCATCACTGGAACTTCGAGCAAGTTTACCTTGAACAACCAACTGCTCCCCAATGGTCATTTTGGGCAAATCGTCTTCGGGTAACTCGACAACCAAAACTCGCTCGCCATCTCCCGCGGGCGTGTCAGCGATGACCAGGTGGGGGATGGTGCATCGTTTGGCCTTTTTTGGACAGGTTACACGATCGACTAAATACCCGCGCACACCCACATCTTGTTCGAAGTATTGACCGCGCCTCGCGATCAAACCATCGATTCTGAAATGCCCATCGGTATGTTTTTCTGGTGGCAGCTTCGCCTCCAACTTCACCGGGTTAGGCAGGTCAACTCGGGCTGATTGTTTCACGACCTTCGCAGGCCGCGGTGGCGGCTCTACAGAGGGCTCGGTACAACCCGCAAGCACGAATATGCCGATGCCCAGATAAAACGGCAATTTAAGGCGTCGCGTAGTGCGCTGCAGTGCAGGCGTCAATTTTCCCTCGCGACTTCAATGCGAATACGTTTACCGGACAGTCTCGCGCCGTCGACGGCGGCGATTACGTCTTCAGTGAACTCTTCCTCGACCAACACATAGGCGTGTCGCGGCCGGAGGTCAATCTCAAGGATATCGTCCGGGTACAGACCAGCCAATTCAGAGAGCTCATCTCTTAGACCTTCATCATCGAGATCATCTCTGAGTCCAATGTTGATATAGAGCCTGACAATGCCTGGTTCTAACGGTGGTAATGGCGCCCGGGGCCGCCGTCTGCTTCGAGTTGAATGGGCCTCTGACTTTTCGGTAGTGCCCTGTGCTTTCGGAGGTTCTGAAACGGCTGGTTGCGCCCCTGGCTTTGCGGTTCTGGAACGCAGTTTCGAACGTACTTTGTCGAGAAGCTGGGAGCCCGATTGGCTCTTCTCTTGGGTGGCCGAGTTGGCCTGTGTGGTCTCGGTTTTCGCGTCTTCCGAGACCGCGTTTGTTGGTTCGGACGTGCTCTGTTTTTGCCGTACACGCTTCTCGATCAGCTTTTTGGCTACAGCATCTACACGGGCCGCTGTACGCGTAGTTTTCTCAGCGCTTTTGTTCGTTGAGACCGGTCTCTCAGGCGTCCCTTTTCGAGACTGTCTTGGCTTTTTTTCGCTTGACTGATTCATATCTGCCGGCTCAGAATCCGACGCTTTGGTTTCGACGACCGCTTCATCGGATTTGGACTCTGAATTGGTTCGCCCCGCACGCGCGCGGACCTTATCTTTTAGGCTCGGCTTCGCCCCGGGCGCGCTGCCCGTTCTCTTTGGCCTGGAGGCCTTGGCTTCTTTCTTTTCAGTCTCCGCGGGTTGAGCGGCGGCTTGCGAATCGCTTTTCGCGGGCGCAGTGGGCTTAGACGAGGCTGTCTGACCGCCCGTTCCTGGTAAGCCCCGGTATTCTCCCCGGATGGTTGCCACGCGGCTCGCGATACCCTCAATAGATGCAGCTTTCGACCCAGGAGCGATCCGCTCGGGCTTCGGGACGTCCTTAAGTACACCGCCGAATGATTGTTCAGACCCAGTTGAGGCTTTGCCGCGCCGATGAAAATGGGTCAGCAAAATCTGAACAAGCTCAACGGCGTCATCTCTTTCCAGTAGATACGCAGCTTGACTCCGGCCCTCTTTGCCGAGCTTATCAGCAGGAATACTCTGCTTAAGTGTGTCGACAAGTTCCTTTGTTTTTCTTTCGTTTCGTCGCAAATCAATCTCCGTGGCGCTCGGAAGTGTTCGCTCCTCGAGTGACACTTCATAAATTCGCTTTAGATAGTAATAGACTCCAATTTCACGTGGTCCGATGAGGCTGAGAGCCGTTCCCTTGTTTCCTGCTCGACCAGTTCGACCTGTGCGATGGATATAAACTTCGGGTGATTCCGGTAGCGTGTAATTGATCACATGGCTCAGTTGGCTGATGTCGATACCCCGAGCTGCGATATCGGTGGCGACAAGAAACCGAAGATCCTTGTCTTTCATTCGTCTCATGACCCGTTCACGGTCCCGTTGGCTCAAGTCACTGTTCAAATATTCGGCATCGTAGCCAGACCGCTTAAGAGCCCGCGCGACCACTTCACAGTCTTTTCTAGTATTCGTGAAGATAATCGCGCTCGCCGGCTCCTCTAGCTCAATGATCCGAACCAAATCTCTTGAACGGCCGACGCCGCTGACCATGAAATACTGGTGGGTCACTTCATCTGCGGCGACATTTTCTTCGATTAAGCTCAGGAATTCCGGATCACGCATGTACTTCGTCGCGTAGCGTTTTACGTCCGGCGGTATGGTGGCGGAAAATAAGAGTGTCTGTCGATCGACTGGAATGTAGCGCATAATTTGCTCAAGCTCTTGCGCAAATCCCATACTCAGCATTTCGTCGGCTTCATCGAGGACAAGAGCTTGAACGCCCTTGAAGCTAATGTTCTTTCGCTTCAAATGGTCTAGGACGCGTCCCGGTGTGCCAGCAACAATTTGTGCAAACCGCATTTCTGCCACTTGCTTGTCGAGTGAGCCTCCCCCGTAAACTGCGGCTGTCCGGACCTGCTTAAATTTGCCTAGGCGACTGAGTTCTTCTGCGACTTGTCGCGCAAGTTCACGCGTTGGGCAAAGGATGAGTCCTTTGATTCCTTTGTCTGCGGTCAGTGTTTCGATAAGAGGAATCCCGAACGCGGCTGTTTTGCCGGTGCCGGTTTGGCTTTGAACCATGAGGTCTTGGCCTGTGGTTGCCATTGGGATTGATGTTTCCTGAACGGGGGTGGGGTGCTCATAACCCATTTCGGTCAGTGCGGCCAGGACCGGTTCAGAAAGCGTTAAGTCGGTAAATCTAATCTCAGACATGTAAACCTGTAATAATCGGGCTGGAAAGGGGTCAGGTGTGACCCAAAGGGTAGGGGGGTATTACCACAAACTTTGGCGGACTGCGAGACCCAATGTATTTAAGCGCCATTCTGCCGGAGAATTAAGGGGCCTGTGTTCGCCCATCGCCTAACCAATGGCGACAGACGGTGGATAGCCCAGGTCGATTCGCGGTTGCACATTGAGTCAGAGTCTTTCGAGCGTCCCGAGATGGATGCCGTCCCAATATGCCGATTGCTTGGGACCGAAGGTGTGCTGGCAATTTGGTGAATAAAACCTGAGCAAGCCACTTTGACGTCGCCGATGGGCCAATTTTTTCCATGAAGCGTAGGTGTTTTTTTTGCAGGTCAATTAGGCCAGCCTGTTCGTATAATTTAGATCCCAGTAAATCGATGAGTTGGAGGGGGGCCGCGGTCGTTCGCGTTTGCCAAATAAGGTATTCCTTAGCTCCGGCACTCACCATGGGCAAAGGGGAATCAACGAGTTCGACGACGGCGGTGAGTCTAGACAGGCGCGTCGGCGCCGCGACGGCATTTTTCCAGCGGTCAAGCTCCTTTAAACTGCCGAGAGGCCTCACTGTTCGGTGTATCCGCAGGGCTGTGAGGTCATGCCGATAAAGACCCCAGCGCGTCTCGACTCTCTTTAGTGGAGCGAGGACCCGATTGCGAGGCGATGTCTTGAGTTTGGTTGCCAGCCTTGCGGACAGGTGAATTGTTGTTGGAAGGCCGGGTATGTTCGACCAAAGCACGCGTGCGAATGAAGACCCCTCGCGTTCCCTTCTGATCAATTCGATGACGGCCAAGCGGTCAACACTTAGCGCATCAAGATGAGGCGAGTTTTTGAGTTCCGCAGACGGGGCGAGGACGGACAGTATGACGACTATGGCGAGCGAGAATTGCATCATTGTTTCTGCTCTTTCGCAGCTTTGGCTGACTGAAGTCGAGTCAGCGCTTCCTCAATTGTTTGTGAGGCCGTATGGGTCTGGAGAGAGTCAAGACGCATCGCCTCACGGGGACTAGCCTGAGGCCTAGTCGCAGCGGCTGACCGAGCCCAACCGTGCTTTTTGACGGATGGTAGCTCGTGTCTAATTCGCCTAAATAAACTGGCCGAGACGTCGCCAAAGGCCTGTTTCCAAAGCGGATCCGTAGCAGCCAAGAGGAGGACATCTCCATCTATGCCTACAGGAACCACGTGTTGAGCGAGCTTCGGTCCGACATATTCGGTCCACCTCAACTGGATGGTTGCCAAGTTGCCATCGTCTACAGGGCGGATGTTTCTCATGGACTCCACCAACGCTTCAGAAAGGCTTGCCAAGGCTTTACGGCGCTTCGCCACAAAAGTCTCCCCATGGTCTCGTTGGCCTTAATTAGGCCGTTGCGATTAAATCCTGTCAAGCAGAGCGGTCGCGTTCTATAGTTTGTCGTATGGAACATGGGATACACGTCTCTGGCATTCAACAAGCAGGGTCACCACATTCTTTACTTTTTTTCATTGACGGATTTAGGACGTCTTGATAATTTCCCGCGGCTCGCGAGACGAGCATAAAGGCGCGTAGCTCAGTGGGAGAGCACTTCCTTGACGTGGAAGGGGTCGGCGGTTCAATCCCGCCCGTGCCTACCAAGACGGAACGCCCGTCGCATCGACGGGCGTTCTTTATTTTGAATCGATAGCTTGGATACGAATTATGCCCAAGATGAAGACAAACCGAGGCGCTAAGAAAAGATTTCGAGTCACTAAGAGTGGACGGATCAAATACAACCGTGCGAATCGGCGACATATTTTGACGAAGAAAAGCAGTAAGCGTAAACGACAATTGCGAGCTGGTGCATTTTTGACATCAGGTGATGCAGGTCTCGTAAAGCGATTGCTACCAAACGGCTAGATTAGCCATAACATCATTCGACTGATGGGCGCGCGCAGAACATCCGGCCAGGCCGGGGGCGTACGACCACGGAGGACAGACAGATGCCACGAGTAAAAAGAGGTTTTAAGGCGCGGCGGCGCCATAACCGTATTCTTAAATTAGCAAAAGGGTACAGAGGCGGTCACAGCCGTCTGTACAGAAGCGCAGTAGAGGCTGTAGAGCGAGCGCTATGCTACGCGTACCGAGACAGGCGACAGCGCAAACGAGCACTTCGACGTCTCTGGATTATCCGGATTAATGCAGCGGTTCGAAACCACGGTCTGAATTATAGTCGTTTCATCTGCGGGCTCAATCGGGCTGGCATCGAGCTGGACCGCCGCGTGTTGGCCGAGCTGGCTGTTGGCGACCCTAAGGCATTCGGCGCTGTGGTTGACGCGGCCAGAGCAGCTCTCTAAGGGCTCACGCTAACTAATCTCCGCCAGTGGGTCTGTCATCGCGAGGGATGCAGCCCGCTGATTATTTGTAAAACTAGGAAGGAATAAAGCGAGTACCACCATGCCTACGATGACGAAAGCAGACATTGTGGAAAAGGTATACGCCAGTCTCAACCGTGATGGCTTCTCAAAGAAGGAGTCTGCGGAACTCGTAGACGTCGTATTCGAAAAGATCAAAGAAACTCTTGAGAAGGGTGAGAAGATCAAGATCAGCGGTTTCGGCAACTTTGTCGTTCGAGAGAAAGAAGAACGAACAGGCCGCAATCCACAAACCGGGCAGGAAATTAAGATTGCACCGCGGCGTGTACTCACATTCAAGCCCAGTCAAGTGTTGAAGAATTCGATCAACGACTAATCCAGTCTCTGAAGCGTCTGAAGCCGACCGCGATGACTCGTGGTTCTGCTCTGACGGGGTGTAGCGCAGCCTGGTAGCGCACTTGCATGGGGTGCAAGTGGTCGGAGGTTCAAATCCTCTCACCCCGACTCGGCCGTAGAGTTTGCTCGAGAGCAGACTCTACGGCTTTTTTAGAGTTGTAAGGGAACCCCCCAAATGAACAAGCCATTCATTCTTGTCACCAATGACGACGGTTTTTTTGCGCCTGGCATTCGTGCGCTAGCAAACGCGATGTGTGCCGTTGGAGATGTCGCAATTGCTGCACCCGAGACCCAACAATCCGGAGTCGGTAAGCACATTTCCATAAGTCGTCCGCTGCGAACACGCCAGCGCGAGCCGCTGCGCTGGTCCATAGACGGTACGCCAAGCGATTGCGTCTATTTAGCTGTTTATGGCCTATTACCCAGGCGGCCAGATCTCGTGATCAGCGGCATTAATCATGGGCCTAATTTAGCCGAAGATGTCTGGTATTCTGGCACCGCAGGTGCCGCTTTGGAAGGCGCCTCAATTGGCATCCCGTCAGTTGCTATCAGCCATGACTCTTTCTCTCCCATCAGCTTCGAGCCAGCGGCAGAGTTTGCGAAACGTGTTGCGCGATTTGTCTTGGATGCAGGCCTTCCTACAGGAACGATCTTGAATGTAAATATCCCAGAAACCAATGGCGGGGCTGTGGACGAGTATCGTTGGGTTCCAGGGGGACGACGGAATTACAATCGTCAAGTGAACCGGCGTATTGACCCCCGAGGTGAAGAATACTTTTGGATCGGTGGCGAGGGGTTGACCCACTATTCAATCTCCGGTAGCGATTGTGATACGCTTGCCAGCGGAGTTGCGACCATTACCCCTATCAAATTAGATGCGACGGACCTCAATTGTTTAGCCGAACTCAGAGCCAAAGATTTACCAAGGTTCTAAACCTCAGGGCGCTCGTAACTACGGGTCTGGTGGTTGCTTTGGCGGGATGTGGTTCTAAGGCCCCTTCATCGGCTGACTTTGCAGAACCGAAGCACATTAAAGAGCCCATTGGAGTTTGGTATACGGTTGTGGCCGGCGACACAGTCGAGGGGATTGCCCAACGCTACAGTGTCGTCTTTGATGACATTGTAGAATTAAATGGAATCGCGGATCCTAATGAGCTGAAGGTCGGTCAGCCCCTCTTTTTATACGGCATCGATGAATTGGTTAAGCGGGTGTCGAAAAGGCGCTCGGATAAACAGAAAGGACGTCCTTTAAAGGCTCGATTCAAAACCAAAGTGGGACCTTTGGTATGGCCCGTGCGCGGCGCGGTCTTGACCAGCGGATTTGGGCCAAGAGGGCGCAGGAAACACAAAGGGATCGACTTGGCCCACAAACCAGGAACGCCTATATATGCAGCGGCGTCAGGTGTTGTTGTCTACAGCAATAACAAACAAAGAGGCTATGGCAATTTGGTCATAATCAAACACCGGTCTGGCGTTCTGACTGTCTACGCGCACAATCGTCGAAACCTAGTTGACGAAGGGATGCGTGTGCGGCAAGGTGCGCGCATCGCAGAACTGGGTAATACCGGTCGTAGCACGGGGCCACACCTTCATTTTGAGTTGAGGGTAAACGGTCGTGCGGTGAACCCAATGCCTTATCTGCCATCCAAAAAATAACGAGACAAGATTGGCTGTGACTCGCAGCTCGAACCAAGGAGGGCCTGATGCTCGACCTCAAATCAATCATACGCGATGTACCTGACTTCCCAAAGCCGGGCATTCTGTTTAAAGACATCACGCCAGTGCTATCGAACCCCGATGCTTTCGAGGTCGTTGTGGATGCGCTTGCCGGCTTAACGCGCGCTGTGGGTGCGACCCATGTCGTCGGCATTGAGTCGAGAGGGTTTATCCTGGGGACGCCAGTCGCTGTCGGCTTGGGCCTGCCATTTATTCCGGTGCGCAAGCCGGGTAAGCTACCCGCCGAAACCGCACGAGTTGAGTATGAACTTGAATATGGAACAGATGCGTTAGAGATTCACAAAGATGCGCTCTGTGAAGGTGACCGAGTTGTGATTATAGACGACCTTCTCGCGACTGGCGGCACCGCAGAAGCCGCCTGCCAATTGGTTGAGACGACAGGCGCCAAAGTTGCTGGTGTGCTCGTCATGATTGAATTATCATTCTTGAATGGTGTAGAAAGACTCAAGCCGCACGACGTCCACAGTCTCATCCGATACTGATTTAAAAAAGCGTCGTCGACATATCCAATACGCCTCCATAGCTCAGGTGGATAGAGCACAGGTTTCCTAAACCTGGGGTCGCAGGTTCGAGTCCTGCTGGGGGCGCGTTTTCTAAAACAGATTTATTCAGCCGTCTTTAGGCTCTTGCCGACAGCGTCTCGTACATATCTCAGAACGACAGAGATTGCGGCGTTGTTGAGTAAGAAATGACTGAGTTGGCTCCGGTTTGGTGTCCGGCCCAGATTATAGAAAACCAGCGAGCCAACATAAATCGATCTTTCATTTTGCTCGCCGTGCAGTCCGGGGATGTCATCGGCTGTATCAGCCTGACTCAACGCAAGGCCAAGGCCTTCCAGACAATAGTCTGCTGGGAGGAGAGTCCGGTCCGATTTCTCTAAGTTCCCGCTATGGTAGAAGGATAGCTTCAATGGCTCCTTGGATGTGATTTTAATGCTGGTTTCTATGTTCTTGCTGTTGCTGAATCCCACATAATGGTGTGGTGCGAGCGCTTGCGAAGCACTCGGAAACTCCTTTGAAATGTGTGTGATCAGTTCCGGCAAGCCCGACGGTTGCTTGTGCATCTGCTGGAATGCCCAATAGCGGCCAGGGTAGATTTGAAACGGTTCTATTAGCCCCTCGAATGGGGTGAAGCTGTACGCAAGCCAAGGAATTGACTTCTGGCGTTTGGCGGCGGTAATGACCGGTCTATGAAGAGTCTGGACATCCTTAATGTCCTTAATCAGCGCATGCGGAGTGCAGATGAGACGTTCGGCCAAGGCCTTATTCGCCAACTGCTCCCGCACGCTACTGGCGATTTCGCGCAGTGGTCGCATGCTATTCCTCCCTTAAATTAAATAGACGGCAAAGGACCCAATCTTCGCCGACTATCCATGCCAATCATGACCCAGACCGCATCGCGCTGTCAAATGGTGCTGCGGGAGGTGGACAATTTGAACTATGACGAGCTGTTATTTAGCTATCCGTTGGTTCCACAGCCTGCTCATCGCGATCAAGACGTCCCTCGAAGCCCCGTTCGGGATCGTTTGCGTCCTGTTCGCTTGTTAGAGGTCTCAGGCGCTCACCCTCACTGGCCGCCATCACGGACGTGACCGCGAGATCGCCTGTCACGTTGACGGCCGTTCTAAACATGTCGAGTAGTCTGTCCATACCGAGAATCAGCGCGATTCCGACTTGCGGGATTCCAGTGGCCGTCAGCACCATGGCCAAAGTCACCATGCCGGCCCCCGGTACACCCGCTGCGCCGATTGATGCCATCGTTGCTGTGAGGACAATCGTCAGTTGGTCCGCGAGCGAAAGGTCCATTCCAAAAACCTGCGCGATAAAGATCGCAGCCACGCCTTGATACAGCGCTGTGCCGTCCATATTTACTGTTGAACCAAGTGGGAGCACAAAACTGGATACTGAATTGCTAATGCCTAAGTTCTCCTCGGCACACTCCATTGATACCGGTAGAGTTGCTGAGGACGAGGATGTGGAGAAAGCGATCAGTTGAGCTGGGCGTATTGCCCGCAAGAATTGAGAGAGTTTAAGCTTCGAAACCGTAACGACGAGCCCACCATAGACAAGGGCGGCGTGGAGGAACAGCCCCAGCAATACCGCGCCAGCATAGACGCCAAGTGCGATCAATAAACTGGCACCGCTGCTTCCAATGACATCCGCGACGAGGGCGGCGACACCGAATGGTGCAATTGACATGACCATATGAATAATGAGGACCATCGCCTCCTGCACGCGGTCGAAGACCGTAATAATGATATCGGCTTTGCCGTCGCCCATCAGGGTGAGAGCAATCCCAAATATGACCGCAAAAAAGATGATCTGAAGCATGTCCCCGCTGGCCAGTGAGTTGACTGGATTCAATGGGACAATGTTTAGAATATTTTCCATCGTCGAGGGCGCAGCCGCAGCGGCGCTTGCTTTGCTCCCAGCCGCCGCCTGGAATTGGGCAACCAAAGCTGCTTGGTCGCTTTCACTGATGAAGCTGCCTGGGTTTATTATGTGAGCACATAGAAGTCCGATGCTGACCGCGACGGCGGTTGTCAAGAAATAAAGACCGAGTGTTTTACCGCCGAGTCGACCGAGCTTTCTGACATCACCAAGACTGGCTATTCCGACAAGAAGAGATGCGAATACAAGAGGGACGATGACCATCTTGATCAGGCGCATGAACAAGTCGCCGATGGGCTTCAGATACGAAATAACTTGTGTCCCAAGGTGGCTCACGGGAATGGGGGTTGTCTGAACCAGGCCCTTTAGCGGGATTTGTTTGAGCTTCAGCCAGGCCGTAATCACCATGCCTGGTTTTGGCTTCTCGAACGTGTCCTCACCGTCCGTTTTTTTACTCTTTTGTTTAAGAAAGCCAGCCTTGGTTAAAACCGCACCGAGCTGATTATCTTTGTCAACTAATAGTAAGTGCTTGGTGACCTTAAAGGTGCCTTTTACCCAGGCTGTGACGTCATGCTCATTGCCATCAAGATCTTTTGCCTTACCCCCTTTGCTTTCTCCAGTCGTAATGAAGTCGATGGCGACACCAGGCAGCGGTAAGTCGGTGGTAAGACGTCCATCCTTGTGAAGTTTGAGCACATGGTCGGACGCTCGCTGCAGCCCATAAAGATCATGTTCGAGCAGAGTTGATTTGGGGCCTACGGTGAGTCCGAGTGTGACACCGATCGCCATACCGATCAGGATTTTAGTATAGATCTTCAAATGTTCCCCCCGCGAAGACTCGGAGGCGAAGACCTCCGTTCAACGAATCGATAATAAATGCCTGGTCTCAAATTTTTGAAAACGGTCCAGACAGGAAGACTATATCGGCTGCTGCAAAAATGAAACCCGGAGACAGCGCCGGTGGCCGTTATCGACTAAAAATAATCATGTTTTGTGACCACGCTTTCCAGCGGCTTTGGGCCACGTCATTGTAGGTGAAGTCGTCAAAGTCAAGCTCTGCGCCTTCGATCAAGAAGGGGAGTACGCTCAGGAACATAACGCCCTGCCCTAAACCGGCTCCTCCGGCAGCTGCCGGCAGTTCAGGCATGATAAATTGGGTCGTTAACCCGGGTGTTATGTATCGCCAGAGTGGTTTTGGCGGACCTAAAGCTGGTTCTTCAACCAAGATTAGGTTGCCCGATGGAGGCGTGATCGGGCCCTCGAAACCATCATGCACACCCCAGGTGACGTCTTGCCCTGCCCCCAACTGTCCGCCGGCTTGCGGATCGATCATGAACGTTGAGCCAACAAAAGGGGTAATCAACAGTCCGGCTTCAACATCTCGAGTTTCCTCGACGGACACCGCCATGGGTAGATTGTCATCGGTCGCACTGTAGGCAAGGCCGATGATGTGATACGTGATGTCCGCATCCCAACCGTCGAGTCTCGGCATACGGCGCATCGACAGGTTTGGATCGAGCCCGACCGCCTGCGTATCAAGTTCCCAGTAGCCTTCCGGACCAAAATTGAGACGTGGCAATGCGCCATAGAATTGCGGGCCTGGGTCAGCGCCGGCCGGCGGATTGTCTAAGTCAACCGGAAACGTAAGATCCAACGGGTGGTCGATCTGCACATCGAGCTCTTCAATGATATCGCCCGGACTACCTGCAATAAATCGCCTTATGCCCATCGCTAGAGGGTTAAAAGAGCGGCGCATCGTCCAATAGTCGATGACACCGTCTTGGTAATCTTTCAGTGCATCTCGATTGAGTTCCCCAGCGGTCGCAACAATGGCCAGCTCGCCTGGTCTTGCAATGATATCGAAGGGGCCATCTTCTAGAAGTAAACCGCCGGGGCCGGGAGGCGGTAGGCGGCTCCGATTGTACGGTGAGGAATGGGATGTCTCTATGACGATGACATTGATGTAGACCTCGTTGACAGGTTTAGCGAGGACGTCGAGACCTGTCGCTATTCCCCTTAGCCTGACCGCTGGTACGGGTGGTGGAGGGTCGCCTTCACCGTCGTTAGGAAATAAGATGATGGTGACGTTTTCCACATCGATATTTTCAATGGTCGTGGCTTCGAAGCCTTCCTTTGCTGCTGTGACATTAATGGGGCCGCTCAGGTCCGGATCCGACAGGGTCAGCTGTCCGTTTGCATTACTCAGCCCCTCGATTCGAAAACCCGTGTCTTCGTTTACGGCCACGATCGCAACGGCGTCCATTCGTTGGCCATTTCCACCATGAATCACCGTCACATTGACTGTATTGGCAATCGGGGGACCCCAAACGCCTCCAAAGTCAGCGGCCGGTTCAAAATAGGAGAAGCCCCCTGGAAGTACTGAACGCGAAAACTCTGTGGAGACGATTACATCTACCGGACCGGGCGTGTTTGGTGGTGTTACCCCCAAAATCGTGGTTTCGTTAAGGACCTGGTAGTCGGCCAGTGCAACCTCGCCTAGAAACACGCTTATATCCGGTCTAAACCCACTGCCTGTAATCGTGATTTGAGTGCCCCCGGCGACCGAACCACTGTCCGGTAGAACGGCGATTAATTCCAGACCTTGAAAGTACGTGTAACCATTGGGTACCGGCAGGCTGATTCCGTCTGTGGTCACCTCGACCGGTACGTTACCTTCAGCGCCTGGAGGAGCAGTGCAGCGAAGTCGATTAGGGTCGACTCGCTCGCAATTGACCAATCGACCATCGAATCGAACCGTTGTTGTTTCATTAAATCCATTACCTGCGACCCAAACGTGTCCGCCCCCTTCGAGTGGGCCCCGATCTGGGGCAATTCCAGCGACCTGGACGTTATTGGCAAGATCATCGAAATAAACATACGCAGCTGGACGCTCTCTCGTCCCATTCTCATTTTCGATGGTGACGGTGACAGGTCCGGCAACAGCTCCCCGGGGCGCATTCAGAGACAAGCGAGTTCGTTCATCATTTGAACCCAGCACTTCAGCTGGATTCATGCCGAAAAATACCGTGGAACGCCCCAGTAGACCACGGCCAACGAACGCCACTTGGTTACCACCGGATAGGGGACCGACTGGGGGATCGATGTCCGAAATATCGAGGTCTTCATAGTAAAAGATACCGCCAGGTAGGCTGTCGCGACCATTGAAATTGCTGACGTCAACATCGGCGGGGCCTGGACTGCCTGGCGGAACGATGACTGTAAGGCTTCCGTCGGCCTCATTTGGGGCGACGTCCAGCGCTTCATTTCCTCCGATTGTGACCCGGCTGCCGTCGATGAGACCCGCGCCAAACAGTTGCACCTCTGCACCACCACGGGCCGGTACCCGAGTCGGCATGACACCATCGAGACTGACATCCTCGAAATACGTAAACCCGTCGTCTAAAGTCGCGGTCTCCCTGAGCTCTCCATTGCCTGTGCGTACAACACTGACCGCGGCTAAGCCGACTGTCGATCCGGGTGTTGTGCAGCGTAGGTGATTCGGGCTTTCCACGCTCACTGCGAGACACGCCTGCCCTCGTATGAGTACGCTGATGTCACCCATGAATCCGCTACCGATCAACCTCAGCTCCGTACCGCCGGTGACAGGGCCGCGGTTTGGCACCAGGGAGTTGATCGATAGATCATCCCAGTCCATGGCCGCATCAAATTGGCCGCCGTCTCCACTGTCTTGTCCGTCGCTTGCATCGACTGGCATCTCATTTGCGTCTGACGTGTCAGTCAGAAATGAATCCAGAATAATCATTGTTCCTGAATCGGTCTCAGGATTAGAGCTGGGCGATGATTGACAGCCAGATGTCCAGCATGCCAGGGCCATCAGGAGCAGCAAATATTCGATTCTCGTAAGCATCCATTTCTTCATCGCGCATCCCCCGTTTCGCTGTCCACGACATCTAAGTTGAGACCTCCGGGATAGCCGTAGGACACATACTGATCGTAGCCGTAAACGATGACCGAAATTGGTTGGTCTGCATCAAGGAAATGAACGCCATCACCGATTTGAAAGCGAGCGACGCGCCATTCTCTGCCATCACCAACCTGTTCCCACCCATCCATTATGGGGATGTCATCAAAGAAAACATTGCTATCCACGGGCGCTGTTACGCTGACATAGTCAAATTGATACTTATCGGGGGCTAAGAAAACGAAATCTGGACGAAATTGTTCTACAGGGACAGCCAGAATGAAGGCCGGATCGCCCGTGGCCGCGTCACCTGGTTCGATTCGATTTCGTCGATTGGGGTTGGGCGCATGTTCGCTCGCAAGAAATTGACCGACCATGATGGGTTTGTCACTGATGATTTCGAAATGCTCTCGGCTCCCAAATTCAAACCATTCTCCCGCATTGAGTGTCGGTATGACTGTCTGCGGCGGTACTGTCTCGATCTTCGTATCATCTTCGGCGGCGATGATGCGCCAATAATCTCTCTCATTTCCTCGATCATATGACTTGGTCGCGAGATATCGGCGACCCCAGGTGTTCACTGGGAACAGCTGTTGTTCCAGGTGGTCTGCACAACAGGTGTTCAGACCAGCTTGATTACAATCGTAATTGTCTCGGCAAGGGACGTCGCGATCGGATTCACAAACACCCATATTGTCGATTGGATCGAGATCAACACAGTGGTTTGTATTGGGTACGTTTGCAGCCTCGCTGCCAGCGAACACAACGACGGGCTGACTTGACTCGATCAGAGACCCTGTCAGGTCTGCTCCCGGTCCGCCGGTTTTGATGTTCAAAACATCGTATTGGTTCAAGACGGCCTCGAACTGGTCCCCAGGCTCCATTGCAGGGATTCCGCCCACACCACCCTGAGTACGGGCCGTAACGGTTACGTTTACAGTCGTAGGTTCAGCGTTGATTGCGACGACAGTTAAGAATCCACGCAGCTGCGCGAAGCTTTGCTCTCGCGTCATGACGAAATAGCGCCGTCCAAGAACATGACTGGGTAGAAGAAGCGATGCATCGTTACTAAAAACTTCTTCGTTCTCCAGGGGGTTGAACTGGTACGCGACGATTGGAATGCTGCTTCTCACCCGATACGCAAGGGGCGTAATGCTTGTCTGGTTGATATCGCGGTGGGGTAGGTTAAAGACATGCAAACCAAGGGGAGGAACAAGTGTGTCGGCTACCGTTTCCTCATTATTGGTCACCGTCACTTGCGCTGTGAAAGACGGGTGCGGGTTGGAGACAACAACGGCATATGGTGCTCGCTCGGCGTTTAAAAAACCGTCCCCCCCGGGCACGAGCGCATTGTCAAGATCGGCGGCCCAGTAGTCACAGCCAATATTTGTCTTAACCTTCTCGTTGATGCGGCACAGGGGGACGCAATCGCCCTGGTCACATTGGCGCCCGGTTCGATCACCGTCACAGCGTTCGACGATCGTAAACCGTGTTCCATCCGCTGCGCATTCGACAATCGTCTGCGCGCCGTTACAGGTCCGTTCGCCAGCCACACAAATCACATCGTCGCATGTCGCCGCTCCGCTCATCTCCCGACACTCGCCCATTTCACAGGCGACAGTTTCCCAGGCAAGCCCGTCTTGGCGACACACTTCTAGGGTGCTCGCATCAACGCAGCGACTTGCCGCAGGCTCGCACAGCTGTTCAACACACTGTCCATCGGAGCATGTCTGCCCATCTGGACACACATCGGTCGGCGCTGCATCGCCCGGTTCGCAGGGAAGGGTCATATCGCCCGAGGGGCGTTCACCGTCCGACGGTAGGCCATCCGAACTAACCATCGCATCTCTGATTTGTCCGTTATCCGATGATGATGAGCTGCAGCCGACTATGAGAGCGAGACTGACCAGCAGTGTGATTTTGATTTTTTGCTTGGGCATCATTTCCCAGAACCTCGTTTAGAATTCAGACACTCTGAGAGTATTCCTTTGAGTGGGGTACGGTCAACGAATGAAAAGTTGTCGATTTTGTTTGCAGGCTGATGCAACCTATAGCATGTGTCGTCATAGGTGAATAATGGTCACGACAGAATTTTCAGCATCTGACTTAATCGGCTCGGTTATCGATGGCCGCTTTGAGGTCATGGAGAAACTCGGCGAAGGCGGTATGGGAGCGATCTATAAGGCTCGCCAGCTGTCGATGGAGCGGATGGTTGCCCTCAAGATCTTGCTTCGGAATCGTAGGGGTGATCCGATCTCAGTCGAACGCTTTCGGCATGAAGCCTACCTTGCCTCTCGCCTACGGCACCCGAATGCTGTGGTCATCTACGATTTTGGCAAATCCGATTCTGGATTGCTTTACATCGCAATGGAGTTGCTCGCTGGCCAAAATTTGAAGCAACGGATGCGCGAGTCTGGACCGATGGCTGTGACAAAGGCCATCGGCATATTGCGTCAGAATTTAAGGCCCATCAGTCAAGCGCATCGCATGGGTTTAATTCACCGAGATTTAAAGCCCGCTAACATTTTTCTGACGACCGTTGAGGGCAACCCTGACTTCGTTAAAGTTCTTGATTTCGGCGTGGCCAAACTCACGGCAGTGCAAGACACCATTGAGGAAGGCTATCAGGGTGGTCTGACGGTGGCCGGGAAGATCTACGGCACACCGAATTATATGAGTCCTGAGCAAATCCGCGGCAAAGAGTTAAATAACCAATCGGATCTCTATTCTCTGGGTGTCATCTTCTACGAAATGCTTTGCGGTAAGCGGCCATTCGAAGCAGAAACGCCCGTCGATGTGATGATGATGCACCTTCGAGACCAGCCGGCTAGACCATCCTCATTTCGTGGTGATTTGCCTGATGGACTTGAGGCGATGGTCCTCCGCGCACTGGCGAAAGAGCGCGAACATCGCTTTAAAAATGGCGAAGAGTTCCTGGATGCTCTCGAACCTTTCCGCAGCGGTGTCTCGGCGGAGCACCCCACCTTCGGATACGAAAAACAAGACCTCGTTGGCAGCGGCCAACAGGATGTAGTCGACGAAGAGCCCGTCTTGTCCGGACTCGATTTCTCCGTCGATGGATTTGAGTCCATGCTGGACGACCTGAACGATGAAAAGACCGTCCTGGATACAGGCGAAGACAGTGTAGATTCTAAAACGAGTGCGCTCATCGATGCCGACGATGAGGATGAACGGACAGTTTTCGAACAGTACGACCAGCTGGAGGTTGGGGCGTCTCAGATGGCCTCCAGTGACCTCGCCCCCCAGAGCAGTGTTGACAGACTCGCAGCCGCGCCGCTTATGACAACATCCAAAAAACAGGGCGAGTCGTCAGACATGGCAGTGCTCGAACTTGGATCCTCTGAATTTGAACGTCTAGACCCATCTAGGCTAGTCGACATTCCAAAGATGAGTGAGCGCGTAAAACCTGAGTCGAGAGAAGGCAAAGCGCGGCCGACCATGATGGGATTTCCGGGTAGCGGTACGCCAAACATCGAGCAAAGTCATGCGGCTGCACCCGTGATTCAGGATGAGAGTAAATCTCACCGTCCGACATTTCCGACATCTCAGCCGGCGGTTAGCCAAGATCCTGTTCCTGCGCCGGTGGCGCAAGACGCGCAGCACAATCCGTCGCCACAAAGTCGTGCAGCGGCCAGTCGCGCAAAGGCTGCGGGTGAATCAAAAGCAGTCCGAGACAAGGGGACGCTACCCGTTCAATCTGACCTAAACGCCAGCAGGCGTCCGCGCCCAGTCACGACCGAAAAGAGTGCAGCTCGACCCGGAGCTACCGCATTCGCATTGCCAAGCAAGGCGCGCTCCGCTCGCTCAAGCAAGACGAAATCTAAGAGCCTAGGTCTCTGGTTTGCATGTATCCTGCTGCTAGTTGGTGCAGGTATCGGCGTGACCGTATACCTTGAGGGCGGTGGAGGCCCAGCGAAAGCGGCACCAGCACCAAGCGTCACAATTCACGGTAGTCCAGACCTGGAGATTACTCTCAACGGGATTTTCGTTATTGCTGGTCAGAAAAGAGAACTCGGGAAAGACGCGGGTGCACAGAAACTGGGTGTCGCTTTTCCGAAAAAGAAAGCGTTGTTTGTTGATTTGGGGACGTTTTCCGGGGAAACCTTCGTTTATATTGAACTCTCCAGTCAGGATGGTGTCGAAAAATTGGCGTTCGCTCGCGTGGGCGACGCAAATTCGGACTCCAGTGTTTCGGTCAATGGAAAGATAATCGGTACGACACCGGTCTTATTTGTTGGTGTGCCGGGAACTCTCATCGATGCTAAATTAGGAGAGAAACAAGTTCAGGTGAAGATCCCGTGACTGCCTAAAGCAGCATTTCTTTACGCTGTTACTTGGGTTAGGTCTCGTTGGTTGAAGCGAGTCCTCGTTTTTGTTAATCAGCACATAACACGATTTGGATATGTGAAATATGCTACGGATAATTCGCTCGCTGATGTTGTTCTTCGCCACGGTATTCGTCTGTGGACTGGCTAATGCAACGCCTGTAGACGACATCAAGATCATGTACGATGAAGCGACAGCTCTCCAGGCCGCGGCAGCTAAGGCGAAGGGCAGTAAAAAGTCGACTACCCTGATTCGGGCTGCAAAGAAGCTCGCACGTGCACATTCCCTTATGGTCGCGAAGAAACTTAAGACCGATGCTCCTGAATTGCATAAGAAAATCCAAAACGGGCTCGATTTGATTGGCAAAGCGCCAGACATCGTCAAAGCGATCAAGGAGACACGGACAGCGGCTCTAACAGCGAGTGCAGCGAGCAACCTCACAGCCGCGTATGATCTTTTTGCGAAACTCAGGGATTTACAGCCTCGGAATGAAACAATCGAATATATTCTCGGCGTAATTGGTCAGAGAATGGAGGCAAAGCGCTAGCTCATGCGAAGTTTTTTTTACGGCCTACTGATTGCGTCCACGACCCTTCTCTCCATTGGATGTGGTGCCGGGCCAATCTCGATCAGAGGTCGCGTGATCGATGTCAACGGCAGCCCAATTCAAAAGGCAGAGATAGCAACTCAGCCGGAAACAGATGTGGTCGTGTCCAATTCTCGCGGCTTTTTTGTATTGCGGCAGCGCATCACGGAATTAGGTGAGACCGAGAGAATCAAAGGCGGTCGGTACCGCGTGACAGTCCGGAAGTTCGGTTTTGAAGAACTGCAGTTCGCTATCAAAGTCAAAGGCGGCAAGAACCGCATCAAAGATCTCGTGATGAGAGAACGCAAGCCCGAGATTGAGGACACAGCGCCCGATGAGAGTATCGAAAAGCAAGTGCAGCCGGGTGAAACATCAACACCCAAGCAGGGGGTTTAATGAAGCTCGTTAAATGGCTTGAACAGACATGCAAAACAGCGGCGGTCGCCCTGTCGGGTTTGCTGCTGACTTTCGTTGTTACTGGATGCGGGTCCGAGGCGCCTGAGACGACGACTGCGGAGCTCATTCTCAACGTGAAGACCGTGGACACGGCTGGTAAGCCCGTACCGAGCGTCCGCTTTTTTATCAATGGCCAAAAGTATGGGATTACTTTCGAAGATGGTTTTGTTGGAAACGTCAAATACGTTGCCAAGATCGGAGAAACAGTCACTTTTGATGTTGAAGATCCTGATGGGTACCGAGTCCCTTTATCTGTTGATCGAAGGCTTTGGAAAGTGGCCGTTGGGTCCGCAAACCCGCCGCCGGTCGATTTCGAAGTTGTTTTTGAGAGACCCGAGCGCCAATTTGTTTTCTTAGTCAAAGTGGACGGTGGGCGCCAAGCGGTTCTGCTGGATGGAAAGACGATCGGCGAGACAGATGCAGCTGGTGAAGCAATTTTGAAAGTGGACGGTTTCCCGAATCAGACGTTTAAGGCGTCCGTTGGCTCTGTTGTACTCGCCGGCATTTTCACAGACGGGGCAGAGGTATACGTGCTCAGCGGATCCAGCGTCGGTCCTGTCGGCAAAACCACGTCGGTAAATGACGAGTCCCAACCGGCTAAAGTTGTTGCCGAAAAACAAATGCGAGTTGCAGCCAACATTGTTGAAAAAAAACGGCCTGGGCGTGCAACTCCCAAAGTGCGCTCGACGCGACGTCCACGTGAAACGGCTCGGCCTTCGCGGCCGAGTCGGGTACGCGAACCATCTAGGTCAGTGCGCGAGCGGACTCCTTTTGTCGAGCCGCGTGAACCGGTTCGTCGTGAGCCAAGGGCCCGGCCAGCAGTCGAAACTAAATCTGCACCTGTTCGAATTGGGGGCGGGTCAAAACCCAAGCCGGCACCGCGTGATGAGGCCATTGAAGAACTTTTAGGGTCCAGTGAGAATGAGATTCCTGCGCGGCCTAACCCCGCTGCCGATAATCGTCGTCCGAGTATTGCCCCAGCACCGCTGATCGATTTACCAGACGACCCTCCAAAGGTGGAGCGGCCCAAGGTTGAACCTCCAGCTCCGGCAGCCCCGCCAGCACGGTCAGAACAGAGCAGTGGCGGCCTAATGATGGATGACGGAGCCAAGGTCGAAGCGCGGCATGCGTCCACTAAGGTCTCGGTTTCGGCCGACGAGAATGTCCGGTCGGCCGGACTGGAAAAAGATCAGCTTAAGAGCCGGATGGACGAAATCAAGTCGAAGATGCGCAGCAGTGGCGTTATGACCCGAAGCGATGCTCAGTTCCTGAAATCGGTGAGTCGGAAGGCCAGTCGAAGCGCGTATTACGAGGCAAATCGCCTTTTGGGAAAATGGTATTTCAAACTCAAAGATTACCGGCGTCAGGCAAACGCCTTGGAGGAGGCGACACGGGGAGGGCGATACAAGCAAGATCCGCTCGTTCTTTTGTCCCTTGCCAAGGCCTACGGTCGAATGGGCGCCTATTCACGTGCTGTTAGAACCATGCGGCGCGTGGAGCGAAAAGCACGTAAGCTCAGCAAAAAAGCCAAGTCGGATGCGTATAAATTTCACGCAGAAATGCTCGAATTTAGTTTTCTCCGCCAATACAACGACGACCCCAAGGAAGCCAATTATACCTTACTGACGCGCGCAATTGCACAATGGGAGAAGTTTCGTGATTTTGGCTACTCTGGTGCAGGGCGGGCGATTGCTAATAAAAAGATCCAGAAGCTCTCTAAGCTCAAACGTGAGTTGGAATACTAGTGAGTAGGGCAGTATTGTTGCTGTTGCTGGCCTTTGGGTGTTCCGAACGACCAGGCCAAGCGGCCTCTGGTGGTGCGGCAGATTCGGCCGCACCCTCTGTGGAGCAGACAGTCATTGACAGCAGCTACATAATCGCAATCGCAAAATCGACAAGTCGGTTGGAGACCCTCGCCGCAAAGTCTGGCTGGGCTGATTATTTTGGCGGCCGATATGAGTCCGCAATCGACCAGTTTAGAGAGCGCACGGATGTGGACCAGGACGCCCGATTTGGAGCTGCTAGGTCTGCATTGGGGCTGGCCTCAGGATTCATGCGCATTGAGGGGTTGCAAAAACAGCTGACTCCGCTGCTGATTAAAGCACAGCTTTCAAGACCAGGCTCTACTGGGATGAGTCTTTGGCACCGGTATGTCAATTTAAGAATGAAAAATGAAGCGGTGCCGTCTCAGGCCAGCTCGGAGAAAGCTGCTATGGCCGTGCCGGTTAGGCTGCTGGAGGCAATGAAGACAGCTCCGTCGTCGCTGAAGTTCGCTCAATCATCTCTCCCAATAGTGGACGAATTGGGTGCGGCGTCAGGACTCACTCCAAACTTCATACGCCGTCTCAAATTTCGACTTCGCTTGAGTAAGGACGTAACCAAGGCAACTCATAAAGCCTGGTCGCGCTTGAGACTTGGCCAACCTGATATCAAGGTTACAAATGAAGGGAAAGTCTTTGAACTCTGGGACCCGGGGTGGAGCGAGTTAGGGCGACACTATTACGCGACGATGGCACTCAAGGCTTTGCCTCCCGATGGCTTATGTTCCGTCTACTATAGAGCCCAAGCGCATTTGTACCTAGACCGTTCGAAAAACGCAGTAAAGGAACTCCGCTCTGCGCTCGCAAAACTGGAACACTCACAGCCGCTTGCTTGCGTTGTTTTGTCAGACATTTTAAATGACGTTGAATTAATTCAGGCGGCAAGAGTCCGTTTAAGCATCGCACTAATCGCGTCTGGTTCTCTTGATGAGGCTCGGGCTGAGGTTGGGCAAATCGAAAACAAGACTGTCGCTCAGAAAATACGCCTGGCTCAAGTTCAGATTGCTCTAGGCGATCCGATTCCAGAGGGACTGGAATTCGATCGAGACGTATACAAAAGACTGTTTAATCAGAGCTTAGACGCCCTTGGGAAAAATGCCATTGGGGTAGATGATGTGTCTGAGCTTGCGCTGGTCGCACGCTACATTGACATTATTCAGCGAACATGGGCAGATACCCTTGCGAGCGGAGGTCAACCTGCAGCGGCGGCACGGATGCGGACTGGGGCACAAGATAAAGGAAAGCCATATATGCTTTCAGGCCGAAACAACTTTGACGTATTGATGGCATCTGCGCTCGACTATCTGCGCATTGGACAGCCCCGGGTCTCCCTCAAATACCTGACAAAGCTAAAAGGCTTTCAAGGGATTACACATGGGCTAGCCGAACAGCTGAGGGACGTGTTAAGTTTCCGGGCGATGCTGACGAAAGACGGTAACACTGCAACCATAGGGCAGTGAGGAAAGGAACCATGTTCGTAATTAAGAGCATTCAGAAGGGGCTGTTTGGCCTCTGTCTTGTCCTCGCTACGGCGAGTGTTTCGCACGCTCAAGCCTTTGCCTATCCTGAAGACACGAGACCCAGCTCACTTTTACCCTTTTTTGCTGATGATATGAGTGCCGTGAGAATGGTCGAACTCGTTTTTGACGGCTTGGTTTTCAAGAATAAACGGGGAGATTTTCAGGGCGCACTCGCGAAAGACTGGACAGTGGATCCAGATAATCGCGGCATTCGGTTTATACTGCGCGACGGCGTTAAATGGCATGACGGCCGACCATTTAGCGCAGAAGATGTCGTGTTTACTGTGAATGCTGCGAAGAACCCGAAGACAATTTTTACCGGCAGTGGCAAATTTAATTTTATCGCTAATGCGAAGGTGGAAGGGCGAAATCGGGTCTATTTCAGCTTTCGTCGCCCGATCACAGATCCGCACTCTCGTTTTGTTTTTAAAATCATTCCAAAGCACAAATTTAATGGAACAGCCATTAATCGTCGGGACGCCTTTAGTCGAAAGCCGATTGGCACCGGACCCTATCGGGTCACGCGGTTCACGCTGAGGCAAATCACTCTTGAGGTGAATCAAGATTACTGGTCTCCAGCGCGGATTGCTCGGGTCGTGATGCAGCACACACCTGACAAAGCGGCACAAGTAAACCTACTTCAATATTCAGGTGGTAAAGCAGGCGTTCAAGCGGTCATTTTTCTTCCTCCGAAGAACATTCCGTTGTTCGAGAATAGCGATACCATCGCGCTTGAGCCGTATCATACCGTGAGTTGGTGGTACGTTGCGTTCAACCACGAGAATAAGGCCTTGGGTGATCCCGTTGTTCGTAACGCAATCGTGACAGCCATTGACCGCGATGAATTGCTTCAGGCAAATCTAGGCCGGGGTGACATCCTCACAGGCCCATTCACTGAGGCCAGCCCGTTCTATGATTTCGATATCGAAATGCGAGAGCCAGACACGGACCAGGCGTCTGATATGCTTCAGAAGGCGGGTTACGTCATGAAAGACGGCGTTCGCTCGAAAGGTAAAACAAAGCTGGCCTTTCGTTTTGTGCTCGATAAAGAAATGCCCGAACAGCAGTCGCTTTTTTTGGGGATTCAGGCTCAACTTAAGAAGGTCGGTATTCAGGTTGATCCCCTTTATCTCGACCATGCAGCCTATAAAGAAACCGTATGGAAGCGAGAGAAATATGATCTGACACTCAATGTCTGGTCATTTGAGGAAGTCGAAGATGTTCGGCCCTTGTTCCATAGCTCTGGTTCTTTGAACTTTATTAACTACAATAATCCTAAGGTCGATCAACTGCTCAATGCGGCTCAGTCTGCCGCCGACTACAAGACGTACAAGCGCCAGATGAAGGCTCTTCATGGTTTAGTCCACAAGGACCTGCCGTACATGTTCTTGTGGTCATTGGATGTCTATTCAGGGATAAGCAAGCGAGTTCGTAAGGTTTTTATAGCGCCTTACTACTACTTCACTACGTTTAGGGAGTGGGAGCTGAAGCGTTGAATCGGCTCGTCGGATTCGCCGGCGTTGTGTCTAAGCGCGTCGCAAGCGCAATGGCCCTCTTGGTCGGTGCCAGCTCAATTATCTACCTCACAGTCCGTATGGCACCCGGAAATGCCGTTGATGCCATAACGCCTATGGGCACACCAGAGGATATTAAACAACAGCTGGCCGTTGATTTTGGACTTAATGAAGGACCAATAATCGGCTACTTTTCGTGGTTATCTCGGGCGATTCAGGGTGACCTAGGTGATTCTTTAGTCGTTGCTATGGGAAGCCGGGTTGTCGACGAAGCGCTACCAGCCTATTGGATAACCCTTCGATTATCGGCCGTGGCCCTACTCGCCTGCTTGTTCATTGCATTTTTAGCAGCGCTTGCGACCAGTCACCACCAGCGACGCAGTGGTCTCATAGCTGCTCCAATTTACTTCGTAACGACGATTCCCAGTTTCATAATGGCAGTCTTTCTCATTCATGGAATCAATTCGTTTGTTCGCTATAATGTCTCCCCAGATGTGATCTTCACGCTGGATTGGTATGCACTTGGTCAGCCATCAGATTCGATTGTTCCTACACTCATCGGAGGGCTCGCCTTAGTCTTAAGTGATGGCCTCTTTGTAGACTATCTCAATGCCTTGCGTGCTGAATTAATCAAGCTCAAAACGTCTCAGTTCATCATGTCTGTTAGGTCCCGTGGAGCATCGATCTGGCCACACATCATACGGAATTTGTGGGTTCCACTTGTCGCTGGTTACGCGGCCCGGTTGCCTCTGGTTTTGAGCAGTGTTGTCATCGTCGAGAAGATTTTTGGAATCGAGGGGGCAGGTTTTCTTTTGATCGAGGCCGCAAAAGTTAGAGATTTACCGATGGTGGTTGGCGTGAGCCTCTTGTTTACAATGACGATTATCGCCGTCGACCTCTTGGCTAGCATTGTGCGGATTGTCACTGACCCGCGGGAGGTCGCCCGTGGTGCTTAAGCAACATCTTGGTTTGTTGGCCAGTGGATCTGTCGTGGCATTATTTTGCCTTTTTGGATTCATTGCACCCTTTGTTGACTACAGCGCACAGGATGCCGTTAATCAACGGGAACGACAGTTTTGTCCGCCCCTCTTCCTAGATGCAACGCCGCAACAGAGCAAGACATGTCCAAAACCGACAGGGAGTTTCTTCGGCACAGACCACTTGGGACGAGAGGTTGGGATTCGACTCTTCAAAGGCATCCAAGCGGTTTTTTTTCCGGGGTGTCTTGCTGCGCTTTTGGCTATTTTTATAGGCGGTCTGCTCGGTGCTGTAGGGGGGTATGGACGAGGGATCTTTAGGGGGGCGACGCTTGGTTTTATACGCATTATTGACACGTTGCCCCGAATGGTTTTTTTAATCCTAATATGTACTATTTTCCGGCCTTCCATCACGTTGATTGCCCTCGTAGCAGGTATCTTGTCCATTCCAACAGTTGCGACAGTGGTCCGTGACAAAGTCGAGCGTCTAGCCAGTGAAGACTACATATTGGCTTACATTGCTCATGGTTTCAGGCCGGTTAAGATACTCTTATATCATATCCTATGGTTGCAATGCCGGTCTCTATTGATTCGCCAAGCCAGTTTCATATTCGGATACATCGTGTTTATCGAAGCGGCGCTTTGCTATCTCGGTGATTACGGCGTTCAGGAACCCGATCCGTCCTGGGGCAATATGATCGCTCAGGCAAAGAGCTATGCCCTAATGAGTACTTGGCCATGGCTGTTTCCGTCTCTGGCTGCGATGATTACAATCGCCGCCTTTATGGCCTTTGGAAACGTGGTCGCCAATCGAGATGAGGTCGTCAAAAGATGAACACTCTTTTGTCGGTTAATGGACTGTCGATTGATTTCGATACAAAAGCGGGCCGCCGGCGCGTCGTTGACAACATTTCATTTTCTGTTGGCGAGGGAGAAGTACTTGGCGTCTTGGGCGAGTCCGGCAGTGGGAAAACCATCACGACGTCGGCCGTCTTGGGCTTGATTCAAGGACACCCGGGTGTTGTTTCTGGTCAAATTCTTTTGTCATCACCTGATGGCACGTCCGACCTTTTAGACGGTTTGGAAGGCGTTTTGACCGGTAAAAAGGGGGATGAAGTTAAAAACGTTCGACGATGGGATCGTTTAGTCTCTCGTCGGATGGAATCGGTTTGGGGTCGTCAGATGACGGCTATTTTCCAAAATCCGCGCGCATCTCTCGACCCGCTTATCAAGGTCGGAACGCAGGTTGCTGAATCTGTTGCTCTTGCCCATCCCAACTGGAACTCGAATCGGATTAGAGAAAAGGCTCTCCATTGGTTAGAACGGGTTCAGCTCAGCGCGCCCCAACGTGTCTACGTCTCCTACGCTCACGAGTTATCGGGTGGCATGTGTCAGCGGGTCATGATTGCAGTCGCATTGGCCCGAGAACCCCGACTTCTTATCGCAGATGAACCAACAACTGGTCTCGATACGACAGTCAGGGCCGAGGTCGTTAAACTTTTCAGTCAGCTGATAGAAGAAGAAGACCGTGCGATGATGTATATCTCTCACGATGTACGCGAAGTGCTCTATTTAGCAGACCGAGTTATCGTGATGAAAGACGGCGCCATTCTCGAGACATCGTCCGCAAACGATATTCGACAGGGCTGTGGTAAGCGGGCGGCATACACTCAATTTTTGCTCGAGTCTGCAGGCATTGTCGGGGGTGGTTCCAATGTCTGAAAAACGTGCTTTAGTCAGGGCTCGCGGCTTGCGGCGTACTTTTCGTAGCCGAGGGTTCGGTCGTACGGTTGGCGACGTCATCGCACTTAATGATGTCGATATTGATATCTATCAAGGAGAAATCCTAGCGCTCATTGGGGAGTCTGGGAGTGGTAAGACGACTCTTGGTAAAGTCCTGCTGCGTTTAATGGAACTCGACCATGGCTCGATCACTTTCGACGGACAGGACCTACTGGCCTTGAAGCCGAGGGCACTTTTGTCAGCAAGGCGAGATTTTCAAATGGTGTTTCAAAATCAGGCGGCTAATCTGCATCCGAGCATGACGGTCATGCAAATGATGCTGGAGTCGATCAAATTACATCGTCCCGAACTTGCAGCGGAAAAAGTCGAGCCCTTGGCAACCCGCTTACTTGAGCGGGTTAGCCTCATCGGCAAAGAAAATCAGAATACGCTCAGTTTATCTGGGGGGGAAAAGAGACGAGTTGGACTGGCTCGGATTTTGGCAACGCAACCCAAATTGATTGTAGCCGACGAGCCAACCAGTGGTTTGGACGCGGCGATTAAGCTCGAGACTATCGAGCTGTTGAAGAACCTGAAGTCGGAGGACATGGCCTATCTCGTCATCAGTCATGATCTGGGCTTGGTCCAGCGAATTGCCGACCGAGTACTGGTTATGCTGAACGGGCAGATCGTAGAAGAGCTTACAGCAGCCGTACTCTTGGCTGGTGGTGCGACGCACCCCTACACTCGGCAGTTACTGGCCGCCTCTAATCTCGAGCGTATGGCGCCGCGGCGTACGCGCCGTAATTTAGGGGTAGACGGAGTGGAGGGCATGCAATGAAATCCACAGGTCTCGCCTTGGTCTTAGCGGTCCTTTTGGTCAATCTAGGGTCTGCTAACGGGTCTCCTCAACTCGGTGAGTTTGAGACCGTTCGAGACCAAGGAATCCTCTATTTGAAGAGAGGGTTGCCCAAGCTGGCCTACATCGAACTGAGTAAAGTGTATGAAACGCCTTTGGGGGCACGCGATTTTCTAACGCTATTAAACCGAGGCCGAGCAGCACTCTTGCTCTTGAAGCTCGATATCGCCGCTGCGATGGTTGAGTCCTCTGTTAAATTGGCAAAAACATCGCGCCATAAGCGACAGCTCCAGCAACTCAATGATGATTTTAGAAATGATTTTGGCTCGGTTCGTGTTTCCAGACTTGAGTCTGAGACACGCCAATCCGGAATGCTCGTGCTTGAGATGTCCTCCAGCTTGATAAACAAGAGGAAGCGAGAGAGGTACTTGTCAGTTAAGGCTCGGTTAAATTCTGCGGCTGTTGTACTGCCCGCTCGAATATTTTTACCCCATGGCACGTATCGTATTAACGGCGTCGAATTTAAAATTGCGGATGTCGGGGATGAACCGGAAATAGAGGTTTTTCTTGAAGAGGGTCGCGAACCTACCAGTGCTAGAAATGCAACATGGTGGTGGGTCGGATCGGGGATTGCTGCAGCGGCCGTTGTTGGAATCACTGCGATCATGTTATTGGATGAACCAGAGCCGAAGTATCGTGATTACTTCAGGCTCGAATTAGAATAGGGATTGGGATTGTCATGAAGCGACTCCTACTGTTGATCAGTATCGTATTGGGCTTGCCTCCGGGCACTGTATCTGCAGAGATCGGTGTGTCACTGAGGGTCGCGTCAAGACCTGCTGCACATTGTCAATCTCCGCGATGGTCACCAGATGGCAAGAAACTCGCAATCGATATCTTTACACCCAAGAAGGATGCTCGCGAAACCTGGATTATCGAACTTGATCCCTTCGGTCGTTCGGTGGGTGAAGTTGAGGTGTCAAGCTCCCGTGGTCGTGCCAGTGGCCTACTCGGAGGTAAAAAAGCGCCCGTTGTTGAACTGACCTGGGCCCCATCGATGAAGCTCTTAAATAGGCCTTACGTCTTCAGTAGTCGCAGCCCTAGAAAGAATTTCGATCTATTTGCTGATGGCACATGGCTAACCAAGAATTTGGGTAACGATGGACAGCCACACTGGTCGAGCGATGGTCGGTTTATCGCCTATGCATCGCAGCAGTCCGAGTCGGGAGATATCTATTTGCTCGACCTACAGAGAGACGTTTATGAACCGAAGCAAGTGACGCTTTGGCCGAATGCGACAGAATTTCGACCTCGATGGTCTCCGCAGAAGAACTACATCGTGTTCACTCGCAGTCAAGAGGGTCAAAAGGGGCAAGACATTGGTGTCGTCGCCGATCCGCTCCGACCTCAAGACTCCACCAGAATGGTTACAAATTGGGTGGGCGATGAAATACGCCCATCCTGGTCTCCAGATGGAACTCGGCTTGCGTTTTACTCAAATAAGAATCACCCACAGAATCGTAAATTATTCGACCTCTGGGTCATCGGTATAAATGGAAAAGGTGCAGTCAAGCTAGCAACCGATGTCGTCGTTGACGATTACCATGGTCCAGCTTGGACGCCTGATGGGACGGTTGTGCTTTTCGTGAAAAGGGATTTTGAGAAAAATAATCCTGTCCATTGGTCGCGCGCTGATGGCTCAAAGTCGGGCATGTTGAATACGAGGACTCAAATGAATTCGGATTTGGCAGTGGCCGGCGACGGTGGGAAAATTAAGTTGGCGTTCCGTGCTCTGGGCTTGACAGGTTCGACGGACAAGACATGGCAGCGTGTTTATGTGACGTCGTTCACAATGGCTGATCTCGATAAATAGGGTGAACGTGGTTCCAGTGAAGCTTTTGTCTCATTTGCTGCGTTGCTTAATCGCCTTCATGTGTATGACGCTTATTCCGGGCTCAATCTTCGCAGAGCCAAGCGTTAACGAAGCCGCCGTACTTGTCTTCGCACGTGGTGATGCGGATGAAAATCTGGCTGTTCGCATCGAACGGGATCTACGTCAGATGTATTCATTTGAGCATCAAAGAGACAAGGGCATACCAATGGCGGTCTCTATCGAACCTCGGTTCGACGTTGGCCATATTACGAAGAGGCAGCTGTCACTGAGTCGAAGCCAATTCAATGCCGCGCAGCGAGCTCTGCTGGCCAAGGATGTAGACGAAGTAAAAGACTACCTGTTTAAGGCCAGACGGTTCTACGTGCGCGCAATCCCATACTCGTCCGACTCGGCCCTATTGCGTGGGATTTTTTATTATGAGTACAAGGCGGCGAAACTGGCTGGGGACCAGAAGCTGGCTGTGGATCGCTATTGCGCATATGTGGCCATAGTACGGGCTCTTGCTGGGAGTGTTGGCCCGATTGACCAGTTTGAGCCACTGTCCGAGACATGCGGTAAAACAAAGCATGTTGGCACCTGCGAGTTTACTCTTAAAGCGAATGTCGATGGAGCCCATGTCTTCGTTGATAATCAGCCTGTTGGAGTTGTTGGCAAAACGATTCCATACGTAAATCCTTTTATCTCCGCCGGGCCACATTTCATAGAAGTTCGAAAGGCCGGATACGTTCGTTGGGGTACGCTTGTCGAGCTAAAATCCGGGGGTCGCAAGCGCTTGCGAGCGAAATTGAAGCCTGCAAAAGCTCGCGTAAATGCCGCAGAGTATGATCCACTGAAGGCGGTGGTGTTGACAGGGACCGATGCCCACAGTGATGAATATTTGACCGATTTGCTTTTTCGGATGACTGAGCTGTACGGAGTATCTCAACTCCAGCTCGGGTATCTTGAGCCAAAAGGAAAGGGGAAGTTGAGTCTAACTCTGCTGTCTTTCGACAGTGCCACGCTCGCCAAAGCAGTCTATACGGTGCCAAATACCATCGATGGCTATCGACCGGCGCTCACTCGCTATTGGAAAAAGCGATTTAACAAAAAGTTGTCAGCGGTTGATGCATTGCCTGATGCCGCAAAGTCTGCACCGACAATTTTTAAAATTACGGATTGAACAGGATTATTAGGCCTGCCAATGTGCGTTTTTTACCATCTCGTTGATACTCTTGTGAGCCGATTTGGAGTCCCCGCGTTTTGGATTCTCGCGGTCCTCTTTTGCGCCGGCTGTGCCGGGCAGAAAACTGAGACACGGATTCAGGACAATCCAATCAAAGTGAAGTACTCGGACTGCTTATCGCTACCCGATAGCGAGGCGTCACCGGGCTGTCGATTCGCTCTACACGAGTTGACCCATGCTCGGGAGCTGAATGCGTGTTTAACCCTTGAAGTTGATGGTGGGCCGGAAAGCAGGCATCAGATACTAAAATGGGATGGAGAGACTGCCGTTCCTCAGTCTGACCTTGTTGATATCGAAGACGGACAATCCATTCGCGGCATGATCAGTTTTTTCGCAAAAGACGTCGACCCGACGTCCGTTTGTAATGCGGCGGCGGCAGCGACTTTTGCCGATCAATGTAACGCCCCCTGCCTGTTCACCCTGAGCAGTGAGACCATTGTCCTTGGTGACGCTTATGAACTTGATTTCGTGTCTGAAGATGGTGTCTGTCGGGTTGAATGGTCTTCGGATAATCCCCCCCCAGAAACATGCAATGGCATTGACGATGATTGCGATGGTATCGCCGATGAGGCAATCGCGGAGATACCAACATGTCGCATCGGAACCGGTGACTGTCGGGCAGACGGGGTAGAAAGTTGCGTTGAGGGTGTATGGACGATGTGTGACGCGGTCGCCGGTGAACCTGGTCAAGAGACCGCTGGCGGTGGCGATGAAGATTGTGATGGGGCTGTCGATGAGGTGTCGATGGAATTGGGGTGTGGCCTTGCTGGCACAATAGAACCCTGTAATAGCACAAGGCCCGCTTGCATAAATGGCCTGCGCGAGTGCTTGCCAAACGGTGACTGGGGCCCTTGCTTCGATGACTCCGGGGCGGTGATCTCAGACGCTGAAATCTGTGATGGCATTGACAATGATTGCGATGGTCAAGCGGATGAAGATTTTGGTGGAGACCAGGCCCGACAAATCGGAATTGACTGCGAAGTTATTGTGGCCTTGTGCCGGCAACCGGGGGTATATGCATGTGGGCCCGATGGCTTGTTTTGTCGGGCGCGCGATGTCACGACGCGAGATGAAGTTTGTAATGGCTGCGATGATGATGCGGATGGTCTTATAGATGAATCCGGCTTTGGCGGACTTTTGGAGAGAAGCTGTTATGCAGCGGCTGAAGACACTCTTGGTGTCGGTGAGTGCCGTTCTGGTAATCAGGTTTGTAGTGATGGTCGTTTTGGAGCCTGCGAGGACTCCATCACGCCTCGGCCGGAACAGTGTAACAGCGTTGACAATGACTGTGACGGCTTGGTGGATGAAGGTTTACGAAACGAGTGTGGTGCTTGTGGTGAGGATCCCGTCGAAGTCTGCGATGAGGTCGATAATGATTGTGACGGCTTGATTGATGAAGGGTTCGACCTTCGCAACAACAGGCTTCAATGCGGTCGATGTGATTTAGACTGCACGGCCAATGCCCGAAATGCCGAGCTCCAGTGCGTGAATGGAGCGTGTGTTATTGCCCAATGCTTGAATCGAGCAACCGATGACGATGGCGACCCATTAAATGGCTGCGAGTGCTCACCCGGGGCGACAGATCGGCCTGATCCCCGACGCCTTGATTCGAACTGTGATGGCATTGACGGACAATTGAGTCGAGCGGTTTTGGCCCGGGTATCTGGAAATGATGCTGGACGTGGAGACGCCAATTCGCCTGTATCGACGTTACGGCGTGCGATCGAATTGGCGCTTGAACTCAGACTAGACCAAATTTATTTAGAAACGGGTAACTACACTGTTCCGACCGAAATAACGATTGATGGTGTCAATCGACCCTTCAATTGGCCTGATGGTGTGAGTATTTACGGTGGTTTTACTGCGGTTCCTGAAGGAAACGGTATTTTGTCTTGGTCGCGCCCAGACCAACCAAGAGCACCAACCATTGTTTATGTTCGACATGACGGTCTCACCATCGCTGACTTGACACGCCGGACAGAGTTCGAAGCCGTCAGTATCCGCACTGTTGCAGCACCAGGCGGAGCCTCTTCTTCAAGCATAGGGATTGTCGCAAGGAATGTTGCTGACCATCTCTATTTTCAAGATGTAGAGATCCGGGCGACAGACGCCAGCTCAGGAGCACACGGGGTTGATGGGCTCGCGCATGAACGACCTGCTGGTGGTCATGGTGAATCCGGCATGCCTGAACGTGGCGGTGTCGGTGGCGAGCCCGACGTGTGTGGACCTTTATTGACGCTTCCTGGTCGAGGAGGGGCAGGGGGTGACTCAGGTAATCCAGGTGACTTTGGCGTATCGGTGGACCCCGACATAGGTCCAGCAACGGGTGGGGCTCCCGGTGACAATGCCCTAACAGGCGGTTCTAACGGTGAAGAAGGGCGAACCGGTGAACCTGGTTTGAACGGACGCCCATCTCATGCAGACGGCGAAGTTGATATGTCCGGTCGTTGGCGACCTCACGTTGGTTCGGCCCCCAGAGCAGGTAGAGCAGGTGGCGGCGGTGGTGGCGGTGGCGGACATGGGATTGATGTAAATGGATTGGGTACAGGTGGTGGCGGTGGTGGAGGTGCCGGCGGCTGTCCCGGACGAGCAGGTCAGCAAGGCCAATCTGGTTACGGAACCGTCGGTTTGATCATAATTGGAGGCCGAGTGAACACCCTCAATTTGCGTGTCGTTACCGGATCAGGAGGCGTTGGCGGTGACGGAGGTCGAGGCGCTTTAGGACAGACTGGCGGTCTTGGTGGGGCCGGAGCGTTAGGCGGAAACATGAGTTGTGCTGGTGACTGCCAACTCGGTGGGGATGGCGGTCAGGGAGGCCATGGCGGTTGTGGTGGTCACGGTAGCGGCGGTTCAGGGGGGATTTCAGTGGGCATTTTGAGAGTTGCTCCAAGAATCGGAGAAATCGAATCATCTGACCTGGTTCAATTGCCCGCCATTGAAGGTGAATTCAGACGGGGGCCTAATGAATACGAGATTGGTCAGGCGGGTCGACCGGGTCGAGGCGTTCTGGCGGAGATATGTGGTGGAGCCTCACCGGATGGTTCTGAGGGACCAAGACTAGAAATTGGGTGTTGTCATGCAGGCCCGGGTGGGGGACCATGCGGTTCTGTGAGACGAAGGGATCTGTCGTGCGATTAAATCGGTCAACATTTCTAGTTTGTATGCTGGCTGCGGTGGCCGTCTGCTCTGTGGAGTCAAAGCCGTGTTTTGCGAAAGACGCACGTGCAATCTTGGCTCCGGCTGATATCGATAGAGCTGATGCGGCGTTTATCAGCGGGTTAAAAGCCTATCAGGGCGGTTCATTTGCCCTTGCTGTGGAACAGTTTCAAAAGGCCTTGGCTATTACACAAAGCCGGGTACTGCTCTACAATATCGCACGATGTTATGAAAAACTTGGCAATCGCAGTGCGGCATCCGATTGGTATCGAGCTTACTTAAAGACGGACCCCGTTGACACGACCACTGTTGAAGCCCGGTTAAACTCATTGGTCCCCAAAGGCGAGACGGATGCGGTGGCAGGCCAGACCGTCATTCGTAAACCAGAACAGCTCGAGTCCATCGCATACCGATGGACTAAATGGGGCCTCATGGGTCTCTCGGGTGCCAGTTTGATAAGCGCTGTAGGGTTTGGCACTCAGGCGATAGGGGCCGCTCAAAAATCGAGGGCGGCGACGGATGGGATCGGCGCTCAGCATTGGCGTAAGCAAGGCGAATATTTGGGCCGAATGTCCGATTACTTTGCGGTCTTCGGTTTGATAGCGGGCGGTATTTCGACCTATCTAATCGTTC
>MDTC01235935.1_pt1 | contig 35321 bp, 8 predicted proteins | sample 811181 | NCBI WGS metagenome assembly MDTC01 (sample SAMN05326644, study PRJNA326480) | marine metagenome | isolation source: seawater | place: Pacific Ocean: North | collected 2011
TCGATATGCTTTGGTAATTAAGTCCGTGCCGCTAGAAGGGATACATCAAATATCAGATCCGGGGGTTGTTGATGTCTTGTCTTCTGCTGGTGCCGATCATGACCTAGTAGGAGTAAATTTACATTATGGAATTGCTGCTGGAACAACAGGCGCAGTAATAACAGACCCAAAAGACCTCACACAATTGTCTAGATTTTATGAATTCTTTTCAGATAGTTCCACTTCCCTCTCAACTATAAGAGATGGAGATGTTGTGAGAGTAAGGATGATGGGTCCGAATCATGGCATGTTTGATAGCGACACAGCATCTAATTCACAGGGTTCTTCCGCTACAACCCCTACCGAAACCGCCACTGGCGAAGCGACAACAGGATCTACAAGCAAGAGCATGTCCAAAGGAGCGGTAGAGGGACGCACAGATATAGGACCACAAAACAAAAACAATCCAGGGGTCGGATCTGAAAAGAACACAACAGGTGTAGATGATCCAAACTCTTTTAAAACACCCCCAGGTGTCGCACCAATCAATAAAATGTTTATCCCTGGTTTGAAATGCCTAAGAAAATTAGATAGATCTGGAACATACAAGATTATAAATAATGCTTTTGGATTGATACTATCTCCGCCACCAAGTCACCACTACCGCAGAACTTATGGAAGCGCAGAGAGAAGCACTGCTCTAAGCGAACTAGAAAGAAGACAAAAACTTTTAGATGACAAGCAAATTCCACTCTTGACAGCGAAAATTATAAATTTAAAAAGTCCATATAAAAATCAACAGATGTATGGAATGTATCAAAATGGAATGGGATACGTAGGTTGGGTCACAGAAGACAGAGTAACTGCAAGTCCAAATATTAACCAACAAGGCGGACAACCTCAAATCGTTGCAGGCACGAAAGAAACAATTGACGGTTTAATAAAAATGGAAAAGGTGTGGACCAAGTTAAGGTATAGTTGTGTGCTTAACAAAAAACCGGATCCTGGTAGTATTGTTGAAAATATCTATAACGGATATAGGAGTTTGCAGTGTTCTTTTTTTAGAGTCTGGAAACTCGCCGACCGATACCAATGGAGTAAAGGGAAAAAATGCTCGCAACGTACTGCCAAGGGAAAATACACCATGAGAACTTTCATGAAATATGATTCTGCACATACCTATGGTGTTGCGGTCGATATAAAGATGGATCCAATATATCCAAATACTCCTCTAGCAAAGCATAATTTTAAGCGAATGATTGCGATACTATCAAGAATGTTGTGGGGAAAAACCCCCGGAGACAAAACAAATGGAGCACGTATGAGGTTTGGGTTTGCCGCCCGTGCCATGCACTGCAGTCCGAAAACACCAGGCAAGATGGGCGGAGCATTCTGGTACTACCAGAAGACTCCAGCAATGTCAGGCATGCCTTTAGAGCAAAGACGCTCTCCGCGTGGAAACTATCCTAGTTTTTCAGTTATGGCCAGCGCCAAATACAAAAAAACAGTGTTTGGTGAACTAGAAGCAGGATTCCCTGGATGGCAAGAAATATTGTACAACAATAATGCCTGGCCATCAGAATTTGGAAAACCAGTCATTAAAGGCAAGCAAGTTGAGGAAGAAACTACTACAACTAATGGAGAGGCATTAAGTAGTGATACACCAGCGCCAGCGTCATCAAGCAGTGAAACACCAGCATCAAGCAGTGAAACACCAACATCAAGCAGTGAAACACCAGCATCAAGCAGTGAAGGCAGTGAAGAAACGGCATCTGCACCCAATACACCCGTTACTGCTCAAGGCGCAGGGGCATACGGAGTATAGTACATGGCAGAAATAGCATATGTAAAAAAAGAAAATAATAAGTTTGAGGTCTATCTTACAAATGTTGTTGATAATTTAGTGGTAGATGTTCTTACCTTTTCTAATCGCAAAGATTATGAGTCTTGGGAAAACGGGTATTCTTCATCAATTATCTTTGATCCTAGTGTGTCTAAGGAGTCCGAACTATCAGAAGAGTCTCGACAAAGTAGCGCACCCTCAGTAAGTTTTCCGCAAAACAAAGAAGATTCTGAAGAAATTAACAGGTTCAAAGAAGAATTAAGTAACAAAAAGAGATACTTTTCAGGTGGTGAAGTTTTGCCCGCCGATCCAGCACCAGAGGTAGAAGATAATCCTCAACGACCTCAAGAAGATGTTTTGTCTGGCAACAGCGGCGGCGATGTTGATACTAGTGATGATGATGACAATGTAAAATCTGCTGAATTGAAAACAGATGATGCCGAAAAAGAAACAGAGAGAAATAGAAACCAGAACAGAGATACTGGAGCACTTTCAGATAAGCAGAAAAAAAACTCTTCAAAAGCAGGTAATACAGGAGTCTTAAACGATAAATTACTAGAAGATGTGCCTGACATCAAGGACATTGGTGGAGATAGAATTATAAATGCAAAAAATAATCAATGGATTGTAATGACAAGAGACCGTCCAGGCGGAATTAACACAGGATACGGACCAGGAAAAGGACATACTCAAGCAGGCGCTATAGATATTGTTGTCGGGAGGATGTCGCCTCATCCAAGAAGTAGAAATAAAGATTCTAGTAAATTAAAAATCAGTCCAATTTTTAATTATGATTTGCACGAAGGAAGGCAGGTTTGTGACGCTGCAAGAATTTATATATCTCAAAAAACTGATATAGATAAAAATTTTAATTTAGTAAATGGTAGAGTTGGAAACGCAATTGCTAGATCCGGAATTGCTTTAAAAGCAGACGCAGTAAGAATTATTGCAAGAGATTCTGGTATAAAGTTAGTTACCCACTCAAGAAGATTAATGAATTCTCAGGGAGGCAAAAGTTCAAGAGCACCTTCTGGGATTGATATTATAGCAGGCAATAACCACAACAACTTACAACCAATGGTTTTAGGTCATAATCTTGTTGCAGTGCTTAGAGAGCATGGAGATGTTCTGGATAAAATTGTAGGAACATTGTCTAGTGTTATACAAAATTTGGCGATACTAGATGTTGCCCTATCGACACACTTTCACCCTCAATCTTTTCCCCCTGGCGCACCAAATATACCGTCTCCAACATTGGCACCAATATGTGTTGAGTCTTTAACTAAATTGGTTAGTATGGATACATTTTCTACTTTTGCAGAAAAGTTTAAGATACAAACTATTGATGATAAATATTTAAAATCAGGTGCAGCAAACAGCGTAAGAAGCAGTTTTAATAACGTTAATTAGGTTTTTAGATGGCAAGTTATATTTTTACATACAGAAAAAGAGGGCAAAACGAAAACAGCGTTTTTAAGTTTGATGTACCGCAAAGGTTTGGTGATTCGGGACCAGAAGTGGAAATACTTAAACTTTATTTAGGAATTGATTCAACTCCAGGTGAAACGCCGGGACCTTTCGATAGAGTTCTTAAAAACTCACTAAGAAACTGGCAGAACGATCATCTAGACGACATATCAGCACAGGTTGGCGATCAAGAGGTGCCAGAACGTAACGCTGTTTTTTTTGATTTTAACGAACAGGGTTTTCTTGGAGAATTAACTTATAAGACTTTGATGACTAAAGGGTTTGATCGCGCTGCAAAGCAGTACCTTGAATCTGAGTATTGGTTAAGAATATCAGAAGCAAATAACCGAATGGGGGACTTTTCTGATGGATTTCCAACAGCAAATGATGACATACAGAGAGACCCTATACAAGACGGACCAAACTGGGTAAAATATAATTATGTCACTGAATATACAAAAGGATCCTATGGACTAGATGGACAAACGGAACAGGGAAAACTTTCTAATAGACTTGATTTGTTGGGACCAATTTTTAGAGAAGCAGTGCTAGAGGTTTTTAAGTTTTACGGAAAACCAACAACATGGACATATGATGGCGGCGGCAACGATGATCCTAATTTTGAAATTTTAAAAGATTACTCAGACATACTGATTATCACAGGCAGAATACCAGACGGAGAAGGTTTCAATGAAGGGCAAAGGTTTACTTTCACTGTGGAGGACCCTGGGAGTTTATATGAACAATTAAACGGAACCAAAGTAGATGTACTTTTCAACTCAAGTTTAGATCCTTTAATGGGCAAGTTTGAAAACATAGTAGCATACATAAAAGAAGTTTCAGCACCTGGGTTGCGACCTGGTGACAGATATAACGTAATAGTCAGAGTTTCTAAAAAAATACTTGATTCCATTCAGGGAGGCCGAGGCGGCGTTGTTAATGTTCTAGATCCCCAAGGCATCAGAGATACTGTTGAGAGAATTGAGAACACGGTTGAAAAAATTGATAGGATAAATAAAAAAACAGAACGACTTTTTGCTAAGGCACGTCGTAATGTATCCGACCTCAAAGATCCAAAAAAACGCTTGGAGCAAGCGCAAAAACTGAGAAAATCAGTAAGAAGAAAGTTTGATAAACGGTATCGCGAAGAATTAAATAGAATGAAAAACCAAATGCTGACAGGTACCGGCAATCAGCGAGGCAAGGATATAGGGGAATCTTTAGAATCAGCATCAGAAAACAGAGGTTTTCTGCCAGAAACACTTGTCTTAAAATTAAATGAGTTTGACTTTAAAATAGGCGAAGTTGCAAACAAGTTTGAAGAGTACGATTCGCAAGTAGAAAAGTTCAAAAAAGAAAACAAACAAAAGAAAAAATCTGCTAGTAAATTTGACAAAAGAAACAATCCAATTGTTCCTGATATAGATCCTAAATTAGAAGCAAGGAGACTGAGAGAAATACCAAAAGCATTAGACGAATACCTTGGAGCAAATGGGTATTCTTTATATCGTGCTGGACCAAAAGACAAGAGTAGACTAGAAATAGAATTTATTCCTGTCTTCGGAGATGTTTATGGTGCTGGCGGATCTGTAGACCCATCACTTTCTCCAAATCTAAATGACACGCAGACACACCCCACAGAAAGAGGGTATAATACTGTTATAGGTTTTGAAATATTTGATGTCACCTACTTTAATGATTCGGGAGACATAGTAGAACTGCCAGCAGCGGGGTCTGTATTCAACAACATGGCAGACCCTAATGTCAGAAAGGGTAGAAAACCTTTCATATATCCAAGTACAATGGGATACTTGGCGCAACTTAATGATGTCCACAAAGACATACAAACTAATCCTTGTGATGATTTGGAAGAAGTAAATCCAGCAGTTATATTTTTTGCAAGGTGGCACTATCCTCAATTAAGTTTCAACTACACAAAAAAGCAACCAAGGTCGCTGATAAATATTGGTTTTTCGGTTACAAGAGAGCAGGATATAACTCAAGCAGACGGAACAGTAAAAGAGAAATCAACAACCGTAACAGACTTGCACGATGTTTTTAGCAAGTCAATACTGTCTCCCGCAGAAGAATTAGCAGAACAGCATAGACTTTTAAGTAGAAATATAAACTCTATAAAACAAAGCACTGTGTTTGAACAGAGAGGGCAAGTAATTACAACCGGAGACATTTATCCTGATTTTGGAAAGATTCCATGTGATATAGAGGAAATGTGGCAGCAATTTATAAATCAATGGGATATGGAACTGATTTTGTGCGACCTTAAAAAATGTATACCAGATCTTCCAGAATTTGATTTTAAGTTTGATTGGACTATACCTTCCTTGCCTGATATACCCACTTTTGATCCAATGCAATTTGTGTTACCACAACTTCGAATCGCTTTGGCAGATTTAATATTATCTTTTATTTGTCAATTGATAAAGAGTATATTAGATACAATTACACGACCAGATTGTACGGATCTGTTAAGATTTGGTGCAGCGATATATTCCGAAGTTGCAGATAAATTAGAAGAAAGAGAGAGACAAAATGATCCTTTTGTTATAGCACCTCAGAGAGCATCTGCCGCAGAATCAGCATCAGAAACGCTTAATGAGATGGGGTTGACAGGACCGGATGTTACCGAAGACGCAGGTGATCTCTTGAATGCAATAAGTATGGTGTTGACACCGGAAGAGTTTTGCTCTTTACTTGAAGGCACAGCAACAGAGCAGGTGCTGGGAATAGTTCTAAAAATATGTCAAAGTACAACATCATCTTTAAAGGAATATTTAACTGATATTGATAAGGTAGAAAAGTTTTTTTACACTTTAGGAACAGTTGTTGATCCGTTTCTTTGTGATACAATTAGAAGACTTAGCGAAACCTCTATAGCACAAGAGTTGTGTGCTGGGGAAGAGGAAGGACTTAGAACCTTGTTAGAGAACAGTGGTGCTACCGAAGAACAAATTGAAAATGAACTTAAAGCACTAGAATTAAAAAAGAACATACTAACAGAGTTATCGAAGAAAGGAGACTTTTCTGGACTATTCCCAGACCTTACCCCACAGCAATTGTCAGAGGCGGGACTGCCTGGACCATATAGCAATAAATTTCAAGACAAGATGGTTAAGATAGGTGCGTCTGGAATAGTAACAAATCTAAAAAGTTATTTCACAACAGAGATTGGTGCCTATCCTAATAAGTTGCTGGTAGAAGAGGTATCTCTTATAGAACCAGGAGATTCTGGTTTCAATGAACTTGATTATATCAATTACATATTTTATAAGAAACAGGCAGAACTATTGTCAGAAGATCAAGACTACAAACCTTTAAAATTAAAAAAAGTAATCCGTGCTGATGAGGGATACATTAGTGGCGACGGCATTACTGGTAGTCGAACAGTCCTTTATGGTTCAGAATACGGAGTGCCTTCAGAACACTCAAAGCATCTAAGTATGTACCCAGTACCAGGAGACGAAATAGAGTTAATTGACTTTTCTGATTACGTACAAGATAAAGTTGTAGGTTATATAGAAAAATACGGTATAACTGAGAGAAGGTTATCACAGACGCTCAAAAGAATACTTTCAAGTGATATTTCCACCATAGCAAGAAAGTTCCCTAATTTACAAACAGGACTTCGAGAATATCACTTTAGATTAGCAACCCTGCAGACAAACACAGAACCCTTTGATGTTTCCGGTAGATCTGGAACTTCTGTCAGTACTTCTGTAGGATTGACAGATACTGCTTTTGTTGATAGTAAAGTTAAAGACTGTTACAGATTTTCATATTTAATAGGAAATATAGTTGTAGAAAAGACATACAATGAGGAAGTTCCGCAAGAATACAGGACATCAAGACTTGAATGCCCAGATATATTATCAGACATTCATAGAGATAAACTATTAAGACCGGCAGCATTTTCAAATTTCCTAATAAAAAAGTATATTGATCTGGCAAGCGGTAAAGCAAGAAATAATACATTTTCAAATTACTCTGAACAAGATGGAAATATAATACCAAAATTACAAGGTTATATCGAACCACCAGACTTAGAACAGGTAAGAGAACTCTTTGAAGACGCTTATGAAGAACTTGGAGGTGGACTTGGAGCACTTATTGTATCGCTACTGTTGGGTGCTTTAGCGGCAGGGATGGAGTTTAGAGAAACTGCCGGTGAGTACCCGCTCTATTCTTCTGTTGTTGATTCATTAAACTTTCAAATATCTGATCAAATATTAAGTTCAAAGTATTTTAAATTGTCAGAAATTATGAAACTAGAAGATGAACTGTCGAGACAATATGTTGTGAACCACAATAGAAACGAACCTTGCTTTGTTAGAAATGAAAAGTCTTTTGATTTCGATAAAATATTAAACCAGATTGTTAAGAAGTTTCGAGAGAGAGCACAAATGCCCAAGCATGATCCGACAAAGAGAGATTTTAGCGAAAAGGGTCCGTTTGAAGAAGCATCAATAGAAGTTTTGTTTAAGTTGTATATAGATTTTTACTGTTTAGAAATGATGCTTAAAAATATATGGTTCTTGTCAACGTTTGGCGCTAAAAATATTTTCAAACCAGAGTTTGTTTATGACTACATTATTGATAAAATATCTGACGAAATGGAAGGATCTATATATAGCGCTAGTAGGATTAAAAAGTTTCATGATATTGCCATGTCAATGACAGGACTAGATGACCCAAAGCAAGCAATCAAAACAATCGTAATGAAAAATACTGATGTCAATGAGATGGCAGAATTTGCAGATTCAATTTTTGAACCAAAATATTCTTCTTTTAAAGAAAAAATGTATAACGAGTTGGCAGAAAATATAAAGGATATACCTAGTTCAACAGATTATCCAAAATTAACAGTATTAGGTAGACTAGGAGACGAAGATGAGACGCGAGCGCTCCTAGAAAATCCAGAAAGTGTGGAAAGTACTACATCTACCAATGAAGCATATGCTGGTTTCACAGATTTTCCTGTCGCAGCAAAGTTACCAAATTTATATAACATGTTTAAATTTAAAGGGTACTCTGAAGAACTAATCAACAAAAAAATAAATTCAGGACACTTTTGGGTAGAAAGGTTTTATAAGATATCTGATTACCAAACCTTTCAGAGCATATACAATGACATTTATGTTTTGTCGACACAGGACTCAACATTGTCTAGAATGCATCCAATATCTACCCAATACAAAGAGTACATCTCTGCAGAAGATATGGAAAGAATCCTATTCGGTTTTTTGCCGAAAGATCAAGTAGAGAGTTACTCGGAGAGAGTTAAGAAGAATGTTATGAATCTTAAGACAGAAAAAGAATTTGTGAAAAGAATAATTTTAGCATTTCTGTCTGATTTTTATTTCCAACATGACGCACAAGATTCACCAACTAAAGATGATTCTTTGGCATCAAAAGTAATGATTGATTTGGGTATGGCAGAAGTTCCGCCTGACGAACAAAGAAACAGCGGATTAAGTCCTGATAATGCCGGTAGAGATAAAATAAGAACTCACTTTCCTGAGAGTGGTTCCCCGCTGCCAATAGCAAGTACAATTGGTCCTGATGTTGTAGCACAATCATTTGATGATCCATCAATAGAGATTGATTTAGCATATAGGAAAGGCAAAGTATCTCTAGAGACGCTGTACAGCAGACTTACAAAAAGATTAAAAATAGCAGTGGATTACAGAACTGGAAGGTATAATGATGGTACGATTATAAGCGGAGGTTGGGAATCTGGGGTTGAATCAAAGTTTAAATATGATACGGAGTATGGAACATACGCTAAGGACTACGCTTGGATATCTTACTTTGACGACATTGAGGGTATCGAAGATTTAACAGTAGAAAGAAAGGCACAACTTATTGTAGACTGTCTAGTGAGATTTGTAGAAATATCTCACAACTGGCCACTTAACGGACAAGAGACATCAGCAGGCACTAGGCAACACTTTCCTCTTGTGAGAAGCACAAGTCCCATTCCCAATTCTGGATTATACGAAGAAAAATTAGAGATGCTGCGAACATTGTCTTACTTCCAACCATCAATAAAATTTAACGATAGTACAATTTACAGAGTTGGGGGAAGATCTGACAGACACCACCATGATATCGCTAGAGGTCCAGGACAGGGTTTTGATGAGTTTTCACAAAAATTTGCATACAGCAAAGGCGCACCCACAACTAACAACTTCTTGCCAAGAACTCCTCAGTACAAAGTTGGAGACACAAATCAGGAATTGCTTTTAGAAATATATGTTAATGAAATCTACAGACCATCTGTTGAGGTTTCTTTCGAAGAAAGTCGTTCCGGAGTATTTAACATTGATAATTACACCAACGCATCAGTTGCCTCAGACTATAATAGAGGTAGGCAAGAGGGTCGAGGAATTCTCACTTCGTCGGATGGAAACAACCAGGACATACCTGCGCTAGTTGCGGAAAAGCAACTTTTACTATATCAGCACCTTAACAATAATTTAAGTGTTGGTTATAGGTTAATGTTCGGACACAAAGTCAACAGAAGAGAGTTCGATTTTAAAACTCAAGGACTGACCTTGAACGCTATAAAACCAGAAACTATCTATAAAGATATAAATTATAGTAGCAATGGGATTGGTTTGAGTAATGGAGTAGGACTTTTTACAAAAAAGAGAGCGTTTATAGGACATGCTGATAAATTTCCTCTAACTATAGATACCATAGGGTCAACTACAAACAGTCTCAATCCAGATTCTGTTTTTTATCCTAACGCAATTAAAGCATCGTTAGCGATATCTAGAGGTATAGACGCAAACAGTGTCATACAACCTGTGACAGATGAGATACAAGAAAAGATGGTTTACTCTATACCACTGGAAGAAAAGTCTGTAAAGATAGATTGTTTTGAAGATTTGTTTTCTGAATATCTTCTGGAAGTAAAAGAGGGACTCAATGACGAAAGCGGAATTGAATCGATGATATCAGCAGCGACTCGCACTCGTAATATAAGTGATGCTGCCGCTAGTTCTCGTAGAGAGTTTTTTAAGTCTGTCTTGTTTGATAAATATAACGATCAACTACTATCTGATTTGTTGTCATTGGAACAAAAGAAAGGAGGCAAAAGAGTAATTACTAATTTGATTGAAGCGGGAGATTATTCTAAATCTCACAGAATGCTTTTTGAGCATCTTTTCCCAGTTGATAGATATGCTTCAGTCCATTTCTTGCAAAACTTAGAAGTATACAATAAAGATGGTGGTGCAAAAGATATACTTAAAGCAACAAAACTTTTTATATTACAGCACATATTGATTATGGAAGGGGTGGGAGATACATCAGATACAGAAAATGTAACCGCCGCACAAGAAGAAGCAGATCGCAATGGCGAGATGTTAAAGCAGAACATGGGCGCACCAGAACTTTCTTCCGGTTCTTCTAGTATTATGGATATGATTACAGAAGCGATACTCAATGCCGCTGCAGATGCAACAGCGGCAGCAGTAAGAAAGATAACTGAAACTCTAGACATTGGTTATAAAGACATGAGAAAGGGGTACAAGAAAGATCCGTGTAAGATGAGGGCAGGATTAACGCACAAATTAGTCGGAACAATACCGTCTATAACTTACGGTAAACTTGAGTCAAATGGTTTTGGTAAAAAATCAGATGGATGCATGGAATTTGTGCCTGCTAATTTTTTCGTGTCTGATTTCTTATTGGGGGTTATAACTTTCAATAAGACGATTGCTGGAGCGGCAATACTAAATCTTGGTGGACTTATATCAAACATAACAACCGGAACTTCGTTCCCTAGATACGGAATGCCTTTTGGTCCATTGGCACCATTAGCACTATCTGTGAGAGAAAACAGGGGAGAAAAACACAGTAAACTCCGTGAAGATAACGATTGTAAGGATTGTTCTGATAACAAGGAAGTAGTTACACCACAGGGAGAATGTGAGGATTAAAAAATTATGTACGGAATATCACCAAAATTACCAATAAAAGTTGGAAAAGTCGGAACTCCGATATCCACTCTGACAATAGCAGAAAATACACAACAAAACTTAAAAAACCTTTTATTAACTTCACCAGGTGAAAGAGTAATGGATTCCAATTTTGGAGTCGGACTAAGAATGTATTTGTTTCAAAACAACACACCAACAAACAGAGCAAGACTAGAGTCAAGAATAGTTGAACAAGTTACTAAGTATTTGCCGTTTGTGAGAATAACGTCTTTAAACATAGCAGCAGTAGAGGATAGAAACGAATTGAGCATAGAATTAAGATACGATATTCAAAACATTAAGATTGGTGAGATATTGTCTCTATCATTAGATCCAAAATTAACTACATAACTAATTAATACTGAGGAATCTATCAATGTCAAAAAAGAAAATACCAATTTCATATACAGATAGAGATTTTAATTCTATCAAAAAGTCCCTAGTAGAGCATGCTAGAAGATATTATCCCGATACATATAAAGATTTTAATGAAGCATCCTTCGGTTCTTTGTTGTTGGACAGTGTTGCTTATGTTGGAGATGTGCTATCTTTTTATTTAGACTATCAGGCAAATGAAAGTTTTCTAGAGACTTCAATAGAAAAAGAAAATATTATAAGTCTGTCAAAGAATCTAGGGTATAGATATTCAGATGCAGTCAGTTCATTTGGAGAGTGCGACTTCTTTGTTACAATTCCTGCACGAAATGCTGGTCCTGACCTTAGATACGCTCCGGTTTTAAAAGCGGGTTCTGAAGTTACAAGTCAGGCAGGCGGCCGCTACACGTTGCTCGAAGATGTAGATTTTGCCAACAATTCAAATCAAATCGTCGTTTCTGATGTAGATCAAATAAGTGGTGCACCAACAAAATTTGCGATAAAATCGACCGGACAAGTAAAGTCCGGATTTGTTCAAGAGTTTTTTGTTAACATTGGAGAGTATGAAAGATTTAAAAAAGTGTCTCTAGAAGCAGAAAATATTTTAGAAGTTGTTAGTGTAGAAGACGAAGAGGGTCATGAATATTATGAGGTTGGGCATTTATCACAAGATGTCATTTATGTTGATGTTTCCAACCGATCTTCCGACAAGGAGAGAGTTAAGAATATCATAAAACCACTGTCAGTCCCAAGAAGGTTTGTAGCAAACTTTTTTCCAGGATCTGTAGAATTACAGTTTGGACAAGGCAGTGATTTGGAAATACTATCAAGTTCATATGCAGATCCATCTGAAGTTGTTATGAGACAGTTTGGAAAGAGTTTTGTTTCTGATACATATCTAGATCCAACAAATTTTACAAAGACTGAAAAGATGGGTGTATCTCCTTCCAATACAACGTTGTCGGTAAAATTGAGAAGAACAGAAATAGAAAATGTAAATGCGCCCGCTGGATCTTTAGATAGGGTTTCAAGTGCCATCTTAGAATTTACAAACGAAAACCAACTGGTTCGCTCTAGAGTCACAGATGTCAGAGACTCAATTGAGTGTGAAAATGAGTTTGCTGTAGTTGGAGACTTAACACTTCCGGATGAAGAAGAGATAAAACTTAGAGCAAGAAACTCTTTTTCCTCACAAAATAGAGCAGTTACAATGCAAGATTATGTAACAATGACATATGCCTTGCCAGCAAAGTTTGGAGCAATAAAAAGAACTCGGGTAGAAGTTGATAAAGATTCTTTTAAAAGAAATATAAATCTGTATGTAATATCAGAGGACGATCAAGGAAAATTCATATCTTCTTCTCCAACACTGAAAAACAATCTCAAGACTTGGGTTCAAACTTACAAAATGATGGGAGATACCTTTGACATAATGGATGCAAGGGTGATTAACTTTGGAATTGATTATACTGTTGTTGTGGCAGAAAATGTATCTAAAGTAGAAACTATCGCTCTTTGTAACAGAGAAATAGAAGAGTTGTTTAGAATACATCCTGAGATTGGAGAATCATTGTATATCAATGATATTTATAAAGCGCTCAATAGGTTAGATCAGGTTGTTGATGTCACAGACGTAGAAATAAAGTCTATAAGCGGCGGCGACTATTCCTCTATACCATATTCAATAAGAGCAAACTTAAGTCTAGATGGCAGGGTTTTAAAAGTGCCTTTTGATCATGTCTATGAAATAAAATTTCCTGCAACAGACATTAGGGGTACAACAGTATGACTATAAAAAGGTTTTTTTCTAACGCAGACAACACTATAACAAATGCGTTTAGTTCAACTCTTACTTTGAGAGGAACTGGATCAAACATGGGGCAGTCTGATATATTGGAAGTATTTTCTATATACGGACAAGCAAATTCATCTTCGATTGAAAAAGCAAGAACGTTGGTGAATTTTGACGTTTCAAAGATAAAAGCAGCAAGAGACGCTGGAACTATAGCAGAGTCTGGAAGTACAAAATTTTTCTTTAGACTGTTTAATGCAGAGCATGGACAGACTCTACCAAAAAATTACACGCTATCAGTCTTTCCACTATCAAGATCTTGGAATGAAGGTAGCGGACTGGATATGGAAGAATATTCTGACAAGGACATTTCAAACTGGATATTTGCAAGCAATACTAAGGTGGCAGATGTAACAGATATAAAGTTTGTTTCAACCACACCAGTTCACTATAAGGACAAGTATTTTATTTTACAGGTAGTTGATGATAGTGCAACAACGGATAGATATAATTTTTGGTTTGATAACGATGGTTCTCAGACAGCGCCAACTCTGCTTGGTACAGAGGTGGAGGTGCAACTAGATCAAGCAGGGGCAAATACCGTTAATAAATTTGCTAAAAAACTGAAAGATGCTGTAGATGGTTTAGTGGGAGTTAATCTTTCTGCATCTATATCACAAGAGGATACCGGTGATGCAACTGGCGCTACTGTAAGAATTGCAAATACCAAGGTTGGAGGAACTTCGGGATCTTTTGTTCCGCTAACTAGCAATGATCCAAATGTGTTTACTTTAACTACTGTAACCAGGGGCGGCAAAACGAGATGGAGTTCTGCCGGTAGCGATTATCATGAAGTTACTTATGTACCGGGAAAGAATTTGCCGTACTACACATACGATATCAACGAAGGCACAGAAGATATCGAACTAAACGTAACAGCACTTGTGGAAGAGTGGATCACAGCAGAATCCACTGTAGACCCAGATAGAGAAAGTTATGGTTTTTTGGTGAAACTTACGGACTCTTTTGAAGATGGAAGTAGGAAAAGGTCCTACTACACTAAAAAGTTTTTCGCAAGAGGTACTGAATTTTTCTTTAAAAGACCGTGCATTGAAGCAAGGTTTGATGATCACATTGGTGACGACAGGGAAAATTTCTATAAGAGTTCGTCTCTTGCTACTGGACCAGAAAATCTGAATACTCTGTATATGTACAATTATACCAGAAGAGGTTTATCGAATATACCCGCTCTTTCCAGCAATCAAGACGGTTCAGATCAAGTAAAAGGGCAACATCTAATGAAGATTAGTTTGTATTCCAAAATAGATAAAGAGGCAGATGCTATCACTCTGCCAATTGGTGGCGGAGTTACAGATAACAATGCAAATTTTGCCTGGGCATATTTACACGAAACAGGAATATACAGTGCTTCTCTGGCATACACCGGATCAGCAACAAAAGTATACGATGTTTGGTCTGACCAAAATGGAAATCAATTGTTTACTGGGTCAGCGATCTATGTTAAAAACAACAAACCATTGCCGTTTAATAATGCAGATGAAGAATATGTTGTCTCTATCTCTAACTTGAAACCAGTTTACAGAACAAAAGATAAACCGACTCTGCGACTTAATGTAAGAAAAAAAGATCATCAACCTAATATTTACACAGTAGCAACAAACAAAATACAAAACGAAGTGTTGTATAATGTATACTATAGAGCGTATAGAATTATAGATGAACAAGAGGTTATATCATATGGTTCCGGTAGTGTCCCACACACAAAGATGTCGTATGACTCTAGCGGAAGTTATTTTAAGGTAGATATGTCATTATTTGAACCAGGATATATGTATGCTTTAGAGATTTCAACAGATTCTTATGAGCAAAATATAGTGAATAAAGATCAGTTTAAATTTAGAGTTGAGTAAAAATGAGTCTTAAAAGTTTATTTGGAAAAGATAAAAAAACGTTAAATGTTGGATCTCTTATATCCTTTGAGAGAAGTCTTGATGATGTAGAATCTATTGGATATATAGACCAGTTCATTAAGGACAGGCGAAAGTTCAAGACTCACACGGACTTTCATACTGCATCAAACTTCTGTGCCTATGGGTCCTTGGAGGAATATTACAGATCTGGTATTGATAGAATAATAAATACATATCCTTATGATGGTTCTTTGAGAGAAAGGTTGGAATGGATTAATGACTCAAGCGGTTTTGACCTTCATCTTTTTGAAAACGAATATCCTAGAACTAACGGATACGTGCAACTCGGCGCAACTTGGGGAGCAGTAAGTTCTACTTCCGGTTCCTACGGCAATCCGGCATCAAAAGAATATATCCTGGTGAAGGGCGGACCTAATATAGGAAATGTTTATAATACAGCGTCTCACCAAACTTCTAATCTTGAAATAAACGGAAGATCTGGCAATACAGTAGAATTCTGGTTAAAAAAATCATCCTATGAAACTGCTAAAACAAACAGGGAAGTAATATTAGATATTACAACGACAGGTTCCAGTAAACTAACATCTAGGTATGGAAGATTAACAATAGAACTAGACAATACCGATAACACCAAGTCTCCTTTCATGTTGACTTATCAATCTGGATCTAGAGGTTTTGAGGAGCAAAGAGTTGGTAGCACCCATTTGTACACCAGCGCTTCTGATAATAGTTGGCACCACTATGCCTTTACATTCAAAAACGTTGCTGATAAAGTAAAAGTCAATACTTTTGTCGATGGTGAATTGAATAATACAAGTCTAATAGGTTCATCTGTCGGGTCTTTAAATACTGCTTTGATAGGTGCCGTGGGCGCTCTAGTTGCCGGTAAAGACAAACAATCATCTGCAGGCAACAATGCTTCGGAAAGTTTTATTCCAGGACTGGGTTATGGTAAGTTAAGTGGTTACTTAGATGAATTCAGGTTCTGGAAAAAAGAAAGATCTCCTAAAGAGGTTGGGAGGTTTTGGTTTACTCAGGTAGGCGCTGGTTCAAACAAGGATGTCGCTAACAGTCCGCTTGGTTTTTATTTTAAGTTTAATGAGGGAGAAACTGGTAAACCTACCATAGATAAGAATGTTTTAGATTATAGTGGCAGGGTTTCAAACGGTTTATGGGTTGGGTATAACGGCACAGGTCGCTTTAATAATTCTGCAATGGTTGAGTCCTCTGCATCAATATCTGAATTTAAAGATCCTATTATATACTTAGACCATCCAAAAGTAAAATCTTTTAGAGATGAGTCGCTAGAAGAAGGGTATGCTTATGATTTAGAAAACAATTCTAGTTTGTATTATTCTTTTCCAAACTGGATTGTTGACGAAGACGGGCAAGGCACCCAGGATTTAAAAAACATATCTCAGATTATTTCAAGTTATTTTGATACCTTGCATCTTCAAATAAAAGAGATTGGAACCTTAAGACATTTAAAATACGAAGATTATAAGAATAAACCGTATCCATTCAACAACATAAAACTCGAATCAATGGGGTTTATGACACCAGAATTATTTATGGATGCGAGCATGTTGAACATTCTTGCTAACAGGGATGAAGATAAAGAGTTTGAACAAAGTGTTGCTGACGTTAAGAACTTTATATACAACAATATATTAAACAATCTAGAGTCAATTTTTAAGTCTAAGGGGACTGAAAAATCTTTTAGAAATCTTTTCAGGTGCTTTGGCGTAGATAGCGAACTTATAAAAATAAATTTGTATTCTACAGACTCGACCTATCCAGTAGAGAGCAGTTATGACTCCTCTACAGTTAAAACGAAGTATGCAAACTTTGCTAATTCAATCAACGGCAAAGCATCTATTTTCCAAACTAAAGATGGGTTGGCAAATAACTATAGACTGGTGGACTCTAGAGGGTTCATGAAGGGAACTAATGGACACTTAGCAGACTTAGATGCTGTAGCGAATGGACTCACTGTCGAGGCGCAGTTATTTTTTCCGAAGATATATCCGATAAATCATCCATTTCATTATTCTACTCCTGTAAGTTCTAGCGTTTACGGGTGTCACAATGTTGCTGATGAAAGTGATGATACTAATTTAAATTGGACTGCTGCAGGCGACGACCACTCTAATTTTCAGTTATACGTTGTCAAAGAAGCAATGCATTCAAAGAATGCAAAGTTTGTTTTAAAGAGCAGGAATAATGTATTTGATCCCATGGAAACTAATTTTATTCCAGATCTATACGATTCTAATAGATGGAATGTTGCCGTAAGACTATCTTCAACATCTCCGATTACAGGATCTGCTGAAGATTTTGTTTTCGATATGTATGGTGCGACTGTTGTCGGTGATGCAGTTAGTGACAGATTCCATATCAGTAGAAACATAAACTCCACTAAAGCAAAGAACTTTATAAAGAATTCTAGAAGATTTTACATAGGCGCAGAAAGAACAAACTTTACAGGCGATCCGCACATATATTCAGATATGAAGATTGCCAATTTTAGAGTTTGGAATACATCATTAAAAAATTCTGAAATAGATTCGCATGCGATAGATCCAAAATCACTAGGACTAGAAAGACCATCGGTAAACACTTTTCCGTTAGCAGAATTTGAAACTCAGTTTTCTAAGATTAATTTGTTAGCAATTAACTGGAATTTTTCGAATCTGACGGGATCCAATTCTAATGGCGAAATGTGGATAAACGATATATCCTCTGGGTCTTTAGAAGATGATGAAACTTATGGACAGATTTCACCAATTGTAAGAAGATTACACCCTGCAAAGGGAATTGGTTTTGCCCCTGCAACAACATCAAGTGTCGATGTTGAGTACGATCAATCTTCGAGACTTCAAACCTTTGAAAACGTTAAAGGTTCTAATATGGTTAATGTTATGTCTAATGACGATATAACGTTTACAAGAGAGACTAAACCAACAGATTATTATTTTTCTTTTGAAAAATCGATGTATGCAACCATCACAGATGAGATGCTTAATTTTTTCGCTGGTATTGACGAGTTCAGTAACTTAATAGGCGCACCAGTAGAAAGATACAGACCCGAATACAAAGCAATGTCTAAATTAAGACAGATCTTCTTCTCTAGAATTCAAAACACACCTGATATAGAAAGATATGTTGAATATTACAAGTGGTTAGATTCTTCTTTATCTGTTATGATTGATCAACTTGTTCCTGCATCTGTTGCTGCTTCTGCCGACATAAGGAACGTAATAGAGAGTCATGCTCTAGAGAGAAGTAAATACTTTAATAAGTTTCCAACAATGGATTTCAAGCAGTCAGACCCACAAGGAAATATTCGTGGCATCAATGAACTATTGTATGATTGGCAACACGGACATGCGCCTATAGGTAAAGGCCCTAATTTAAATTGCCTGTGGTCAAATGAGCGTGCACAAAGAAGAACAGACTTGCATGTTACTAGTAGCGCTGGTACTGCTGGAGATGAAGAGACCATTGAAGCAGTTGATAGAGACAGAGAAACAATAAGAAGAATATCAAACACTTCTGTTTCTGGATCCACTTACGCAACAAGGAGATTATCAAGACCCTACAAATTATCAGTTGAAGATCAGCGACACCTAAAAGGAGGAGATAATTCTTTTGGTAATAAAAAGAAAAGATTGTTTACTGGAATATCTACAGCGCATACCCTGTCGCACATTGCGATAACTGGATCAGAGGTATCTTCGAAACCTTGCAAAGACCCTGTGCACCCAAGTCGCAAAAAGAAAGCGAGAGCAGCAGCAGATATCGCTTTTACTCACAAAGATAGAGATGTAAATGATATTGCACCATTCACTTTGTACAGTAGTTCTTTAGAACCAATATCCGGTTATCAGCATGAACTTCACTCAAACTTTAAGAAAGGCGTAGATATAACAAATATTCATACGGATGAGTATGGTGATGATAGAGAAGTTACACTTCAATCTCCATTTACAGAAAGATGGGTTGGTGGCAATCAGCATAGACATCAAGATTTATCTGGGTCTTTACTGGGATTAACCGAGAACAAAAAAGATGGAAGAAGCAGATTGGAAGCATTTAGGTTGCTGGCACAAGGTGGAAAACTTTACATTCTACCACCTAACTCGACAAGAATTGATGCATCTAACTTGCCGATCATAGATCCTTCAATACAAGGCGCACAAATGCTTCGCGAAGAGTTGGCAAAAAGACCTGTAAATATTAAAAATATAAGGTCAACAACAGGAAGCATTTCTTTGGGAAACTTCAACCAACCCTATGATGTGGTTCAGTATACTTCAGAAGACCAGAGAAAAGACTTCCTTGTTGACAATGACCTGCCGTTAACGCCAATAGGATCCTTAGCAATACCCGGTATTAAAGAATTTACTAAACATCCAAGACCCGCCAGAAAGCATGTTTTCAATGCAAGGTTTTCTGCCCCTGGTGGTCCTGAAACTGCAGGAGATAGTTTGGGTGGGCAGAATTTAGATATTGCAACAAATCAATACTCTGTATACAATGCCTTGAATTATAGAAACCTTTCAGTTAGGGAACCATTAAATTTACTAAGTTCTACACCCCAAACAGCAAGTGCTGAATCTAATAGTTTGGTTACAAACCACAAAGTGAATGCTAATCCGAAAACTAGAAGAACGGAAACAGGTACAGACCTAAATCAAGATAATGTTTTTGTAAGACATCCAATACCTCAGAATGATTTTCAATACTCTTGGATTACTGCATCGCTTGTAACAGGAAGAGAACCAGCAGAAATTGCCGGACACCTACACTCATTCACCCAGGCGTCTGTTGGAGACTTAACTGGATCTCTTGCTTACGAAAGAACATATGAATTTCTAACCGCAAGCAATAGAGTGGGAACCATACCTATTGATTTTGCTGGATTGAACACAAATATACGTGATGAGATAGATCTTATAACAAACACAACTACAGCAGCACAGTTTTATAATCTTACTGGTACAATCCACCACAGACAGGGACCTTATGGTTGGCCGAGTTGGAAACAAATTAGAGGTGGAAGCGCTACCGTTTTGGGTAGAAATTTAAGTAGAAGTAATATTTTTCATCTCCCAGTTATTGATCAAGGTAATGACAATACGTTGATTCAATTTTCTCCACTTGGAAATTATAGTTGGCCTAGTAATATAGAACACACAACTGCAACGTCAGGCAGAAGTGTTGGTAATCAAGATTTTAAATTTAAAGAACCAGTAGCGTCTTCTAACACCAGCGCAATGGTACTTAGGGGTTTTGTTTTTAGAAGAAGAAGGTTTAGTCAGGCGGCCGCCTACCTTGGTGTTCCTTATGTGACAGACATTTTTTCTGTCCCCACTGTTAGAGAACCGTATAAGTTATCATATACATTTGGTAATAATTTAGCAAGATTTGCAAATGATAAGTTATCTCAAGTTTTAGGTTTGTTTCCAACACAATTAGAGCAAGAAGTGGAGTTTGAAAAAGATGAACTTTTTCAGCATGACTTTACCAAACCAGGTGCGACTGCGGAATATACAACAAGAATCTTTCCAAAAGATGAGAATGCTTTTCTGTCTAGAACCAGATTTAGAAAGCAGTACAATGCCAAGAATTTTTGGAAATTGAAAAGACAAGAGAGAACGCAAATCGATGCGCCAAACTCTCAAGGAAATATCATTCCTAAATTATCTGTTTGGCCACTTGATGCACACAACAATTTTAAGACCGTAGCGCTTAGAACTACAAAGCAAAAGTTAGGAAGTGACGGGGCAGGAGAACTTTTTGCAAATTATTCTATTTTTCATAACAACCTAACTCATCCAAGTGCAAGTGCACTTTATTCTAGACCATTCCCTATGCAAGATACTTCTAGTTTACCAGGTGAAGAAGATTTTAGAGTTTTTGATTTTAGATTATTTTACGATTCTAATAAAAAAACAATGCCATCCCCTGGTGGAAAGTTTACGATTATAGGCACATCAGATATTGACCAGCAAGACACTGGGTTTCAAATCATTGGAACAACGGTGGAAGCAGTAAGCCTGCACCACGAACCATTTAAACCGATGACAAACGATAGGTATAATGCACCCCACAATGGCGGCAATAATCAACCAGGCAATCGATGTGTTCCTTCGTTTAAAAATAATCTTGGAGACACAGACACAACTAATGCAGGCAGCACTACCAATGGACCTAGATTCTACAACAATGGCGACGATGGCGCTAGCAATCAAGGGCGCTTTTTTCCTATGACGCTGGTCGGAACACCGAGCACCGAAGCGCAACTCCAAAATAACACAAAAATTGTCCAACCAGGAGGAGTAGGAAATCGCGTTCCGGGCGGGATCAAGTATAATGCGGCAAGTTTTCTTTGTTTGCAATATGAAGGTGAGGTTGAATCATTCGGTGAAGAAGCATTTCTTTTTGAAGGTTTTGTAAGAACTGGAATACACCCTAACAATCCGGATAGTTATGGACTTGTGAAGCATACTGCTCCTCTTTATTTACAGTTGCTCCGAGCGCCAAATGTCATTGAAAACGTCGGAATTGCCGCAGGCACCGTCCTGGCAACAACAGAGATTAGCGGCGACTTTTCAAAATATTCTGTTGATGGGCAATTTCACTATTTTAGTACGATATTAACAGGCAGTTGGTCGGGTCAACTAGATGGGGACATGTTATCATTTAGATTTATTACACCAACAACCACAAACTCGCCCGTTTGGTCAATTTCCCACGTTAAAGCGTACATAGGTCAGCGCAAAAACTATGCTGTTACTGCAGATCGTCGCGGCCGCGCCGTTCTTCCTTTTATGAGTGGTACTGTTAGGTCGTATCGCGACTCCTCTAGATCCTCAAGAGGATCAGGGTTTTTCCCGAATACGGCATATAATATTGGACTTGCTCCTTCAAGTCAAAGAAATCACTCCAATGTTAATTTTTCATTGATCGACAAGTATATCGATGAAAGATCAGAAACTGAATTCAAATTTCGAACAGAAGCGCTGCTTGTCGCCGGCGGCGGCGGAGCACTTACAAATAAAGGAGATTCGGGATACACTTCAGACATTCCAGTAACTGAAAAAGAAAATCTTAACGTTGCAGACATGAAAATAGTTCAGGGACTTAATCGCGGCAAGTATGCTACAATTTATGCTTCTGATGAGTCACTGAACCATGTTCTATTTGGATCTCAAGATTTTAAATCTGCTGACTTGTTTGGCGTCGGACCTTTTAATTTCAACAACTATGCGGAGTTTGCAGAGGAGTCAAGACTAATAGCAAAAGACTATTCTGTGGTTCCTGAATTTAGAATTAGTGAAAATATGGATTATTACATCAATCAAGTAAAGGGAGATGATCCGTTTTTTACTTGTAATGATGCTTTTCTAAGTATAACAGGTTCGAACTCTGGACAACCAGGAGACAGTTCAGTAGAAGACTTTTATGAAGTTTATAGTCATTCTGATTTTATAAAGCACTTTTCCGTTGTTGATGAAAAGATGGACGAAATAAAAGCAGTAAAGTCGACAAGATTAAAGTTAGAGTGCAAGGCATATAAGAAATTTTTACCGTATAAAGGGTTCTACCCAGCAGATAGAATGGTAGAATTGGCATCTGAATTTAGTTCTTCTTTTTCTCAGCATGTTACGGGCGGACATTGGAGAAATGTTTTAGCACCTTATTACGCTCCAGGAATAGGTTTTAATTCTGTAAAGTCTGGTATTGCTGTTGATTACCCAGTATTTGAACCGCATGAAGATAGAACTTACAATCAGTATGGCGTTATTTTTCAATCTGCCAGTCTTGCGATTGATCATGGTGGCAGTGCTGTTGATAATGATACTGGGAAACCATGGATTGCTGGAGAGGCAGGTTCTTCAGCGACTGCTAGATTATCTGCAAATAGAATAGAAATAGGAGGTGGATCAGAATGGGCCCGCTTAATGACGGGTTCGCTATCCGGTGGAAATTCTAATAAAGATCTACCCTCGTTTACAGTTTCCTTATGGATGTATTTTCCCAAGGCGTATAGTCATGGATCGATGAATGAACTTGGAATGTTTTCTCAAAGAGGGAGTATAATAAGTATTGGTAGCGGAGATATAAACGAAGAGTGGGCATGGAAGAAGGGACTACACTTTGGGTACCATGTCAGTCCTCAGAACAATCCTCGGGACGGTTACGATAAAGATCTTGCTGCGACTCACGGTGGCATCACCATCGACCCAGGAAATTTCGGAATTGATTATGAACCAGATAGTTCCCGACATGTTGGAACACCAGTGCCAAATTCTTTTCCTGTGTCTAAAAGATATTCTGTAAATTTTGTTTGTTTTGGTGGAGATGGAAAAGAGTTCTTTGCTATCAATGCTTCATCTGGAGAAGATTCTCCAGAGCAGTTTGCCTCTAATACTAAACCCAACACCGGGGTTCCGGGGGTAGGACAGGGTTCGTTGGTAGATGCTAGAAGTTATAATATTGCGTCTACTGTTTCTCCTGGTTGGAATCACATAATACTGACTTATAACGCAGAGGGTATTAAAGTTGGAGGTCTTCGGCCTGGTCAAACTGGCACAGAAGACGACTATCTTAGGGGATTTAGGGCATTTGTTAATGGTAAAGAATGGGGACATTATTCTCACCTAACATCATCTTTTGCTTTAACTACAAGTGGACAAAACTTTGTAAAGTTGGAGGGTCACAGAAATTGCTCTATTGGTTCTCATAAAGGGTACGTCAAAAGAATTAATGGATTGGGACTGTCTGACATCAGACCAAAAAGTTATCAAAACACTTCTCCTGTTAGAATATGGGGACCATACAGTCCCAGCGTCGGATTCGGAACCTATAACAATGGAGAATACAAAAGTTTTGTAGGAGATCCGGACATCTCATCAAATCCGAATGGAATTTACACTGTAGGGTTAATAAACCAGTTAAACAATGGCGCAGTCGCCACCGGTCTTTACAAAAATCTTAATACTCCAGCGGAGGGCAATGATAGTTATGAGCATATAATGCTTGACTTTCTGAAACCATCAGAATGCATGATGTCCGAAATTGTAATATTAAATGACTTTAGTGAATACTTTCCTGAAGCATTATCTGGTTATCCAAAAGGAAAATCTAATACTGAGTTTGTTGGACAAATAGATAACAACACTGCTCTTTTAAATTCAGCGGGTGGTGCCGGAAAATTCGTGGTGCAAAATGAAACACTACACACTTATGGAGCAGCAAATCCTTATACAACACTATCTAGTTCGCATCATGATAACATAATTGGTTGGTATAGACCCGGTAATGATTCTGGATACGTAGATCCAGGTACAATAAATGGGATGAATGTTCATAACCATGCGCAAAATCTGTACTCTGGGAAAATTTTCAACATTAATAGTGGTAGCGGTTTTCAGGCATATGATATTTATGGAGAGTCAAATCACTACAATCTTCTTTCTGGAACCATGTACGGTTTTTCTACTTGGACGGGATCTGCTTGCAACGATCTTAAGTTTTCTGATAGGCATAGAAACAGATGGAATGGTGTAGTAGATATTACAAATCCTGCGCAATATACATACATTTACTCTTATCCCAATAGGCAACCATACAATAACAATATGACTGGACCCACTTACAATCAAATGAGTGTTAATCCATCACCCAAACCTCCGTTTAAGACTTGGTATGCAAATATTTTATCTGATGCGTGGTTTGAACCAACGGATGTTTTAACAGATAAGAAATTAATTGACTCAAATATACATCTCTCAAGCGCCTATGCAGTAGCAACAGGATCAGTTAAGGTACCAAGTTTTATACAGGGTACAAAGCATAACTTTACAAGTGACTCCTCAGTACCTAGAATAGGTTCAGCAAGTTACGGAACTAGATACAATAGTAATGAAAGAGTAGAACTTGGTGAAGAACAATTAGGTTCTATGGGGTGGAGAACAGATTATCAAGGAAATGTAGGTATTAGAAAGTGCGTAAGAATTCCTTTTGAAGCAGTTATTGATCCATCACTACACACACCGGAAATGAAAGATGACGACACAGAGTCTGGTGTGGCATTATTCTATGAAGTGGAACCACATCCAAATTCAAGTCTCCTTGGTGCTTTCAACAGGCAAAGAAAATATGTTGGACAAAATGATCATGCACAACAGGTATTTAAGTGGTCTTCAGCAATAAATAAGCAAATTCCTACGGATCCAGAGTTCATTACTGATGAAAATTTCGATTATGGTGTTGCGATGAATTCTTCATCTGCTATGGCAGAATTTAATGTGGAAGAATCTAGAAACGATAAAAAACTATACACTCTCGCTGCGAGTAATTTTTATGCTGAAACAATGAACTTTTTCCTTAACAATAAAAAGGGAGTAACCATCAGGACATCAGATATTCCAAACTTTGAACCAATTGTAGGAAGAACTTACAGAATGAGTATTGAACTGAACAGGTCTTCAAGAGGTCGCGATAACCCAATGTATAATAACCCAGCAGCGTTTGGAATGCCGTTTGACACCGGTATTCTTAGGGTGAATAGATCCCTTACAGTAAAGGGGAAACAGTCTCAAGATAGGTTTGGTTATGGATTCTCTCCTTTCTTGCCTGCTCATTATGATGGCGCAGCAAGAGCAATCTATACATTTACGCCAACTGAGGGACCTTCTTACGCAACCATATCAGAGATACTAAGAGACACTACAGTCGAATACGCTAGAAGAGTTAGTTCAACCGGATCTAATGCGAGTAGTGGAATAGTTTCAACAGACCCAACTCTCCGTAATGTTAGACCTTCTTACAATAGAAGGTTTGCTATGCAAATGAGCGAAAGTTTTAAGGGTTTGTCTTTAAATGATGAAGATTGTATGGTTCAGAGTTATGATGTAGACAACAAACCTATAGAGGGCAGGATGTCTTTGGTAATTCAAAGTAAGTTTGAGTGTCCAACTTTTGATTTCTCGAAAGTAAGTCCTAGTGATGTAGACTTGTCAAGAACTAGCAAATCTATTCAGCACCTGCCAGTGGTTAAGGGTCTGTGGCATCAAACAGGTTCTTTTGACAGCAGCAAAAGACCTTTTGTTAGGGTGCTTGGTACGCCAAATAGAAATAGGTTCGGAGATCTTAAAGAATTACTCGGTATAAAAATTGAAAATGATGAAATAGTTCGTGATGCTTTTAGGGTTGGCGAAATGCCTGCAAACAGAAGAGTTTATGAGGGGGTAGTAGCAATACCATTTAAGGTTGTGAATGGAATCAAAAAGTATTACAACTTACCTGCTGAAGAAGTTTATCAAGCGGTAAGAAATTTAGGATACTCAGACTACAAACTTAAGACAGAGGAGGATAGAAGAAACTTTAGAGAGTACGCAAACATTCTAGATGAGACCGAGGTTGGCAGAGCGGGAGGAACAATTCCGCAACAAGACGCAACAAGAAGAGTATTAAATGATCCTCCTACCAAGATTAAAGTTAGAGGATCGATCCAATCAATGGTTAAATCGATGATGAGATACAATATACCGCCTCAATTCAACTTTTTGAAGTATAATGACGTATCAAATAAGTTTATAAAACCATTTGCAATGTACATTTTTGATTTTAGTGTTGTTCTGGAAAAAGAAGACATAGCAAAAATTTGGCAAAATGTAACTCCTAGTTTTGGTCTGGATACTTTTGGTTCACCAAACAATTCAAAATCTGTAATTTCATCTCAAGTTGTTGAGCATGATTTGTTCAATGTTAATGATATTTTAAACCCAGTTGCAGAAATTACAAAGATACCAGGAATCGGAGACCCTTCCTATAATATCGAAAGTTGGTCTGGAGGAATAGATGAAGACACGCAGTGGATGGTTTTTAAGGTAAAGCAGAAGGCAGAGTCTGATTACTTCAGAAAGAGGGAACTGGACAGACTACCAGATGCACATCCGGAAAGAAATATAAGTGTGGAGAATGACATCTTTCGATACGGGTTTAATTGGCCTTATGATTATTTTTCATTAGTAGAACTAGTTAACTTGAAGGCATCTGTTGTCTATACAAACAAAAGTAATGTTATAGATGAAAGAACAGCAAAGATACTGCGTGCCCGAAGGGATAACGAATGAGTTTCTTTAACAAAAAAGAAGAAGTTTTAGATGTGCAACTAACACAGTTGGGCAAGTATTTGTTGTCAAAAGGAAAACTAAAACCAGCGTTTTACGTGTTCTCGGACGATGAAATTCTATACAGCGTTGATTATGTGAACGATGGTAACGAAGAAAAGGGAAGAGAAACATCTAACAGGATTCAAAAAGAGACACAAAGGTTAAAAACTTTGTATGAACATGATGGTGTAGAGACTAGAGTCTTGTCTTTGAATGGTCACCAAGTCGAAAAACCAAGAGGGCATGGATGGCAAGCAAGGATAAAAGGCAGAACGGAAGAAATGCCTTTTGATCAAGCATACGGTACAGATACTGTAACAGAAGATAAGATGGGGTCAGATGACAGAAACCTTGTGCGTAACTTCATAGGAAACTCAACAATAGGAAACAACAGAGTCCCATCTTGGACATTGCAGTCTCTGATGGATGGACAAATTGAAAGTGTGAATATAAGTTCTTCTTCTCCCAATGTTGGAATAAAGAGACCAGTATTGGATGTTGGGGTAGATTATGTTGTAGAGGGGGACGTTTTTGTACCATCTGATTTAGATTTTGATATAGATCTCAGGGAATCGATCACAAGTTATACTGGACTGGAAAGAGAAATTTTATTCCCTGATAACTTTAAAGCAACCATAGATAGCGACTCTATAGTTTTTAGTGTTGTTGAAGAAAATGTAGATTACGATTTATCTAATTTTGAGTTTGAGTTGTATGAAATAGAGACAGTGCAAACCGTGACTAAAGGAAAGAAGCAAACAAAAGAACAACTAAGAAAATTATACTTTTCTGATGATGAATCAGAACACAAAAACAACAGGTATGCTCAACACTATTTTGAGATACTGAAGGATGAAGAAGTTGCAGCGCTTTATGGTATAGATATACACGGAACAAATAGGAACAAAATTACAGATAAACTCAAAAAAGCAATTCAGGACTACCTCGATATTTTGCGTAACAATCCCGAGACAGGAGAAGAGGATATTCTACTGGGCGAAGTTGAAACTCAAGGGGAGTGTGACGACTGATGTCCATTAAAAGATACAATAGCACAACAGCGATTGTGGGTCAATTTTTACCAAAGATATATACTAGAAGAATTACTCTTGAAAGCGCTGGCACAAAAAAGAATAAAAAAACAAACGTAACTGTCGATTATCAAATAAAAGATGTGCTAGATCAAAACGGAATAGGCATAATAACGCAAACAAGAGGAGTAACAGAACCTGGTGAACAGGCGAAACAAGACGAAATACTAAGTGCCCTTAAAATTGTTTTGTTGGCAATCAGCAATAAAGATGCAGCAACTATCATTGTGCAAAAATTATATAATCTTGTAAATACAGGTTATGGACGTTCAAATCCTTTTGACAGAGCACTAGACAGTATGATATCTGATTTTGACTCACTGCGAAGTGTAAAGATTGAAAAGATCGAAGATTTAGCGAGACCCGCAGAGTTAGATTTTCAGTTTCGCAATACTATATATCAGCAGTACGATATTGATAATAATGTTATAAACATAATACCTGGAACAAAAAGATTTGAACTATTTGATGATGAGTGGGATAATCTTAGCAATCTTACCTTAGTGTGCTTTAGTTACTTTGATTTTTCAAGTTTAGGACTTGAGTCAGAAAATTTATCCCAAGATGAAATTAGAAAACTATCCTATACTATAGGAGACTTAACAGTCGACGCAGTTACTAGTGGTGGACAAATTGTATCTAGCGCAACAGTATATAAGGTGTTAGACACTAATCAACAATACAGTGGTCCAGTACACCTACACACAGATGAAAACCCAGGACCAGGAGGATATACTGGTTACATGGCAGGGTATCCTGGTGCTGATGTGATGGGTGCTAGATTAAGGCAGGTTAAAGTGCCGGTATCAAAAATTCAAGACTTTAGAGCGATGCAAAGAACAAAACTGGTTAATTACCAACCAGATCAATTAGAGTACTACTCAAACAGAACTCCAAATTTAGATTTTATAGATAATGGAGATGAAAATTATTTTGACCTTACAGACGTGCAGGTAAACTATGATAGAGAAGAGGGTGAAACTAACATACAATTTACTATTGATATGCAAGACATATACAAGAGGAATTCTAGATATTATGACTTAGTTAAAAATAATCGTGCCCTATCTTTTCTCGGTCCAACTATACTGCAGCAAATACTGGAATTAAAAATTGTAAGAAGAAGAATGACTTCGGGACTCTATGGGAATGATAGATTAGGGTCAATAAAGCGCAAACCGTTTATGCCAGAAATAGAACCTGACCACATAGTAGTTCGAACCGTGCAGACATCTCGGGGCGCAATACTAGAGAAACTAGAAGAGGATTTAGGTTTTATTAGATTACAAGATCAGGTCGGAAACAGAAAAACGATATATGCTGCAGATTATCAAATATCTCAGTATGAAGGTACAGAAGGGGTATACCAGTATGGTGTTGAATTAAAGGTATTAGATAGTACTAAAAGTTTTATGCTACAAACTGTAGAAAGAGCGAGAAGAGCATTAGAGGACTTAAAAAGGTACTCCCAAGAAGCGAAAATACCAGTTTTTGATACTATGTTTGTTAATAAACCTGAAGAAAGCGCACCAATTGGATTATCAGAAGATCCATCATACTCTGCTGATATAACTCAAGTTGGTAACTATGATGCCAAAACTAATACCTTTACAAAAAAGTTTATAGATGAAGCAAATAGAAAGTATAGTTTTAATTCTTATGTTAATAGTTTTTTAAGTTTGGTGTCTTTATCTTTTGGCAAGGCAGAGGTAAAATTGCAAAAAAGAGCAACGTCAACATTACAAACAGAGAACGCCCTACAAACACCACTAAGCGCACTAGATTCACTGAGAACAGATCAAAATGTAGACGAAGCAGTGGATAGACAGTTTTTAAGAAACATGATAAAACCAAATAACTCCAGACCTGAAACTATTGATTCTTTTATAAGGTCATTTGAAGATTTAGTTTTAGAAATGGAAAACTATTTTGGAGCAAAGTACGAGTCCTCTCTGAGCAATGAGGGGGGAGGATATTCTGCAAAATCTGATAATTCGTATACAGTGAAAAGATGGATAGATACTACTAGTTTTGATGATGATATAGACACATTGGTTCACATGAACCCATACACAGACAGCATATATTTCGATTATGACTTGGCAACTACTGGAGGATCCAGGATCGCCACAATGCAGAGTTTAAAGGCAAGGTCCAAAGAAGAGATGGATAAGTATGGTATTGCATCTTCAGGTCCCGCCGTATTTGCTCCAAAGTCTTTAAACATAGGAAGTTGGTCAGTTTGCTTCGATAAACAACACATGAAAAAGAAAAAGATTGAAAACTCTAGAAAGATAAAATCATTGCAGTCAAAGAAAACTTCTCCTAAAACTACAAGGAGAAAATTAAGAAAACTGAAGAAAAAGAAGTATGTGCATCTAGACCCAACTATAACGTCTCATGTTAACGCAATTAGCACATTTGTTACAGCACTGCAACCACCACCAATTGCTCCTATAGCAAATTTTGCTAGTACCTTTTCTTTTATAAATGCGACAGCAAATTTATCTACAGAAAATTTTTTCACAGGAATCATGGCATTTAATGATGAGGCGCTAAATAATGCCGTACAGTATTCAAAGTTTTTAAATGCTAGACCAATAAATATTCCAACAGTTGAAAGAATATTTCCAGAAGACCCAAATGAGTGTGGATTGATCGACAACCGAAACACAAAACCAAAGTTTGTAAAAGTAGATAGAGAAGACTTTATAAAGAAACAGGGACTTGAATTTAATTTTGGTTTCAGGCAAGAAGAAGTTCCAATTCCACGAATATTTAGAGTACCTGACTTGCCAGGAGTTATTTCACCAGGATTACCCGTACCTACATTGCCAGGTGTTTCTGTGCTGGGTCCTATACGACCAGAACTTCCAAACCTGCCTTTGCTTAGTGCAGTTCCGCAAATAGCATCTTCTGCCTTTCCAAGCGGAGGCATATTTGATGATGCAATGGTAACACTAACAACTAATTCAGGAACCCCTCTTAAGATGGCAGAATTAGATATGCAGACTGCTGGTTCTGGGATCTCTATGGCATCTGTTAATAAGATTACAGGCAATGGATTAACCGCTGCAAATAACAGAAGTTCAAAGTCTCCACCAAGTTTAAAACCAATGGCAGCAAAAAACACAACAACCTCAATTGCAAAATCATTTACAAGTTTTTCAATGACTTCGCGAACTTCAACCCCAACAACCTCAATGGAAGCATCGCCACCACCGCCACCTTCACCACAAGGCACGCAGTTTAGAGCAGCGCCTAGTCAAACTAGTGGAACTGGTGGAGCGATGAGATCAATGGGTATGGGCGGAGCAGGACCCCGAATTGGTTTTGGTTTTGGTATGGGAAGTTATTAAGAAATGAAAATATTGTTTTTCGGAGATAATTAAGATATGGCAGAATTAGATCCTTGTGAAATTAATTTAGACGAAGAAGAAGAGCAGGAAGAAGTAGACCCAGAATTTGAAGACACCAGTGCTGGTGTTGTTCCTGGTGGGTCTACTAGTGCATCAGATCCAATAACGTCAGGAACAGCAGAAGAAACAATATCAGAAACCGCTTCAGAAACTATAGAAACAATGGAACAACTTTTTGCAGATGATGATCTTCGAGAAGTTTTAATGCGGGAGGCCGCAGAAGCAACGCGTAATCAACTTAATGCAGATTTGGGAGAAGTTTTAGAAAACGACGTTTCATTGACACCAGTTTATCAAAACAGTTTATCTGCAGGCAAAAGCACATGGATAATTGGTAATGGCGCTCTTTTAGATTTTGGACTAACACAAGATGATAAATTTAGATCAAAACCAGAGCACTTAATGGCATTTTTATTCAAGTTAATACCATTCAAAGCACCATCAAACGTTATCGATTCTAACTACAAAATTGATCCTATTAGATTTTTAGGTGATAAAATGTGGTTTAATGCATCTCATGTTGATGGTCCCGTAGAATTTAATACAAGATTCGATATTAGAGTTGGGCACAACAAAAGCGCAAAAGCGCCTGATTTTTACTTTATAAATAAGAGGGGACTAGGAAATCAGATTGAATTATACTTCGACCCAGGAAAAGCAGCGTACATAAGACCAGCGACAACAACTTCTTTGTCAAGTCAATGGTTGAATTTGTCATCTTTAAAGAGAGCAATAAGATCGTTCAATTATATGAATTTTAAAACAAAGTATGAGTTGTTTGAAATATATGCTTTAAAGAGGTCCTGGAATCGGGAAGATTGGAGTTGGCAAAGATATTTCTATGGGTACGTCGATAGACCGACAATGGACACAATAACGCCTTCTATAGGCAGTGAGTCACAAATTACTGAAACATTTAGAGAAGCAGCAAACTCTCAACAACAGCATGTTGGTTGGAAAGATATATACATAAAGTATGGGGTGAGCACAAATAACACAAGTTTAAACTCCTTTCCAGTAATACCTTTTTACGGACCTAAGTTTGCAATGAATCAGGTTACAGATCCAAGTAGAATGCAAAATCCCCCTACTGTTGGTGAAATTATGTTCGAGGATTATACAACTAATGTTAATGATCTTTTGTCCAAAGAAGAGGCAGATATTGTGGACGTTGGAAACAAGTCCTACTTTGATATAAGGACTGTGTACTCGTATTACGACTGCTTGTATGAGAGAGTCTTCAGTCCAGTGTTGGAAGAACTAGAACTTCCATCACCTTATGTAAGTGAGGGAAAACTCAGTTATGAAACCTCATCTAGAAGGTCCGAGGGCATCAGTGCGATATCGCCACAGGATTTTGAAGAACTTATGTTTACAAGGTTGGAGAGGGTTGATATACTGACAGGCAGGAACATATTTAATAGCAGAGACTTAAACCAACAAAGTCCTATAACCAGTCCAAGCGAACAGACAGAGTTAGTAGAAGATCTAATACAAGTTGGTGACCGAGAATCTAGAAGAAAAATAGCGATACAAATGCAGGAGTACTATGGGTTTAATATTGGTAATACAAATAAAGATCTTTACTTAAGCAGTATGACTCCGGAACAATTAGATGCCATATACGATCAAAGATATATGAATTCAATGTTTGTAGAAATGGAGTTAGGTAAGATAGAAAAATCACAACTAGCAGAATCACTAACTTTTAACGGAGATGATCATTTGGTAAAAAGTCTATTTGGTTCTCTTACAAGCATGTCAGACACCGAAACACTTTCTTCATATGATATTTTTGCAGGGGTTAAACCAGAAAAGGGAAGAATAAATGCTAGTTACGTAGATCAACTCCTACAATCCGGATTAAACCAAGGTGAGGACACTCTGTCGACTACTTTTGAATATTCAGATACAATACCGATAGAAAACACAAGAACGATAGACTTTTCTGATTGGTTCAAACAAACCTTCGATAGGTTAACCTCAGATGATGCCGCCTCTTCTCCGATTGAAAAGTTTGCAAATATCTTTAGATTATTGACAGTAAAGGCACGAGTTGCTAGGTTTGTAAACTCCAGAGCAAGATCTTACAGGCAAATTCTAACAGGCACTCCGGCAAAAAGTGAAGTTTTGGGATTTACAATCGAAAAGTACGCAATAGATTTTCGAGGTGATAAGTCTTATGTTAATAGTTTTCACATTTTATCTAACAACGATAGGGATGTTGAAAGATTTATAGACAGTCAAGTAAAGTATGGAAAGGTTTATGAGTATAAAATAAATAGGATTGTTGCCATTGTTGGCAATAGATATGCCTATGTGATTCCTGGACCAGAACAACAATCAAAAGATGAGGGCAAGGATAAGTACGATTCAACAAATAAGAATAAACCAAATAAAGATTTTACACAAAAATTTGCTGTTGCGAACGTTCCTTTTTTGAAAGTTATGAGTATTCCGTCAACCTCTAAAAGAGTAGCGGTTTCTGATAGACCTCCCATATATCCGAATGCTGACTTTGTTCCTTTTAAAAATGTAAAAAACAAAGTTTTGATTAACTTAAGTTCAAACACTGGAGAGTTCTTATCGCCACCAACCATTCTTGAGGCAGACGACAACATACAGTTTTATCAGGTAGCAGCAAGTCAGGGACTGCCAGGTGTTCAAGACCTAACACTTGAAGACGCATCTGCGTTAAATTTTTCACTAAACGATTCTCTTTCTGAGTCTGAGATGATTAGGTTTAGAAGTGATGATCCCGCTACAACATTTGAAATATTTAGATTGGAAGAATATCCAAAAAGTTATCAAGACTTTGTTGGAAACAAGATTCTAAAGAAGAGAACTAAAGCGGACAATTATGCATTCTTAGATAACATTGAACCAAATAAAAAGTACTATTATATATTCAGGGTTGAAGATGTCCATGGTCATGTGTCCAATCCGACCCATATATATGAAATTCAGTTGATAAGTCTTAATGAAGCAGTAAGGTTATCAGTTAAGGTTGTAGAACCAGAAGATTTAGCAACTAAGAAAAAAAATCTAAAGCAGTCAACAGATGACCTAAGAATATTTTTGTCGATAAAACCTAACGTAAATCAAAGAATTTTAAATATACCTGAGTCTGGCAACTTTACAGACTTAGCAGCGGCTGAAGATCAAAATTCAGTATTTGGACAACAGGAATTTGACAAACTTTGGGGTAAAAA